>Ga0181524_10002523_pt1 | contig 18657 bp, 6 predicted proteins | sample PEATcosm2014_Bin_34_FD_119761 | JGI IMG/M metagenome (GOLD analysis project Ga0181524, IMG submission 119761) | Peatland microbial communities from MTU Mesocosm Facility, Houghton, MI, USA - PEATcosm2014_Bin05_60_metaG | ecosystem: Environmental > Terrestrial > Soil > Wetlands > Peat | place...
GCGGCTCGCCCCTACGGGTGTTTGGGCATCGGGCGGGCGAGCGCCGTCCGCCCCTACAATTGGTTGCGCGAACCCGCTACCCATCAGCAGGCGCTCGCGCTTCCGCCCCAAAATCCAAAGAATTCCGTGAAGATGGTTGGGCATGACAATGAAGGCATCCAATGCAAATTCCTGCCGGATTTGGGCGGACCCGAACCACTCTTCCCGCGCAAGCTTGCCACAATCATTTTCATACATGCGGTCTTCGACCACACGGCCGAAGATGCACTTTCTGTTGAACGCGCAGAGCGTGACAAAGTACGCCCCCGGTAACGCATAGTCATAACCGGGCAATCGGAGGGAATGGCGATGGTGGATCTTCGCGTCGTATTTCATTGCTGGGGCCCAACCGCGTCCGGCGTTTGTAGGGGCCGCCGCTACGACCGTTCGAGCATTTGTAGGGCCGAGCGGCGCTCGGCCAAGGGCGAACGCCGTTCGCCGCTACAGGTTTTAATCAATGGGAGGCCGAGCGCCGTTCGCCCCTACTTCGCGCTCACCGCCTAGTTTTCCGGCTTCGTTCGCTGCTCTGCGGGGATGGACAGGATGACGTCAAGAATCAGCGACGCCGACGTGGTGCTGTCCCCTCGCTGCGCTCAGGGCAGGCTCTTGCCGCTGCTGAAGCCCACCAGCCAAGGGCGTTCGTCTTCCAGATAGAGCTGGCGGAGAGAACCCTTAATGTCCTGAAAAATAGTCGCTGCCATTGGGGCGAGTATGGCCGAGCCAGCGGTTGATTGCAAGAATGGTCTTCAAGGAATCAGTATATTGCACTACATATCAGGAGGTGGGCCAGGTACTTTTTTGCAGCGCCAGGGGGCGACACCCGTTATCCCATAGCGCCAGCGACCGGAAGGAGCGGAAAGAGGCGCAGGGTGGCACGCGAGGCGTCGCAGATAGGGTACTTATGTCACCCATCAAGCGGAGGAGCGGCTAGGTGTGTCAAAATGCCACATTTATGCGCTTTTCCGCATGTCCTCGGAATTCCCCTAACCAACTGAAAACACATGGGAATAATTTGTGGCGGGCGCAGAACACTTCAAAAAAATGAGAATTGTGGTAAAAGTGGAAATCCCTCCCGAAGGAGGGGACAACACCGCAATCTCGAACTCGGCCATGCGATCCTCGCTGGGTCGCAGCCCGGTCACCTCTGAATGCTGGACCGTTTTGGCAGGGCTTCGACTTCACGGGAAAGCACTGGCCAAGGATGCCATTGCAGTTGCAGGATTCGCCGCGAGGGGTCCCGGTCGAAGGCGCGATAGACGTCCTCCCAGGCATTGCGGAATTCCGCTTGGACCCGGCACAAAGCTTGGATGAGTTCGTCATAGACGCGATCTACAGCCTCTGCATCGAGTGTGACGCCAGGTCGTAATTCCAACTCGAATTCAAGTACCTGTTGGCCGTCGCGCGACCCCAGCCTCGCTTTGTACATGCCGGTCAGAACGCTCTCCAGCGCCGTAGTTCGAACCACTTCATCGAGCATCGATTCGGAGTAGTTGGAGCCTTCCAGGATGAGGGCATCGTTACGCCCCTCAACAGCTATAAGGTCCGTAAGAATCATCCGACTTTTTCGGACTACCTCCCGCAGCGGTTCATCCGAGGTCTGAATCAAGTTGGACTTCAACACGGCCCCTCGTAGAGTGCGCCAGCGATACAACCGCACTCGGTCATGAAGGTTGTAGCGCACAATCGGAATGCCCTGCCAGCGCGTCACGCAAAGCTCGCCGTCAATTGTCTCCAGATAAGCGTCGGGAGCGCAGTAGTGAAACAAGTGCGGCACGGGTTCGGAGAAACCCAATTCCGCAGCCAGCCCCTCGTTCAGGGTCAAAAGCTTTCGCAACGCCACGGACGCCGGCGACTCGGTACCCAGTATTCCCGTATCGGCACTGGCATAGAAGGAAAACATAAAAGGTTCCTGCGGCGGCACGCCGGCACGCGCTTGCAAAGACATGCGCAGACGTTCCGGGATGGACTCGCCCAGAACCATATATCGTAGCTTGGACAGCGGTAGGGTTTTACCCAAGGACTCTGCTCGCAGTTGCAGATATCGGATATAGGTCGGGCAGAGATAAAGAATGATCAGGTCTACGCGCGGCTCGACTTCATTGATGATGTCGATGATCTCCGTATCTTTATTGCCGGGAGCGAAGACGGAGAAGCTGTACCGGGCGCGGAGAGCCGCGGATTTCAGTAACCATGATATCTGGTCGCCGCCAACCCAACTGCCCAGCGAATCCGCAACTATGGCAAGCGTCCTCTTGCGATGAATGGCAAAACAAGATTCCAGGAAACGCCTGGCGCCCCACGCCGCGTAGCGATCATGACTGCGCAGGCATGGCCAATACAAAGCCCTCCCGGAGGCGCCGGAAGATCGGAAGATCGCGAAAACTTCAGGGTGATTGTCAGCCAGGAGTTGCGCGGTGGGGAATCGTAGAATGTAAAGGTCCTTACTCGTCAACGGCCGATCCGTGAAGGCTCGCGGCTTTCCCCGTTGCGCTACGAACTCCTGGTACGCTGGAACGCGACGCTCGGCCCGACGAGCTATCCGCTCAGCCAGTCGCCGCCAACCTATGCTGGACAGGATGAAGCGTTGGGATCCGGGAGTTCGCGCCCCCTCGGGGGCGCCTGACATCTTGGTTTCTGTTGAGTTTAACGCCATGGCGTAATCACCTCATGATGCCCGCCGCGCGAGGGCAATGTGGTCTGGGAGCGTTCCGCTATGTCATCATTGATCTTCAGCTTGCCGGGACGACCACGGCAATCGTGCGGTCTTGGTCAAGCCAGGTTGCGGCAGCGATCTTAATTCCCCGAGGTTTGCATTCCATCTCCACCGCGCCGGTTCTCTCTTCCACCGCGACGATGCGCAACTGCGGCAATTCTGCGAAGCCGAGTCGGAACGCCTTCACAGCCGCCTCCTTCGCACACCAGCCTCGGTGAATCCACACATCGCGTGAACTCTGAGGAAGAGATGAGAGTTCGTCATCCCTGAAAGCGAAGTCGGAGAATTCCCGGCCACGCTCCTTCACGGCCGCAAGATCTACGCCCACCCCTGGCGCTTGGGACACAATCGCGATGGCTTCGTCTTCGGTGTGGGCAATCGAGATGGCCAGGGATGGCATCCTTGGAACCAGCAACCGCGGAGCACCGTCGGCCTGATTGACGATTTCCACTTCCAGGGGATGCAAAAGCATGCCCTTATGCTGGCGCAGCCAGTCACGGACCGCATCCTTCGCGGCGATGCGGCCCAATAACCAATCCAGGGCCGGTTTCTGCCTGTACATCGCCCACTCATCAGCCCGCAGATAAAATTGCGCCATCCATCCGGGCTTGACGTCCCCGAAATAGTCGCTGCTTACGCGGTAACAGGTGATCTCCGGCTGGCCAATGGGCCACGGGCGAGCAAGGAAACCTTCGCGCGGCCGATGATTCGCCTCGGTCAGCGTTTTGGGGTAGAACACGCGCCAATCCTGCAGGATGTCAACCCGAATCCACATCTGGCCTGCGGCGTCGTAAGCCTCATAATCCGCCTCTATCCGGCGCCCGTCTATTCTCCGATATCGGACCGAGGCACGTATCGGTGAACCTGGCGCCGGAGGCGGACCGTAAAGCGAGAGGCGCTTCATACCGATCGGCATCACAAACCAGCCGTCGAGCCAGGCGCGATAGCCGACAATCTGCTGCAAACCGTCCAGAAGCAGCGGGTCAAGAAGCAGATTCGCTCTTGGACTCGTGGTGAAGTACTCCCTGGGGTCACTGGCGACAAGCTGCGCTCCGATGTCGCGGTCTGACATTCCGCGGAAGGATCGGATCAACTGGAACATCGGACCATGAAAGAGCGGGCCTTTGCGGTAAAACTCGGCGGCGGTGTGAGGGCAATTCCGGTCATACACTTGTTCCAGCGCGGCCGGCGGCGTGGGCAGAGCAACGCCCAATGTCGCATGGCCAAGAAATGCCGGTGCATTGTGACCTTCGGTATAAAGTTCAACCTCGACTTCACTGTCGGCGACACGCCTTGCCCGGATCGTTACTTCCAAGGTTGGCGTGCTCTCAAAACTGATCCACCGCTTTGCCTCCAGGTCATGACAGGCGATGACCCTCAGTTCAGGGACCAGGGCTTCCGTCACTTCGCAGAGGATCTCCAGTTCAAAGGTAAGCGGCAGGGTGGGCAAGCGCTCCTCCACAGGCTTGAGGCCGTCCGGGATATTTAGGAACGCATGGTGTGAGAGAAACAAATGCTGCGAGAGATCCAACACCAAACGAGATTCCAGTTCCAGCCCGGGAACGAGCCGCTGAATCTCGCCCACCAGGGGCCGTTCGGTTCGCAGCTCGGCCCACGTCACGGATGCGGTTTCGATGCTCGAGGCCCCTTGCGGCGCAGGCGCGGAGGATAACACTGAAGTAGCCCTCACTTGCGTCTCAAGAAATTGCTCAAGCAGCTCATTCTCCGTTTCTTCCCAAGACCGCTGCACGTCCAAGAAGCGCCCCATCATCGCTAAACTTTGTTCTGTAATGCTTTGCTCACCCAAATGAGCGAGGGCACCTGATTCCGGCGCTACCGGCTTCGGCTGCGGCAGTTCAACGGCATATTGTGCCCGAATCCACTCAGCATCCTCTGCTGAAAGACGCAGGCGTGGGGGCGTCAGGGAGAGTCTGCGAGCCCCAGTGCTCGCCGCAACCGTGGTTTTCTCGAAATCGATGGGCTTGCAACGGCGATAGCGATACAGAGCAGACAACTGGAACGGTACACCCAGGGTCGCCAAGCGCCCCAGCAGATGATGCAACTGTTCGAGACTACTGCGGTGTGGAAGGTCCGTGGAAAGTGCTACATAATCCGAGCCTTCGAGGGTATTCTCTATGTTGGAGAGCATTTTCCCTCCGGCTCCCAATTGCACAAAGATGCGAACCCCGTCAGCGTAAAGCTGGGCGATCGTATCCCGGATTCGGACGCGTTGTGTAACACTGGCGAGAATCATTTCTCGAATTGCTTCGGCCGATTCCGGATACGGCGTCGCCGTGGTTCCGGAGTAGACCGGACATCTGCTGGAGCCGAGCGGAATGGTCTCCACCATGGCGCGGAGTTGGGCTTCAAACGGAGCAGCCATTTCCGTGTGGACGGTCAGAAAGGGCAGCAGCAAGGGGAAGACAGGGAGCGCTTGCCCCCATATTCCTGCATCCTGAAACTTCTGAAGAGCCGCACGCACCGCGGCTTTATCCCCACCAATGAAGACCTGGGAAGGTGAGACATCCATAGTGACCGTAACTTCGCCGGGTATTTGGTGCATGATGGTCTCCGCTTGCTCAGCCGAGGTGGCCACCATCGCCCAAAGCGCTCCCGCGTCCTCGCTGGGCTGGGAGGACGCTTTAATAGCGCTCCGCATTTGCCGTAAAGTGTCCAAATTGAAATGCTCGCGGTCTATCACTTCGGAAGCAAACAGCGCCGACAGCTCGCCCAGGGAAAAACCGGCCATGGCATCCGGCTGTAAGGCGAACAACTGGAGCAAGTCCCAACTGGCCATGTTGGCCATCGACATGCCTATGGGAGATCGTTCGGACCAAGCCAGGTCGCGTTCGATCTGCGCCAGCGTGTCGCGGTCCAACCCCGGTGGCGGAAACATTTGATAACTCAACGGAAGACCGGCCGTTTCGTCCTTGGTGAGGCTGTCCACCATATCCAGATTTTTGCGGATCTCGGGAAAGTGGAGATACAACTCGGCCAATCTCGTGGCATATCCACCGGCGAGTCCGGGGAAACCAAAGCCCGGAAAGAGAAATGCGAGCTTTCCCCCATATCGTGAGGAGCCGTAGTATAGGCCTGAGGGGTCTTGCTGCGACTCATCCCTTTCCGCAGTTATCCCGGCCCGAGCCTGTTCCAGCTTCGCCCGCAGCTCGGCGATACTCTTGACCACCATCGCCAGCCGCACCGGATGTGCATCCGCGACGCGCCCCATTTCGGTGAAGCAGATATCACCCAGATCCTCATCGCGGAGAGTTGCCGCGCGATGAGACCAGAGCTGTAAACGCTCCAGTAGCTGAGCCGGTGATTCCGCGCTGGCCAGGAAGAGCTCAGAACTTTGCGGGGTGATCGACTCCCAGGTGGGACGATTCGCAACTTCTTCGAGGATGACATGCGCGTTGATGCCGCCGAACCCGAAGGCATTGACACCCGCGGTACGAGGACTTTCCGGGGGTGAAACCCAGGGGCGAGCAACGGTGTTCACACAGAACCGGCTGCCTTCCAATTTCGGGTGCACGCGCTCCACGTTCAGTGTGGGGGGCAGCAAGCCGTGGTAGATGGCCAGCGCGGTTTTGATCAACCCGGCCATCCCGGCGGCTGGCATGGCGTGGCCAATCATGGATTTCACCGATCCGAGTGCGACACTGGAGCCTTCCTTCCCGAATATGGCGTGGAGCGCGTCAATCTCCGTGCTATCGCCGACCACGGTGGCCGTACCGTGACCCTCGACGAGCGTAACCCTTTGCGGATCGATCCCTGCCTCGTCGTAGGCTCTCTGGATGGCCAACACTTCTCCCTCCACCCGGGGAGTCATCACGGCCGTGCCACGTCCATCACTGGCCACGCCCACGGCGCGAATCGCGGCATAAATCCGATCCCCGTCCCGCAAGGCATCAGAGAGCCGCTTCAACACTACGGCGCCGACTCCCTCACCCATGAGCAATCCGTCCGCATCCGCAGCAAACGGCCGGCAAACACCCGAACGGGACAAAGCACCCAGGGTTTGGAACACCAACCAGAAATGGGGCTTCTGAATAATATGCAATCCGGCCGCAATGCCGAGATCGCAGCGCCTCTCCCGGAGACTCCGTACGATGCTGTCCACGGCAAGCAGAGAAGAAGCACACGCCGCATCGACAGTACAGTTCCGCCCCATAATATTGAGGCGGTTTGCCGCCCGTCCTGATGTCAGGTTGGGCACAGCACAGGCCACCACTTCGGGCCTTACCGGCGGCAATGCTGCCACCAGCCGCTTTCGAATCTCCTCCGTGAATCCCTTCGACGCACCCGGCAAGATCTGGCCCAGCAGTTCCGTGATTTGCTCAACCACCTCCATGCGGAGATATACGTGCTCGACACCGTTGCCGAGATAACCACCTCGACCGATCACAAGCTCGGTTCTCTCCGGCGATAGCACTTGAATTCCCTGCCGCCCAGAGGAATTCTTCAGGTCGCGGAGCGCCCGCTCGATGATCGACAGGACCAGGAACTGCTCGGGGTCCCCTTCTTCAACTTCTGCAGGCATAATGCCGAACGGAAGAGGATCGAACTCCACCGATTCGTGGATGAAGCCACCTGGCACCCGTGGCAGATCGTGAATTTCAAGCTGGTTCCACCGCTTCAGGGGGATAGGGGTCAGGCAGTTGGTGCCGAGCACCACGTTTCTCCAGAAGGCCGCGAGGTTCGGCGCACCCGGAAAAACACAATCCATGCCCACTATGGCGATGGGCTCGCAGGGAACCGAATCCGAGCGCTTCTGCTCAGGTGAAGGCATGTCTTCAAGATGTCGCGGCTATTCGGGCAGTGGCTGGTCCCCAGGTAGGTAATGAAAAACCTCAGGCTCGCCCTTTGACCCGAAAAGTAATTCGTTGACAAAACTCCGCACTCCAACCGCAACCGAGTGGTACACAACCCCGCGTTCTTTGAGCAGTTCCGGAGGATAACGGCTGGCAATCCCGATCTCTGCCCACGGGCCCCAGCCGATCGCCACCACGCGTGCCTCCCACTCTCGATCCAGCTTCCTGGCGAGCCTGTTCAAGACTTCATTGGCCGGCGAATAGTCCGTTCCTCCGGCGTAGCCGTGTCGCGCTGCCAGCGATGAGAGGAAGAACAGGAAGCGTAGCGATTCCGGATGCAAAGCGCGGGCCAGGACCAGCGCGGGACCCACCTTGGTGTCGAAAACCCGCTGAAACGACTCCGGGGACTTCGTATCCAACATGCGGTCCTCGACGATTCCCGCCCCGTGGATGACTCCATCGATTCGTCCGTGGCGGTCGTACACGGAATGAATCAGGGTCTCAAAGGCGGCTGAATCCCTTACATCCAACGAATGGTACTCGCAGCGTGCCCCGAGAGAAGTCAGTTGATCCAAGTTCGACCGCACTTCACGCCCCCGCAGGACAGCCTGGTACTCAGCTTCGACGGCACTGGGTGTGACCAACCGACCGTGGCTCCTTCTCCGTTCCACAATCGCCCGCTTCAGTTCGCTAGCTCCTTCAAGGCCGAGCGTTTCAGGTCTTTCGCGCTCCGGGACGGGTGACCTTCCGGCTATGACGAAGGTTGGCCGGAAGCGCGCACCCAGTTCCTTGCAGATAGCCGCCGTAATTCCCCGTGCTCCACCGGTGACCAGGACGATGGAACTCTGGTCGAGGGGCGGCCGGCCCGCACGCTGTTGGTTGAGTTCGGATTCGTAAGTCTTCACTACGAAACGCCGGCCAGAGGTGTAACCAACTTCCACCTTGGAATCGGCTCGGGCAAACTCCGCGAGTATGTAGGTGAGAACGTCGGCGCCGTCGCGCGGGTCCAGATCAACACACTTCATCGAAACCTCTGGCCATTCGTAGGACAGGCACTTCAGAAAGGTCGGTATGGCGGCCGCACCGGGGCGAAAGTCCCCCGCCTCGCCATCGAAGCCGAACTGCCCGCCCGCGCCCGTAATCGCGAACAAACAACCCTTCTTCTCTCGCAGGTCCGGCCCGAAGGCTGTGGCCAGCATAAACAGACTCTTCAGTTCCAGGCTCTCTAGGGCAGTCGAATTGCTATCCAGGGGTAGGAAGTGACACAGGGTCGTTACTTTCCCATATTGCTGGCTGACCAGTTCGTGAAGTTGCCTGACTGCATCTCGGGACGAGAGATCGGCCTCATAAATGCCTGGAGCGGGAACGCGGCATTCGGGGCTGTGCCGTACCACCGCGACTTTCACCCCGGCAGACGACAGAGCTGCCACGGCCTCGCGGGCGCGGCCCGAATGGTCCTCCGTCAGAAGCACTACTTCATCTGGGCGCGGCTGCCGGACTGCGCCGTTCAGGGGCTCCTCGACGGCTCGCACCAGGAACCTTCGCAGTTCTGGTTCCTCGGAAGCGGAGTGAGTCTGTTTCGCCTCCCCCGTCGCCGGCAGCGGCTGGGGAGCGTCTTTTCCTGCTGTCTGCTCCTGTAACCAAGCGAGGACCTCCCGCAGCGTACGCAACTTGGAAATGGTCAGGAAGTACTCCTCCCTTTCCCGATCGCTGTGCGTAAAACCAATATGTTCGGCCAGCGCTCCGAAGATTTCGGCCCGCTTGATCGAATCGATTCCTAAGTCCGCCTCGAGGTTTAGGTCGAGATCAAGCATTTCCGCCGGATAGCCGGTCCTCTTGCTAATCAGCCCCAAGAGGGTGTCATGCAAAGACAGGGCGGAACTCGTTGCGGGTGGTTCCGGTTGTGATGGAGGCGCCGCAGGAGCAACTTGGGGTTCCGATGGGGCCACCACGACGGAAGTGGACAAAGCCACTGGCGCCACCGTCTCCGTTAGAGTCCGAGAGAGCTCCGGCAGCAAGGGAGCAGGAGCCAGTTGAGGCGGACTCGTGAACGCTGGTGCTGTCGATGCACCCGACCCATGGTGGCCGTTACCGTTTCCCGCCAAGACCTCAACCATCGCCTGCTGCGTCTCCAGAAACCGGCTCATCAGTTCCTGCCGCTGCCGGTTCGATTCCAGTTGATAGTCGAGGAACTGCTTCATCGTGGTCTGGAATGCGGTGACCACATGTTCGAAATGGCCGTTCCCCGAGGACCCATTTCCCGAATCGTTCAGCGCTGCCATGGGCATCTGGGCTGGTGGAACCTCTCTGAACGCCGCGGGTGGAAGGGACGGCGGCGGTTGCACCGGCCTCTGTGGAGCTTCCCACGAGGGGCCATTGGGGTTCGAAGCCAATGCATTGGTGCTCGGTCTGGAAACTGAAGTTGATGTCGAAGAAGCTGCCCCAACCGTTGATGGAGATGCGAGCTTGGGTAAAGGCGCGCTTCCGCCTGCTGCGGCTGCCGCAAATGCTTTCCCCGGCGCCGCGACCGGCGCCTGAATTTTCTGGACCATAGGTCTTGCGCTTGCCCCAGTAACAATCCACTCTGTGGGCTTGGGGGGGTCTTCCCCTTTCAATAGATTGGCTAGTTCTAGTATCTCGCGGTTGCAGGCGGCGAAGAGTTTCTCTAGCCGAACCGCCCTTCCCGCCGCATAGAACCAGCCCACAACTTTCAGGTAGTCAGCTAACCCACTGTCCGACCCCTTCTTATTGGTGGCCAGGACTACGGCAGGCCGGTTGCCCAGAATTCTATGCACGAGTCCACTGAGGACGTTGCCGGGCCCTACCTCCACAAAGATCCGCACACCCGCGGCATAGATGGCCTCGATCTCTTCTTGGAATCTAAGCGGCTGCGTCAACTGCTTCACCAGGATTTTCCGCATGGCCTCAGCTTCCGTAGCATACGGAGCCGCTTCGAGGTTGGAGTACACGGGCAAGCGAGGCGCTTGCAGTTCAACTCTGGCCAGCGCCGCCGCAAAGCGCTCGGCAGCAGCCCGCGCCTCAGGAATGTGGAAACCTGCGCTCATCGCCAGCTTCTGATACCTGATCTTCGCGGCATCCAAACTGGAAAGGAAGCTTTCCATTGGAATGCGCCGCCCGCCCACGATGGTCTGGTCGGGTGCGTTGGCGCCGGCAACGGCGACACCCGCATGGGCTCCCAGCAGGTTCGAGACCGTATCGAGGCCAGCCTGGACGGCCACCATTTGGACTGACTCGGTCCCCTGCGTTTCCTGCACCGCCCGTCCTCTCTGCTCGGAGACACGCATCAGCTCCGAAAAAGAGAGCGTGCCCGCAGCACAAAGGGCCACATACTCGCCATAGCTGTGTCCAGCGACGACATCCGGCTCAATGCCAGCCGCTTTCAGCAGGGAGAACAGGGCATACCCGGCAGCGCCCAGAGCGGGCTGGGCCAGCCAGGTCTGGTTGAGGGTGCGACTCTGCTCGGTTTCCTCGGAGGGCGAATAGGCTGGAGGAGGGAAGATTGCCTCGGTCAGCCGTTCCGGTAGTGCGCCCTCCAAAACCACATCTGCCGCCTCAAACACTTCGCGGGCCAAGGGAAAGCAGAGCGCGAGTTCTTCCAACATGTTGAGGTACTGTGAGCCTTGGCCAGGGAAAAGAAAAGCCACAGGTCCCAGTGTGGCCGCCTCACCCAACACCATCGGTTCCACGGGAGAGAACGGCTCGTTGCCTGACAGTTTACTTGCAGCGACGGTCAGTTGCGAACGAAGACCTTGCAGGTCCTTGGCAACGATGGCCAACCGGCAATCGCCACGGTGTTTTGCGACCTCCCGGCTGAGAGCCTCGGCGAGATCAACCAAGCGAACCTGGCTAACCTCCGCAAGACGGCCCTCCAGTGCTGTCAATTGACTGGCGAGCTCGTCCCGTGAAGCAGCGCGAAACACGAACAACTCCGCCGGGCGGGCCTGGACGGCGGTGGAGTGCTGCCCATGTTCCTCCATTACAGCGTGAAAGTTCGTTCCACCAAAACCGAAAGCACTGACGGCGGCCCGGCGTGGGCTGGTGTCGGCATGAAACCAAGGTCTGGCCCGGGTATTCAAATACAGAGGAAGCGAACGGTCGCGCAGTGCAGGGGCGGCGTCGTCAATCAAAGTGGGCGGTAACACGCGATGGTGCAGCGCCAAAGCAACCTTGATAAGACCCGCCAGTCCCGCGCTCCCCTTGGTATGTCCAATCTGCGACTTGACGGAGCCCAAAGCGCAACTCTGCGGTCTTGCTCCCACGGACTGGAATGCGGTACGAAGCGTTTCTAACTCCGTACGATCGCCGACCACGGTCCCAGTCCCGTGCGCCTCCACCAACTCGACAGAGGACGGGGAGAATTCCAGTGAATCGTAGGCCCGCAGCACGGCGCGAGTCTGACCTCGCACGGCCGGAGCCGTCAGACTCTTCTCGCGGCCGTCACTCGCCGAGCCGATAGATCGTATGACCGAATATATCCGATCACCATCTCGCTCGGCGTCGGATAGGCGCTTCAGAACGAGCATCGAGACCCCTTCGCTGGTTACAATTCCATCTGCGGAGGCGTCGAATGGGCGGCAGCGCCCACGCGGCGAAAGCGCCCCGGTCTTGCTGAACAAGAGATATCCGAAGAGGGTCTGGTCCACCTCGGCAGCTCCTACTAAAACCACCTCACTGGTTCCGTGCCGCAGTTCCTGGATGCCCGTTTGCAGCGCCGCGAGGGAACACGCGCACGCGGCGTCGACGGTGAAGTTCGGACCTCCCAGGTCGAAGCGGTTGGCCAGCCGTCCGGCGGCGACGTTGCCCAGGATGCCCGGAAAACTATCCTCCGTTAATTGCGGCAACGTACGATGAATATGGTCCATCACCTGTTGGCGCACCGCCGGGTCGAGGCCCGGCATCCGGTTTAGTTCCAGTTCGGTCAAACAGCGGGCGATATAGGCCTGTCCCAGGTTAAAGGTGCCACCGGGAAAGCCTACAATTACGGCCGTGTTTTCCCGCGCGAACGGCCTCCTGTCGTAGCCTGCGTCGGCCAAGGCTTTTCGGGTGACTTCCAGCAGAATAAGCTGCACAGGCTCGATGGCCGAAAGACTGGCGGGGGGAATGCCGTAAGTCAGCGCATCGAGTCGAATCGGAGCCATGAAGCCGCCCCACTTCGACACGGTCCGGTCTGGAACCTTCGAGTCAGTCGTAAAGAACAGGCTACTGGGCCAGCGATCGCTCGGCACCTCCTCGATCGCATCGTGACGCCGGAGAATATTTGCCCAGTATTGTACGAGGTCGGGAGCTCCTGGGAGATGGCAGGCCATGCCGACAATCGCGATAGGCTCGGGGCTTCTCCGATCGCGGCGCCGTGGTGGACGAACATGTTCCTTTTCCTCGCCAGAAACGAAATCCTCAAGCTGTGCGACGGCGCCACGGCAAACCTGTTGGTGCAATTCCTCGATGGAGCAGAGCCCCTCACGAAGACCTGCAACCTGGCCCATCATATACATTCCGTCCGTCTTCTGGCGTTCAACCGAAACCTCTACCAATTGCGACGGCAATGAGGAGCCCTCATCTGAGGCGGACCGAGCCAGCCCCTTCGTCGCAATGCGAAGCCGGCCTACATTGATGTCCTCCAGGCGGCTGCGGACCTCTTCCGCCGATAGGCCCTCTTCCCGCAACTCCCTCTGAAAGACCTTGAATTGTTCTGTGTACGTTGAAGGCGCGCAGCGGATGGCGTGACCGTTTCCCATCTCGAGAAGGACCGTTTCGTTGCACCGCACAGCTTCGTCTTGGAACAAAGGCACAATCGCGCCTGTGTCTACCGCCTCGCGGGTGAACAAATAGGCAGTGCCCATCAACACGCCGATGCGGATTCCGGCCGCCGAAGCAGATGCCGACATAGCGGAAACCATCGCAGCCGAGCGGCCATCGTGAATCCCCCCGGCGAAGACAATGTCGATGGCTTCCTTGGAGCCGCTCTTGCGTTGAAACTCCACGAGGGTTTCTATGACGGATTCCCACAGAACGAAGCTGGAAAGTGGCCCCACGTGCCCGCCGCACTCCCGACCTTCGAAAATGAATCGCCGCCCTCCCTGGCGAAGGAACATTTCGAGTAATTGCGTGGACGGAGTGTGGATATAGGTGCGGATACCGGAAGCCTCCAGGGAACTCGCTTGCTCCGGGCGCCCCCCAGCCAGGATGGCAAATTGAGGCCGGACCTTGAGGACAGCTTGCAGTTGTTCGGCGCGCAAATCTTGAGGCACAAAGGCAAGAATCCCAACACCCCAAGGCCGGTTCCCCATGAGCGCGGCAGTTTGTTCGAGGAGCCGCTCACATTCCGCTTGGCGCAGAAGAGCCATAGCCAGAAACGGCAATCCGCCCCCCCGTGAAACCGCATCAGCAAACCCGGCCACATCGCTCACGCGGGTCATGGGCCCCTGGAGTATGGGAAACCGGATGCCATGGGCCTGAGCAAAGGGAGAGTTCTCCACCATCGCAGGCGCCGACCTGTCAATCCTCAGATTGTCTGCTACTTGGCTGCGGTAAGCTCTCAGGATCCCGGCCACGTTTCTGTGCTGGCGCGCCAGCCGCGCCGCAAAAGCAACGCCTTGACCCAGCGCCAGAACCTCTTGCCCGTCGTTGCGCTCGAGAATCTCATCCCGCCGCGCCACAAAAGCACCCGGCTCCGCCCCGCTCATCTCTAACTGTTGCAGCTCGCAGATCGAACTGGCGCCTTCCTGGCGGTGGACGCGGTAACGGCGGCCCAACAACTCTCCCAGGCAGATGGTTTCCGTACCATCCATCGCCGCCATCCGGGAGCGAAGCGGCTCGGGGATAGAACACTCTTCAGCCAGAGCGATCTCGTCCTGAAGCACAATGCCAGCCGCCCCCGCTACTCGGCACGCCGTGGCGCCGTGAGGTCCAATTCCTCCGTAGGCCCACACGGGAACGGCCACGCTCGAGCACAGACGCTGCAGCAGTACGAAACTTGTCTCGCTGCCCACTCGGCCGGCAGCCTCATTTCCCTTGGCCACGAGCCCATCCACTCCAGCCTTCACCGCCTCCGGGGCTTCCTCCTGCGAGATAACCTCGCAAAAGATGCGCTTACCGAACCGGCGCAAGTTCTCAATCGAGGTCGAAAGACGGGCGCCTCCATCGCCATCCGATTCCCCGGAAAGAAGGATCAGATCGACACGCGCTCCCATGCTCTCCAAAACGGACGCCACCCGCTCCTGGGAGCGTACGGTCGTCCTGATACCAATGTAGCCTCCAAAATGCCCGCAAAGACCCCGCACGGCGTTTCGTAAAGCCGCTGCATCCCGAACGTAGCAATGGTCCACAATGGGCAAGCCGCCGGCTTTGCCGGCGGCAAGCAACACTTCCTCCGCCTCGGCGTGAGGAGGGGACAACACCGCAATCTCGAACTCGGCCATGCGATCCTCCCTGGGTCGCTGCCCGCGCACAACCACGGGCTCTAGCCTCAATAGCTACGTCAGGATGAGCAATATGCGTTGGCTGCGTTTAGTGCTGTCCACAAGTCATGCGCCTGGAGCCAGGACTTACAACCGGCGATGGGCCACATCGCCACTTCTGTAAGCCCACGCCTATGCACTAACCTGTCTTTAATATTTCCCCACTCTCTGTTCTTACCTCCCTCCCCTGGGGTGGCGACCACCCCGGATGGCAATTGACCCGAACATCGCCGGGCACTGTGCGCACGATCTACACCTGTATTTCCCTTTTGAACATCGCCCACGAACCTTCTCTCGTCTCTCCTCATCCTTATCGGCTATTCACCGCCGCGGCTTGAGAAAGATCAGCCCTCCCAGCCCTCGTTCCGTGCTTCCTTGAAGGTGGATTTTCAGGAGTCCCGGCTCGCTCCCGAGAGCGGTACCTGACGGACTCTCGGGCGAAGAATGCGCCCTTACCATTTGCCGATCCCGCAGAGCGGGACCGAGCGGCGGGCCGCCGACCCGACCTTCCGGATTAGCGGTTTCTTAGAAAACGCATTGGAGAGGCGGCCCTGGCTGCTATTCAGGACTCGCGGAGGGCGGAAGAGAGTGGTTCGGACCATCCCGGAGAAGAACAATGCGCTGGCTGCACTTGCGAAGTGCCGGGACAATGAAGGGCAGGATCCGCTGCGGAGACTGTGGGGGTGTGCACGACGTAAAAGTGGAGGTCAAGGCATTTTCCTTGGTTTGTTGCACGCTTCTGAACGTACTGGTACGCAAGGGCAAAGGCCCAGAGGGCCGAAAGAACTTAGCCCAGGGCGCCAGCCCTGGGTCCAGAAGGCTCTCTGGCTCGCGGCAGCCCCAGCGGGGCGAAAGAATAAGGTTGCGGCGCGGGAACTCTCCCTGGTTCTGCTGCCCCTTGCGGGGCTTGCCCGGCGGTTGGGCTTGGTTTCCCAGGGCTCGCGCCCTGGGCTAAGTTCTATCGCCCGTCAGCCAACGGGCTCCCCAGACCACCCTGCTGCTGCCACCGTAAGCTCTCACGAATATGTCATGCAACACCGGCAGGACTCCCACTTTTATATCGCACACCCAGACTGTGGTTCGTGCTTGCATCTCTTGGCGCGATTGCGTACTCTCAGGGGCGACTTTTTTCGCGTGGAGGCGCAACTGATCCCATGAAAACTCGATTTCGAAGCTATAGTCCAATGGCCGCAGCGCTTGTAGCGGCTACAATCTTGCTCTTCGCCGGCAATCTCATGGGCGCGAAGAAAGCAAAAGAGACTCCGCCTAGCGAGGCCGCGGCGCCCACTGTTCCGAAGCCGGACATCCCGGACCTCGAGTTCATCACGCGCTTGCGGGAGGAGGAATTCGGCCACGGCGAGGTGATGGACATTATGAGCCACCTCACGGACGACATCGGCCCTCGCCTGACGGGTTCGCCCAACATGAAGAAGGCCAACGAATGGACGCGCGACCAGTTCGCCAAGTGGGGTCTCGTCAATGCACACTTGGAGGCCTGGGGCACTTTCGGTCGCGGTTGGGCGTACCAACTTTGCGAAGTTCGCATGCTCTCGCCCGACATCATGCAATTCCTGGCGCTGCCTGAGGCCTGGACGCCGGGGACGAATGGTCCGATCCGGGGCGAGGTGACGCAACTGGTCGCCTCAACGTCCGCAGACTTCGAGAAGTACAAGGGCAAACTGGCGGGCAAGATCGTGCTGATCGGCGACGCGCGCGTCCCCGACCCCAGCGATAAGCCGCTTTTCCGACGCGACGACGATGCTGACCTAGCGAAGACCGCGGAATACCAGATCCCCGGCGGCGGCCCCGGCGGTCCCGCCAACCGGCAGCAGTTCGCACAGCGCTTCCAGTTTCAGCGGGACTTGGAAAAGTTCCTCACTGATGAGCACGTGGCGGCCGTGCTGGATATCACCCGGCAGCCCGGCGAGGACGGCACCATCTTCGTTCAGTCCGGCGGAAGCTACGAAAAGGGCAAGACCATCAGTTTTCCACGCATCACGCTCTCAGTCGAGCACTACGGCCGCATGGCGCGCCTGCTGGCCAAGAAAGTGCCGGTAGAAGTGGAAGTGAACATGGAAGCGCAGTTCTACGACGATGACGACAAGGCCTACGACACCCTTGCTGAAATCCCCGGCACCGATCCAAAGCTCAAAGAGCAACTGGTGATGCTCGGCGGGCACATGGATTCGTGGCACGCCGGCGAAGGCGCCACCGATAATGGCGTGGGGGTAGTGGTGGCGATGGAGGCCGTGCGTCTGCTGAAAAAGCTCGGCGTCCAGCCGCGGCGGACTATTCGCGTTGCGCTGTGGTCGGGTGAAGAAGAGGGACTGCTGGGCTCGCGCGGATACGTGAAGAACCACTTCGGAGGGCGGCCGGAGAATACCAATCCGAAGTACAAAGACATGCCCCCGTTTCTCCGTCCCCCCGGCGGCCCCTTGCAGTTGAAGCCGGAACAGAAGCTGGTCTCGGCGTACTTCAACCTGGACAACGGCGCCGGCAAGGTTCGCGGCGTGTACTTGCAGGGTAATGCGCAGGTCGCGCCCATCTTTCAGAAATGGATAGAACCGTTCCGCGATCTTGGCATGACCACACTGACCATGCGCAACACCGGAAGCACGGACCACATCTCGTTCGACGCCGTGGGCATCCCGGCATTCCAGTTCATCCAGGACCCGCTGGACTACGGTACTATTACCCATCACTCGAACCAGGACGTCTACGAGCACGTCCGCGCCGACGATCTGAAGCAGGCCGTAGTGATTATGGCCTGCTTCGTCTACAACGCCGCCATGCGCGACGAGATGATGCCGCGAAAACCGATTCGGCCCGAAGAATTCCAGCCGCCGCCGGAATCGGAAAGCGGAGCGGAGAAGAAAGGTGAGCCGGCGCCTCCGCCCGCCAATCCTGTGAACCCGGCAAAGCCGCTGCCGAGCGGCGAGCAGCAGCCTCCGACGCCATAGAACAGAGGTTAGAAGCGAGAAGTTAGAATGTCTCGCCCTCGCGCTCTTCCTAAGCAGCCTTGGCAGCCGCGTCCATGCCTTTGAAGGGACCCCGCAGATTCTGGCTTGAAGCCGGAGCATCTCCGGGTTATCATTTGTGATATTGCACGGGCCCCAGCGGCAGAAGGGTGTTTTGAGCCGGATAAGGCACGATTCCAGGAGTAGCCCGGATGGCTGTACCATGAGCCAGCCCCGGCGGCTTTGAGGAGGCGCACAGATGATGGCTACCATTCGCGACGAACAGCAACGCGACTTGCTGCGGCGAGGCTTCTCCCGCCGCGACTTTACGCGGATCTCATTGCTGCTAGGTGCGGCAGCCGCGCTCCCCTTTTACAACGAACCTGCGCTGGCGCAATTGTCCGACCTTGGCCCATTGCCGCCGGACGCTGTGAGAGTGAATGCCAACGAGAATCCCATGGGTCCGTGTCCGGAGGCTGCCGAGGCAATTCACCGCGTGGTGCAGAAGAGCGGACGTTATATGTACGACGAGGGCATTAAAATGGCTCAGACCCTGGCTGAGCAGTTGGACCTGAAGCCCTCCTACGCTATAGCATTTCCAGGCTCGAGCGATCCTCTGCATCGCGCCGTGCTTGCCTACACCTCTCCCACCAAGCCGC
>Ga0181524_10002524_pt1 | contig 18648 bp, 14 predicted proteins | sample PEATcosm2014_Bin_34_FD_119761 | JGI IMG/M metagenome (GOLD analysis project Ga0181524, IMG submission 119761) | Peatland microbial communities from MTU Mesocosm Facility, Houghton, MI, USA - PEATcosm2014_Bin05_60_metaG | ecosystem: Environmental > Terrestrial > Soil > Wetlands > Peat | place...
AGGCGTGACAACGCGCACGGTCTGAAATCGTTCGCGGTCAAAGTGTCCGGGAGCGGTGTTGACGGTGACGATAAAATCGGCGTTGGCCGCGAACGCGCATTCCAAAAAACGGTTGTCGGGCTCGTGGCGGATGATGCGCAATTCGGTCAAGGGATGGCAAATACGACAGTTCTCCACAATCTCGGCCAGGAAATCCGGCCGGTCAGCCAGCGCGTCCGCGTACTCCTCCAACATCGCGGGACTGGCCCAGGCCTCAGCCAAACCTGTACGCGCCAATTGAAAGACCAGGGCCGAGGCGTTGTTCTCGCTGGGGAACGTGGCGAGCTTCAGGACGCAGGTGTCAAGAACGACTTTCAAGATACGGTTTAGCGCGACGCAAGGCCCGCGAGCGCCGTTTGGTTTCGACAAACTCAACCGCTTCCCGTTCGGCCAGGCTCCTGCCCAGGTTCTCGCGATGCGCGCGCGCCAGCGCCGGGGAGAGCTTAAACCGGACGACTTTTCCTTCCACTACGGCGGTCGCATGCATGACGGGAAATTAGTTGAAAACTGCGGACGAAGCAACACCCCTTTGACTGGGCGCAATCCGCCGTCCAGCGCCAGTTCATCAACAGCCTCCCCGATATCATCCGCGAACGATGTGGAACTGAGCGCCAAGCTCATCCGCCTGGCGGCGTCGGAGCTTGGCGTGGAGGACGGCGCCCCGATGCTCCCCCGCAACGGCGATGACCGCATCCAAACCCCCGACGCCCTGGCCCGCGCGGCCGTTGAACACTTTCTGCCTTGCGGCCGGATCGTCGAGCCGAGCGCCGGCAACGGCGCCTTCCTCCGGGCGCTACCCAAGGGCGCGGATTGGTACGAAATCCAAAACGGGAGGGACTTCCTCAAGGCAGAGGGGCGCTGGGATTGGGCCGTCGGCAACCCGCCCTTTTCCCAGTTCCGCGCGTTCCTCCAGAAGGCCATGCAGGTCGCAGACAACTTGGTCTTCATCGGGCTGGCCCCCGCGTGGTTCGTCCGGGCGCGCCAGGAGGACATGCGCCAGGCGCGGTTCGCCCTGGTGGAGCTATGCGCCCTGCCCATCCCGCCAACCTGGCCCCAGCTCGGCATCGAGCTCACCGCCGGCTGGGGGCGCGCCCAGGCAGGCAGGGCGGCACCGCCCACACGCGCCGGCTCCGCACTAAGGCGACCGCCCTCGCCAACTCTGGGGCCGCGCCGATTGCCAAACCAACAAAGCACCAATCTACGGTTTGACCCCGCCCACGGGTCAGCCATTAGGGCAACCTAACGACACATTTTGCCCGGCGGGCATCTCGGTTTCCGTCCTGGTGCCCGGCATCGGGTCCGGCACGGTGGCTCACCCCAACTGCCGTAATTGTTCTCGTATCCACGCCGGGTCTCTTCTGAGGTCGAGCACCGCCCACACCACGGCACTGCCGCCCTCTGTCGTGTAGAAGACACCGTAAGGAAAGACCCTGCTGAGGAGCCGATGATAATCAGCATAGACCACTCGGTGCGCACCTGCCGATACCTTCAGTCCTTCGATATCAGCCCGAAGGCAGGCAATGAAGTAATCACCCAGGCCCGGTTCCTGCGCCTCGTAGAAAAGAAACCCCTCGTTGAGATCCGCCTGCGCGTCCTCCGAAATCTCGACCCGAATCATGGCCTGCCCAAAGTGCCTTTCGCAGAATCCCAATCCAGGAGTCGCGCCGCACCTTCGCGAACCCTGGCGCGACGGCCGTCCAACAACTGCTTCTGCTGCGGGGAGATTTCCGACCGCTCAAAGCGCTCTCGAAAGTCCTCCCAGATCGCCTCCATAATCTGAATCTTGCGCTCAACCGGCAGTGCTCGGACATCTTCCATCGTCATACTCGCAGCATACCGCTCTTCAGGAGGCGCTGCCAACGAATTTATCGGTGTTATCCACGCTCGACCGAAGAAGAAAAAGGGTCAGAAAAGAAAAAGGGTCAGAAAAAGGGTCAGTCCCGGAATTCGGAACGACTCCTGCACCGCGTCGCGCGGCGGGGCAATACACAGCGGGTTCTGACCCCGCCAGGACGCGCTTCTTAGAGCGATGCATAGTTGCCAATGAAGTATTCAGGATTCCGAGACCCCTTCGCGACCCCTTCATGGCGTCTTCGTGACGATTAGGAGCCTGTCGGAAGCCGTCCATGGCCTTGAGCAAGCGCTCCAGGTCGGGCTTCATCCGGGTGAGAGTTTTGCGAGCAGGGGATCGTCGGCAAAGTGCTTCTTGAGATGCATCTGCGCCTCGGCCTCGTTCATCGGGTTGCTCAGGCTGCGCCAGGAGTCCTCGAGTTGACGCACCCGCCAGGCGATTTCTTCGGCGTGGTGCGGAGCGGGATAGTCAGGGTGACCCAATGACCAATAACCATTTTTCAATTCTCAATTCTCAATTTACCGGATGCATCTGCGCCTCAGCCTCGTTCATCGGGTTGTTCAAGCTGCGCCAGGACTCTTCGAGTCGACGCATCGCCCAGCAGTTTCCACACCCGGAGGGCTTCGGTGGCGCCCCAGGCCTGGGCATCGCAGCCGCGCGGGGTGTGCGGGGCGTCGCCATCGAGCAGTTCGGGGAGCTGGCCGAGACAGCCTTCGGTCATGAGGCGCGCCATACTGCCGAGATAGGCGCGGGCGGCGGCGACGGCCGCCGGGGAGAAATTCCAGGCGCGGGCCAGGGCCTCGCAGAAGACCGGGAAGGTCCAGGTCCAGGCGGTGCCGTTGTGATAGGCGGGCTTGCGCCGTGTGTCTTCGTCGCCTTCGTAGCGGCCCCAGTACGGCTCGGTGGGATTATTGAGCAGGCGACCGTCGTTGGCGGAAATGGGCAGGGGCACCGAGACCGGGAGCGGCGCCAGCGAGCGCAAGGCCCCGGGCACCACAAGGCTCCGCCGGGCTGCTTCCACGCAGCGTCTGGCGCGCCCGCTCCCGGCCAACCCGAGGCCAACCATGAACAGACAGTTGCTCCGCAAGGCATCGTCCACCACCGCCTTGGCCGCCGGTTGTCCGGGCCGGGCGGCCAGCAGATCGGCATAGTAGCCGAGCGGTTCGCGCCAGAAGAGCTTGTCGACCGATTCCATCGCCTGCGCGGCCAAGGCATCCCAGCTCTGGCGCTGGGGGCGATTGCCGAGGCGTTCGAGTTGGCGCAGCAGGCGAATCCACAGGGCCTGGATTTCCACGGGGTAACCTTCGCGCGGAGTGCAGGCGGGATAGTTAGTGTCCATCCAGGTGAAGTGCTTCGGGCTCCAGATGAGCGCGGAGCCGGCGTCCATGCGGATGCCGTTGGGAGCGCCTTTGGAGTAGTTCAGGCCGATGTCCCATAACACATCGGCGATGGTGGCGGTCCCCTGGCCAACTTTTGTTTGATAGAAACCGCTTCCGGCCAGGGCGGCAATCTCTTCGCAGAGGATGCCGAACCAGAGGGGCGCGTCCGAGGTGTCGCGGTTTGAGGCGTCCTCGCCGAAGATTGTGTTTGGCAGAGTGCCGTCCTTTTCGAACCGGGCGAACGTCAGGGCCAGTTGCGTGACATCGTCCACGAGACCGCCGGCCAGCAGCCCGCGGGCGCAGATGAGGGTATCGCGCCCCCAATCCAGGAACCACGGATAGCCTGCGATGACGGTCCTGCCCTGGCCGCGCCGGACCAGGAAGGCGCGGGCGGCCCGAAGGAGTTGCTGACCAAAGACATCGCCGGCTGGAAAGGGCGTCGGGCTCTCGGGGGTCTGGGCACGGAACCGCGAACTCTCGATCTCTTCCCGGTCCGGGTCGGCAGGGTCGGCCGTCAAAACGAGGGTGACCTTGGCGCCTTTGGCCAAAGGCAGCTCGAACCAGCCTGGGCTAAAGGCGTCGCCGCTGCCAACCTGGCCCCGGCTTTGCTCGACCGGGTGGGGAATGTTTTCGCTCCACTCGGGTTGCGGGTGGTAGGAGCCGGCATCGGCAAAAACGCGCAACTGGCGGTCGGGAGCAGGTGTGAAGGCAAAGCCAACCCTTGGCTGAAGCGCCGTGGCCGAACCAGGCGGTGGGGGTTGGCCGGGGGCAGCTTCAGGCCGCGGTTTGGGCGAGGCCCGCGCAGGCTCCGGGAGGGGGTGGAGATTGGAGGCAAAGTGGTGTTCGGCCCCGCCGTTGCGTTTGGTCTCGCTGTGGAAATTCCGGTCCTCGATATCGACCCTCACCGTCAGGACCACCTCGGCCTGGGGCGGGAGTTGCTTGCCGGTGGCCTGCTCGGCCGTCGGACGGCTGAAATAAAAGACGGTAGTATTGCGCTCCTGGAGCATGCCGGCTGTCATTTGGATTTCCACGCTGCGGCCGTCGCCCGCGTTGGCAACAAAGTGCCAGACTGCGGGCGGGCCGGGCGCGAACGAGGCCAGGCTCCTGAAATCCAGGGGCGAGATGAATCCATCGGCGTTGACCCAGACGCGGATGCGTTTGGCAAGGACATGGCGGTCCACCGGCAAGCTTGGGTGGAGGTTTGCGCCGAGCGCGCAATCGTATTTGGAATTGACTGCGCCCAGGTCCACGCACAGCCGCGCCATGGCGCCCCGGCCGTTGGTGAGGAGAACGAGCTGGGTCGGGCGAAGAGGCCCAGGCCCGCCCGGCGTCTTTGCGGATGCCGGGCCGGAAGCGTGGGTGACCGGGTCCAAGTCCGCGATCCGGGTGCCCAGGGCCGAGGTGTCCGGCCACGGGGCGAGGAAACGGACGGCGGCCTCGACGTGCTGGTCTGCCGGGGCATGGCGTTCGAGGAGCATACAGGCATCGACACCGTCCTGGCGGGGTGGGAAACAAGCGACATAGCCCCCATGCACCGGGATGGACTCGACATTGCGCGGCGGGCTGCCATCGCGGCAATCCAGCATGGCGCGAAGCGGCACGGCATCCCGGAGGAGCAACCAGTGAGCCGGAGGCACCGGTGTGACGCGCCGGACGTCCTTTAGCTGCCAGGTCAGCACGCGGGGATAGAACGTCTCATCGGTCGCGGCATCAGCGGCCGGAGCAGCGCCCGGCTGAGCCTGAACGGAGGCGCCCAGGATGGCGCGCCTGAGTTCTCCGGCCTGAGCTCCGGCGTCGGCGAGATGCGAGATCAGGGCCAGGAACTTCTCGGGGGAGCGATCGACCGCAGCAGCGAGCACGCGCCAATCCAGTTCGCCCATGGTCTCAAGTGGGAGGACCTCGTTCAGGGCCGCCAGCCCCCAGGCTGCCCGGGCGCGAGCGTGGCGATAATCGTCTCCCCAAAGGCCGCGCGGGACCGGGTCCGGAGCCAGGCAATAGGCGGCGCCAGGATTCAACTGGAGGACCACCCCGCCGTCAGGGCCTGGTTTCATTGTAGGAACTGCCTGGCCAAGCAAATCGACCCAGCCCGCCGGCGCGAAGGCTGATTTGTCCGGCGCAGGATGGGCCGCCCGGCGCTCGTCACTCGCCCCTCGCCCCTCGACCCTTGCCCCTCGCCCCTCGCCCCTCGACCCTTGCCCCTCGACCCTCGACTCTCCAACGACAGGGGCAAGCTCGGCAAGGTCCTGCCGCAGGGCCAGCGTGCCGCTGTGTTCGACATCGGTATTGACGAGCACCAGCACGACATCTTGCCCTTCGGCGGATTGGCGGTGCAGGGCATAGACAGGCGAATCGGCAGGGGAGAGCGGCACCGTGGCCGCACCGTCGAAGAAACAGGGATGCTGGGCCAGGAGCGAGTTAAGGCGCGCCAGCTCGGGCAGCAGATTGTCCGGATTATCCCAGGCCATGCCGGTGCTGCCGTGGACGTTGACCTTTTCAGTTGCCAGCCATTCCACGCCGCAAGTGAAACCAAAGCCGCCGCTCACGCTGGCCAGGGCGCAGAGCCGATTGCGGAGCAGGGACCAGGCGCGGCCCTTGGCGGCCAAGCGCTCATTATCGTGGGTTTCGCTGTAATGCACCAGCAGGCCGACGCGCTCGCTCTGGCGGAAGCTGTGATCCAGGTAGCCGGCCACCTGGAGGCCGGAGTAGTTTTGGAACAACTCGGAGTAGGCCCATTGCATGCCGCCGTCGGTCAGCAGGGCCTCTGTCGCCTCCCAGGACCCGCCCAAGCCCTCGAGGAGGAAGAGGGTCTCCGGGTACTCCTGCTGGACGCGCGCGACGATGAACTGCCACGCGGCCATCGGCACTTTGTAGCCGGCATCGCAACGAAACCCGTCCACCCCTCGCCGGCACCAGGTCAGGAATATCTCCGCCAACTCATCCCACAGGGCCACATTGACATGCTTGAGTTCGACCAGGTCCTCCCATGTGACCCCCCAGGCCCCGGGACTGACGAACTGTCCGTCGGGCTGGCGCAAGAACCACTCCGGATGGTTTTCCTGGAGGACGGATCCCCAGCCACTGTGGTTGATGACGATGTCCAGCAATACGCGTCCGCCGCGGAGATGCACGGCGTAAGTCAATTCCCGGAACTGGTTCAGGCCGGTGGTGCGCCGGTCAAAAACCACGAGCGCGGGGTCGATGGCCGTCAGGTCCAGGGCGGCATACGGGCTGCCGAACCGGCCAAAGCGCGCGTATGTCGTGGGCGTGGGATTGACCGGCAGCAAATGCAGTATCCGGCAGCCGAGCACGCCCATAATGTGCGGGAGGAACGAGATAAGGTCGCGCAGCTTGCCCGAGGGCGGCACCACCGTGTAAGTGGCTTTATCCAGGTTGGCAAGGCGGCCCTCGAGCTTCGGATCGAGCGTGCTCAGGGCCGTCCTTGTTGGCCCGAACATTCGCGGAAAGGCGCAGTAAAGGGTATTGGCGGTCCGGTAGCCGTTCGGATGGACGGCGATGCCCACATCCGGCCCCGGCGGCCAACTCTGCCAGCCGCGCGCATCCACAAGGTAAGCCTTCGCCCTGAAGAAACCGACCTCCGCCAGCGGCAGTTCCAGGGCCCAGCCGCCGTCCTGCTCTTTCATCGCTATATCACGCCAGGAAGCCCCGGCCAGCGGCAGGCCCCGCGTGCGGGCCTGGAGAATCTCCTGACGCAGCAGGGCCGCGCGTCCAAGATTGGTGCGCAGGACCGCCCGCCAGCCCGGCTTGGCGGCCTGGCCGCCCCGATCTTGCAAGGTGAACACAATGCGGTCGCCGACGAACCGTTTCAAGCGGTCGCCGGGCGCGGGCGTCATGGTTGGAACCAGCGGCTGCATAATCCTTTGGTAGCATCGGCAACTTCGCCCCGGAATGCAACAGACAGTGCCATAATGAGACAGGCGTGTCCATATCAGTTCCCAAAAGCAGACCTGGGCTCATAGCTGCACTCTTTCAGGGCGGGTTCCGATTGTGCAGTCGTTCCCGGGCAGGTCGCCCTGGGCCTGGAGTTTGGACATTATCCTCATCGCCAGCCTCACTCGTTGGGAAATGACTCTTGCAAGCCACGTTGCCAATCAACGTCCGGTGTGGTGGTGCAACCCGGAGAATGTCCAAACTCGAGTCCCAGGGTGTTGCCTTGGCCGATGCGCCGGCACGCCGTTGCGGTGCAAAATCTCCGAGTCTCCGTTGGCCAGGATATTGCTACGCATTGGGCATCGCGGGTGTTGCCGCCGCCGGGCGGACAGCCCGAGGCGTTTGCGCGGGGCCTGGCGGCCCCGCAGGATTGCTTTATGTCACTGACGATGGAAAGCCGTTTGGCGCTGGAGGAGGAGGTCTCCGCGGAGCAGAGTCACCTGCCCGGCGCAGACCGGGTTGGGGCGGCGAGCAAAGCGGGTTCGAGCGAGGAGGCGCAGTTGGCGCAGACGATTGAGATGTTCGAGGTCATCACTCAATCGCAGCCGCTGGATTATCAGTCCCTCGAGATCCTGAAGGAGGCATACTCGAAGCTGGGCCGCGAGAAAGAGGTCGTCAGCACCTCCAAACGCATCGCCCAGGCCTACGTTCAGATGGGCCAGTTGTCTTCGGCCATTCTCGAATACGAAACCATCCTCCAGCGTTACCCGGACGACCCGGACGTGCAGGGCGCCTTGAAGCAGATCGAAACCAGGGCGAACAATTACCCGTTCGACCCCCCGGCAGCCGAAGCTGGCGCGGCCCCCAAGCCCCCTCCCCTGCCGGCCCCGGCCTCCCGGTCCGCCGGCAAGACCCCGCCCCGCGAAATTGATGACGGCCGCCGGATGCTCCACCGCATCTTCGTCGAGAGCAAGATCATCACTGCCGGCGACTTCGACCTCTGCTGGTCCGCGCCGGACCTTTCCGTTCCACCCAAGGGCGTTATCGAACCGTTCATCCAGGTCCTGTCCGACAAAGGGATTCTGCCGGTGGAAAAATCCCTCAAAGTGCTCTCGGACAAGTCGCGGGCCGCCTATCTGCCGCTGGATCATTACGACGTGGATTTGGACCTGGCGCGGAGCTTCCCGGCGACGATCTGCCGGCGGTGGTGCATCCTGCCCTTTGATCGGATGGGCAAGTCGGTGCTGGTGGCAACGGCCAACCCATTCAACCAGCAGGCAGCCATGGACCTGGCCGAGGCGATTGGGAACCGGCTGCTTTGGTACTTGGCCCAGCCCGCCGAGCTGGTCAAGAACCTGCGTAAGGCATTCCGTTAGATTCCTCCCATGGCCCAGGTAAAAACATTTGGCGAACGCATCGCTGACGCCCTGATTGAAGACGGCCTGCTGACCGCCAGGCAAATCGAGGAGCTGCTCGCCCAGCAAAAGAAGGAGGGCACCCGCCTGCTCAAGCTCATCGTGGAAAAGGCATGCGTCAGCGAGCAGGACATGGCCGTCTCTATGGGCCGGGTGCTCAATACCCCGCCGGTCAACCTCGCCCGGACCGGCATCCCTGCCGAAATCGCCGACCTTTTGCCCCGCGAACTGTGCCACAACCACAAGGTCGTGCCCGTCTCGCGCCTGGACAACAAGCTCTTCCTGGCCATGGCCGACCCGCTCAACGTGCTGGCCCTGGACGACGTCCGGCGCATCACCCGCCTGGAGGTCGCCCCGCTCATCGCCTCCGAAAAGACCATCCTGGAAAAGCTCAACAACCTCGATGCCGCCCGCAGCGGCAGCATGGAGGACATCATCAAAGAATCCAACAAAACCGCCGAGAACGAGGCGGACGCCGAGAACGTAGAGATCTCCGAAGAAAAGGCCGAGGAGGTCAACCTCGACCAACTGGCCGCCTCCAGCGAGGAAGCTCCGGTCATCAAGCTGGCCAACATCATTCTGGTCCAGGCCGTCAAAGACCACGCCAGCGACGTCCATATCGAGCCGTTCGACAAAACGGTCCGCTTGCGCTACCGCATCGATGGCGTGCTGGTGGACGCGACGCCCCCGCCCAAGCAGATGCAGCTTGCCCTGGCCTCCCGCTTTAAAATCATGAGCTGCCTGGACATCGCCGAGCGCCGCCTGCCCCAGGACGGCCGCATGCGCATCCGCGTCGGCGGCAAGGACTACGACCTGCGCGTCTCCATCATGCCCACGGTGCATGGCGAGAAGATCGTGCTCCGCCTGCTCGACAAATCGAACCTCTCCGCCAGCATCGACAAGCTCGGTCTGGACCTGGATACATACCAGCAGTTCAAAACCGCCATCGATGCGCCCCATGGCCTCATCCTGCTCACCGGCCCCACCGGCTCCGGCAAAACCACCACCCTCTATTCCGCCCTCAACGAACTCAACAACCCCACCTACAACATCGTCACCGTCGAAGACCCCGTCGAGTTCCAGGTCCCCGGCATCAACCAGATGCCGGTCAAAAAAGAAATCGGCCTGACCTTCGCCAATGCCTTGCGCTCGATTCTGCGCCAGGACCCCGACATCATCATGATCGGCGAAATTCGCGATACCGAGACCGCCGAAATTGCGGTCGAAGCCGCCCTCACGGGCCACCAAGTCCTCAGCACCATGCATTGCAACGACGCCCCCGGAGCCATCGCCCGCCTCGACGAAATGGGCATCGCCCCCTTCCTCATTTCCTCCTCCGTCATCCTCACCTGTGCCCAGCGCCTCATGCGCCGCATCTGTTCCCACTGCAAAGAACCGGTCACCTACCCTGCGAAGATGTTCCAGGACCTGGGCATCGACCCGAGCATCTTTGACGGCGTCACCCTCTACCGCGGGCGCGGCTGCGACCGCTGCAAAGACTCCGGCTATTCCGGCCGCTTTGCCATCATCGAGGCCATGACCATCAGCGACGAAATCCGCAAGCTCGTCATCAACCGCGCCAACTCCCGCGAGATCAGCAAGACCGCCATCGGCCAGGGCATGCGCACCCTCCGCATGGCTGCCCTGGACCGCGCCCGCGAAGGCTTTTCCACCCTCGAACAGGTCCTGCTATGCACCGCAGCGCACTGACAGCCTGTTGAAATACCCGAATGGCCCAACTGAGAATGGACGCGAACATTCCTCGCGGGGTCCGAAAGCGCGTGACTTGCCGTGATTCGCGTCCGCTCAACAGCCTTCGGTTCAACGCAGGCAGGAAAGCCGGGAATCAGACTGGCCCGTAGCAACCCGCCGCAAGGTCCACGCGGCACCGAAGCGGGCGAAGGGGCCAACACCTCAACACGGACCGCGAAGGCAACCGGTGCCGTAAGAGCGACGGAAGCAAACTGGCGAACCTCCTTGCGGGCCATACGAGCGAGTTGCGGTGAAGAGCCCAGTGCGGGAATACTGCACGCTGGGATCTGTGGGAGGGGCGCCGGACAACCGGCGTCTCTATCCCGATCCCGTGGGCTTCAATGAGGTTGTGCGGCGAGTTTGAGGCGCAGGGCCTGGATCTGCTCGCGCAGGGCCTCGGGGTGGGGCGAGGCCTTGTGGGCAAGGGCGATTTCCAGCAATTCGATGGCCTTGGCGTAATGGCCTTCAGTCTGCTCGAGGCGCGCCAGGCGGACGGTGATCTGACCCAGGGCCGTCACGTCGGGTTCGGACTTTTTAGGCTCTTGTTCCAGCCAGCGGCGCAGGGCTGCGGTCCAGAGATTGCGGGCGCGCACGGTGTCGTGATAGCTTTCTGAATAGAGCCGGCCCAAATCGAGGAGGAGTTCGTAGCTCGAGGGGTTGGCATTGAGGCCCTCGCGGAGGAACTCTTCGGCCTCCTTGACCTTGCCCAGGTCCCGCCGGAGCCAATAAGCGGCGACGGTGTAGGTTTCGACCCGGTGCGGGTCCAACTCGGCGGAGAGGCGGAGCCAGGGAAGGATCTCGCGTTCCCTCCCATTGGCCAGGTGGGTGTGGGAGGTAATGGCGAACTTGCGGCCGAATCGCTCGATCCAGTTGGCGGGCGGGCCCAGGAAGCTCATGGCCTTTTCGTGTTCCGCTTCGGCGTGAGGGTCGCGGAGGTTTTCCTGTTCGTCTTCCGCGTGGCGGCCGTGGAGATGAGCGTCGCCCTCGGTCTGGTGGGCGGGGTGGGGCGCGGCAGCCAGGGTCATGTGCTGGGCGTTGGTGGGCGCGTGGAGTTGGTCGAACACGGAGGGATAATAACCGCTGTGGAAATAGACATCGGCCTCGACGAACATCTGGTTGGCCAGGATTTGGCGGCCGTCCCCCAGGAGGACTTGCATGAGGTGGTCCGAGGGACGCCCCTGAGTCCAGGCCAGGGCGCGGGGCTGCAGGCAGGTGGCCAGGCACAACTCGACGGTCAGGAGCAGCGCCAGGATGAGTGCGGGAGAGGGCTTCATCACGCGGTGAGGGGCTTGCGGCGAAAGACCAGCCAGGCCGCGCAGAGGATGAGGGCGACGTAGGCCGCAGCATAAGCCGTCGCCAGGGCGCAGTCGCCCCAGCCGATGAGGTCCTGGTCGAATATCAGGCGTTCCCGCACGGCGTAGAACCACTCCAGGTGCGGAATCGTAAAGTAAAGGAGCGTGAGCAGCCAGGCCGCGAGCGGGGGCTGTAAGGCGGCGAGTTTCTGGAGGTAGGCCCCCACGATTAAGATCGCCGCCACCACGGTGAAGCAGATGGTGGCATTGGCCGAGGGGGCGCTGAAAACGACCGACCCCAGCAGGGCCATGCTGATGACCACCGCCAGCATGGCCCATTGGAGCCAAAATGCCTGGAAGTATTGGGGCAAGGCCAGGTGCCCCTCCTTGGCGGCGCAGACGGCGCCAAAAAACAGGTAAAAGACCGCCAGCGCCAGGCCGCAGGCCAGCCAGCAGCCCGTGAATTTGCCCGCCACCACCTGCCAGCGGCTCACAGGTTTGGCCAGCAAGGGGAGAATCGTCCGGCTCTCGCACTCAGCGGGAATTTGCCGGGCGGTCGTCACAATGGCTATGACCAGCGAAGAGATCCAGATGAGCAGCAGGCAGATGTCCTTGAGGTAACGGACGATGCCGGCTTGGTGAAAGAAACTGACCGTGCTCATCATCAAAGTGATGACGGCGGTAATCACGAAAAGCACATAGAAATCCTTCCGCCGATAAAGTTCCTTGATGACGATGCCGGCCAGGCAGAAAATGGCATTCATGGCTGGGCAGGGGGCGGGTAGCCGATAATCTTGAGGAAAATCCGCTCGAGGTCCATCTGGTATTCCTTGACGAGGCCGGCCACGCTGCCAACCACCTTAAGTTCCCCGCGGTGAATGATGGCGATGCGGTCGCAGACGGTCTCGACCTCGCCCAGTTCGTGGGAGGAAAAGAGGACCGTCCGGCCCTCGGTTTTCAAACGCTGGATGATCTCGCGCACTTTCATTCGTCCCGGCGGGTCCAGCCCGCTGGTCGGCTCGTCGAGGATGAGCAGGTCCGGATTGTTGATGAGGGCCTGGGCCAGGCCAATGCGCTGCTGCATCCCCTTGGAGTAGGTCTTGATGAGGCGCTTGCGCGCGGCGTCCAGGTCCACCAACTTGAGCACCGCATCGATGCGGGACTCCAATTCCGCCGGGCGGATTTGGAAAATCCGCCCGTAAAACCGCAGCAGTTCTTCGGCAGTGAGGAACTTGTAGTAGGAGGTCGTTTCCGGAAGGTAGCCGATGCGTTGGCGGGCAATCGGTTGGCGCACGTCCACCCCGTAAATATAGGCGGCCCCGCGCGTGGGTGGCTGGAATCCGAGCAGCACCTGCATGGTGCTGGTCTTGCCGGCTCCATTAGGCCCCAGGAAGCCGAAGGCTTCGCCCGCGAAGATGTCCAGGTCCAGGCCCTTGACGGCGACGGTGGGGCTCTGCCCAAGGCCTCGCCCGCGATACTGCACCACAAGCCCCTGGATGCGGATGACCGCCTCCTGCCCGGCAGGGACGGCCGGGTCTGGTTGCGTTGTTATAGTTGGCGCTTCGATACTCATGCTCGGCCGGGATGCCAGAATCCCGGCGTCATCGCGCCCAATTTCAGGCCAACATGCCGCCTCTGTCAACCCTTTGGACCCGTTAGTACGTATTAGCCGGGTGATTGGTGAGGTCAAAATTCTGGCACACCGGCGGAGTGCCGACGGCGTTGATGGTGTAGCCGCCCATGGCCACCAGCGGCCTTGTCAGCGGGCAGCAAACGTTGCTGACCGAACCGGAGTCACCGCGGCCCAAATAGGGCTGCAGGTCGGATGATTGGGGCCGGTCGGCGCTGCTTTTCCCGTTCTCCAATGCCCACTGCTGCTTGGCCCCGTCCAACTGGCGGAGATTGTTGATGCAGGCGTTGGTCTGGGAGGTCTTGCGCGCCTGGACGAAGTTGGGAACGCCTACGGCCGCCAGCAGGCCGACGATGGCCACCACGACCATTATTTCCACCAACGTAAAGCCGTTTCTGCGAGGAGTGTCTGTCTTCATAGTCGCAATTTGGAAAAGCACTGCGGATGCCAAATCCACAGCAAGACAGTTACAGCAAGAAAAACAGGCTTGGGAACACCCAAGCCTGTCCTTGTCCGGTCTGCCGATGGAGCATCTAGTTCAAAATGGCTGGGTGATTGGTCGCGTCGTACTGGAGGCAGGTTGGAGCAGTTCCGAGGGGCTGTATGTTGTAACCGCCGATGTTCGCCGTTGGCGCCAGTGGGCAGCAAACGTTGCTAATCGAACCGGCGGTGCCCCGGCCCAAATACACCTGCAGATTGGCTGCCGTTGGCGTCATGCCAGGCGCTGCTCCGAGCTCGAGTGCATACTGCTGTTTGGCTCCGTCTATCTGGCGGAGATTGTTGATGCAGGCGTTGGTCTGGGAGGTCTTGCGCGCCTGGACGAAGTTGGGAATGGCGATGGCCGCCAGCAGACCGATGATCGCTACGACGATCATGATCTCCACCAACGTGAAGCCCGCTTTGCGTGAGGTTTTTTTCATACTAGCTTTGCCTTTCGTTCTGTGCGGCGTGAACCGGCAACAGGCGGGTTAGGATTAGTACGGCTGTCGTTCACGAATTGCCTGTTGCAACCGCAAATGACCGTAAGCAAGCAGAATGCCAACGCCTGCTCCGGGCGTTTAAACTTAACCGCGAGGGTGCATGTCACTTTTTTGGGCGGCAGTTTCTGGCTCCTAATCCGAAGAGGTGGAGCGCGTCCAACAAAAAAAGGCCCGGGGCGATTCCCGGGCCTGGTTTGGGGCGGATGGCTGGAGGCTACTGGTTCTGCGGCAATGCGTGGGGATTGGGGCCGCTGGGCATGCGCTGGCAGGTTGGTTGCGCGCCCACCGAACTAATTGTGTAGCTGTCGTCGAAGGTCGTGCCGCCCGAGGGGCAGACGGGCGTGCTCTTGAGAAAGCTGCGGATGTCGCTATAGGTTACGGGCTGGCCCTCCGCCTTGTTCAGGTCGGTCGCCCAGGTCTCGATCGCCCCGTCAATACTCTGCAAGTTGCTGATGCACGACTTCTGGCGGGCCATCGAGCGGGCCTTCATAAAGTTGGGCACTGCGATGGAGGCCAGCATTCCTATGATGGCCACCACGATCATGATTTCGACCAGGGTAAAACCCCGGCACCGATTCCTGTTTGTTTTCATACGGACTTTTCTTTTCTCGCGGTGTGAACCAAGCTGCCGGCGGTTATTATTATTACAAAGGTTGTTCACGTATTGTCGGCCGCTTACCGCGCGTACAGTTTATTCTAACTCCTCGGAAGGGCGCAAGTTGCGAAAATAACCGCCTGGCGCCGCACTGTCAAAAGTTTGACCTCGGGTCTGGACGGTGCCGTCTCATAACAGGACAATGTCAGGGGCGCCGCAATTCCTGGAGCAAGAACGTGTATGCCAGGGCCGAGATGAACGCGGTCTGCTGGTTGTTGGCCGCGCCGCCGTGGCCGCCTTCGATGTTCTCATAGTAGAGCAGGTCGTGCCCCTGTTCTTTCATCCGGGCGGCCATCTTGCGGGCGTGGCCGGGATGAACGCGGTCATCGCGCGTCGAGGTGGTGAAGAGGACGCGCGGGTACTGTTTGTCCTTCAAGACGTTGTGGTAGGGGGAGAACTTGCGGATGTAGGCCCAGTCCTGCGCCTTGTCCGGGTCGCCGTATTCGTCCATCCAGCTTGCCCCGGCCAGGAGCTTGTTGAAGCGGCGCATGTCCAGGAGCGGGGCCTGGCAGACGACAGCCTTGAACAAATCGGGCCGCTCGGTAAGCATGACCCCCATCAACAGCCCCCCGTTCGAGCGGCCTTGGATGCCCAGGCGCGCGGGCGAGGTCACTCGCCGGGCTGCCAGGTCCTCCGCCACGGCGATGAAATCGTCGTAGGCCCGCTGGCGGTGCTCTTTGCGGGCCGCCTCGTGCCATTTCGGGCCGAACTCGCCTCCGCCCCGGATGTTGGCCAGCACATAGACCCCGCCGCGCTCGAGCCACGCGGAGCCGACCGACGCGTTGTAGCTGGGGAGCATGGAAATCTGGAAGCCGCCATATCCGTAAAGCAACGTCGGATTCCTGCCGTCCAAGGTCATCCCTTTGCGGCCCACCTGAAAATAAGGGACTCGAGTGCCGTCGCGCGACACCGCTTCGTGCTGGCTGATCTCCAGGCCATCGGTCTTGAAGAAAGCGGGCAGGCTCTTGAGCCGCTCGAGCTCCGGCCGGCCCAACCGGCCCAGGCAGAGGCTGGAGGGCGTCAGAAAACCGCTCACCGTCAGGAAATAATCGTCCGACTCATCCGGATCGAGGCCTGCGGCGCTGACCGAGCCGAAGGCCGGGGCCTCGAGCGGCGCGCGGCTCCAGGCTCCGTTCTCGAGCTTGAGCGCATAGAGCCGGTTGCGGACGTTGTCCAACTCGTTGAGGATCAGCCAGTGCAGAGTCGGGCTCGCGCCCGCCAGGCTCTTGCGCCCGGCCGGATCGAAGAGCACGACGAAATTGCGTTCTCCCTTGAGGCAGGCGTCCAGGCCGGCAGCCAACAGCGCCCCGGCCGGATAGGTCTTGCCCTCGACCGTCCAGTCCGAGCGCAAGGTGAGCAGGAGCTGGTCATCGAAGGTGCCCGCCTGCGCATCCTCCGGCTTGTCTATCCTGACCCATTGGTCCCCGCGCCGGATGAACTGCTCGCTGGTGAAGAAGGTTGGCGCACGGTGGACGAACTCGTATGTCCGGCCGTGATCGTGAACGACGGCGGCCGCCACGCTCACGTCTTCCGGTTTGCCTTCAAAGACCGTGGCGGCCTGCGCAAGCCCGGTCCCGCGCTTCCACTCCTTCACGATGCGGGGATAGCCCGAAAGCGTCAGCGACCCGGGTCCGAAATCGGTTCCCACATAAAGCGTGTCCCGGTCGCGCCAGGCTACGTTGCTCTTGGCTTCGGGCATGTAAAAGCCCCCGGGCACGAATGCCTTGGTTTTCAAGTCGAACTCGCGGACCACCGACGCATCGGCCCCGCCCCGCGAGAGCACCACCAGGCACCGATCAAAAGTGGGATGGAGAATATGGCAGCCCTCCCAAACCCAGTTCTCCTTTTCAGTCTCCGCCAACTTGTCGAGGTCCAGCACGGTCTCCCAGGCGGGCTCCGGCTTCTTGTACTCCTCGAGCGTGGCGCGGCGCCATATCCCGCGGACGTTCTTATCGTCCCTCCAGAAGTTGTAGCACCAACCGCCGTGCTTGACCACATAAGGAATCTGCTCCTTCGAGTCGAGGATCGAGAGCAGGCGCTGCCGAATCGGCTCGAACTCCGGGGCCGCCTCCAGTTCCCGCCGGCTCAGGGCGTTCTGCTCCCTGACCCAGGCCAGGGCCTTTTCTCCACCGACATCCTCCAGCCACAAATACGGGTCATCGGCGTCGCTCCCGCTGCCGGGCGCGGCGGACTGGCCGGCCCGCGCCCCGCCCGCCTGGACCGCCCAGGCCAGCAGCAGCCCGATTGCCATGCCGGCCGGATGAATTAGCCTGCTCAGTTCCTCGAAGGTGAAGTGCATCATAGGCCAGTTAAGCTACCAAATGCCTGGAAGGGGGAAAGAAAGAACGCAGCCCCATATAAGCTGGACTATGCGTGTTGGGGAATGAGTCCCATACAATGGGAGATTATTCCCAGTTCAGTGGATTGCCACGAGGGCTGCGGATTCGGATCGGTTCAGCCCGGCGCGGACCGGCGTGGAAGAAGAGAGGTGGCGGCAGACGCAACATATTGTGCCTGTGGATGTTACGCTATCAAGGCAGGGGCCTAGGAAAACCCTAGGGCAACAAAGAGCGCCAATGGCCCGCTGGGCACAATACATGCGCAAAGCGCTCGACCACATTGAAGCAGACCGGTAGTGGAACCGAAGGGCAAGAAAGGGCGAAGTGAGTTCGATGCAGAATGAAAAAAAGACAGGTCGTAGAACTGTGTAACTTATTCACCATCAGCCTTCCCGGCATGGCCTATGCTTGCCGGATGGCTCAAAATCGATGAAAAAACTGGTATTCAGCGGATTGGCAACCCTGAGTTTGGCTCTGGGCGCATTTGGACAGGGAGCGGTCGACATCAACAACGAGTTTGCCGCCAACGGGGTGGCCATCAACGCCGCCGGGGACTATTACTCCGGACCCTACGGCGTGGAGATTTGGGAACTGAACGGCGCCACTATCCCCGGCAACGTCAATTCGGCGGCGAACCTGGACGCGTATGCCAGCCTCAGTGCATACGGTTTCACCTTGGCAGATACCGTTTTCGGACAAGACATGAGCGATCCGGGGACATTTATTCTCGGGAGCGTGAACATGCCCGGAGTTACGCCTGCAGGGAGCGAGGTGGTGTTGGCTCTGGCGGTGTGGACGGGCGATTACCCAAGTTGGAGCGCCGCCGTGTCGGCGGGCGCAAAAGGAGGAGTGGTCGCGTTGGTGAACCAAACGGTCAACTACCTGGCAAAACCGCCGCCGATCCCGCCGGACCTGGCGGCAGGCTGGGATGCTTATGGCAAGGACCTGGTCATGACCAAGTTCGCACATTCGACCAGCACTCCGCCGGTGCTGGCCTCCCTGGCTAACCAGAGGGTCTATGCCGGCTCGACGCTGAGCTTTACTGCCAGCGCGACCGACACAAACCAGCCGCCACGGACTCTGACCTTCAGCCTAAGCTCGGGCGCCCCGGCGGGGGCGAGCATTACCGCTGGGGGCTTGTTTACCTGGACGCCCACGGTGGCCCAGGCCCCGAGCACAAACCTGATTACGGTGATCGTCACCGACAACGGGGCGCCGCCGCTCTCCGCCAGCGCGAGCTTCAAGGTGGTCGTGCTGCCGCCAATGGGCGCAGCGGCGCTCGAAATGGACAACGCGGATGCCGCATACGGGATCGCCAGCGGCAAGCGTGGGAATTACTACACCGGCGCCTACGGCCTGGAACTCTGGGTGCTCAACGGGACAAGTGTTCCTGCGTCAATCAACTCAGCGACCAACGTTGCGGCCTA
>Ga0181524_10002525_pt1 | contig 18641 bp, 14 predicted proteins | sample PEATcosm2014_Bin_34_FD_119761 | JGI IMG/M metagenome (GOLD analysis project Ga0181524, IMG submission 119761) | Peatland microbial communities from MTU Mesocosm Facility, Houghton, MI, USA - PEATcosm2014_Bin05_60_metaG | ecosystem: Environmental > Terrestrial > Soil > Wetlands > Peat | place...
ATGATCTGCGATACTACCTTTCTGAGCGATCTGCTCCGGGAACGGGCGGACGGGCGCCCGCGCGGCGCCCAGGCATTTCTTGCGGCCCACCGGAACCAACCGTTCCTGACCACGGTGATTTCAATCGGCGAAGCGGCTGCGATGTACGCTAACCCCGAGGAGGCAAGGCCGTTGCTGACACGCTATCGACAGCTCCGGCTGACACCGGAAGTCGCCTTTGCCGCGGCGTCCGTGGACCGCGAGCTGGTTCAAATCGGGCAGCGGCTCGGGGAGAATGACAATTGGATCGCCGGCTTTTGTCGTTACTACGGCCAGCCGATTGTTAGTCGTGACGGCGCCTTCGACCGCGTGCGCGGCCTGAGGCGGCTCGATTATTAAGAAACCGCCCAATTCCTGAAGTCCAGAGGGGCGCCAGCCCCTCTGGTCGCCGCTATTTCCGGCCGGTGCGGTGGGCTGAGGCAGCCGTCTGTGTCGGCGACACCAGACGTCGGACACGAACACGGTGGTCTTCTCGCCCAGCAGAGGACTCCATTACAAGTGAAGTGGAGATTTGACAATTGCCGGAGGCCTCGTGTGTAATGCTTTGGTATGTTGCTCTCCCGCGAAGAAGTCGAACTGGTTTTCAAGTTGCACTGCGCCTTGATGCAGTTTGTCAAGGAGCAGGTCAAAGGCACTGGTGTTCCCGGTGTTCCCGAACCCGCGACGGCTTATTCCTCGCTCCCTCCCGAGAAACGCCAGGAGGTGGTGCAGGCATTTCTCGGCCGGTTGGATTTGATCGACACGTTCATCGCGCTCAACCCCGCGAGGCTGTCTGAGGAGGAATTGGGAATTGTATCTTCCTGGCGTCATCTGCTGGCGGGGCGCTTCATTGCGTTGCGGCAGCTCAAAAAACACATGATCCTTCTCGCCTGCGATGGGACGCCGACGGCGTACGGGGTCACGGGACTGGTCGACCCCATGGAACGGGTGATCCGGAGGCCGTTGCCGGCGATGGTCGAGACGGTGCTACTGCCGTTTCGCGGCAAGATCACCTACGATGGGATCGTCAGCGCGTTCAACCTCACGTTTGGCCCTGGCTCCCGGCGCGGCTTCGAGGAAGATTTCCGAACCGCCAAGGCGAACAACGGCATCGTGACCTCGTTGCCGTGGGCGGCGCCAGCCAGCAACCCAAGCGGCGATGCTCGAAAAGTCACGGTGATCAGAGCGGGCCAAGAGCGCGTGCCAACCGTCCATGAAGTCCTGAAACGGGTCGTCGCCATGACGGATGCGTTCTGCCAAACGCGCCTCAACGAAGAATACGGGGCGTTGTGCCGGAAGCTGACCGAGAAGCTGGCTGCCAAGCGGCCTTCACCATTGCTCCGAGGCGAACTCCGAACCTGGGCTGGTGGCATCATCCGCACGATCGGTTGGGTGAACTTCCTCGACGACCGTTCCCAGTCACCGCACATGAGACTCCCGGTGATCGACAAGGCCTTCGGCGTTGGAGAGAGTACCGGTCAAGGAAAGGCCAAGGCGATCCGCCGGTTACTCAAGATCCGCCAATTTGATCACCGCTGGACCCTCCCAAGCCGTTGGGAGGGCACCTCGACGATTTGGACACTGCAGGATTCGAACGGGTTCATCATCGACATCCGCCAACAACCTGTGGCGATGCAGCGCGCTGCGTTTAAGCAGGGACTGATTCCGTATGTCCCCGCAGATCGTGGTGCCGCGGCGGTGCAAGACCGAATCTCAAGCTCAACGTCGCGCCGCCTCTTGCAGTTCAAAATCACGCTGCGAGGCACTGAACCGGTTATCTGGCGGCGCATCCAGGTGTTCGACGACACGTTGGACAAACTCCATGAACACGTCCAGACGGCCATGGGCTGGACCAACTCGCACCTACACCACTTTTTCATTCAGGGTCGGCGTTGCGGCGATCCTGAGTTGCTCGAGGACGGCTTCGAACCGTTTACCGGCCTTGATTCCACCAAGACTCTTATCAGCGCGGTGCTGCCCGCGGACGGCGCGCCTTTCTCCTTTGAATACCACTACGACTTCGGCGACAGTTGGGTGCACGACGTGCAGTTCGAAGGCTCCCCGCCGCCGGAACCCGGGGTGGCATATCCTAAGTGCCTGGAAGGGGAGCGCGCCTGCCCGCCCGAGGACGTCGGCGGAATCGGAGGTTACGCAGAGTATCTCGAAGCGATGGCCGATCCGAGCCACGAGCGGTATCAGGAAATGCTGGATTGGAATGGTCCGTTTAACCCCGACGCATTCAATCCCCACCTTGCCACCCACGTCATGCAAGAAGGCATGCCTGACTGGCGGAAGATGGTCTGAGCCCGGGGCCGATTGCTGGAGGAGGCATGGCCATGAAGCTCGGCAGCAGCAGGTTGTTTCGCCCGAAGCTGGTGGAGCTCTTCCATTCCTCGCCCTCCTTGTAGCTACGCTGGAACGTGACGTTGAACATGGGACCCTTTTCGGTGTCCTGCCGCCAGATGCTGGCGCTGATGACGCCGTGGCGGAGGGTGCGGACCGGTTTGTTGTTGGTGTTTTGAGCAGTTTGATTCTTCATACAGCCTTTCAGTTTGGCCCAGACCACCGGGGCGTTTGTTTCTTCGCCTGGCCCATCGAGAAACAGCGGCCCGGTGGGCAGGCAAGTGGAAGCCGGGAATGATGGAGCGGAGGGCGGCGGAGCCAGAGCACCGGAGTGAAACGCAGTGGCAGCCCTGCTGGCGCGAACGGTGCGCGGAGCAGCCGCAGCGATGGAGTGGGGGCGGGAAAGGCTTTGAGGAATCGAACGGCGCCAACAACCGGCCACAATCCGGCACGGCGCGGCGCCGATAGGGCAGGACGCAGGGGCCGTGTCACGGTCGGTGGGCGACAAGGAGGGCTGGACAGGAAACCAGCTTCGGCGGTGCCGGCGCTGAGCTTGTGCGGGTGGGATGGATCGCCAGGAAACAGGGCAGGTTCCGGGCGGGGCCCGAAGGTCGCGAGCCCCGGGGGTTGGTCCCCGCTGCCGCACACAAACACCCTCCTTTCCACTTGCCGGAAAGGGGGCGTGGCGTCCAGGCCAGACCAGCGGACAGGGAGTCCAGAGGGCGCGGCGCCCTTGGCGCAACCGGCTGGTGACGGCGCCAGTCCCAGGCGGGTCTACGCCCGCACCCTCGCGGGCGCGATCCGGACGGACCACAGAGGCGAGGGGCGGTGCGTGACGCTTTGCCGGGTGGTGGCCAGCCGGTGCTGGCAGGCTTGGATCGGGTCGACGGGCCTGCTCCATCGCAGGCACTCGAACTGAACCGCGGCTGTGGGACCGGCCTGCATGCGGCATTCCTCCTCGGAAAGCGCTCATTAGGGCCGCTTAGTCGGGCCATGTGGAGGTAGCCAAGCAGCCGGGCGCGCGGCGCTCGAAGTTGATATCGTTCGACACTACAAATGTGGTGCGAGGGCTGCCGGCGTTTCGGGTTTCTGCGAAGTGCCGTCGACGCCGGCGTTCGGGGGCGGAGCGTTCCAAGCCGCCACCTGCTGGAAGACGATCCCTAATCGATGGAACAAAGCTTGATTGCGCTTCTCCGCGTCGTCCAGCAGCTTGGCGAGGGAAATGTACTCAAAATATTCAAACCGTTTCTCCCTGGCATTCTCGATGTGGTGAAAGTAACCGTTGCCGTCAGGACTGAGCTTGAATCCCTGGTCGGACAACTTTTCTCGGAGTTGCGGCGTGAAGTCACAGACGAGATAACCATAAAACCGAGTCGTCTCCGTGACGGTGATCGGGCGGCCACGATTGTCCTCGACCCTGCCCGCTCGAATGTCCCTCATGTAACGCTGGGCCTGTTCGTGAGGCAACTCGTCGCGGCCGACATCCTGCCGCATCGGCCTTTTGAATTCTATCATTACGATAGACTCGTATGTCGGCCGAGGACCTTCCGCGAACGCTCCCGGCCGGTTGAATACGATCAAATCAGGCTCATCTGCGGAGTCGCTGTTTGCCGGCTCTATGGACTTCAACGGTTTGTCAGAAGCGAGGTGATCGTGGAATGCCAGCCGTTCGTCGATCACCCACAGGTTCCATCTTTCCGGGGAGACGTCATCCGATGTCTTACCCATTGGGAAAACCAAATCGTGAATGTCGGCTTCGATGGGATACTTGCCATCAACCCGTTGTTCTAGGAGTTTCCTGAGTGCATGCAGCACGGCGCGGCGGCGAACCACGTACTGGGACAGCCGCACTTGAGCAGCACAGTCAACCTGATCCCAATACTTCTTGAAGGCAGTCACCGCTTCTTGACGTGCGGCATCGCGGTAGCCGCTGAATTCGGCTTCGGCACTGATTTCTATTTTTCGAGTGATCGTATTCAGCCGGAGGTCAAGGTCGTTGTCATCTTGGCTTTGGCTCAAATCCGACAAATGAGGATCGAGTTTATCAAGCAACGGGCGATAGATGGGCCGCCGTTCCGTAATGAACGAACGAATTCTCTGCCGGCTCTTTTCGCGCTCTTGCGACAGCAACGGTTCGAGCTTCTTCTCCACGTGCGCGCAAGCCTCGTTAATGATTTGTTCTTCCGTCGGCTCGTACAAATCGTCCTGCGGATCTTTCGGCAAGTTAAAGCCGGTCCGGTGCTCGTTCACTTTCTTGTCCAGAAGGTCGCCTGTTACGCACACCGCGAGCCGCGTGCCGCGTCCGCCATGCGCATCTGGGATTTTGTCAGGAAGATGCGGCAGACGCTTTTGGAGATTGACCGCATTAACCTCGAAACCATCGGCGCAGAGCTGCAGTTCGTGCGAGCCCTGTTCCGAAGCCTTAGCGTGAATTGTAATCACCTGAAGTTCGTGCGAACCGACGCGGAGGGGATCGGTTTGCACTTCCGAGGCTTTCTCCTCGGAGTGCTTTCTGTTCAGGTCAATCGGTACGTCCGAGTCATCGTCGACCAGGATAACCGATGGGCAGTTCGGGCGAAGAAAGTAAAGGAGGAAATGCCGGATGATTCGGTCTGCCAGAGTCTCCGGCTTGTGACGACAGGCCTCTTTGTACGGCAACAGCGAGTCGGTCAGGCGAATAACGGTTTTCAGCTCAGGCGATGGGGAAGGACCGACAGAGTGTTTTTGAATGGGCGATTCGTCGTCGGCAACAAACCAAAACGAGCGCCTCTCATTGCCGTCGGCACCGGCGAAGACGCTGTCAATCTCGACCCGCGAAAAAGCCTTGAGCCAGAGCAGGCGTCCGATACCCTTTCCCCCGCGTGCCCGCTTCTGGAGGCTGTCGGCTGTGCAGAAGGACGTGAAGTTGTCTTGGGTGAAACCGTCGCCATTATCTTCGATATGAATGTCCCGAATCGGCCGGCAACTCAGATGGCCAGAGTCGTCCTTCAACCGCTGCTGTGAATCATCGCGGACAATTCGTATGGTGAGGCGGCCACTCTGGCGCTTTGAATCCTCGATTGCATGAATGCTGTTGCTGATGGCCTCGAATAATGGCTGCAACGCATGGGACAGCGACAAATCAGTTCGCGCTAACCGACCGACCAGCGACGCCCCAAAGTGAACTTGCTTTTCGTCAGACACTTTACGCCTCGAACTCACGTTACGCATTTCCGCTTTCTCTATCCACGCCTAGTGAATTCAAAGTTTGAGCCCTGCACAAGCGAAATCAAGCGGAGACTTCTGAAGGCCGGCGCCCGCGAAGCGTGAATGCCCGACGCAGGGACAACTGCGGGCGAGGTACGGACGGGCAAGGCCCCTCTGGTACCGTTATCTTCGGCTGGCTCGCGCCACTCCGCCAAGGGTGGGGAGGGCGAGCGGTGCCGGTTCAGTCCTCGTCGGGCATCATCACGGTGATGGCGGGCTGGGGATCGTCGGTGTCGAGGGGGCCGCACATGGCGATAAGCTTGACCAACCGGGCGGGGCGGTTGTCGTTGCGGACATAGAGGGCAAACGGCAGGCGGGCGTGGCCATGCTGGGCCTTGCGGGCGGCGAATCGGAGGGCTTGGACAACATCCCAGAGGCGGCCGGCTTCGTCCTGGCCGGCCACGCCAGGCGGGACTCTGACGTACGCGCCATGAACGGCGCGGGTGAGGAAAACGGGGAAGCGGATTCCGGCTTCCTGGGCGACGCTCGAAACGTCAACCTGTTCGCCATCGGCGAGGGCCTGGGCACGGGTGTAGGCGTAGATCACGGGGCCGAACGGATCGGCGGGATCGTTGGGTAAGGTGTTTATGGTGTCAGCGGGTGAATCTCCTGGCTTGGCGTTCCTCCCGCTTGCGGCGGGCCTCGGCGCGGGCGTGCCAGTCGGCCAGGGTCCGGAAGACGGCAGCGATGGTGGCGCGGTAGGTGGTGCGGGTCCGCTCCAACCGCATGGCCAGAACGTCTCCGGGCTCGAGGCTCACAACGACCGGCTCCCAGAACTCCATTGGGGTGTTGCAGTGGCGCTCCTCATCGGCGAGCGTGCCCGGCGGGCGGGGCCGGAGGTCACGGTCGAGATAGCCGTCGACCTGGTACTTGCGGATCACGTCGCCAACCGCGCTGGCGACGGTTTTGGCCTCCTCCGGTTCTGCGTTGGGGCTCTTCCCCTCCGATTCGGCACTCCGGTGCCGATGGTGTTCCTCGCGTGCCAGCTTGAGGTTCTTCTGGGGGGTGAAGTTGACGCCCAGGCTCCCGCAGGTCCGCTTGGCGCCGATGGACGGCCGTTCGTGGTGTGTGCCGTTCGCCGTGTATTTGTAGATGCCGGTCTCGACGTTGATGTATGTCGGCGTCTCCTGCTAGTTCCCGATGTCTTCCGTTTTCATGTTGTGCATCGCCTGCACAACCGGTCGCTCGTCACCGTCCAAAAAAGTCGTGGACTGAAACTTGGACTGATCGGTGTTTTCCAAGCGAGGAGGCGGACCAGCGGGAACCCAAAAACTGCGGATTTCGTAACAAAAAGCTGGCGCGCCCGCTGGGACTCGAACCCAGGACCCTCTGCTTAGAAGGCAGATGCTCTATCCAACTGAGCTACGGGCGCACGCTGGTACACAAGCACTTACAACGATCGGAGGCTCGTTTCAACCCCAGTCTGATGCTGCGATCTGATACTGCTTCCCGGAAAACAAGTCCAGGATTGCCGAGAAGCCGCGAGCAGAGACGCAGTGTGCAAACTTGTTCCGATGCGAACCATTGACCGCGTACTTCGCACGAATCACCACGAACGGCAAGTTGATTCGCAATGGGATTGAAATACGCCGGAAACAGGCCACACTTACAGCCAGGCAGCCATCTGCCGCCCATCCTCCAGGACAACGTCCACCTCGCCTCGCTCGTACCAGGACGGGTGGCCTTCGAGGGAATCCAGGCCTTCCAGTGTCCCCTGATCCACGGCATACACCCCCCCGACAATCCGCGAAATCTCCTCTTTGACCACGTAGGGAATCCCGTCCATGTACATCGCGTAACCGTGCTTGGTCTTTCCAGCGCCGACGAATTCGGCCTTCGCCAATAGCCGGTGATTCCAGCATCCGCGCCGCAAGGTCTCCCAGAGAATTCCGTGGACCTCGCCGGTAGAGGGAATGACCGTCGCGACCCCACGCCGGTTTATTTGGAAGCTGCATCCTGGAAGAACCGCCGGGCCGAGGAATTCAGCCTCTGGACAGCGCCGCTTCATCTGGTCGCGGTCCATGTTCGAGCCGTAGGCAAAATATTCCACGACGCCACGGTAGCTGCCAAGCTGGCCATCTAAAAGGACTTCCTGTGTCGACGATTCAAGTCCGACTCGCATCCAATCAGCTTCGCCCTGAAAGGCCGGCCCCACTTACCCGGGACCCGGCGATGTCTTGCGCGGGATTACTGCCGATCACCAAGCCTCGCGCGCCAATAGCCGGGACGCCGCTTCATGTGCATCACGGCGACAACCCAGATGCAACCTGGCTTCTCGATGAAGATAACTGCGTGGGGAAAATCGCGGCTGAAATGCCGACGTGCCGGCGGGTCGAACTTCCGAAAGCGGTCCGGGTGGCCGCAAATCTCGCCAAACAATCGCTCCATCTCCCGGTAAAACCGGACACCCAGCTCCGGCGAGATCTGAGAATAGTAGCGAACCGCCCCGGCGAATTCCTCATCCGCTTCGGGATGGAGCAAATACTTCACAGGCCGGCGATTCTGCGCGCGCGGGCCAACGATTCCTCGAGGGGAACGCCCTGGACTTTCCCCGCCTCGATTTCCGCGATGCGGCGGTCGATCTCCGTCTTCCAGGCCGCGGCAACCGGAGCTTCAACTCCGCCATGCCGCGCGGCCATAATACGGTCAACCAACTCGGTCACGACCTCTGCCGGCATTTCGCGCGTTTCTTCGACAATTTCATCCAGCGTGATCGGCATAGTCCAAGTCTGCCTCACGGACCCCCTTTTGACAAGGGCAACCCGACAGCGCGGGACGCCCGCCCGGGTTGCTGCCAAGCGCGCGCCAGCCCGCCCTTCGGCGCCTGTCCAAAGGCGAGCGCGGTACTCCGGGAACCCGGGCCTCAATTGTGCTGGACAGGGGCGAGGTATCATACCAATGTCCAGGTGGAGATTTTCGATGATGAGTGTTGGCGGCTATGGCTAGCAACAGCAAGCACGTTTACGACGAGAGCAAGATCAAGACGCTCTCCTCGCTGGAGCACATCCGGCTGCGCACCGGCATGTACATCGGGCGGATTGGCGACGGGTCTCATTATGAGGACGGATGCTACATCCTGCTCAAGGAGGTGATTGACAACGCGATAGACGAGTTCATCATGGGCGCCGGCAAGGAAGTGCAGATCGCCATCCAGGACAAGACCGTAACCGTTCGCGATTTCGGGCGCGGCATTCCCCTGGGCAAGGTGGTGGACTGCGTTTCCCAAATCAACACGGGCGCCAAGTACAACGACGACGTCTTCCAGTTCAGCGTCGGCCTCAACGGCGTCGGCACCAAGGCCGTCAACGCGCTGTCCAGGCAATTCCTGGTTCGCAGCCACCGGGAGGGGGAATTCGTGGAGGCCTGGTTCAAGCAAGGCAAGCTCAAAGGGGAGAAGCGAGGCAGGACCTCCGAGCCCGACGGCACACTGATTCGCTTCGAGCCGGACCCGGAGATTTTCGAGCAGGTCGAGTTTCAGCCCGAGCACGTGGAGCGGCGCTTGCGGCATTACAGCTACCTCAACGCGGGGCTCAGGCTTCTGTTCAACGGGCAGGTCTTCCAATCCCGCAACGGCCTCCTGGACCTGGTCATGGAGGACTTGCGGGCGGACGGCAGTGAGCCGATATATCCTCCGCTGCATTACTCGGAAAAGACCCTCGAGTTCTGTTTCACACACAGCAACAGCCGCTACGGCGAGACCTTCTACTCGTTCGTCAACGGCCAGTACACCACGGACGGCGGCACCCACCTGAGCGCCTTCCGCGAGGGCCTGCTCAAGGCCGTGAGCGAACACGCCCGCGAGAAGTTCGAAGGCGATGACGTGCGCGAGAGCATGGTCGGCGCCGTGGCCATCCGGCTCAAGGACCCGGTTTTCGAGTCCCAAACCAAGAACAAGCTCGGCAACACCGAAATCCGCGCCGAGTTGGTCAATCGCGTGCGGGAGGAACTCCTGCAGTTCTTTCAGCGCAACAAGGAAATCGCCGAGACCATCCTCGCCAAGGTCCAGGACACACGCCAGCTCCGCAAGGAACTCCAGGAAGTCAAGAAGCTGGCGCGCGAGCGCGCCAAGGCCATCACCATCCGCATCCCCCAGCTCAAGGACTGCAAGGTCCATTACGACAAGGCCAAAGGCAGAGGCAAAGGCTCGATGATCTTCATCACCGAAGGCCAATCGGCCGCCGGCTCGATTGTCAGTTGCCGCGACGTCAACACCCAGGCCATCTTCGTCCTCAAAGGCAAACCGCTCAACGTCTGGGACCTGAAGCGCGACATCGTCTATAAGAACGACGAGATGTACAACCTGATGCGCGGCCTGGACATCGAGGACAACCTCGAGGGCCTCCGCTACGACAAGGTCATCCTGGCCACCGACGCGGACGTGGACGGCCTCCACATCCGCAATTTGCTCATCACCTATTTCTTCCGCTTCTTCGATCCCCTGGTTCACGACGGCCACCTCTTCGTGCTGGAGACCCCCCTGTTCCGCGTCCGCAACAAAGAGCAGACCCTCTATTGCTACTCGGAGGCCGAGCGCGACCAGGCCGCCCGCAAGCTGGGCGGCAATGGCGAGATCACCCGTTTCAAAGGCCTGGGCGAAATCTCCCCCGCCGAGTTCAAGCAGTTTATCGGCAAGGAAATGCGCCTCAGCCAGGTCGAGTACGCCCCCAAGCCGGAGGCGGCCGGCATCCTCGGCTTTTACATGGGCAAAAACACCCCCGAGCGCAAGGATTACATCATGGAAAACCTCGTCGTGCCGGTGGAGGAATGAAGGGCGCATGGCAGCCTCTGGGCTGAGCCGCCCGCTAACAAGAACCTGTTTCCGATGTCCTCGAGGCAAAGCAAGAATCCAAACCAGCCCGAACTGCCGATCGGCGGCCCCGCCCAAGGCGACGCGGGCGCCGAGCAGCCCTCTGCCGCCAAGGGCAACGGCAAGAGCCATGTCCAGGCCGAGGAAGCGGTCGCCGCCGGGGTCCCGCATATCTTTCGCCCGGGCAAAATCGAGCAACCGCTCCATCGGCGGGTGGACCGCAGCTTCCTGGATTACGCCTCGTATGTGATTCGGGACCGGGCCATTCCGAATCTGGCGGACGGTCTCAAACCGGTGCAGCGGCGCATCCTCTGGGCCATGCACCAGTCCGATGACCGGCGCTTCACCAAGGTGGCCAACGTCATCGGCGACACCACCAAATACCATCCCCACGGGGAGGCCTCGATCTGCGACGCCCTGGTCGTGCTGGCCAACAAGCGATACCTGATCGAACGCCAGGGGAATTACGGCAATATTTACACCGGCGACCCCGCCGCCGCCCCGCGCTACATCGAATGCCGGCTGAGCGAACTGGCCCGAGGCGAGGTTTTCAACGATGAGCTGACCGAATTGGTGCCCAGTTACGACGGACGCAAGCAGGAGCCGGTGACGCTGCCCAGCAAACTTCCCTTGCTGCTCATGCTCGGAACCGAGGGCATCGCCGTCGGCATGTCGGCCCGCATCCTGCCCCACAATTTCCCCGAGCTGCTCCAGGCCCAGATGGCTATCCTCAGAGAGGAGCCTTTCAAGTGCCTGCCCGACTTCCAGACGGGCGGGCTGATGGACGCGCGCGAATACAGAGACGGCGCCGGCCAGATCAAGGTCCGCGCCCGGATCAAGGTCAAAGACCCATCCACCGTCCTGATCAAGGAAATCCCGCCCACCACCACCACCGATTCCCTGACCGCCTCGATCGAGGACGCCTCCCGCAAGGGCAAGATCAAGGTCAAAAGCATCAACGACTTCACCGCCGAGGAGGTCGAGATCGAGGTCAAGGCCCCCGCCGGCGTGAGCGCCGAACAACTGGCCGACGCCCTCTACGCGTTCACCGATTGCGAGGTCACGATCGCCAGCCGCATTGTGGTCATCCGGAACAACCGCCCGGTCGAGATGACCGTCTCGGACATCCTGCGCCAAAACACCGCCCAACTGGTCGAGGTCCTCAAACGCGAACTCGAACTCAAGGCCGCCAAACTCCAGGAAGACCTCCATTTCCGCACCCTCGAACGCATCTTCATCGAGGAGCGCATCTACAAACCCATCGAGCAGTGCAAAACCAATGAGGCGGTCATGGCTGCCGTCCGCGACGGGTTCAAGCCCTTCCGCAAAGAGCTGGTGCGCGAGCTTGCCGACGCCGACGTCGAGCGCCTCCTGGCCGTGCGCATCCGCCGCATCTCGTTGTTCGACATCAACCAGCACCGCCAGGAAATGGACAAGCTCAAGGGCGACCTGGCCGAGACGCGCAGGAACCTCAAGAACCTGACCAAATACGTCCTGGCTCATCTGGAGGCCTTGCTCGCCCGCTACGGCCCCCTCTATCCGCGCCTGACCAAGTCCAGCCGCTACGATGAAGTGGACGCCAAAGAAGTCGCCTTCAAGGCCTTCAAAGTGGCCTACGACCCCGAGTCCGGTTACCTTGGACACAAGGTCTCCGGAGAGGCGTTCCGCGTCGAGTGCACGAAATTTGACAAGCTGCTCCTGGTCTTCCGCGACGGCCACTTCCAGGTCGTCGAGTTGCCGGAGAAGCTGTTTGCCGGCCCCGACCTGATCTACTGCGGGCTGCCCGAGCGCGACCGGACCTTCACCCTCGCCTACACCAATCGCGAGGCCACCTATCTCAAACGCTTCACCTTCGGCGGGACAATCCTCAACAAGAGCTATCATTGCATCCCGCCCAAATCCAGAATCCTGTTCTTCGAACCCGACACCCCTTCCGAGCTGTTTATCAAATACAAACCGGCCCCCTACCAGAAGATCAATCAGCAGACCTGCAAACCCTCTGAGGTGGAAGTCAAAGGACCCAAAACGCGCGGCCGGCAAATCTCCATCAAGGACGTCTCCGCCATCAACAGCAAGCCGCCCCGCGGCTGGGACCCCGAGGCGCCAACCACCCGGCTGCAATTCGCCTAAGCCTCATTGAACATCGAAATTGATGACCGCCACGGGTTCGCCCTCGGCTCGAAGCGTCGCCACGTAAGTGCCGGCCTTGAGGCCCTCCGGGAGGAAGAAATACTTGGACCCCTCCCGCATAAACTGGCTCTGATGCCACACCGCGCGGCCGGAAATGGCCTCTTCGACCCACACCGCTCCGGCCTTCTGGCCCCACAAGCAATGTTTGGGCAGGTCCACCACAACCGCCGGCTGCTCGCCTGCCTCGAAGGTGATCAGCCGCGGGGCCTTGGCCTCATGCATATCGGCAGCCCGGGTCGCATAAACTTTGACTGACTTGCACCCCGGCGACAGCGCCAGGACCAAGGCCAGCAACAGCACTCGCACGCAATTCGTTCTCATGATGATTCAGTCCGCCGGCCCGGCAGGCTCCAACCTCAACCGCCCCCGGGCCTGACTCGCGCAATACTACTCGCAGGGCGCCAAATGACAAGCAGCCCTCCCCTTTGACTTTCCCTGCCCCAGCCCTGCGGCTAACCGAGCCGGCGATTGCCCGGATTGCACGGGAATCGAGTCAGCTACTTCTGCCCGGACGCCGCGCCGGGGCTTGCCGGGGCTTTGTAAAGCCCGGCCTTGATGAACGGCTCGAGGCAGGCGCCGTAGCCGGCCTTCTCCATTTGCTCGACGGGGACAAAGCGCAAGGAGGCCGAGTTGATGCAAAAGCGCAGGCCGGTTGGCGCGGGGCCGTCGTTGAAGACATGGCCCAGGTGGGAATCAGCCGTCCGGGATCGCACCTCGGTGCGATCCATGCCGTGGGAGAAGTCCGCGCGCTCGAGGACCTCCCGGCGGTCCAGCGGGCGCGTGAAGCTTGGCCAGCCGCAGCCGGAGTCAAATTTGTCCAGCGAACTGAACAGCGGTTTGCCCGAGACGATGTCCACATAGATCCCGGGCTTCTTGTTGTCATGGTAGGCATTCTCGAACGCCGGCTCTGTGGCGGCGTGCTGCGTCACCTCGAACTGCATCGGCGTGAGCTTTTGCCTGAGTTCGGCGGCGGATGGTTTTTGAAACTTGTCCATAACGGCATTGGTGGCTGGAGGCGATAGAGCCGCCAGCGACCCCGCGCTGGTCTGACCCCGCACCTCAAAACCGCTGCCCAACAGAAGCGCGGCCAGCGCGGCCGCCGGGGCAACACCTTCCATCAGTTTCGCCTTCATCCCATACATTAGCTCACCGCGCCCCGGTTGCCAAATGGCAGCGAGTTCCAAAGAGGACAACGCTTCAACGCTTCGACGGTTTCGCCCACGGAACCCAGCAGAAGGGGTAGCGGCGCCCGTTCAATAGAGTCCCCACTGGTGTCGGCCTGACAAGGCAATGATAGGTCCCCAGCGAAAGCGCGGTTGCCAGGACGGACACCAGGCCGAACTTGACCCCGCAGGGAATCGGCAGGCGCGCCAACGCCACCTGCAGAGTGACGACGACCGGGAGATGGACGATGTAGAGCCAGTAGGAGGAGTCGGAAAGGTAGCGCCAGAAACGGCTTTCTTGGCTCAGGAACTGGAGGAATATCCCGAGCAGTGCGAGCACCCACGACCACATCATGAGCGCATAAACGAAAAGGTAAACCAGCCGGATTTCACGCAGATGGAGCCGGGGCCCCGATTCCTCGTATCCGGAAAGGAGCAAGGCAGGCAAGATCACAGCCACGCCGCCAACCAGATTCACCGGCCAACGGCGGCGAATGATCTCGAGCAGGCCCGTTTGGCGGTGCAGCATCCAACCGAGGCAGAAGACCAATCCATAGACCAACAAGACGGAACCCTGGGGTTGGAACCTCTTGTCAGGCGTATCGATACCCCAGGTCCACATCCCCCGGAGGATGGCCGCGGTGCCGGCGGCCAAAATCACGACCGTCCATCTCGTTTCGATGAGCCACCCGACGATGCGGTCCAAGCGCCGGGGCCACGCGGCCTTCCGCCCCAGGACGCCCAGGAACACGGCGCGCCCGACCAGGAACAGCAGATAGACCAGCAGGAGGTAATAGAGAAACCAGAGGTGCGTCAGGGGAAAGCCCCACCTGAGAAAGGTCAGATGCGCGATGTTCAGCACCTGGAGCCGAACGGCCAGGAGCGCCTGGGTCAGGGCGACGTGGGCCAGTGAAGGTTCCCCCTTCATCGCACCCCAGACCCAGGCAAAGGCCAGCCCCGGATAAACCAGCAGCCAGCCGGCCACGAAGGGCGCCAGCACACGGGTCAAACGGTTGAGAATAAACCCCTTCAGTCCCCGCCGCACAAGCATCAGGCGCGCGAAGAACCCGGCCATCAGAAAGAAAACCACCAGCCGGAAGGAGTGGACCACAAGGACCGATGCCCTAAAAACCCAGTGCGTGCTCCGATCCTGGACCGCCCACCCAATTCCGGGTCCCGGAATGTAGGCCAGAGCGCCGTGGAGCAAAATCCCGAGCAGAAGGGCGACGGCACGCAATGCATCCAGCGAGTGATAGCGCGTTGGCGCCGCGGGGCCAGGCGGCGGGGGGCAGGCCGCCTCCGGAGTGCTCTGGTTCAACTGCTGGTCCACAACGCGTCGCGGTTCAGAATTGGTTCGAGTTTACCGCCTCGCGCGCGCGGCGGAAGTACAATCCGGCAGCCGTTTTGTAGGGCAACGCCGGACCATTCTCCTGGAATCTTCATTTGAAGCGCGCTCTGAACAGCCTGTGAACAACCTGTGAGCAATTTCCAGCAACTCCCTTTTGACTCCCCTCGGTCTCACCGGGATTACTTGTCGGATGCAAAGTAAAGCACATTCGGTAATCGCGCTCCCCTCGCCGCACAATTGGCGAACCACCGATGAAGACGAAATCAACCGCCGCCGCGCCCGGGCCCGGACCGAGGACTTCGGCGTCTCGAACGCCGACGCGCGTCACCCGATCTTCTCGAACTTTCGAGTCAGCTCCGGCAGCGGCTTGACCTATTCGGTCGAAATCCGCGACGTGCGGGGGCGGCAGTTCGCCTGCGATTGTGTGGACTTTCGCATCAATGGGCTGGGGACCTGCAAACATATCGAGGCGGTGCTGCTGCACTTGCAGGGGCGCTTCAAGCGCCTGTTTCAGGCGGCGGCCAAGGGCGGCTCGCCCCGGATCGACGTGGTGCCGGACGCGCAGACCGGCTCGGTTCGCCTGGTCAAAGGCGAAGGCTCATTGCGGCCGGTCTTGAGAGAATGGTTCGACCAGGACGGCGCGCTGTGCGGGGGTTTGCCGGAGGAGGCCATCGAGGCGCTCCGGCAGCTTGGCCCGGACAAGGCGCCCGAGCTGCGGCTGTCCCAGGAACTCGAGCTGTGGCTCCAGGGGCGCCGGCGCGCCGAGCAGCGGAAGCAGCTCCGGCGCGAGTATGAAATCAAGGTCCAAAGCGGCGAATGGCCGCTGCACGAGACCAAGGTCCCGCTCTTCCCGTATCAGCGCGAAGGGATGCTCCACCTGGCCTTCACCGAGCGGGCGCTCCTGGCCGACGAAATGGGCCTGGGCAAGACCATCCAGGCCATCGCCGCTTGCGCCCTCCTCCACCGCCTGGGCCAGGCGAACCGTGTCCTGGTGGTCACGCCCGCCTCCCTGAAAACCGAGTGGGAAGAGCAGATACAGCAGTTCACCGCCCTGCCCTGCCAGCTTGTCTTCGGCGGACGCCAAAAACGCCTCCGGGCGTACGATGCCGCCGGACCCCGGAATAGGGCGGCGGCCCTGTCCGCCGGCCCCACCTCCGGCCCGGATGCGAAGCCGGCCGACGGCCAGGCCCCCGCTGCATCCGTGGGCCTTGCGCCGGCGGCGCCCTTCTTTACCATGGTCAATTACGAACAGATGCTGGCAGACTCCCTGGAAGTCAACCAGCGGCTGCAGCCGGACGTGGTTGTGCTGGACGAGGCCCAGCGCATCAAAAACTGGAGCACCAAAACGACCCAAGCCGTCAAACGGCTGCGCAGCCGGTATGCCTTTGTGCTCACCGGCACCCCCATCGAGAATCGCATCGACGAAATCCATTCCTTGATGGACTTCCTGGAGCCGTCAGTCCTGGGACCCCTGTTCCGGTTCAACCGCCAGTTTTACGACCTGGACGACCGCGGGCGCCCGGTGGGCTACCGCAACCTGGACAAGCTCCACGAGCGCATCCGGCCCTTCATGCTGCGCCGGCGCAAGGCTGATGTGGAAACCGAATTGCCCGCGCGGACCGACCGCAACTTCTTCGTCGCCCTGAGCGCCGAACAGCAGGGTGAATACGAAAGCCACGAAGGCGTCGTGGCCCGCCTGGCCGCCATGGCAAAACGCCGCCCGCTCACCCAGCAGGAACAGGACAAACTCATGCGCCACCTCGCCATGATGCGGATGGTCTGCGACACCAATTACATCCTGGACCCTGCCCAGCGGGCCTGCCCGAAATTGGCCGAACTGGAGAAGCTCCTCGAGGAGTGCCGCGACAATCTCGATGTCAAGGTGCTCGTCTTCTCCGAGTGGGAACGGATGCTTGAGTTGGTCCGCGGCCTCTGCGGCCAACTCCGGCTCGGCTTCGCCTGGCACACCGGGACTGTCCCCCAACAACGCCGGCGCGCCGAGATCAACACCTTCAAATCCGACCCCAACTGCCGCGTCTTCCTGAGCACTGACTCGGGCGCCTCCGGCCTGAACCTCCAAGCGGCCAGCGTCGTCATCAACTGCGACCTGCCCTGGAACCCCGCCAAGCTCGAACAGCGCATCGCCCGCGCCTGGCGCAAGCACCAGACCCGCTCGGTCACCGTCGTGAACCTGGTCTCCGAAAACACGATCGAGCAGCGCATGCTCCAAACCCTCTCGCTCAAACAAGCCCTGGCTGACGGCGTCCTCGAGCGCAAGGGCAACCTCAAGGAACTCAAGCTCACCAGCGGCCGGCAGGCATTCCTGGCCAAACTCCAGCAACTGGTCACCCCTGCCGCCGGTCCGAAACCCGAATTGCCCCAGACCAAACCACCCCTGCCGGCCGACCGGCCGCGCGGGTTCGCCGTCGCCGCACAACAGCGCCTCAACGGGGCCTTGCTCCGCTGTGAAGAGCGATTCCCGAACGACGGCCCCCATTCCGTCATTTACGTGGTCGTCGAGCGCGACGCGCCCCAATCCCGCGGCCAGCTTGCCTCCCTCCACGACGAATACTTCGGTCCGGGCCGCTGGGACCCGCTGGCGCCCGCCCGGCTGGAGGTGGTCGACCGCGCGACCGACGAGGCGCTCCAACGCCTCATTGACGCCGGCTTGCTTGCCCGCACCATGCGGGCCAGCCGCCCACTGTGGCTGCCCGAAACCTCCCAGGCAGCCCCTTCGCCTCTCTCCCCGGCCGAACTCGACAAACTAGCCGCCTATCGCCAACTGGCCGCGCGCAAGCTCAAGATGGCCCGCGTCCTCAACCAGGCCGGGTTGGACCAGGAAGCCCGCGCCGCCCTGCTCGAGGGCCTCCTGCCTTTGGGTTGCGCCCTGGCCGTGGAAAATCGCCTGCCTGAACCGGCCGCCCTCAAGGACCTGCTGCTGCCCCCAATCTCCCCCTGCTGGCAAGAGGCGCTGCCGTTGCTGCGCGACCTGAGCGCCAACCCTGCCCGCCCCTGCCAGCCCGTCCTCGAGGCCCTCGGGAAGTTCGGGGCCACGGAATGAAGCTCACGGCGACTTTGGCAGATAGACGACACGGTTCCGCCAGTCCCACCCATTACCCTCATCGTCATGCCGTTCCCCTTCTTGGGATCTGCCGATTTCCTCGGGGAACGCTTTGGCGTAGGCGATGGCGCGCCTTACGAGCACCAACGGCCAATGAAAATGCTCCGCCGTTCCCTGCTCCTTACACGGATCTTCGGGGGCCCAAGGTGATTCGACCCCAACCTGTGGCCTGATCGATACCAAGCGGGTCTGGGCCGCTTTTCGCAACCCGGAGGGCCGCCAGATGGTAGCGGGGGTCGCAGCGGCGCTGCGACCCCCGGTCAGTTTGGGGGGTATCCCGCGGCACCCCGGAGGCAGAGATTTTTAAGGGGCAGATAATTTGACAGATTAGTAAGTCCCAGCTTGGCTCCGACGTTTTCGCCTCAAGCCGTACGTCAAATGAAATATGGCGCTATATCGCTCCTC
>Ga0181524_10002529_pt1 | contig 18624 bp, 10 predicted proteins | sample PEATcosm2014_Bin_34_FD_119761 | JGI IMG/M metagenome (GOLD analysis project Ga0181524, IMG submission 119761) | Peatland microbial communities from MTU Mesocosm Facility, Houghton, MI, USA - PEATcosm2014_Bin05_60_metaG | ecosystem: Environmental > Terrestrial > Soil > Wetlands > Peat | place...
ATCCTGAGGTTCGCTTTGCGTGGCAACATCCGAGGTAAGAACCGTGTGCGTTAGGAGCGCTCGCACGGATCTGTGCGGGGGGTGCCGGGTAACCGGCATCCCTACCGCGACCGGCGGCCTCTCGGGCCGCCACCCGCTTTCAATAACTTACTTTCGGTTTTCGACCGAGCGGAGAGACGGTCGAGGCTCCGTATCCCGTTCTTCGGGTCGCGCAGCAACTCCGCATATCCCGTTGGTGTGGTCGGTGTAGTAGTTCCTTGATCGCAGGTTTTCCCGTTCAGTAGTCATTTCAATCTCTCCGCGGACGCGGCAGAAACATTTCTTATATTTCAGAGATACAGATCTTCTTATATTTCTACTTATTAATTTCAGACGCATCTCTGAAATGCTGCAGCAATTCTATTTCACACTGCCCATCCCCTTGCAGCACGTATGCGCCACGGCCCAGGGCGCCAAATATTACCGTTGGCGCTACGGCGGGATATTCCGGGAATATCTGAGCGTGCTTCAGCGCACCGAGTACCTGCCTTCGGACGAATTGCGCAAACTACAAACCGCCGAACTGAACCGGCTTCTCCAATTCGCCTCCACGCACGTACCGCACTATCGGAAGCACGGCCCGGCGGTACACACTACCAAAGATAAAATCCGCGAGCGGCCCGCGGATTTTATCGCGGATACTTTCCTGCGGCGGGCGCTGATTCCCTGGCACACCAGCGGCACCACGGGGAAGCCGCTCACCGTTTACTACAGCCGCCTGGCGATGCAGAAGATGTGGGCCTTCGTCGAGTTGTACCGGAACACGGCGGGTGTCACCAAAGACAACCGGCGTGGCCAGTTCACCGGCAAGATGATTGTGCCGCCCGGCCCAGAGGGCGTCCCGGAGGGCGCCCCGGCCGCATCGAAGAAGATCTTCTGGCGTTGCGACCTGGCAAACCACGCGCTATTGCTGTCGACCGTCCACCTGCTGCCGGCAAACTTGCCCTGCTACGCAGCGGCTCTGGAGCGCTTCCGTCCGGCATATCTCTCCGGTTATCCGTCGTCGATGTACGTGCTGGCGGAATATTACCGGCAGTCGGGTCGCCCCGCGCCGCGGCTCAAGGCCGCGCTCACCTCTGCGGAAACCCTGCTCGAACACCAGCGCTGCGCCATTGAGGAGGCCTTCGCGACGCACGTTTTCGACCAGTACGGACAGGCGGAGATGCAGAGCTTCTGGTACGAATGCGAAGCCGGCCGCATGCATGCCCATCCGCTGGCCGGACTGACCGAGATCCTCCGTCCGGACGGCACGCCGGCGGCTCTGGGCGAGATTGGCGAAGTCGTACTGACCGGGCTGGTGAACGATGCCATGCCGCTCATACGCTACCACGTGGGCGATACGGCGCGCTTCGCCACCGAAAGTTGTCCCTGCGGCCGCGGTATGCCGGTCATCGAGGAGATCGGCGGCCGTCTTGACGATTTCGTCTACACCCGCGAGCGCGGTTTTCTAGGACGCCTGGATCCGGTATTGAAGGGCGTCCGCAACATTGTCGAGAGCCAGCTCGAGCAGGAATCGCTGGACGTGTTGCGCGTTCGCTTCGTGCCCGCGGCGCGCTTCGTCCCCGAAGATCTGCAAATGCTGGAAAACAACCTCCGCGCCCGCGTGGGACGGAGTATACATCTGGAGTTTGAATGCACCGATCATATTCCGCGCTCGGCTACGGGCAAGTTCCGGTTCGTGATTTCGCGCCTGCCGCGGAACCTCCAAAAGTCGTGAGCGTCATCACGCGCCTGAATATCGGCGGCCCCACGATGCATATGCTGCTGCTGACGCGGGAGATGGCCGCGCTGGAATATCGCACCGTGCTGGTGGCGGGAAGCTGCGAGCCGGAAGACGGAGACATGAGCTACCTGCTGCGGGCCGCCGACCCCGTGCGCTGGGTGCCGGAGCTGTCGCGCTCCGTGCGGCCATGGCGCAACTTGAAAGCGCTCTGGCGGTTGTGGCGGCTGTTGCGGCGCGAGCGGCCCGCAATCGTGCACACCCATACAGCCATGGCGGGTTGCCTGGGACGTCTGGCGGCGGTGCTGAGCGGCGTGCCGATCGTCATCCACACGTTTCATGGCAATAGCCTGAATGAGTATTTCTCGCGCGCCCAGGCAGGTGTGTTCCGTTACGTCGAGCGGATGCTGGCCTGCTTCACCGATGCGTTGTGCGTGGTATCGCCGCAGCAGGCCACGGAGTTGAGCGCGAAATTTCACGTCGCACCGGCGGGCAAATTTCGCGTCGTGCCGCTAGGGCTGGACCTGGACGACTACTTCGCTCTGCGTCCGCCGCCGGACAGCGGCCCGCTGACGGTGGGCTGGTTCGGCCGCATGGTTCCGGTGAAAAACATCGCCCTGTTGGCCGCCACCATCGAAAACACGCTGCAACATAGCCAGGACATACGGTTTGTGATCGCAGGCGACGGGCCGGACCGCTCGGTGCTGAAGGACCTTCTCGACTGGTATGGCGGGCGCGTGGAATGGCTGGGTTGGCAGAGGGACATCCTGCCGGCGATAGCGCGGTGCGATGTAGTGTTGCAAACCTCGCGCAACGAAGGCACTCCCGTGGCGCTCATCCAGGGCATGGCGGCGGCCCGGCCGTTTGTCTCGACCGCGGTGGGTGGCGTGGTGGACATGGTTTCAGGCAACCTCCAGCGCGCTACCGGCGGCGCGCGCTGGTACGCCAACGGCGTGCTGACCGAGTCCAATGCGCGCACGCTGGCTGGCACGCTGCTGGCGCTGGCGGAAAACCGGACACTCGTATCGCGCATGGGACTCGCGGGACGCGCCTTTGCGTCGCGGCAGTACCGCAAGGAAACGCTTTTGGAAAACGTGGATGCCTTGTACCGCGAGTTGTTGCGGAAAAAGAAATTGAGACAACCAGCTTCGGGGAGGAATTCGTGAACGTCTTGATTACCGGCGGGGCCGGGTTTATTGGATCGCATCTGGCGGAGCGCTGTCTGGCGGAGGGGTGGCGCGTTGCCGTTCTCGACGATCTTTCGACGGGCGCATTTGAAAACATCGCACATCTGAAGACCAAACCCGCGTTTTCATACCACATTGAGTCGGTCTTCAATGAACCCCTGGTCGCCGAGATGGTCGACTGCGCCGATATGATCTTCCATCTGGCGGCGGCGGTGGGCGTCAAACTGATCGTGGATAGCCCGGTGCGCACCATTGAGACCAATGTGCATGGCACCGAGGTGGTGTTGCGCTGCGCGGCCAAGAAGAGCAAGCTGGTTTGTCTGGCATCCACCTCGGAAGTTTACGGCAAGAGCGTGCGCCAGCCCTTCCGCGAGAGCGATGACTTGGTGCTCGGCCCCACGCACATCAGCCGCTGGAGTTACGCGGCCTCGAAAGCGCTGGATGAGTGGCTGGCGCTGGCCTACTGGCGCGAACGCTGCCTGCCCGTAGTGGTGTTGCGCTTTTTTAATACGGTGGGGCCGCGCCAGACCGGCCGCTATGGCATGGTGCTGCCTACCTTCGTGCGCCAGGCGCTGCGGGGCGAACCCTTGATCATCCACGAGACCGGCGAACAGCGCCGTTGCTTCTCTTACATTGGCGACGTGGTGGAGGCTCTGGTGCGCCTTTCCCAAACGCCGGCAGCCGTCGGAGAGGTCATCAATATCGGCAACAACCAGGAGGTGACCATCAACGAGTTGGCGGCGCTGGTCAGGGAAATTACCGGATCGCCGTCGCGTCTCGAACACATTCCTTACGATCAAGTTTACGGCCCCGGGTTCGAAGACATGCCGCGGCGCGTGCCCTGTCTCCGGAAACTGGAGAGCCTGGTGCACTATCGGCCGACGACTCCGCTCGAAGCCATCGTGCGGCGGGTAGTGGATTACGAATGGGTTCGTTTGTCGAAACAGGCTCTGGCGGTGGCGGTCTAAAGATGCTGATTCTTTTCACCGGTGTGCTATCGGCACTGCTGACGCGGTTGCAAATCCGCGCAGACTCCTGGCTGGGACTCACGGCGGCGCCACGGACGGACCGCTGGCACGCCGTACCCACACCTTCGAGCGGAGGACTGGCGATTTTTCTGAGCTGTGCGGTGGCCTACTGGCTGGCGTATCCCGGCCGCTATCCGCGCATCGCGATGGCCGTGGCGGCGCTGTGGGTCTTCGGATTTCTCGACGACCGCTTGCGCTTCCGCCCGGCGCTCAAACTGGCCGTGCAGGTGACGGCGGCCGGCTTTGTGGTCCTGGGCGGTGTAGTCTTTCCCGCGACTCCGTGGTATCTGCCGAACGTGGCGCTGAGCATGTTCTGGATCGTGATGATCACCAACGCCTTCAACCTGATCGACAACATGGACGGGCTATGCGCCGGAGTGGTAATTGTAATTTGTCTATTCCGCGGGTGGCTGCTGGCTTCCCAGGGATACCGCGCGGATGCGGACCTGTGCGCCATACTGGCGGCGGCATTCGCCGGTTTTCTGTTTTTCAACTACCATCCGGCGCGCATTTTCATGGGCGATTGCGGAAGCCTGCCGGCCGGCTTTGCATTGGGTGCGTTGACGTTAGCCGGTCCGGTACAGCATAAGGGGGGCCTGCCGGTCGGCTTCTTCTACCCGGCACTGACCTTTGCCTATCCGATTTTCGACACGGCTCTGGTTTCGATTCTACGCAAGCTCGCCGGACGGCCGATCTCGCGGGGAGGACGCGACCACAGCTCGCACCGCCTGGCATCGCAAGGCTTGGACCAGCGGCAAGTCGTCTGGATCCTCTGGCTGCTGACAGCGTTTGGGTCCAGCCTGGGAATCATGATTCACTGGATGCCGGATGCCCTGTTCGCCGCGGGCGCGTTGCTCCTGGGTATGTTGAGCATGTTGGCTCTGTCTCTGGCGAAGCTGCCAGGCTATCCTCTGCCGGATCTGACGTGGCTGCGCCGCCGGGAGTTGGGCGCGAACGGCTCGGCCGCTGGATTTCCTGTAGGGTATAAGTGGCGATTCCCAAGATTCGCGTGGGCCCCGGGTCTGGTTGCGGCGGGGTTGGCGGTCTTTGTCTTGATCGAATGGCGGCCTTTGCCCCGTTCCACTGTGCCACCGGCCGTAATTCTGCTCCAGACCACGCGCGGCACGGAAAACTCCGCGCCATCCGCCGCGCCCGCCGGCAGGCCTCTCACCGTTGTGCTCGATTTAAGCGGGTTACTGCAGGCCCCCGAGTACAGGCTGGAAATCGTGGACGCCGCCGGGCATCCTGTGTTTCAAACCAACGGGGTAGCCCGGAGCAACAGATTGCAGGCCACGCTTACCAATGGCTTGGCGGCCGGCGCCTATTTTGTCCGGGGGTACACTCCTGCGGGGGATCTGCTTCGCGAATACGCCCTATCCGTGCGCGGCTGAGCGCTCCATGCCGCGCGGTCGTGTCACGCGGTGCGTTGCTAAAGGCACGCTTGCTCTAGCCTGATGCCCGCCGCGGCTGTTTGGGGCATGGCAAAACGTCAAGACCCGAAAGCCTGCGGCGCAAAATGGTTGCTGCCTCGGTCGATCGGTATAAGATGAAAGCAAAATATGGAATGCGGAACCGTCTCTCATGACGATTGAAATCCACCGCCCGGAACTCGAAGCGCTCATCCGCGAACGGATGAAGAAGTGGACACGTCTTCAGCCGCACACACTCATTCAGCCGCCCGGCCGATTTTGAATGAGCGGCCTCCTGTTGGATACCAACGTTTCCGTCGGACTTGGTGCGGCCTCAGCCTGAGCCGAGTGTCACAGCGTGGGTTGCCGCCGAGCTCCGTAGAGGGATTATCCTGCGGGCGCCAGGGAAGCGAAGAACGGAGCTCGAACTGTGGCTTGAAACGGATTTGTCGATCCTGTTTTCAGGCCGCATTCTGCCGGTGACGCGCGGCGACAGCCCTTTAGCACGGCCTCATCGTCGTCACGCGGAATGTGAAGGATTTCGGGTAGTGGGCTACTTTGGTTAAGTAGCCCACTACCGGATTTCGCCGGTCTTGGCGTCGAGATCCTCAATCCCTGGGAGACGTGAAGCCCCGCCGTTTTTTCTCAGCGGCGGGCCGCCGGGAGGTGGACACGAATCGTACCGGATGGGCCTGATCGGCCCCCATTCGCTTGATTCTAAAGTAGATTATATGTTAGCGTCAAAAGACACCATCGTAATCTGAACACCCCAATGGAAGCGCATGCAGCCGAACGACGGCGTCACCACGCTGAACCATCTTTTCTTTTACCATCTGGATCATTACCGCTTTGACCGGCTGCTGAGTTTTCAAAATCGCGGCGAGTTGGCGGTTTGGTCCACGGAGCGTTTCTCGCACGCGGTTTTTGCGCTGCGGCAGTTCCTGCTCGGCTCCGGTCTCGCGTCCGGCGATCGGGTGGCGGTGTTCTCCGAGAACCGGCCGGAATGGCACGTCGCCGATTTTGCCCTGTTGCTCTCGCGCCTGGTGGTGGTGCCGATTTACAACACGCTGGCGCCTTCACAGCTCGCCTACCTTTTGCGGCACAGCGGGTGCCGGGCAGCCATTATCGCCGGCGCAACACAATGGGAGATCCTGCGGCCCCTGCTCGCGGGATCTACGCCTGAATTGGCGGAGATGGAGACCATCATCGCCCTGGAAGAGACGCCCGGCGTCCCCACTTCTCTGCCGCGGATCGTCGCCGGGGCGCCTGCATTTGACGAGCCGGCGGTGCGCCGTATCCGCGCCGAATCGCTGGCCGCCGAGCCGCACGACCTGGCGACCATTGTCTATACATCAGGCACTACTGGCACGCCTAAGGGCGTAATGCTCTCGCACGGTAACATCGCGTCCGACCTGCGGGGCAGCCTGGCGCGCGTCCCCGCGAATACCGCTCATCAGGCTCTTTCGGTCCTGCCGCTGCCGCACGTTTTGGAGCGCACCCTCAGCTATGGCTACTTCCACGAGGGCGTGCGCATTGCGTACGGCGATCCACACGATCTGATAGAATTGCTGCCGATACACCGGCCCGACATTATGGGAGTCGTACCGCGGATTCTGGAAAAGATCAAGGAAGCCGTGGAGGCCCAAATCGCCCAGCTTGCGCCGCACCGGCGCGCGATAGCCGGAAAATTAATCGAGGCCGCAGTGACGCACAAGCGGGCCAAGATGGACGGACAGGTCGAAAGCCTGTCCCACAGGCTGCAGGCTCCCCTGGCCCACCTGCTGGTCTTTCCCAAAGTGCATCGCCAGTTGTGGGCCCTCAAATACTTCATCTCCGGCGGCGCCTGGCTCAACCCCGATGTGGAGCTATTCTTCCGGGCGGCCGGTTTCGACGTGCTGCAAGGCTATGGCATGACGGAAACCTCGCCGGTGATCACGCTCAACGAATACACCCAAGAGAAGATTGGCTCCGTGGGACCCGCGTTGCCCGGCGTGGAACTGCGCATCGGCGAAGATGGCGAAATCCTCACGCGCGGTCCGCACGTGATGCTCGGCTATCATAAGGACAAAGCCGCCACTCGCCAGGTACTCGAACGGGACGGCTGGCTGCACACCGGCGACCTGGGCAGTATCGACGCCGATGGATACGTCACGATCACGGGCCGCCGCAAGGAAATCCTGGTCCTTTCGAACGGCAAGAATGTGGCTTGTGCGCCTCTGGAGCACGCACTCGAGCACAGTCCTTATATCCAACAGGCGCTGATCGTCGGGGATGGCCGCAAGTTCGTCAGCGCTCTGATCGTGGCCAATCCGCAGAACGTCGCGCACGTGGCCACCCGACACGGTCTGGCTTTCAGCAGCTTCGATGAATTGCTGCTGACGCCGCCCGTAGTAGCGCTCTTCCGCGAGGAATTGGAAAGCTTGCAAGCCGGCTTCTCCTCGTTCGAGCGGGTCAAACGATTCTGCTTCCTCAACGAGGAAGCTTTGTTGGATACCGAACTGGTGACGCCCACGCAGAAAGTGCGCCGTTCGGTACTGGAGCGTAAGTACGCTGAATGGATCCGGCAGATGTACCAGCAGGAAGATCCCGTAGTCATCGCGCGACCCACAGAGGCCGTATCCGCCGGCAGTTATAAAACATAGTAGGCAAAGGCAGGTCGGCACACGGAGATCAACTGCTGCATCCTGACCGGACTTTCGCTCAAGCGGGACGTGGAGTTGCTGGAGACAGGGACGCTGCCGCGGGCCTCGTCTGGCAAGCTTCGCGGCTCCGAGATCCTACGGCAATTCGGCGGGCGAGTTAGTTAGTGCCGCCAGAGAAGGTCAACGCGCTGAAGCTGTTGTTCGAGGTGGGCAAGTCGCAGTTGGCGTGGGCCAAGTTCCGGGCGGAGAAGAAGTAAGTCGAGCCGGGCAGGGGTTTTTACGCAAAGACGCAAAGGAACCGCAAAGACCGCCAAGAAAAGAAAAGGAAAAGACATAGCCGAGACTGCCAGAAACTCGGCGGTGGCTGGACTCTGATGACATTGCGCAAGAAGATCGGCACAAGGGGTGCGGGTCGAAAGAGACTGGACCGGCGGGGCCCATCCTTCAATTACGAGGGGTCCTCAACTTTCGAGATTGGCTCTGGGCTTGGAAAGATTGCTCCAGCCCATCCGATTCAGGATATACGGTCAGACGATGTTGCCGCGACGACGCCGTTTTCTCTTGTGTTTTTCTTTGCGGTCTTTGCGGTTCCTTTGCGTCTTTGCGTGAAACCCGTTGCGATACTCGCGCAAGTGGGACTTTCAGTGGGTTGCGCGTTATCTTTCCCGAACTACCCTGTGACGCGCGCCGCCGCCCAATCGTAGAGTTGCCGATCTTCCTCCACCGACCGCAACAACATGTATCCGACTTCGTCGCCCGGATGGATCCAACTCAGGTCATCCCGGTAATCGGCCGATGTGTTCTCGACCGGCATGGGCCCTGGCGGAAAGTCCAGGCCCGCGGCCCGCGCCAACGCCCGCAGCTTGTTCATGCTCTCCTCCATCCGCTCCGTAATGCCCACGAAAAAGAAACTTTCCAGAGCGGCTTTGGCCGCCTGCAAACGGTCCAGGGCCACGGGAGCGCTATGGCGGGCGAAGAAGTTGACGTTGTGATTCTCGCGGAACGGGATGTCGCGCTCTTGAGTCAGGAGCCATCTGGCAAACTCGCGCAACGTCAGTTGCGGCGCGTCCGGCGGCACTGCTGCGAGGAGGCTTTCTGAAGTAATCCCCGAATAGTGCTTTTTGATATGCGTCATATACGAGACGAACTGCTGGATGGGATCGCGCAGAAACGTGACATATAACACTTCGCGTCCGGCCAGCCAGTGTGGGAATCGCCGCACGTGATGCGAGCTGAATCCCTGTATTTCGGGAGCTTGCAGCAGGTAGCTCCGCAGAGCCTCGTCGCCGTAGACGAAGTAAGTATCGTTTACGTACAGATCCAAATGCCGCGGTCCGAAGTACGTCTCCAGCAGAATGCGGACCGAAGTCCCCGCGCACTTCGGCACGTGAATATGGGCCAGAACCGGCGCAGCTTCTGCAACCCTTGTTTTCGCAAACGCGAAAATCCGGGGCATGCCGCCCGGCGGCGCGATCGATTCCAGCTTCACTTCCGGAGCGCTACACTGCCGGAAAGCCTGGCGGATTTGCCCTTCGACTTCCGCGGTCTCGTCAAAACCGAACGCCAGAAAACCGGGCTTATTCATGTGGTCTTGTGCAACCTGCGTCAAGACCCGGACGGCCTCCGGCGCCGGCTCGGACCACGCCCATGAAACCACCAGATCCGCTTTCTCCGCCAGCCGGATGGCAGCCGGATCACATGGCACTTCCAAACTAGTGAATTTTCGAAACGGGATTCCCGCTTCGAAAAGGACGCGCTCTAACTCTCCCGCGCCTTCTCCTATCCCGCAAACATGATGCTCCGGCCTGAATTCGTAATACGCCTCTAGCGCCGCGAGGAACGCGGCTTCCCATTCGGATATCCTGCCTTCCCGCCGCCTCACCCAGTGCCCCCGCCCTCCGGGGACAAGTAAACCGGAGCCCGTATGGTACACTTCCAGACTGTTGCGGCCGGGCTTCAGATGTGCGGTGGGATCGAAAGAAAACCCTTTACAACCATCTCCGATGCCGGCCGCACGCAGATCTTCCCGGAAAGCCACGCAGGGGACAGTCGCCACCGGCAGCGAATTGACGGTTACGTCGACCTGAACCGGCTTGTTATGATCGGCATCGTCGGAAGCCCATCCGGAGATGCATGTGTCCCATAGTTTGTCTACACGGCCAATCAAGCCCATCGCAATGCCGGTCTCAGTCTAACGCCAGGCTGAAATCCTCCTTTAGCCGGGCCAGGTTGGGGTTGTAGTACGGATCGTCCGCGATATACCGGGCCCATTTCTTCTTCATGAAAGCTTCCTCCGCTGCGTCCGGAATCTTGTCCTTCTCGGTCTTGGTAGCCGCTTCATAGTGGTAAAGCCTGGCATACGGAGTGTACACGTTGCGAAGCCCAAGTTCCAGCAGCTTCAGGCACAGATCCACGTCTTGAAAGGCTACGGCCAGGTTGACCTCGTCGAATGCCCCGGCCTCGAAAAACTTATGCCGCGCGACCAGCAGGCAGGCGCCTGTGACTGCGCTGCAGTTGCGGATCAGATTGGGAAAGTCAAAGTAGTAATGCGGCAGTTCGCCCGGCACGCCTTTAAACGCATGCCCGCAATTGCCGTAGATGCCCATCACTACGCCGGCGTGCTGAATCAAGTTGCTTGGGTACCACAACTGTGCGCCGACAGCGCCGACCTCCGGCCGCTGGGCGTGCTCCAGCATTGCACTCAGCCACTCGGCCGTGATTACCGTCGTGTCGTCATTCAGAAAGAGAATGTATGGCGACTCCGTCGCGCGGGCCGCCGCGTTGTTCATCTGCGAGAAGTTGAAGGGTTGACCGCGCCAGTCGAAGTACCGCACGGGCGCTTTGCGCGCGGCCAAACGGGACACATATTCTTCCACGCGCCCCGTGCGCGAGTTGTCGATCAATAAGATGTCATAGTTCTTGTAATCCGTCTTTTCCAGTACGCAGTCCAGCGCCCGGAAGACGTTCTTGTGGCCACCGGTAGGTATCAGAATACTGACGCGCGGGTCTCCGGCGATGGGATACCGGACTCGATAGCGGCACGCCCCCATCTCCTCCACACGGGCGCCGGGCGCGCTCCTCTCCAGATAAGCTGCCAAGGCCCGTTTCCCATCCGCGTTGGCTTCAGGCTTCTCCTCCGGCGCTTTGGCGGCGGAACCCGCGATTGCCCGCCAGTGATAAAGGACCTTGGGAATCCTTTTAATTTTCTGCGTGCGCTCGCAGGCGCGCAGGAGGAATTCGTAGTCCTGAGCGCCGTGGTAGCTCTCGTCCAGCCCGCCGAGACTCTCGACAAGCGATCGCTTCATCACGTCAAAATGGCAGATATAGTTGCACGATCGGAACAGGTCGGGGGACCAATCCGGCTTGAACAATACGTCATAGCGGCGGCCTTGTTCGTCGATTTTGTCCTCATCGGAATAGAAAAGCTCCGTGTCTGGGTTATCGTTGATGGCCCGGACGATTTCCGATAAGGCGAAGGCGGCGAGTTCGTCGTCATGATCCAGAAAGGCCACATACTCCCCCGTACACAAGCTCAGGGCCGCATTGGTAGCGCCGGAGATTCCGACGTTCTGTCCCAGCGTGATGAACCGGATACGGGCGTCGCGTTGGGAGTACTTCTCCAGGAGAGCAGTGAGATCTGCGTCATCCGAACCGTCGTCGGCCAGGCACAGTTCCCAAGTTGGATATGTTTGGCGCATCACGGACTCGATGCAGCGGGTTAGTACGGCGACAGGGGTCTTATATACCGGGACGGCGATGCTGATGCGCGGGCACACGGCGAAGTTGCCGGCTTCGCGCCGCATCTGGGACAGGTCTTCAACGGTTGGTTCGTTGCGGGCAATCCACAAGCCGTAACCCGGCGGCGTCTTCCAATCGACCAGGACGTTGCAGATCGCTTCCCGGATTCGCCCGCTCCGGGCGACTGCAATCACGCGCACGGTGCAGGGGCCTTCCGGCAAACCGGTAGGGTCCCAAAAAAACCGGTAGCCAGACTGGCCAGCGTCCATGGCCCCCGGATAGCTGCGCGCGACATCCGGCCGCGGAATGCCGTAAGATGCCGGAACCGGAGGATCGTCGTTGATTTGGATCAGAACGCGATCGACCCCGGATTCGGCGCGCGCCCACCCGCGAATTTCGACTACATCCCGCACGGGTATAACACCGCCGTCGCGGGGATTATCGCAGACCAGCGCCAGAAAATCGTCCGGGGCGCCCTGCTGCGATTGAGCCGGCGGGTTGGCAACCGCGCGTTCCCGCGGCGCCCGGCTTCCGCCTTCCGGAACGGCGCTACGGCCAGTCGGCCGCTGCACGAATCTCCCCAGAGCGCACAGCGCCCTCCAGATGCGGCTATCGTAGATCGCTTGAATCGCACGCCTGTTTGTCACCAGACCGATTTCCAGATCCCGCATCCGGCCATCCAGGCGTGCCTGGAATTCCAGGACAGCCTGGAGGCTGTCGATCCGTTCCCGAATCGTTTCCAACTGCTGGGCGGCCTGTGCCGCCATCTGATCCAACTGCTGTGTGGCCTGTGCCGCCATCTGATCCAACTGTGCGGCCATCTGCGACAGCTTGTTATCGATCTCGCTGGCACGTGCCTTGCCGGCCGCCTCCAGCAATCGGACGATCCGGTCCCGCGGCCAGTCCGCCAGCGTGTCCTGGGATGCGAGTGATGGGGGCGTATCGAGAAAGCCGCTCTCCAGGCGCCCCAGCATCTCGGCTACCTCGCCCCACTTTTCCTTATAGGCCCGCGCGGCCGCCAGTTCGTGTTCGATGTTGCGAATGTGCCTGTCTTTGTCGACAATCGTCCGCCCGTTCTGGGCGATAGTCAGGAAAAGCTGGCAAAGCGCCAGTACGTTTTGCAGATCGGCCTGTTTCCCCGCGGATCCGAAAGACGCGCGCACCGCTTCCAGATCCGCGATGCCCCGGCGCTTCGAGAGCAGGTATCCGGCCCGATAGTGCGGCTCAGCCCAGTCCTCGGCGGCGCACACCTGGTTGAAACGGCCATTGAGTTCCTGGACGAAATCCATGCCGGCCATCCGCAGGCTGTGGTAAGTCAGCATCATCAGCAACCAGACATCGGTGTTGCCTTGCCCGAAGCCGATCCAGGGATGGGGGTTGCTCGAGAACCAGCGCGATACGGATTCCCGATCGGGCAGGCCAAACTGATGGTGTTCCAGCAAGGCCGGAACAGGGTTTTTCAGTGCCACATCGGTGTACTCGCGAACCATGGATTCCGCCCACCGGTTGCTGGCGGAGTCGAACGGAAACGCCAGATACAGGCCGTCCCGAGTGACCCGGAGAAGCTCCGACAACAACGCCGGCCGATGTTCGCCGGCAACATGTTCAAGTGTGTCGAGCGAACAGACCAGATCGAAAGCGCCGTCGCGAAAAGGAAGCTGCACGCCACTGGCTTGGATATAATTCTGCAACCCGGCGGTGGAAATGAGGTCCACGACCGCCACGCGCGCGCCCGGAATCAGAACTCCGGCCAGCGACGGAAATCCCGGCCAGAACGCTTCGGTATGCCCGCCTACATCCAGAACGTTGTACGTAGACTCACCCGGCCGAAAGAGCTTGCTTATGTCCTCCAGCAGGATATACCGCTCGTAGAGATCGAACGCTATTTCCTTCAAGCGCCCGCCGCCGGTCATGACCGATCCCGTGCTCTAATGGCTACGCAGTGGATGAGGCGCGTCAACATACAGCGAATACCCGGGTAGCGGCAGGCCGGGAACCTGTCACGCGGGGACCGAACGATCAAGTCTAACTCAATTCGCCCCGAGAACGTGGCGGCGCAGCGTATGGGTGCTTAACCGTTTTGGGGAAACCGCTCCCTGACGGTCGCGGCTCAGTAGGCCTTGCCAAATCTGCGCGACTGTTACCGAGTCGCGACCGTCAGGGAGCGGTTTCTGGCGAGCGGTTTCTGGCGTATGCGCAGCGTATGCTATACTCGGGAGTTTCCAACGCGGCCCCGATCATGTGGCGTGGCGATTCTCTTTTCCTTTTATCCAATTTGGTCACAAAGGATTTTAAGATCCGCTATCGCAACATGTCACTGGGCGTTCTCTGGTCGCTTTTAAATCCTCTGGTAATGATGGGCGTACTGACGTTCGTCTTTACCAAGATACTCAAAAGCCCCGACCCGAATTGGGCTCTGTTCGTGATGTGCGGCCTGGTCCCCTTCAATTTCTTCAGCATCGCCTGGATTTCCGGGACAACTTCACTGGTCGATAGTGCCGGCCTGATTAAGCGCGTGCCCGCGCCCGCCGAAATCATTCCGTTGGCGGCGGTGCTCTCGAACTGCTTGCATCTGTTCATTCAGATCGGCCTGTTGATTGCGCTCGCGTTTCTGTTCGGAAAGCCCCCCAACCGCCATTGGATCTTGCTGCCGTTGGTGTGGGGACTGGAAGTGATCTTCGTGTGCGGCCTCTCCCTGATCACGTCCGCGCTCAACGTGTATATTCGGGACATGCGCTATCTGGTGGAATCGGCCAACACCGTTCTGTTTTGGCTGGTGCCCGTGGTTTATTCTTTTGCCATCATTCCCGCGAGCTACCGGGCCATTTACCAGCTCAACCCGCTGGCGGCGCTGGTGATGGCTATGCGCGACATCCTGATTGACGGGACGCGCCCAGGCACCCCGCTACTGTACAAACTCACCGGCATCTCGCTCTTCATGCTGGTTTCAGGCCTGGTGGTTTTCCGGAGTCTGAAGCCCCGGTTCTCCGATCATTTGTGAGAGACCATGAGCGTGATTGAATTTCACAACGTCTCCAAGAAATTTACCCGGCATGCGGGGCAGATGCTGCTGCGCAATCATCTGACGCGGTTTTTCACGGGGCAAAAAGACGATCCCTTCTTTGCGTTGAAGCACGTCTCGTTCTCCGTGGAGCGCGGGGAAAGCCTCGCGGTGATCGGGAGCAATGGGGCGGGCAAGAGCACGCTGCTGGGTCTCGTGGCGGGCATCTCGAGACCCGATGAAGGCACTGTGGTGGTAAACGGGCAGGTGACCGCTTTGCTGGAACTGGGATCGGGTTTTCATCCCAGTCTCACGGGGCGGGAGAATGTCCGGTTGAATGCCGCATTATTGGGGCTGTCGCGCAGGCAGACCGCCGCTGCGTTCGAACGCATCGTGGAATTCTCGGGGATCCGTGAATTCATCGATGAGCCCTTGCGGACCTATTCCACAGGCATGACCATGCGCCTGGCATTTTCCGTGGCGATCATGAGGGATCCTGAGATTCTGCTGGTCGACGAGGTCCTGGCGGTGGGCGACGCGGCGTTTCAGGCCAAATGCATCGAGAAGATACACGAATTCCGGAATGCGGGGAAGACTCTGCTGTTCGTGTCGCATACGGGCTTGGTCCAGCAGTTATGCGACCGCGCTATTTGGCTCGACCATGGCGAATTGATCCTAAGCGGTCGGGTGGCCGAAGTATTGGAAGCATATGCGGGGCGCCAGACCGCATCTGCGTAAATGCGAGGAAACCTGGCCGGAAACACTACACAGCTACGCCGGGCAATCGCGGAACTGCAGGAGTTGCTGCGCCGAACGGACTCTCCGCCGTCACGGCAGGAACTGGCGGCGCTCACAGGGTTTTTGGAAGAGGCCCTCTCCCACATCGAAGCCGGCGAGAAGCAGGCGGTACGGCATTACGCCGAGTTAGAGCGTCGGCTGCTCGACATTGAGAATAGCCGGTTCCTGCGTACTCTACAGTGGCCCGGCCGGTTTTTGGGGGACTGGAAGGGGCGCCTGGGCCAATTGCTCCTGCATTCTCCTTTGCATCCGTTCTATCTGAAGTTGGTGAATCCTCACTTTACGGCAGATCGTTACCGGCTGTGGGTGGAGAGCGAACCGGTGCCCGGTGAGCGCCGCCACACCCGGCAACCGCTGGTCAGCCTGATGTTACCGGTGCACAATCCCCGGCAGGATTGGCTGGAAACGGCGGTGGCCTCCGTCCTTGGCCAGACCTACGGCTGCTGGCAGCTCTGTGTGTGCGACGATGCCTCCGCACAGGATTGGGTGGCCGGGTATTTTGCCGCCCTGAGCTCGACCGAACCGCGCATCCGTTTTGTGCGCTCGAGTGAGCGCATGGGCATTGCAGGTGCTTTAAACCGGGCGGGCGAATTGGCCAGCGGGGAATACGCCGGTTTCCTGGATCAGGACGATGTGCTGGCGCCGCATGCGCTCGACGGTGTGGCCGAAGCCGTCCAGGATGCGCAACCCGACCTGTTGTATAGCGACGAGGATTACCTAGACAGCCAGGGCCGCCGGGTGCAGCCGATTTTCAAGCCCGCCTTTTCTCCGGACCTGCTGCGGTGCGGTATGTACTTCGGACATCTGTTGGTGGTCCGCACCGCCATGCTGCGGGAACTGGACTGGTTCCGCGCCGGATATGACGGCAGCCAGGATTACGATCTGGCCCTGCGCCTGGCCACGCGGTCGACGGCCATCCGGCACATTCCCCGCGTGCTCTATCACTGGCGGCAGCACCCGGATTCAACCGCTCTCGACGCCGCGGCCAAACCCTACACGCAAGCTGCCGGACTGCAGGCCCTTTCGGAAACGGTTACGCGGCGGGACCCGCAGGCAGTGGTGACGGCCGGGGCCTTCCCCAATACCTATCGCGTCCGCTGGTCCGTCCCGGCCAACCTGCGCGCCAGCCTGATCGTTTGTTCGCGGAACGCGAAACTGCTGCAGCGGTACCTGGAGGCGGTCGAGAAACATACCTCTCACCCCCACCGGGAGATTGTAGTTGTGCAGCACCGCACCGGCGGCATCGCGGCCATGGACCGGCTGCTGGATGCGTGCGCGTGCGTGCGCGTGCCCTACACGGGGCCGTTCAACTTCGCGGCCATGAACAACCTGGGCGCCAGGCATGCTACCGGCGACGTGCTGGTTTTTATGAATGACGATGTCGAGCCGCTCGAATCCGAATGGCTGACCGCCATGCTGGCGCACGCTAACCGCCCTGACGTGGGGGCCGTCGGCGCGAAGCTGGTATACCCCTCGGGCGCTATCCAGCACGCAGGCATCGTCATCGGCATCATGGAAGGCGCCGGGCATTTGCATCGCAACACCTTCGGCTCCCCTTATTGGAACTGGCTGCCCTTCACGCGCAACGTTAGCGCCGTGACGGGCGCCTGTCTGGCGATGCGCAAGACCGTGTTCGAGGAGTTGAGCGGCTTCGATGAATCGTTCCCGGCAAACTATAACGACGTGGACCTGTGCCTGCGCGCGCGCCAAGCCGGCTATGAAGTGATTGTGGAACCGGCGGCCGTATTGCGCCACTATGAATGCCAATCGCGCCAGGCCGGCGTGCGCCTGGAAGAACGCTATCTGTTCGAGCAGCGTTGGGCCGCCTGGCTGGAGCGCGGCGATCCCTTCTATAGCCCCCATCTCCGGCGCACCCTGGAGGATGCCGGGTTGGAGCTGCAGGATCTGCGGGGGCCGGCCGCATGGAGATAGTCGCCTGGCTGGCCAGGCGCCAGACTCTCTCCGCCACACTCTTACTCATCCTGACGTTGCATCTGTGCTTCTTCCCGTTCATCTGGCGAAATAGGACGTTGCTCGCCGCATCTCGGGACGTGCCCAGCGTGATGCCCAATGGCTCCTTCTACAACGGCAGCCAGGGACTGGCCCTCTCTCGAGGCAACGACATGGGCGCCTCGGGCTGGCTGCTGGAGCCGGAGGCGGCGTTGGTTCACCATCAATACTTCCGCGAAAGACGTTTGCCTCTTTGGAATCCTTATCTATCGTACGGCGCACCACTAGCCGCGAACATGCAGTCGCAGCCGTTCAACCCGCTCTTTATCCTGTTTGCCCTCGATCCCGGGCCGCGCACCTACAATTTCTTCATCCTGGCCCGCTTTCTTCTGATCGGCCTCTGTACGTACCTTTATTTGCGGCTTTTCCTGCCATTCGTCCCCTCGATAGCCGGCGGGATTGCCTGCATGCTGTCGGGCTACTATATCCTCTTTTTCAACCTGCCGCATGTGAGCGTGGACATGCTGGTCCCCGCCCTTTTTCTGGCCACGGAGCGCCTGCTTAGGAAGCAAAGCACCGGTAACATCATGCTATCGATCGCAGTCACCTTCCTGTGCATTGTGGGTGGCATGCCGGAAAGCGCGTTTGTGGTCCTGGCATTCGGCTGCGCCTACTTCCTCTTCCGGCTCGTTGTGGGTCCGCATTCGCGCGCCGCACGGGTCACTCACCTTAAATACTTTCTCTTGGTTCAGATACTGGGGCTGGCGCTGGCGGCCTTTCTCCTGGTGCCGTTTTTTGAATACATGGGGCTTTCCTTCGACTCGCATCAACCCGTGAACCTGCATGGATCCATTACCGGCCTGCGGCACGACGTGTTTGGTCTCTCGCTGTTTACCTACGTCATACCCACGCTCTTCGGACCTGCCTGGGCGTCCATCGGTCCCGGCCTTGGCGGATACGACAGTCTGCGGGGTTTCATGGGAGTCGTACAGGTCCTGTTTGCGGTCGTGGCGGTGGGAGGTCTTATGCGCAGGCCGGAAAACCCTTTTCCTGGCGAGCGGCGCCTCACGCTCTTTTTCCTGGCATCCGCTTTGGCTATCGTTTTGAAGCGG
>Ga0181524_10002533_pt1 | contig 18617 bp, 13 predicted proteins | sample PEATcosm2014_Bin_34_FD_119761 | JGI IMG/M metagenome (GOLD analysis project Ga0181524, IMG submission 119761) | Peatland microbial communities from MTU Mesocosm Facility, Houghton, MI, USA - PEATcosm2014_Bin05_60_metaG | ecosystem: Environmental > Terrestrial > Soil > Wetlands > Peat | place...
CAGGTCGGCCAAGAATTGTTCCAAGCGCTTTCGACATTTCTCGATTTCGCTCTCGGTCATGGACCGAAGCTTAGCACCTCTCGCAGGGGAGGTCAATAACCTAACGTAGTAGTACTAGGGGCTAGGGAACAGGGGCTGGGTGCTGGGGGCTAGGGGGGCAGCAGTGCTGATCGCGGAACGCCGAGCGCCGATGGCGAATCAAAAATCCAAAATCCAAAATCCAAAATCATTCCGGGTCTTGGGTGTCCGCGTGGACGCCGTCCAGATCCCCGACGTCGTCGAACTGATGGAGGGCTGGATTGCGGCGCGCTCGGCATGCCACTTCATCGCTTTCATTGGCATGCACACCATTAGCGAGGCTCAGTCCGATCCGTCGTTCAAGCAGATACTCAACTCGCTGGATCTGGCGGTCGCCGATGGCATGCCCGTGGTGTGGCTGGGCCGCTGGCACGGCCACACAATGCGCCGTCGCGTTTATGGACCGGAACTGATGGAGACCTTCTGCCGTAAGACAGGACCCCTCTATCAACACTATTTCTACGGCGGCGGGCCGGGTGTTGCGGATCGCGTGGCGCACATATTGAAGCAACGGTACGGAGTGCGCTCCGTCGGAACCTACTCTCCACCCTTTCGGCCGCTGACGGAGGAAGAAAAGGTGGAAGTGGACCTTCGAATCCAGGCGGCGGCGCCCGATGTCGTCTGGGTAGGCATGAGTACGCCCAAACAGCAGCGCTGGATGTACGAGCACCGCCCTCGGCTCAGCGTGCCCCTAATGGCCGGAGTCGGTGCCGCCTTCGACTTCATCGCCGGAACTGTGAAGCAAGCCCCCGCCTGGATGCAGGAAAATGGGCTCGAGTGGTTCTTCCGCCTCGTTCAAGAGCCACGCCGCCTCTGGCGACGCTACCTCATCATGGGATCAGAATTCGTGTGGAACGTCTCTTTGGAGCTCCTGGGCCTCAAGAGGTTCGACCGACTTTAGCACGGAAACATGGACCGGAGGGACCGTAGGGCTCCGGTCTACTTGAATTTGGGGGTGCGAACATGACCACACGGGACAGATGTACGAACTGCATTCTGCCTAGGACATTCCCAGGTGTTTCCTTCGACCACAGTGGTGCGTGCGATTTGTGTTCCTCGTACACCCCACCTCCTCCACCACTCGGTAAGGAGGCACTGCTAGAGGCAATCCTAGCGGGGAAAGGTGCATCATTTGATTGCGTGGTACCCATCAGCGGGGGCAAGGACAGCAGCTATGCGCTTTACTACGCAGTGAAAGAGTTGGGCGTGAGAGCCATCGCCGTGAACTACGATTCGGGGTTCCAATCCGACCAAGCTGTGAGAAACATAAAGAACGCCTGCCAGATCCTCGGTGTACCACTACGGATATACACGGCTGACTTCCCAAGACGGCGAGCTCTAATCGGTGAGGTGATTCGCATTGCTCAGATATGCGGAATCCCATGCGGGGTGTGCGGAAACTGTGAAACGAATATACGAACCGTTTCCATCCAAGTCGCGAAGACTTACGGCCTAAGGACCATCCTTTTCGGCGACTCGCAAGCAGAAAACGTGGGGAGTCCGACGTTTGCAGGCCTGCGCGGAGTGGTAAGCAGGACTTCGGGTCTTGACCTGCTGAGGCTGTCAATTCCCGTCGTCAAGTATGCCGCGATAGCCGCTCGTGAACGGGGCTCCCTCGGCGTTCCGGCGCGGTACGCCTATACCCCCTCTATGACGCCCGTGCCATTTCCTGCCAAGCGCGTGAACGTTGTGCACTTGTTCGACTATATCCGTTGGGAAATGATCGAAAAGGTAGCAGTGCTCGCCCGGGAACTCGGATGGGGGGCCGGGGACGACAAGATCGACAGGTTCGACTGCCTATTGCACCCCCTGGACAACTTCAAGTGGCTGAAGGCAGCGGGGATTACAAAGGATGGATTCGTGTATTGCAACTGGATCCGATCTGGGACAATAACAAGAGAAAAGGCGCTAGCCATGGAGGAGAGGCTCGAGAAGACGATCCAGCACGAGTGTGTGGAATTTGTTCGCCGTTTTGGTCTCGCAGCGCAGGGGCTTGATTGGCTGGAACTGGACCCCGCGCAGATCGGGGGCTAGCGCCTTGTAGTGCCCCCCCCTCAAAACTGGGCAGTGAGGACCTCATCGCCGGAACTGTGAAGCAAGCCCCGGCCTGGGTGCAGGAGAACGGACTCGAGTGGTTCTTCCGGCTCACTCAAGAGCCACGCCGCCTCTGGCGACGCTACCTCATCATGGGATCAGAATTCGTGTGGAACGTCTCTTTGGAGCTTCTGGGCGTTAAGAAGTTCGAATGACTCTCGTGCTTGCCTGCGGAAAGAAAGGAGCGCCCTTCCGGACCGGGACGTTACAGAGCGGGCCTGTTGTTTACGACCTGGATTCCCGCTTGCGCGGGAACGACGAAGAGGTGGAGCCGCCTGGGGGGGGTCAGCGCCGTGGGGATCTCCGCGCTCCCGCTGTTCTGTCAAACTTGGCTGTCCCCACATTGCTAAGGGAATCATTTTATGCGAGTTCTCCTAACAGGCGGCGGAGGTTACATCGGTTCTGTCTTAGTGGGTCATTTGCTCCGCAAGGCGCACATGGTGACCGTGCTTGACAACCTGCTGTATGGGGTCCACGGCCTTTATCAATATTGTGCCGAGAGAAGCTTTGATTTTGTTCGGGGGGACGTTCGCGACGAAGGCCTCATGCGCAGCCTCATCGCGGACAAAGATATCATCCTCCCCCTCGCCGCCCTCGTTGGAATGCCGGCCTGCGTCCGGGATCCCATTTACGCAACCACCACCAACTGTGAAGCCATTGCCTTGATGAACCGGCTGCGCAGCCGCGAACAGCGCGTGATCTACCCTTGCACCAACAGTGGTTACGGGACCAAAACCGGAGACGTTTACTGCACGGAAGAGACCCCGCTCGAGCCGATTTCCATCTATGGTAAGACGAAGGTGGACGCCGAAAAGCTCCTCCTCGACAGTCCCAACGCGGTATCACTCCGCCTCGCTACCGTGTTTGGAGTTTCTCCTCGGATGCGGCTGGACCTGCTTGTCAATGATTTCACCTATCGGGCTGTGAAGGACCGATTCCTCGTGTTGTACGAAAAGGACTTCAAGCGAAATTACCTGCACATCGAGGACGTAGCAAGAGCCTTCTGCCATGTGATCGAAAACTTCGAGGCGATGAAGGGCGAGGCTTACAATGTTGGGCTGGATGACGCGAATCTCTCCAAAGAGGAACTGGCCCTGAAGATTAAGGAGTACGTTCCGGAGTTATACATTCACGCTGCGGAGGTGGCGAGCGATCCCGACAAGCGGAACTACATTGTCTCCAACACGAAAATCGCACGTCACGGCTTTGTCGCGACCCATTCCCTTGATGAAGGCATCCAGGAGCTGCTGAAGGGCTATCGGATGATGGGACGTGAAGCTCATAAGAATGCATAGACAAGAAGAGCACTCAGACATTGCCGTCCCCGGCGTGGATGTGCGCTCAGTCACAGCGCTGGTACTGGCGGGCGGGCTCGGCACGCGCCTCCGCCCGCTGACGGGCGATCTGCCCAAAGCCCTGGCTCCCGTCGCCGGACGACCCTTTCTTGCGTATGTCCTTTTGTATCTGCACGACCAAGCCATATCTGATGTTGTGGTCTGCACGGGTTACGGTGGCGAAAAGGTGGCCGAATATTGCGGAAGCGGCGCACGATGGGGCGTCCGGATCCGTTGTTCGAGGGAGACGCGGCCGCTAGGAACAGCCGGGGCCATCAAGAATGCAGAGGAGCTTATCGGTTCAGATCCTTTTTTCGTGATGAACGGAGACTCGCTGGTCCGGGCTGACTTGGCCCGGCTTATCGAGCTCCATCAGATGAAGCGCGCTCGGATCAGCATGGTCCTAGTCGAAGTCGAAGACCAAATGCGGTTTGGTTCCGTCCTATTGGGCGAAGGCGACTCCATCCTCGGATTCAACGAAAAAGGTCGCAACGGACCCGGCTTCATTAGCGCTGGCGTTTACTTATTCGAGCGGAGCGTCCTCGAAACGATCCCCACGGGGGAAAATGTTTCCGTCGAGCAGGATGTTTTTCCGCGGTTTGTCAACAAGCGATTCTATGGCATGAAAGTGCCTGGTCCATTCATTGATATTGGCACTCCGAATTCCTACGCGCTGGCGCAAATGGCTCTGGGCAGTTCCCAGTAGAGATACGCAACATATTGAAGAGGCCCATCTCGGGATTGAGCACGTGCTGTGCGATCCGGTCGAGCGATATCTGTTCGGCGAGGAACGCGCAGAGGGAGGCGAAAATCCGTGATTATAACTCGAACACCCTTTCGCATCTCTTTTTTCGGGGGCGGGACGGATTATCCCGTGTGGTATCGCGCGCACGGCGGTTCCGTCCTCGCCACTACCATCAACAAGTATTGTTATATCTCATGCCGCTATCTTCCGCCATTTTTCGAGCACAAGTTCCGTATCATGTATTCCAAGACGGAGACCTGCAAGACGGTGGAAGATATTGCTCACCCGGCGGTACGCGAGGTCCTGAAATATCTCCAGATCGACCGAGGCGTGGAGATTCACCACGACGCCGACCTCCCTGCCCGGAGTGGGCTGGGATCCAGCTCAGCCTTCACAGTGGGGCTTCTGAATGCCTTGTACGGGCTGAAGGGACACATGGCGAGCAAACAGCAGCTCGCCACGGAGAGCATTTACATTGAACAGGAGCTGCTCAAAGAGGCGGTGGGCTCCCAGGATCAGGTGCTCGCGGCTTATGGCGGGTTCAACCACATCTGGTTCCTGCCCAGCGGCGAGATCTCGGTCCAGCCCGTGACCCTGACGCATGAGCGGACGCGGGAGCTCAACGCCCACCTCATGTTGCTCTACACGGGAATCAAGCGCACGGCGTCAGATATTGCGCAAAGTTACGTTCCGGATCTTAAGTCCAAGGAAAGGCAAATGCGCCTCTTGGGCCTCCTGGTTAACGAAGCTATAGCCATCTTGACAGGGCCCAACGACATTACCGAATTCGGAAAGTTGCTTCACGAGGGCTGGCAGGCGAAACGCAGCTTGAGCCCCACGGTATCAAACTCGCATGTCGAGGAGATGTACGACCAAGCTCTCGCCGCAGGAGCCGTGGGGGGAAAGCTTATCGGAGCAGGGGGCGGCGGCTTTCTGCTGCTCTTCGTCAAGCCGGAAGACCAGCCTCGGGTTCTGGAGAGACTGAACAAGCTGGTCCACGTGCCCCTCAGGTTCGAATACTCCGGAAGCCAGGCCATTTTTTTCGATCCGGAGGAAGATTATTCGGCTGCCGAGCGGGCTCGTACTAATCAGTCCATTGCGGCGTTTGAGGAACTCGCCCAGCTCGTGGCCCTCGGACCCTCGTCGCCGGAAGCCGAGGTGGAATGAGAAAGGCCGGCCGCTCCTGACAGGTTGGTCCCCGGCAACGAAGAAACACATCGGCAAGACGTGGAACGTTTAGAAAAGGGGAGTCGGGTTGTTGTGGCGGCAGGACAGACGCTGAGAAAAGACTTTCGAGGAAGAGGCTTGCATGAGTATAGTATGGCAAGATAAGAGAGTTATCGTAACAGGTGGCGCGGGTTTTCTAGGCACACACGTTGTTGAAAAGCTACGGCCGGCTGGTTGCGAACATATCTACGTGGTTCGCACGAGAGATTACGACCTGACACAAGAAGAGCGAGTGAAGCGCCTTTTCAGCGATCACCCGGCCCATATCGTCTTTCACTTGGCAGGGCTGGTGGGAGGCATCGGCGCCAACAAGGCACGGCCCGCCGACTTTTTCTATCAAAACATGATGATGGGCGTGTTGACACTGCACTACGCCTGGAAATCCGGGGCTCAGAAATTCATCTGCGCGGGAGCGGGCTGCGGGTATCCGGAGCACGCTCCGTTGCCACTCAAGGAAAATTCTCTGTGGGATGGCTTCCCCCAGCAAGAGAGTGCTCCCTATTCCCTCGCCAAAAGGATGCTCCACATCCAGTCCCTAGCTTACTGGGCACAGTACCGTTTTCCAGCCGTTGTGGCGATCCCGGGAAACATCTATGGGCCGCACGATAACTTCGACTTGGAAGAAGCGCACGTCATTCCCGCGTTAGTACGTAAGTTCGTAGAAGCTGTTGATACTCCGCCTACTTTAGGTAACGGGGGACGCCGTGTAACGGTGTGGGGGACCGGACGGCCAACCCGTGACTTTGTCTATGCGGGAGATGTGGCGGAAGGCATCCTGCGGGCCGCCGAATTATATGAGCAGCCAGAGCTGGTCAATCTCTCCTCGGGTATGGAAGCAAGCATTCGGGAAGTTGTCGAGACTTTGGCAGACATCACGGGCTTCCAAGGGGATGTGGTTTGGGATTCCGGCCGACCCGACGGACAGAGCCGGCGGCTGTTTGACATTAGCAAGGCAGAGCGTGACCTCAACTTCAGGGCTCGTACAAGCTTGCGGGAGGGTTTAGAGCTGACCGTGGACTGGTACCGGACACATCGTGGCGAAGCCAGAAATATGGTGGGAACGAGGTTACGATGAGTGGTTGGTGGAGGGGTAGACGTGTCCTCGTCACGGGAGGAGCTGGCTTTATCGGCTCTAACCTGGTCGCAAGATTGTTGGCTGAGAGTGCACAAGTACGGGTCGTGGATAACCTGGAGCGGGGAAAGTTGACGTACCTGGGGGAGAATCTGGCCCGAGTGGAATTCCTCAAAGAGGATTTGCGTCAGCCGCAAGTTGCTTCCAGGGGCTGTGAAGGGGTCGAGGTGGTCTTCCATCTGGCCTCGAAGGTGGGAGGTATCGGCTATTACCTAAAGCGCGCAGGCGAGGTCTTCCGGGAAAATACTCTTATGGACCACAACGTCTGGTCGGCGGCGCTGGAACAAGGTGTACCCTACTACCTGTATGCCTCCAGCGCCCACGTTTACCCGATCGACTTGCAGAGGGCTGCAAACACGCCACCGATCCGAGAGGAACAAGCCTACCCAGCGGCCCCAGAGCTATCTTATGGTTGGGCCAAATTGCTGGGAGAAAAGCTAATTGAATGCACGCTGTCTGACGGGCACCCTATCCGTGCCGGGATCCCGCGCATTGTCGGTGCCTATGGTCCTCATCAAGACATCGAGTTGGCAACCGGCTCGGCAATTCCTGTTTTCATTCGCCGCGCCCTCGAATACCCGAAAGGTAAGCCGTTTGTGGTTCGCGGAACCGGTCGCGAAACGCGTTCCTACTGCTACGTAGAGGACGTGGTCGAGGCCTTGCTGCTGAGTGTTGAAAAGCTGACGGAACAGGCGTTAGTTGGCCCTGTCAACATTGGAAGCGGCGGGCTCATCAGCATCGCCGAACTGGCCGGGACTGTCACACGCCTTTCCGGCAAACAGATCGAGATCACCTATGATCCGTCTGAACCCACGCAAATCTGGGCACAGGCTGTTGATTGCAGTTATGCACAGCGGGTATTAGGGTGGAATGCGAAAGTAAGTCTGGAGAACGGATTACGGGCTAGTTTCCGTGACATTGCCAAGCGCTTGCCTGGTCCGGGAGGGGGATAAATCTCTGCTCACATAGAGTGAAATTGGCACCCGTTGCGTCTCTCAATTTGGGGTCAGCATTGAGCGAATGCGCATCTTGTTAACGCATCACTCAATGGACACTGACAACTTGGAGATTTGAGGGTGGATTGAGTGCTACAGCCGGAACATAGACGAAGGCCCCGATATCCGGCGGTGTGTTCGTCGGCCCAGTCGCAACGCCAGTCGGCCAGGTGCTTCCCGGCAGGAGACCGATGTTGTACGGGCTGCTCAACGGCGTGCCCGCGCCGATGCCGGGGGAGCCGCTGGTCAGCCAGAATTGGCCCGCAGAGGCGTTTGCAAACGCGGGAGCGGACTCCACGGAATGTGAGCAACCCGCTCCGCCGCAGTATGCACCTTCCCATGCGGAGTAGGTGGAGTAATAAACAGCAGGAGGAGAACCACCTGGCCAGCCGCCCCACTGGATGAAGCTGCTCGCCTGCGCCCCGAAGCCATTGTAGGTATAGACGTTTCCTGAGCCATTGGTCCCAGGGTTTTCACAGCCGCTGTTGGCGATGAAATTCGATCCGGCGGTTGTATTCACGGCAATATTATTCTTCGCTATATTGTTCGTGCAACCACCGGCCTGCTCAGGATTGGGTCCCCAAAATACTATGCCGCCCGTGTAATTGCCCGAAACCGTATTTGAGTACACTAGGTGACCCGTCATTGAAAGCTGCCAGTCAGCGAGCAAGAATATCCCATAACCTTGACCAGAACTCACACTACCATTGTTAAAGGATATGTTATAAGCTACTTCCGCAGGTCCACTGGCGGCATCAATCTCAATCCCGGCCAAATTGTTCCCGTACACGAGGTTGTACTCTACCGCAAAGCCACTACCCACCGTATCCGCCCAGATGCCCGCACCGTAGGGGTTGGGTGGTACAACACCATTGTTGTAGGCCAACGAGTACTGCACGGTCCCGTTCTGTGATGCGCTCCCGCCACCGGCGTCGCCATTGAACTTAATTCCAACGAAATTATCATGCGCCGATAGGTGGTCAAATAGGATGCCTGGATCATCATAGGACTGAAAGCCATTAGACCCATTATAGGCGGCGGTGGAGTATGACACAACGATACCAGTTCCAGGAAAAACGTCCATTCCATCATTGAAGTTCAGCAACAACGTGAGGCCAGTTGCAGATAATCCCGTACACGAAGTACCGAATTCGACCCCATCCCAATTCGATTTGTCCACTTCAAGCCCCGAGAGGGTCACATACGGAGCACTCGATGTGATTTGGATGCCCTGATAGCGCTGGCTGGCCTCCATCGTATGCCCGCTAGGGCTGTCTCCCGCAGTCAGGTACACCCAAATTCTGCTGTTCGCCGTATCCAAATACCACTGCCCCGCCGTGAGGGAAGCAGAACTATCTGTGTTCTGTGTGAGGCGACCGCCATCCTCGAACACTTGATTGGGAGCCGTCGAATAGGAAGCATAGTAGACAGAGCCAGAAGATAGGGTCCAGCTTGTGAATAGATTCGCGCCACTGATAATCGGCGCGGCTCCCGTTCCGTATGCCCCGAAGGTAATCGGGCTTCCCGCTGAGCCAGAAGATGGCACTGTCAACTGCTCGCGCCAAGTGCAGGTGCTCTCAAACAGGATGGAATCGCCAGGATTGAACTTGGACGTGTTCACTTTGTTGATGGTCAGCCACGGCGTGGATGTACTGGTGCCATTGTTGCGGTCGTTCCCCACGCTCACGCAGTTGTCCACGTAGTAGGTGGTTGCCCAGAGCGGTGAGCAGGAAAACAGGAGTGCGAGGATTAAGCGTTTTGTCATGATGGTGTCACGCTCCCATTGATTCCAGCGATGTCCCAGTAGCCGCTCGCGAGGAAGCGAACAAGATCGTATTCGCCGACGCGCTCGAATCCAACTGCTGCGTCCACGCCAGGTGCGAATGGAATAGTAGGAATACACCTGCGAAAGCCGTCATCTTTTTCCTTGATGCACCTTCGTCATTGACGGTTGGTGCGGTTCACCTCCGGCTGACCCCTTGGGTCCTCCGGTTACGAGGCTAACGCCCAGCAGCCAAAGGCTTTTCTTTCCTGCGAATTTTGCAACGCCTGTGGTCTTTGGCTGACAGGATACGCATGAAATAAAAGTCCTTCTTCTTTATTTCCCAGGCCCATCGTAGGAGTTCTGTACCACTTGGGAAATGGCACGAACGTACTGGAGGGAAGAACAGGTGTCAGGTGTCAGGTGTCAGGTGCCAGGGACGGAAGAACAGGTGTCAGGTGCCAGGTGTCAGGGGACAGGGAAGGGGCTAACTCTGAATTATGAATGGTGAATGGTGAATTGCTCTCTTCGTCCTCGCGCCCGCGGACTGCCTACTGCCGACTGCCTTCTGCCTACTACAGTCCGAGAACCCATCCCTTTTTTGGCAGTAAGCCCTGAAAGGGCGAAATACTGTTCCGGGACGAACGCGGACGGGCATCTAAGCCTGGTCGGTGGCTTTTGTCACGCCCCTTCAGGGCTTGAAAACTGCAACAGGGTGAACTTTCTGACTTGTAGGGGCGCTCGGCGCCTGCCCGCTCCGCGGGGGGCGCCGACCGGCGGTCATAGACCGCCGCCCACTCTCGACTCTCAAGTTTCCAGTTTCCAATTTCCATTTTCGAGTTTCGAATTTCTAGTTTCGGTTCTTTGGTGGACAGGGCAGCCTTAGCAGCGCTCGGAGGAGTGCTCGCCTATGTTGCCTTTCAGTGGGGCGGCGTGGTACGCACCGAAAAGCGAAAAGGGGCCGATTTTCGAATTTCCATTTTCGAGTTTCGATTCTTTCCTGTGACACCTGACACCTGAGACCCGATACCTGACACCTGCCCCCTGGCCCCCGACACCTGATGCCCTCGTGTGTAGCCTACACTGAAAGGCGCGAGCCGCCCAGTGTATCAAAATGATATATATATGCACTTCTGCGCATATGCTCCGTGTAGCCCCAACCCCTTGAAAAACATTGGGATAATCTGCCGCGGAGGCGGAAGAGTGCAAGAAAAGTGGGACGTATTGGAAAAATGGGAATCTCCCCCCCGGGGGCTATGCTCGTCTGACACCTGGCCCCCGGCGCCCGGCACCTGGCACATGAGAACGCTGGACAAGGCGGCGTTAATAACGCTCGGAGGAGTGCTCGCCTATGTTGCCTTTCAATGGGGCGGCGCGGTCCGCACCGGGCGGTACGAATACCTCCTGGTGCTGGGCTTGCTGGCGATGATCTTGAGCCTTGGGCGCGCACGCGACGCGTGGGCGCCGCTTCCCGGCGGCGTCGTGCGCTGGACCGTAGCTCTTTTGCCAGCTTATGTATTGATGCAGGTGGTTCCGCTGCCGGTGTCGCTGGTGCGTGTGCTGTCACCTGCACGAGCTGAGGGGTTGGTGGCGCTGGAACTGATCGGAGCCAAAGTCAACCTGACTTCGCTGAGCGTTTCTCCCGCCACAACCTTCCAGTCCTTCCTGCTCGTCTGCGGGTACGTGATCATCTTCCTTCTTGTGCGCGAGCTGACTTGGCGTTTTGACGATAGCTGTTGGCTGGCGATTTGGCCCATAGTCGCCATCGGGGCGCTCGAAGCGGGCCTGGGACTCTGCCAGTACTTCGACGGAACCGGGGAGCAAGTCCGGTACGGGACGTACTTCAACCATAACCACTACGCGGGCTTCCTGGAGATGGCGCTGCCGTTTGCGGTGGTGTACCCCGTGGCGCTTTTGCGCCGGGCGCGCTCGCGAGGGCACTCGCCGCTGGCTCCCGCGCTGGCGGTTTGCGCCGTGTGGGCGCTGGCGGGATTGATGTTCGCCGGGATCGTTTTCTCCTTTTCACGGATGGGGTTCATCGCGACACTTTTTTCGCTGTTTGTGATGGGGACGCTGGCATTTGGAACCCGGCAATTAAGCTGGGTAGCGAGATCCCGGAAGCGGCGGGCGGGCGCGGCCGGGTTTTTCGCGGCGCTGGTGCTGGCGGGCTTCGTACTCCTGCCCCCGGACAAGCTGATCGTGCGATTCGCCCAAATCGCTTCGGTCGAGGGACTGACCGCGGAGGGACGGATCAACCTTTGGGCCGAGACGATTCCTTTGATCAGAGCCTATCCCTTTTTCGGGTGCGGGCTAGGCGGATATGAGACCGCATTCTGGAGGTTTAACGTGTTCGCACCACTCCTAACGGAGGATTTCGCGCACAACGATTACCTTCAGTTGCTAGCGGAGCTGGGGGTGGTGGGTTTCGCAATCGGGGCTACGCTGGCGTTCTCCGTTGTGAGGACGGCGGTGCGCAGGGCCGTGAGGTCCGCGGACCCGGGGGCACGGTATTTTGCGGTGGCGTGCGCGGGTGCGCTGGCCGCGATTCTGCTGCACAGTTTAGCGGATTTCAACTTATATATTCCCGCCAATGCCATGCTGCTGGCGTGGATTGCGGGAATGACAGCGGGGCTCCGCTGGAATTGCCGATTTTCGATTGCCGATTGACGGCGGAGGACATTGCAATACCAGTTTTTCAATCGCCAATCGTCAATCGGCAATCGACAATCAGCAATCGACAATCAAAAGAGTTGGTTTTCGTTGAAGTGCGAGCTGGTCGGAAATACGCCAAGGCCGGCTTGCATTCGAAGGAGGTAGCCGTGAGATATTTGTGTCTGCTTATCGTAATGATGACGACTGTAGTCCTTATGGCCAGCGGTCCGGTGGGCAGGGTCACCAGTTCGGGGCCGCTGACGTTGAACGGCAAGGCCGTACCGGCGACAGCAGTTTCATCCTTGCCCGCGGTGGTGGGGGACGAGATTGCCACCTCGAGTTCCTGGGCAATGATCTATTTTACCGACAAGAGCCGCGCGAGGATCAGGCCGAATTCGCGGGTCAAGCTGGAGGCTCAGAGCTCTTCGCTGGCGCTGCGCGTGTTATCGGGCTCGGTTGACTTGAAGCGGGCGGAAGGCTCGCGAGTCCTCTGTATTCCGGTGGCACCGAAGCCCGCTCCCGGACCTCCCTCTCCACCCGCACCTCCGCATGGCCCCCCCAAGCCATGCCCTCCTCCGCCTCGAAGCCCCCATGCGCCCCCCGATGATCCGGACCGCGATTGAGGGCCGGTAGGGTGTTTGGTAGCAGGTGCTAAGGAAAACAAGGTGTCAGGTGTCTGGGGCCAATTCCTAGTTTATAGTCCCTCGTCGCGCGTCCCCAGTCCCTAGTCCCAAAGGTGTCAGGTGCCAGGTCTCTATTCCCTGCCCCCTACTTCAAAGTCCCTATTCCCTGTTTCTCCCATGAGAAAGCTGACGTTGATCCTGGCGGCAGTTCTGGCTGCCTACTGTTCGGCAGGCATTCTCTCCGAGATGGTGTGGCCAAACAACGAAGAGGTTAAGGGTGTCCTGTGCCGCCTCTTGCTCTGCACCAACGCGTCCCTGGTGGGGCGAGCGCGGCAGCAATTGGCGGAGGTGGGAGAAGAGGACGTCCAAGAGGCCGTCGCCCTATTCCGCAGGGCCCTCCAGCGTGACCCGCAGAATCCCTATCGATGGGCCGACCTTGGCGAGGCCTTTCTCGAAGCCGGGCAGAAAGAAGACGCTCGTTACTGCTACGTTCAAGCGCTGGCCCTCGCCCCGTACTCTGCACCCTTTCTCCTGCGTGTGGCGAACTTCCATTTCCAGATCGGAGAGAACGAGAAAGCCCTTCCAATCACTGCCCGGATCCTGACGCTCATTCCCGACTATGATTCGGTCATCTTCAGCGAGTACACGCGTTTAGTCGGCCAGGTCGAAGACGTTTTGCGATCCGGCCTTCCGCAAGGTTGTCGCGCGGCGGAATCCTGGCTGCGATTCGTGATCCAAGCCGGACGCCTGGATGATGCGCAACGCACCTGGGAGTGGGTGGTCGGGCGTGGATATGCCGATGACGCATTGGTAGGGGAATACGCCGAGTTTCTGATCCGGCAAGGCCATCCCGACTGGGCGGCATCCGCCTGGGCCCGGTACTTGGGCACGCGCTCAGGCGACTACCGCAAGTCCACCTACCTTTTCAACGGAGGCTTCGAATCGGAGCCGGCCCAATCACCATTTGATTGGAACGTCGCCCGCACCCAGGGTGTTGAGGTCGCCCGTGATTGCACGACCGCTTGGTCGGGGAAATGCTCGCTGCGGATCAAATTCGCGGGTACTAAGAATCTCGACTTTGCGGCCGCATCCCAGCTAGCTTTTGTGATGCCGGGCCCTTATCGTTTCCACGCGTTTATCCGGAGCGAGGGTTTGACCACGGATCAAGGAATCCGATTTCGAATTTCCGATGCTGAGGTGCCAGCCCGTCTGGATGTAATCTTCGGACAGTTCACTGGAACAAGGCCCTGGTCGCCTGTCGAACAGGCTTTTGTAGTATCACCCGAGACCAGACTTCTTCAGGTCCAGGTCATCCGCAAGCCATCGCTGAAATTCGACAACAAAGTCGGAGGAACAGCCTGGATCGACGAATTGAGGCTGGAACCAATGGGCAATCGCTTGCCACGATAGCCGCTCAGCCGCGATCTGAACTCTCATCCTCACGGGTACCGACGCTTGGCCTGACCAATGGAGATACAGGGCATTTTCCTCTCCTGACTCCAAAGGACGAGTTTGGCATTTGAGCAAGCAGTGGCTCGAAGGCGTGACCTACGAAGAGGTCCGCTACATGGCGGCTCCTGGTGGCTTCATCAATCCCCGCGTCATGAAATCAGCCTATGAGTGCGGATATGCCTTGGTAGGAACATGCGACGAATGGATGAACTCACCAGATACCATGACCCTGCCTGGTAGCGTCAACCGCGTCAACGTTCGACGGCACTTTTCCATTCAGGCCTTTCGGCACATTGTCGAAGGTCATTCCGCCTTCTACCTGTGGCGGCAAGTTCGAGCTGGAGGTTTGGCCATTCCAAAGCGGCCCTTGTGCAGATGGGACCATCACAAGAGAATCAATTGACGTGAAGCAATAAGTCGGATCCTTCCCCCCTCCTTTCCCCGCGTTTTTCCCTTTCCCACCCTGACAACGCCAACAGGCTATCCACAGTGGGTTTCAGTAAATCGAAGCTCACCCCGCAATCAATCCAAAAGAGGACAGGTAATATCCCATAATAGCCAGGCAAGAATTATCTGTTTTTGGGCGATTAGATTGGAGTGTTTGCGACCCTTGCGGATCGGGCAGTTGCGGAGGCTGTACCGCGGAGGTTCTTGGGCAAGCGTTTCATTACAGGCAGCAGGTGTCGCGTGCGACTTGAAACGCGGCCCGGCAGGTTCAGGGCTGGGGTGCCAAGCTTTTCGTCGTACCTCTTCGGGCAATAAGGTGAGCCAAGGCGCAGATCAAGGCCGACAGTGGGGCCAAGGCTCTGTAGGATGCCCCGGCGTCGCGCGCTTTGCCGCCTGCCAGCGATCTTCTCGCGGCCCGGACATTGGCCGCCCCCCCCCGGTACGCCATGCTCAGACGACGCTTATAGCGGTGGGCCATTGCTGGTTTCTGAGTTTGCCGCATGTCACCCTGAATCCCCACTTTTCGATTAGCCTGTCCGCTTCGTTTTCTCTCTGGTCGTCCCAGTCGTCGCCTTCATCGTCGTCTGGGCTGAATTCCGCAATGTCACGGCCAGAGACGGGGTGCAGCACCATATGTGCGAACTCATGAGCGACCACGCCGTCAACTTCCTCTTGGGACCTGTGTGGGGCTCCTCCTTTCGTCGGTGTGAATTTGTAGATTGAGCGGGCGACCGCCCCCTATGCCGATCGGTTGCCATCCTGCCTACCAGCGAAAAACCTGTAGGGGCAATTTCCTGTCGCTAGCAAGGAGCTTCGGAAGGCCGATGCCCAGGCTCATCAAATTTCTCGGCAGATGCCGGTGATGAAATAGGCTACGATCACGGATCGAGGCAGGAGTGAAAAGAAATGCCTGCGTGGCCCATCCCCTACGGGGGGAGTCAATGGCTCCAGTCGCACAAGGACTCGACGAATGCCGCGGACCCATCGCGCAGCCAACCGTCGAGCTGCGCCGGTTCTTTGAGTTGTTGTCCACGCCTACGGGGCACGGCCACAAAACGGCAGGAAAATTCCGGAAGGCTGGTCATATCGCCCCACAGCTTTTCAAACTGCGCCACCGGCAAGACGTCTTCCTGACCTTTCCCCCAGCGTTTTTTGACGTCCTTCAGCGTGATGTAGGTAGGCATGCGGGCAGCCAGCGTTCGCACCGCGTTGTTCACCCGTTCCGTGTGCGTTAGATCATCGCGGGTCAGTCCGAACATGGTGAGGAGTTGGTCGATATCGATCCAATAGGTCGCACTGTTGTACCAGGAGAGGAGTGATTCGATCTCTTCGCTGGGAAGCGCGAGACCTTCGATCAGGCGCAGGCGGCCGTCGACGCGGGCCAAGCCGCCGCCGCGGTCTTCCACCTGCCGCGCAATAATCTCGGTGGTAAGCGCTGCCCCCTCCACGATGTGGTAACCAAGCAACCCCGGGTCTACGTCTGCCCCCGTAGTATCGATGTTGTGAACCACCAGGTATTTCAAACGGGGCCTTTCCTGTAACAACCGCAGGAGCGTGCCGTTTCGAATCATGTTGGGCACTTCGTACCAGTGGCCGACCGGCTGCAGGCATTGCATCGGTACGTTATCGGTATAGCTGGCACCTTCGCCCATGTGCCGGGCCCACGCGATGAGTGTGGCGCGCAGGCTGTCGCGAACCTTTTGCGCCTGCTCGTCGAGCATTTGCTGCGGCAATTCTTCCCAGGCAAATCGCAAGTCCCTTTCCATGGGCACAAACCGCAGCCCGATGGAGCGTCCGGGTGAAATCAGTAAGGGGCCGGGGTAGCCGTAGTTGCGCTCGGTGCGGAGGTGCGCCTGGATCGCATCGTGCGTCAGGTAGCTGGTGGTGATGACGTGGGGCAGAGCCGTGCCGCAGAGGCGGCCCGTGCGGCGGCTGCGGGCTAGGTGCACTTCGATGAAGCTGCGGTGCTTGCCGCCCAATGGGCAAAAGGGATTAAGCGCCTTGACGACGCCCGCGCCTTTCGTCCAACGGCTGCCCGCGCCGCCGGCAAACGAAACCACCGCCACCATTCCCGCCCCCAGGGCATCCTTGCCGATTTCGTGGTATCTCGGTGCCACACCTTCGGTGGCGTCAAAGAGATCTTGGGCGCCAACGTCGGTGATCTGGCTGCTGATGGGAAGGCGATTCTGCGCCAGCCCCACGCGGCCGCTGCGCAAGTCTGCCTGGATCTGCTCATGCTCCACGCGATCAAATCCATGTGCTTCGAGCAGCGCGTCGAGGCTTTGGGAGCGGTCGGCTTTTTGCGGGCTCTGCGGGATGAGGTGCTCGAAGACGTGCTGCACCATCCCTTGGAATTCGGGCACGGTGTGACAGGCGGCGGTGAAGCGTTCGAGCTCAATGCGGCGCAGGGGCGAAAGCAGACGGGATTCCATGCGAAGAAGCGAGGGCACAGCCATTTGGTAGTAGCCCGCCGGCATCAGCGCAGAGTCGCCTTCGAGGAGCGTGGCCTGAGTGCCGTGTTCGTTGACCGCGAAATCGTAGACCACGGGTTCCATGGCGAAGGGCACCGCATGTTCCATCTCCCGTTTGGTGGCGCTCATGATGGCCTGCAAGCGCTCCTGTGCCAGCGCTTTCGAATGCGGAGCAAAAAGAAAACCCATGCCTCCGCCCGACATTCCCCCGAGCATCCAGAAGCCCCAGAAGTCGTCGCCCATCTCCGCGCGCACGCGGCGTATCAGCGTGTCGGTGTAGAGATTTCCGGCCCAGGGAATAATGGTTTGAATGGGGCCGCTGAAATTCCGCTCAGTCAGGGCGCCAAGGGCGCGAACGTCCCCGCTCCTCAAGCGTGCAATGAGGTCATCCAAGATGAGCGCGGCTTCGCCCCGGCTGTGCCACTCACTTTCTGAACGAAGCAGGTATTTCTCCGTCACCATCTCCAAAATGGGGCCGACATCCTGCGCCATGCCGCCGTGGACGAGCACCAGGCTTTGCTGAAGTTGCTGGCGTGTTTCCGGTGACACCTCCTGGGGACCAAGAATCTGGTGGTTCGGCAACAACCGGCCGCGGCTGATGCCGAATTCCGGATCACCCTCCTGGGCTGAGACCCCGTGAATCAGCTTGATTCCCGGCCACACCCCGCCGGAATCCTGCCAGCCGCCTCCCGAGCCCCCCAGCCATTCGCCCAGAATGGCGCGGGCGGCCACCAAACGGCGGTCATCCTCGGAAAGGCCGCCGGTGAGCGTGCGGATCTGGTTTGTGGCGCGCATGCACAAGGAAATGAGGCAGGCCAGAAGGGTGGTGGATACCGCCAAGCGTGAGCCGCGGGGAATATCGTTCACCTTACTGACGATTTCGATGCCGTGGCCGGGCCGGCCTGTCAAATGGGTCAATACGTCGGTGAGGGGCTGAGTGGCGCCCTCCATCCCCGGGGGTACGATGCCGGAGGCAATAACCGCGGCCTTGAGCAAGCCCAGGTAGTCGTGCGCGAAATCGAAAACTTCAGCAATTGAGCTGAGTTCAGCGCTGCACTGAAGGTCAACGCTGACCAGGCGTAGCACCGGCTGATCGATGACGCGGAACCATGCTTCAACGGGAGGCTTCGGGGTGCCAGCGCTGCGCACGCTCAGGTCGATGGAAATGTTGAGCACACGGGCGCCTTCGGGGAAATCCATCCCCAGAAAGAAAATATCGCTCCAGCCGCTATGGCTCAGGTCCATGCGTACCGGCGTGGCCTCGCGCTGGATGGGGAAGAGATCATCGGGGGTCTCGCGCTTCAGCAGCTCGGGGCGAATCCGCAGGGGCGCGTCTTCAGGGTGAGCGGCACGGTACATCCACTGATTGCCGCGGACAGAGCGCACGCTGCGCCGCACTTGGTCTGCGAGAGTCTGAAAACCCAGCGAGCGGTAACCTGCGGCCAGGGCGCTGGAAAGGGCAGCGCTCGGCCCGGCAACGGCCTGCGCGCCTAGGAAGATATCAAGAGCTTCTTCGAACCTGCGCTTGAGGAGGTTGGTGTAACCCGCGAAAGGAATCAGCGCGTGTGAAGCCGCTAACTTGCGTGTGGAGATGTGAAAGCGATG
>Ga0181524_10002537_pt1 | contig 18603 bp, 19 predicted proteins | sample PEATcosm2014_Bin_34_FD_119761 | JGI IMG/M metagenome (GOLD analysis project Ga0181524, IMG submission 119761) | Peatland microbial communities from MTU Mesocosm Facility, Houghton, MI, USA - PEATcosm2014_Bin05_60_metaG | ecosystem: Environmental > Terrestrial > Soil > Wetlands > Peat | place...
TAGCGATAAGGCATGCCTCCGATGGCGAGGGTACGGCCGATTCTGGCTCGAACCTCATCAGGATCAAACGGGTCGAGAATCGAAAAAGGGTTGTTAAAGGTTACCCTGAAGGGCTTTGGGTGGGCAATGCCTCTTGTCCAATCAGCGTGCTCTCCGCCGCTTCCTGCTTCCGTAAAGGCATAATCTGTTTGCGGGTTGAGGTGTGGTGGCTCGGGAACAAAACCTGCAAACTCGGGCCGGCCTGGCATGGCGATTTCCGGACCTGGGCCGTTGAAGGTTACCTCGACACGAGCGTCGCGTTCTTTGACCGCGTTGCGAAGTTTCTGCCAGTAGTTATCGATCTGCTTGATTTCCCAACGCAACGTGGCTCGCCAATCCGGATCGGCTTCGAGAGAGGTTGGGTAAGGGCGGCCCAAGTCTTGCTTGAACTTATTTACTGTGAATTCCGACTGCCCGTACTTGAGAAATGTTATGCCATCGGCAAAGAACGCATCACCTCCGTAGTCAGGAATGAGCTCCCGGATGACCTCGACGTACCAGTCTGCCGCCGGTGAATTCAGGTCAGGGTGGTATCCACCAAATGCCGCCGTGTAGAGGCTGCCATCCGGGTTGCGAAGCCCCCATTCCGCATGCTGTTGGATCAGGTAGTCCCCCCACATCGTTGGGACGTAAAGCTCCATGGCAATTCCCTTCTCGTGGCCCAACCTGATTATTTCCTTCAAGTAATCGTATTGGAGCGAGGGATGCCGCACACCAACCTTGCTGTTATAAAACGTGTATCCCGAGATTGACATGCAAAAGACCATCAATGAGTCGGAACAAATCTCGACCAACTCGTCGATTTCGCTGGCGGCACTCAGATGGGCGTAATTCGACAGGGGCTTAACGTGCCCCTCGAGCTTGTCAACCCAGTTGAAATCAAAGCAGTATTCCCGGTAGGAGTCAGATAGCCGGGGTCGGGGAGGCTCTGATTCTGCTGTGCTCGCCGTTGTTCCTTTAGCATTGGACATGGCATCGGCGACCCTCCTCGAGAATGCCAACGCCGGCAGAGCGAGTGCTGAGAACTTCGAAAACTCACGCCGATTCATTCCAACCTCCTTGATAAAAGGGGAACCGTTCGGTGGTCATTGGCCTGTCCGCAGAGCGTGGCAGGATATTGATGAGATTGGAGCGGGGGACGGGAATCGAACCCGCGACGTCCAGCTTGGGAAATTGACCGTAGATTGCAAATACAAATCTTAGCGTTTACGGCGTTGATTTTCGGTGATGTAAGTACCCTGTGTTTTCGCGGGTCTGCTTCATGGCTCCTCTTAATGGAGCAGAAATGGAGCAGAAGGCCCCTTGGCTCCTCCCCCTTAAAGACAACCCCAATTCATCGCTCGATCCCGGCACGGCAGGTCCCGTTCCGTTGCGAGCAGTCGCTCGCTCAATTGGTATCACTAAGCGGCGATTCAAGCAAGTCGAATCAATTTGCCTGATCCGTGGGCAGCGCGCCGCTGGCCGCCAGGAACTCGCCTTCAATGCCCGGCCATTTGTCCTTTGCGGTCTTCCCCTCCGTCGTCCCCCATCCGATCAGTTGTCTCACACACGCCGCAACGGAAAATTCTTCCTTCAGGTCATCGGCCATCCTCAGTACGGTCTCCCTTACGGCCAGGATCGCCTCATCCCTATCTGGGTAGCAACTATGGCCGTCCGCCAGCGCAGTCGCGTTATCCGGTTTGGCGCAGCTTCCGAGGTCCTCGATTTTTTCCATCTCTTCAAAGACGGCAAGCGCTATCGCCGCTTCATGGAGGGCTTCCAACGGATATTTGCTGCCACCATCTTTTTCGGGACCAATGATTCAACGTGCGGCACTCTTGCCATCGATTGGGCCAGATTTCACTTCTTTGATCGGATCCTCCTGTGGTTTCATAAAGCTCAAGACCAGCCCCCAGCTTCATCGGTGAGCGAGAATACGATCATCCTGAGCGAGGCCTTTTACCAGGAGATCGACAGCCACCGCATTCCATTGGAGCGCGAGGTTGTTGCGCTGCTCGCCAACGCTCCGGGAGTTCTTGACCTCTACCTGTGGCTCGTCTGGAAAACCTGGTCGCTGAACGACAGCGGCGCGCGAATACCGCTCTTCTCAACCGGAGGTCTCGCGGAGCAACTCGGCGCCCGCGAGTACTGCGCCGACCGATTCTTCCGACGCAAGTTGAACCGCTGGCTCTCCGAAATAAAGACACTCTGGCCGGAGTGCCCGGCCGTGGTTTCCAAAGACGGGCACATTCTTGTCCTCCACTCTTCGAAGACGGACCCTGCCATTTCCTGTGGGAAACCCATCGAGTCCATGTCCTTTTCCACAGGAAAGTAGGTCCGGTCTCGCCCTAATCTTCCCAACAACATGCATGTTCCTGGACGGGAATTCAGGTCCGCTGGAACGGGAATTTAGGTCCGTTCGATCGGGAATTTAGGTCCGCGTCTTGCACTTATCCTTTGTAGATTCACTTGGATACAGCGTTCCCCTGTAGTTCCTGTAGTACTCTTCCTGTAGAAAGATACCAGTAGTAGCAAGGATCAAGCTTGTGGAAATCCACCGCCGAACAGCACAACACGCCTGCTGCGCAGACAGAGAGATCCCGATGGCCAGTAGAAAAATGCAGTATGGGCATATCCGTCAAAATCATTCCATTATGGAACTATATTGACAAACGCCCATCCACGTGCCGTATACTGACACCATGCCGCACACCCGAATGGACGAGCTGTTCGAAATAGCAGAAGTCAACGACGGCCTGTTAACTTCGAAGCAGGCCAGGGCCAAGGGCATTCAGGATTCTGTTCTGGTTCGATTGGCTCAGCGCGGCCGCCTGGTGCGAACGGCAAGGGGTGTCTATCGCATTGCGCACTACCCCCCGGACAGGTTTGCCCAGTACCGGGAGGCCGTGTTCTGGGCCCAAGCCAGCCACGGCCCAGAGCGGGCCGCGCTCTCACACGAGACGGCCCTTCTGGTTTTTGGACTCTCCGACGTCAACCCGGCAAAGGTTCATCTTACCGTTCCGAAACGTGCCCGTCTCCGCCGGGAAAAACCGAGCTGGGTCACAATTCACCGTGCGGACCTCGCTCCTCACGAACTCACCGAACACGAGGGCGTCCCCGTGACCACGGTGGAGCGATCCATTACAGATTTCCTTACCAGTACCCATCGCATCGAACTCGCCCGGCGAGCCATCGCGGACGCTCGCCGGGAAGGATATCTGGACAAGCAACAGCAAGCTCGGTTGCGTAAGGCATTGACCGACTACTCCCATAATCTCGCGCGCAAGGTCACAAACCACAAGGCGATCCACGGTGAATCATAAGCGAGTTGAACGGCTAGAGAAAACCCTTGCGCGAGTTGCCCGCGAACAAGGGCTCGACCAGGAGCGCCTACGACGCTGGGTATCGTTCCTGGCCTTGTGTGGTCTCCTCGAACGGGCGGTCGATGAGGGTATCCTCGACTTCACGACCGGTGACAAGGACTACTGGATCATCAATGGCTCCCACAACCTGTGCTACCTGCACCCTGCCGCTGCCAACACCCAGACCGATCTCAACCTGGTTACCGCGCGCGGGCACATCTACTCCTTTCTGCTTGTCGAAATCAGCAAGCGAGCCGGTGAGGAGCCTGACCTCAAGGTCTTTATCGAGCCCAAGGAGGGCTCGACAGTAAGCACTCTGACCGATCCTGCCGCCGATGCCGGTGAATCCCCCAAGTACGTCCGTGCAAGCGAACTCGAGGCCTACCGCAACCAGGTCGCCGAGCTTCGCGCTGAGATGCAAAAGCAGCTTAAGGACGCCGCCGCCACGGCCGATCAGGCGATCGCACAATACCGGGAGAGCTACCCGCAAAACCTCCGCTTCGACTACGCCTACAAGCCACGCGCCGCCAAGGCACCCTTCCGAATCAACGCCATCTACCACGACGACAAGTTCACCTACATTCGGTGCTCCGCCCAAGAAAAGCCCACGGTTTACGAACTGAAAGACGGCAAGCCCGACCTCGTCAATTTCACGCTCGAGAACGGGCTGTACGTCATTCCCAAAATCGTGGATCACGGGTACATCGTGGTCGGCAAGAAGAGGCTCAACTTCGACCGGCAAGCGAAACACGACGCCTAAGCGGGGCACCTATGGAACAGGAAGTGAAAGATAAGACGTCGAAGCCCCAAGGGCTCATGCCCAAGAACTTGCAGGCCCTGATCATCGCGGGCATCGCGCTCGTCATGATCGTAATCATGGCGCTCACCGGCCGCAAAGCCCCCGCGCCCGTCACGGCTCCGGCAGCCCCGCCTCCGCCGTCGCCCGTCGATCAGGCGCGGATTCTGAGCTTCCGGCACGATATCCAGCAGCAACAGACTGATTCCGCGACTAAGCTTGAGGAAGCGCTCCTTGATCGCCAACGGCACATTTCTGCCGGTGAAACACCGCCGCCTGCCGGTATCCAGGGGTATCCGACTGGAACCCAGCCCGCCGCTCCTGCCGCCGACTCCATCAAGGAAGAAGAAAAGAAACGTCGTTACGAGTCGCTCTTTGCCGATAACGTGGCGCTGACTTACCGCAAGGACGCCGCACCGCAACAGCCCTCAAGGCCAGACCTGACACTCGCCCAATTCCCTCCTGGCCTCGATTCCCGGATGCTGCAGACGATCTTGCAACTCCAGCAGATTGCCGCCGAGGCGCGCAAAAGCGATCAATCACCGCGGCCGGCCACTCCACCGCCGCCGCAGACTAAGCCCGCTTCGGTCCAGGCAATTCCGGCCCCTCCGGCTAATCCCGACACCGCGAACCCCAGAGTGTCCAATTCCGCAACCGGCAAGCGGTATGTCCTTTTTGAGGGCACGGTAATTGACTCCCTGTTGGTGAATCGGCTCGACGGCAGCTTCACCGGTCCTGTTATCTGCCTTGTTTCCGACGATACGTATTCTCACGACAGGCAGCATCTCCTGATCCCAGCCGGCTCCAAGGTCCTTGGCGACGCGCGTAAGGTCGATACCTTTGGCCAGGCCCGGCTTGCGGTCGCCTTCCACCGGCTCCTGATGCCTGACGGATATTCGGAAAACCTCGACCAGCTCACCGGCCTCGACCAGCAGGGTACGACCGCCCTACACGACAAGGTCAATAACCACTACCTCAAAATCTTCGGCGCCTCGCTCGCAGTGGGCCTGTTCAGCGGCCTTTCGGAGTTCGGTACCGGCACGGTGATTACCTCCAACGGTGCGGACATTATCCGCCAGGGATTCGGCGTAGGAATGGCGGAATCCGGCGAGCAGATCATGAACCGCTTTCTCAACCAAATGCCCACCATCACGATTCGGGAGGGCAACCGGGTGAAGATTTACCTATCCGGCGATCTCCTCTTGCCGGAATACAACCATCACCGAATGGATCCAACCTTATGAGAATCGCAATTTGTGCAGTGCTCACTGTGATCGCCTTTGCCGCCTGCAGCCGCCAACAGCAGAGCTGGAAAGACCGCATGCCTGCTACGGACTGCGAACCTCGCACGGCCAGGGCTAAGGCTGAACTCGGACCCATTCCAAAGCTGCCTCACTTTGAGCATCCGACACTCACCGAGCAACAGGAAATCGTGCGCTATCTCAATCAGAAGAACGCCATCGAAGGCACGATTATCTTCGGTGATTATTACCAGCCCGGCTGTCTCACCTGGAGCGTAGACCCGAACGGAGACGTTCCCAACGCTAATCCCACCCGCAAACCCGGATGCGGAAATGACCTTGAACAGAAACTCCGGGACTTCAATATTCCCCCACCGAAAGGAGTTGCACCGTGAAAGAGATCCTTGTTGCTGCCGTGCTTGCCATAGCCCTGTTTGCGCCGCGCCCCGCGCGCGCCCAGTTCGGTGTCCCCACAATCGTGTACGACCCCATGAACTATGCGAATGACCTGCTGCGCTATGCCGTGATGGGCGCCACCTACCTGCTCGCCCAGGAGATGGCCACGCACCTCCACAACATGCCGCTCCGCTACCTCCTCACGTCGGCTCCGTGGATCTTTGCCACCGCCACCGACATCTACGGCAACACGACGCCGTGGGTTGGTGGTGTCAACACCGGATTCGGCGTGCCCACCGGGTATGCCCTCGCCAGCGCGCCTCTCCAGGTTTATAACCCTGCCTATGTCGGGGGCATGCCGCTCGAGGTCCAGCGGGACCTGCTGTCCCGCTATGCTACCGTCGAGCTACGCGACGGCGCGGCTCAGACTGCGCTCGAAACCATCGGAGACATCCGCGCCAACTCCAGTGCGTCGAGCTCCGTACTCAGGAATATCCAGGCTGATTCGTTCTCCGACCTTAGTTCATTGAATTCGCAAGTTGATGTCCTGAATAAGGTCAATGCCACCGGGGTGCTCGGCTTTCAGACCCAGCAGGACACCAACAAACTGCTGATCTCGCTCCTCGAGCAGCAGACCATCGCGGCAAAATCCATCCGGGACGCCCAGGCCGAATCGATCAACCTTGACGTGTATCGGCAGATCAACGGGCCAATTCTCGACCAGCAATTAACCAGCGGGGTGCAAGCAGCTCTCGCCAGCTACACGATCCCATAAGGAGGTGCACCGTGGGGACCGAAACGCAGATCTTCAACGAGATTCAGCAGATTCTTCTCACTGCCGGCGGCCAATTTGCCTACATCGGCCAGACCATGTTCTTCGGCTTGGCCACGATTATGGTTGTCTGGTTCGGCATCAAGTCCGCGCTCAGCGCGGGCGAGGTAGTCGGAGGGTTTCACTTCGGGAAGTTCGCCGAATTGCTCTTCCTGATTGCCTTCGGCTATGCCATGGTTAGCTACTACAACGCGCCGATCCCGGGGTTTGGGATGAGCTTTCCGCAGCTCGTCACCAACGAGTCCAAGTATCTCACTACCCTCATCGGGAACACCGCGCTCGACAATGCGCAGGCCGCCGTCACGAGTTACTCCAACAAGATCGCGCCGCCCAATATGCTTAACTTCACCGCCAGCGGCGAGTACCTCCTGATTCAGATGATCTTGGCGATCTGGAAATTCGTTTCCATCGCTGTGAACCTTCTCGGTCCGGTTGCCACGGCAGTCGCCGTACTCGTCGGCCCCATATTCATCCCCTTCTTCATTGTGCCCCAGCTCGAGTGGCTGTTTTGGGGATGGTTTAAGTTCTTCCTTAGTTACTCTTTTTATTCGGTTGTCGCCGCCGCGGTCACCTACGTTCTCTGCAACCTCATCACCGCCGTATTGGTGCAACCGCCTTTCAACCCAATCCCGGTTGGCTATGACACACTCCTCGGACTGCTGGCCGTGCTGATCCTTGGTGGGGCATACATCATGCTCAAAGTCCCTGCCATGACCAATCACCTGTTCAGCGGCAGTTCGGGCCTGTCGACCACATCCGACATCTTCAGCGGTATCGCCCTGATCGGTTCTCTCTGGTAGTTGCGCGGTGATTTATGGAAAACGACCACACCTTCAACGAGGCCAAGCAGCTCTATTTCGAGAAGTACGGCGACTCAATCGTCACCAACACCTACCTCAAGATAACTGTCACTGTGCTTGCGCTGATTGCCCTTGGCCTCGTGTTCCTCAATATCAGGACCGTCGAAAACTTTCGGAACTGGCGCCCTTTGGTCATCCGGCTCGACGACGTGGGGAGGGCCCAGGCACTGGACTACCACAGCCTCGAATATCACCCCGGCGACGCGGAGGCCAAGTATTTCCTTTCCGAATTCTGCCGCCTCTTCTACCGACGCAACCGCTATACCATCAACGACGACTTCGCCCAATCCCTTTATTTTCTCGACGGTAAGACAGCCAACGACATCATCCAGCAATACACCCAGGCCGACACAATCAAGAAGTTCCTGGCCGATCCCTCAGCGCTGCAGAGTGACGTTGACGTGCAGAAGGTGACACTCGAACCCATGGACAAGCCCCCATTTCGCGCCCAAGTGGATTTCTACCGCGTCGACTACGGACTCGCCGACCACTCCGTTCTCAGGAAAACACTGTACACGGCGAGCTTCCTCTATATGTTCCGCGACAAGGTCCCCAACGGCCTCATACCCGTCAACCCTCTCGGGTTGACCATCACCAGCTTCCGCGTGGACCAGGCGTTCACCGACGCAATCAACAAGGGCCAGCCCTAGCGCTAGGCCACCGACGAGGTCCCATGATCACGAATGCCATCTTCGCTGCCACGGTCGTAACGCTTGCTCTTTTTTTCTTTCTCGCGCACGAACTCCAGTTCCTCGTGCCTTACCGCTCGCTCCTGATCCACCACTACGGGCCTGCAATTCTTCTCTTTTTCGCGATTCTGTTCTTCAATTTGATGGCCTCCGCGCTGGCGCTAGGCCGGCGCTTCTTCCTCAAAAACACCGGCCGAAAGCTCGCGCACTTCGATCGAGAACTCAATGCCGGGCGCACCGATATGCCGCCCCACCTTCACCGGGAGGACTTGAACTGATGGCCCGCAACCGCGACGACCAGCGCGAAACACGGCAGCCCCAGATCCCCTTCACGGGTCCCTCTGAACGATACGAGACCGACCGGGAGTCTGCCCGCGAGCCCCAGGAGCGTTACTCCCTCCGGGACTCTGAGATGCAAACGCTCGCCGACATCGGCATGTTCCGAACCCTCACACTTGCCGACCTGGCCAAACACCGCTACGCGGGAAACCACACGCAGGCCCAAGTGGAAATCCGCAACTTAGTGCGCGAGGGTTTCCTCCGGATCCGAACGTCGCACCCCTCCAAAGCCGTCTATGCGGCCCTTACGCACCAAGGCAAGGAACTTCTTAACCGCGGCAGAAGTCAGGGCGACCGGCAAACGTACTACGCGCATTTCGTCAAGCCGCGGGAGATGCGGCACGACGCGGCCATCTACCGGCTGTACCAGGCAGTGGCTGGGCGGATCGCACGAGAGGGCTGCCACGTGCGACGCGTTGTCCTCGATTTCGAGCTCAAAAAGTCAATCAACTCCAAGGTCGCCAAGCTCGGTTCACTTCCCGAAGCAGAGCGCGAACAAGGGCGCCGGCAGATCGCGCTGGACCACGGCCTTACCGTGGTGGACGGCAAAATCCCGCTCCCGGACCTCCGCATCGAGTACGAAACCGCCGAGCGCGAGCAGACCAAAGTGGACGTGGAACTCGCCACCAGCGACTACCACCGCGACAGTCTCGCCGCCAAAGCGCGCGCTGGATTTTCGATGTACGCCCTGCATGAAGACGTTGGTGCCCTCCGTCGCGCCATCGACGATCCCGAACTGACGAAGGACATACTCTCGCTATGAACATTCGACCTGAGCACCTCTCCGCACTATGCCACATGGGCTACACCGAGACGGAAGCACGCTTCCTTTATCTCGTGGCGACCCATTCCGGCTACTTCACCCAGCGACACTACCTGACCTTCGGCGGGCAATCCAAGGGATGCCTCGTACACCGTCTGACCACTCGGATTCTTGACCGCCGGCACGCCCGCTACACGCCGTACGCTCACAATACCCACGTCTATAATCTCTACTCCCGGCGCGTTTATGGGGTTATCGACAAGGACAATCTACGCAACCGGCGGCGCCAGTCCGTCGAGATGATCCACGCCCGCCTCATGATTTTGGCCTTCGTCGTCGCTCATTGTGACGAGGATTATCTCGAAACAGAGCGAGAAAAAGTCGACTACTTTACACAGCGGATGCACATCCCGCTGCCACTTTTGCCAGGTCGGGTCTACCACGGAATCAAATCCGCCTCGAACACGAAGCGCTACTTCGTCGACCGGTCTCCCATTTTCATACCCGCTACTGGATGTTCGCTTGGGTTACCTCCCCTCGTTACTTTCACCCACTGTGAGATCCCAGGAAGTAGTCTCGCCGCGTATATGTCCCATCTTCAAAACTACAAGCCACTGCTCCGCCAATTGCCGGACTTCAACTTCGTTTATGCCTCCGCCGAGCCCTACAAATTCGAGCGCGCAAGAGCCTATTTCTCCCAACAATTCGGTATTGACTACCGGCTCACCACCCGTCGGCTATTCCGCTATTTTGAGCTTCGCAAGCTGTGGGAAACACAGCACACCGCCGAATTGACCCGCGCCGACCGAGACTTTTTGCGCGAGTCGATGAAGCAATTCCACGCTGCTGCGTTCGAGTCCGCCTATCAAAAATGGTCTAACGGAAGGCTGTCAAACGACGAAGCTATGAGCCTTCTGGGGTTGCGCCAAACCCAGAGAAAGGGGTGCTTTCAGACCTATGTCTTACCCGAGTCTTATTCCATTTTTTCGACCGATGCTAGAACGGACTATAGAACTCGCGACCGGGTCCGGTCCTCGGGCCAGATATCCATATCTGGTTCTACCTCCTGTGAAACCTAACAGGTTGTGGCGCAAATACATACCTCGTTGCGTGGCGAGGTCTGTGCGTCGTCACAAGTCACAAACTGGCCGGGAGCGACCCCGTTTGGCCGACCTCGGGTCCGGCCAAACGCCCGTCCGGGCTTTGGAGTCGCTCCCGGCCAGTTTTTGCCGCACCGAACTAAGAGATTAAGGAGAACAAGCGTGCCACTGCTCGACCCACCAAAACCCGAAATACCCAAGCGCAAGTATTACGTGAAGATCAACGAGCCGCTTGCGATCACCATGGAGAAATACGCCGAATTCCTCCAGACCGACAGCATCGACCACGTCATCGCCCAAGCGCTGGACTTTGTCTTCCGGAAGGACACGGACTTCAAGATCTGGTTGGCCAACGGTTCTGGGACTACGCCATCTGCACCGGCTAAAACGAAGCGGGCTAAGCCCGCAGCACAAGGCAAGGAGCCTGAGAGCGAACACGCTACCGCTGGGGCCACGATATGATCGAGAGAATTCTCCACTCGCGGGCTTTCATTTCCTACACCCTGGCGTGCGCGACGGCTATGTCGCTCGATCGCTATTGGTGCCCGTGGCCGGCCGACGACCTGGTGCTGCGCCTCATCGCAGTGCGCGAGCCGTTCGTCTACGCCGGCCTGTACTATGCCTACACGCTTCTGCTCTTCACGACCCCGTACATCCTCTACTCGATTCTCTTTTCGGGATTCTACGTGCTAGGCTGGAAGCCCTCGAAGAAAATCGAAGAGCACGAGCTCCCGCCCTATCCCGATCCGCGCAGCCGTGACAAGCTCTCCCTCGTGCTCGGAGAGGTCCACGACCCTCGCAAGCCCGTCCCGAGCGCGAACCCCTTCTGGATGGAGATCCCAGAGCGCGGCCTCTACACCGGCATCGGTATCTTCGGAGCCATCGGCGCGAGCAAGACCACGGGCTGCATTCTCCCGTACACCGACCAACTCATCGCCTTTAAGGCGGCCGATCCCGCCAAGCGAATCGGCGGTCTCGTTCTCGAGGTGAAGGGCGGCTTCTGCCACGAGGTGAAGCGCCTGCTCGCGAAGCACGGCCGCCCGGAAGACTACACGGAAGTCAGCCTGCACGGCGACTACCGCTACAACCCGCTCTACAACGATCTGGACGCTTACGCGCTGGCCTATAACATCGCCAGCCTGCTGAACAATCTCTTCGGCAAGGGCAAGGAGCCCTTCTGGCAGCAGGCGTACACGAATCTCGTCAAGTTTATCATCCAGCTTCACAAGGTTGCCTACGACTACGTTACCCTGTTCGATGTATACGAATGCGCCATCAACCGCGAGTTGCTGCGGAAACGCATTCTCGAGGCCGAGGAACTTATCCAGGGCAGACAGTATCTAGTGATCCCGAAAAGCGCGTTCCTTGCCCACCCGGAGCTCGAGGCTCTCGGTTTCCAGCCGGACGATCCGGCCACCGCCTACAAGGCTCCTCCGTCGCGCCTCCTTGAGAAGGCTCTCGCCGACGCTGAGATAGACTACGAGTGCCAGACAGAGAATTCACCCAACACCGTGGATCCGATGAAGCGTGAGATTCTCGACGCTGTCAAACGCTGGTATCAGTATGACTGGCTTGCCATCGAGAACAAGTTGCGCACCTCGATTGTCGAGGGCATCTCGGTTTTCCTTTCGCTGTTTGACGACAATCCGCTGGTGAAGCGCACGTTTTGCCCGCCCAAGGAGTGTTATGACCCGAAGCTCAACGCCGACGGGCGCTACGGCCGCCCTTTGCCCCCCCTGGGCGAACTGATCGAGCAAGGAAAGGTCTGCGCAATCGACTTCCCGGTGAGCCTCAACTCCGGCCTGGCCCGAGCCATCGGTTGCATGATGAAACTCGACTTCCAGCGGGCCGTGCTGAACCGGATTCCCAAGATCAAGAAGGATCCCGACCGTTACTGGCGGCAGGTGTTTTTCATCTGTGACGAGTACCACGAGTTCGCCACGGCAGGGCAGAACGACCCCAATGGCGACGAGAAGTTTCTAGCGCTCTCCCGCGAGCCTCGCTGCATCCCGATCATCGCGACGCAGAGCATCAGCTCGCTGCACGACGCCCTGCCGGGGGAAACCTGGCGCACGGTGCTGCAAGCGTTCCGGACTAAGATTTTCCTGACGCAGACCGATGGATTCTCTGCCAAGACCGCCAGCGAACTGTGCGGCAAGGAGGACCAATGGAAGGTGAACTACAACATCTCGGAGAGCGGGCACGACGCCCGGGTGAGCCTGTGGACGGGCAAATCCGTGGCCCACAAGGCCAACGTCACGACCTCCAAGAGCTACAACACCCAGAGCGACTTCCGCTTCGACACGAAGACCTTCACGGAGCTCAAGAACGCCCAGACGATCACACTTGCGTACGACGGCTTCAACCCCTTGCCCCCGACGCTCATGTACCTCAAGCCGTGCTTTCTGGACGTGAACAAGAGCTACTTCCGGCAACTGGAAGACGGAGAACTGAGCGGGAATCTGGCTTCGAAATGATCCTGCCGTTCCTGCGGCAGATCGAACCCTTCATTCTCGATCCCGAGGTGAGTGAGATCATGGTCAACGGCCCCGAGCACGTCTTTGTCGAGCGCCGGGGATTTCTCGAACCGGTCCCCGTCACCCTTAACCCCAAGTCTCTCCTGGTAGCGGTGAAGAATGTGGCGCGGCGTCTCGGGAGCGACATCTCCGACGAGAAGCCGATCCTCGACTCGCGCCTGCCGGACGGCTCGCGTGTGGCGGCCGTCATTCCGCCCTGCAGCCTGACGGGGGTGACGCTGACGATCCGCAAGTTCAATGCCCCTAACTTTGGCCTTCCCGAGCTCATCTCGGTGGGATCCATTACCAGGGAGGCGGCCGACCTGTTGGTCAAGGCCGTGCTCGACCGCCAGAACATCCTGATCTCGGGCGGAACCGGCACTGGGAAAACCACTCTCCTCAGCATCCTCGCGAATTTCATCCCCGAGGACGAGCGCATCCTCGTTATCGAGGACACGGCAGAGATTCAGGTACGCACTCCCAACCTGGTGCGGTTTGAGGCCAGAGCCGCTGACGGCAGCCTTCCCGCAGTCACCATTCGCGAGCTCCTGAAGGCCAGCCTTCGGCACCGCCCGGATCGCATCATTCTCGGCGAGATTCGCGGGGGCGAGGCTTTCGATCTGCTGCAACTCCTCAACACGGGGCACTCGGGCACGCTCTCCACCGTCCACTCCAACTCCGCTGCCCAGGCGCTACGCCGGTTTACCACCTGCGTGCTCCAGAGCGAAATGGAGCTTCCCTACCGCGCCATCAAGAGCAACATCGCCGACTCGCTGCACCTGATCGTCCATATCGAGCGTCGGCCAGGGCGCCGCTTCGTCTCTGAAATCCTGGAAGTACAGAAGTACAACCTCGAAACCGATGTCTACAGCTTCACACCCGTATTCGCTCGCAAGGAGGAAGCATGAGTCCAGACCCCAGCGACAATTTCCGCGCCCAATACGAAAGTGAGGAGAGCGACCGCGCGCTCATCCGCCAGGAGCTCGAGCTCGGCGTACCGGAAGACCAGATCGAAGAACACGTTGCCCTGCAAAGCGACTTCGTGCGCCTGAATCCCGGCAGCGACGTTCGCGCTTACGCCCGGCATTTGATTGAAGATGAGAATACCGCCTCGTCTCTCGACCTCTCTCCTTCAGACCAATGGAAGCAGGACTTTAAGAGAGAGTTCGGAGTTGAGCCCCGCAAACCCGACTTGGAGGGTTCGAACGATACGCACCCAGAGCCGACTCCTGCGCTTTCCGAACGGATTCGCGCCGCTGAGGAGTCCGTGCGCAGCTACATCAATGAGAATTTCAAGGCTGATGATTGGTTAGCAGTCGTCGCCCTCAACCGCAAAAATGGCGAGGTCGTGCAGCGCATCAGTCCCGCGAAAAATATTGCCAGCCCCGACTACCAACGTTGGCTGCGCCACCTGAATGCCACGGGCGCGGACGTCTACATGAGCCTCAATACGTTTAAGGAGCACGCCCGCGGGAGGACGAAGGGAGACGTGAAGGAAGTGCGGCACCTTTATCTCGATTTGGACCAGGACGGGGCGCGCAAGCTCGAAGCCATCCGGCATGACAGTGCGGTTCCGCCTCCCAATTACGTCCTCAATACCTCGCCCGGGAAGTATCAGGTGATCTGGCGAGTCGAGGGCTTTGGCCAGGTCGAGGCCGAGGCCGCGCTGCGCACACTTGCTCAACGCTTCGGCGGCGATCCCGCAGCGACCGATTCAACCCGCATCTTCCGGCTGCCGGGGTTCAACAGCAAGAAATACGCACAGGATTTCCAGGTGACCGTGGCGATGGAAGCGCCCGCCGCCCACGTGTACCGCCCAGAGGACTTTAAGGTTCGGAGTGAGGAAGCAGAGCGTACCGCGTCTGGCCCAGTGGCCAAGCGGCCGCGAGCGGAGGGTGAGCCGTTGAGCCAGTCTGAGCGCGACTGGAGGTATGCGATCCGCAAGCTCCAGGCCGGTGAGGATCCGCAGAAGATTATCAAGGACATGGGAAACTACCGGAGCCAGGATCGCTCCGATCGTGCCGCTAACTTGGTGCCGGCGAAGGCTCAACCGCACTACTACGCCGAGCATACTGTAAAAAAGGCAATGACACACTTGGGCATGACACCGCCAGAAAAGCCGGCCGCCCGCGAGGCGGAGGTTCAGCCCAGCCGATAATATAGTTATGGCGAGAATCATCTGGATATTGCTGTTTCGAAAACTCTGGCGGAAGAAGCGCAGATAATACGCTTCCTTCCGGGAGGACCAGGTCGATGTCAACGCTTCGCCCGTTGCTCCGTTGGGGTGTGCTCACCTCGCTACTCTCCGCGATTCTCTTTATCGCTGCAGGAAGCACACAGATCCCTGCTTTGCGCGATTACGTCGCGACGCTTTCGGCCCTTCTGTTGGTTATCATGGTTGCGATTGACCCCATGCTGGCTCGCGAGCGAGCCCGCCCGGCCGGCGCCGACATCGATCCTCAATCGCGTATCGCCAGCGGATTCTTGTTTCTCGTGACCATCATCTTCGCGGCCCTGGATGTTGGACGCCTTCACCAGTCGGACGGCGTCCCGCCTTCCTGGCATCTTCCCGCGATCCTGGTGTTTTCGGCGGCCCTGATTTTCCAGGCAGCAGCAATGATCGTGAACCCATTCTTCTCGCCCGCGCTCCGCATCCAGACCGAGCACGGCCATTCGGTGGTTACTCGTGGGCCGTATCGAATTGTCAGGCATCCCGGCTACTTCGCAATGCTCGTTGCCGTTCCCGCGTCGGCGCTCGCCGTGGGATCGTGGCTCGCATTGATTCCAGCATTTGCCTTCAGCGCAGTGATTGTCCGCCGCACGGCGCTTGAGGACTGTTATCTCAGGAGGGAGCTAATCGGCTATTCGGCCTACACCGAGGTCGTACGTTGTCGGCTTCTTCCTGGTATCTGGTGAGGGAACTAAAATGGTCGCAGTTACAATCGACAGCAACGTCCAGGGCTTTCGCATAACCGGCTACAAAGGGACTGCGTGCGGTGCCACCTTCGATGAACTGCTCCAACATGCTGAGAATATGGGAGCGAACGCCATCATCGGTACCTGCTACGACAATGCCCTTGACGTTGAAACACTCTTTCACGGAGCGGCCGTCGTAATTGAGCCGAATCAGCCACAGGCATGTGAATGTGTGGGCCCCGAAGGGCCTGGACAAACGAAGCCTGTAACCCTAGGAGGAATTACCAATGGCTGACACTCAGCTCGCCTTACCGCAAAGGTACGCCCCTCTTTTGAACGACCTGAACAAGCGTAGCCTGCCTTGCGTTCGGGAGCTTGAGGCTGAACTCAAAGGCGCAACCCGCCCGGAAGGCTTCAACAGCCTCTAAGCCATTCCAGGTCTCGGCGAGGAGGCCTAATAACGCTTCCTCCACGGAGGAATACCATGCCTGCTCAAGTAGTCACTCACACAGAAACCAACAACTCTCGACGAGAGATCTGGTCAGACTCGTGCCCAGCACCTTCGCAAAACGAACCACCCAGGGCTACACCGGCAACGGTCCTTACCGTTGCGGATGTTGCACGACATCTCAGGTGCTCGAAGACTTTTGTGTACAAAGTGATCGAGGGTAAGGTCCCCGGTGTATCTCCGCTTCCGGCCATTTTCATGGGCCGGCGGAGACTGGTATGCGCGGACTCCCTTGAGATCTGGAAACGAGCTAATGAGAAAAGCCATGGGGGTGGTAACATCATTTCATCACCGAAAGTCGACGCCGCTTTACGCACCTGAGGAGGTAATCGATGCGAAAGCGGCACCAGGAAGGAAGCTTGACTAATGTGGGCGGAGTTTGGATTGCGCAGTGGTGGGAAAACGGCCACCGCCGAAAGAAGACTCTCGGCAGACTGTCAAAACTCACCAAGAGCGAAGCGCGATTGCAGCTTGCCCAAATTCTATCACCGATTAATGCTCGATTTGACTCGCCATCGGCGCATCATTCCTTTGGCGACTTTTTGGCCAGTGTCTACTTACCCTTCTACCGAAGGAAGTGGAAGTCTTCAACAGCCGAGAATAATGAAGACAGAGTCCGACACCATTTGCTTTCGGAATACTCTCGGCGGGAAATCGGCAGTATCGACCGTGACGAGCTCCAGGCCTTGCTTGATCGAAAAGCACAGCACCGCTTGTCCTTCAGTACCGTCGATCATCTCCGATGGGATTTAAAACAAATCTTCGATATGGCTCTCGTCGAGGGATTTGTGCAACGCAATCCGGCCGTACTTTTGTTCACACCGCGAGAAGCTCCGCGGCCGAACAAACTGCGCATGAGCTGGGAGGAGGTGAACTTGTTATTCTCTGTCCTGGATCTCCGCGAGCTCCTGGTAGCTAAGCTCGCGGTAATCGCTGGGATGCGCCCCGGCGAGATCTTCGCCCTGAAGTGGCCGCAGGTGGAGGGCGACCACATCGAAATCGTGCGCCGCCTTTATCGCGGCAAGCTTGATTCTCCGAAAACCCACCGGTCAGTCAGGCTGGTTGCGCTTTCCAACGGTCTTCAGACTCTTTTCCACAAATGGCAAGATGCTTCCGTCGACCTTACTGGCGACGGTTGGGTATTTCCATCGGAGAGAGGCAAAACACCAGTGGCGAAAGACAATTGCTGGCGCCGGCATTTTGCGCCAAGGCTCAAGAGCGCCGGCCTGGAGTGGGTCGACTTTCATGTAATGCGGCGGACTCATTCGTCGCTCATGAGGGAAAAGAACGTTGACCCGAAACTGGTCGCAGACCAGTTAGGACACTCACTTGATGTCAACTTGAACGTGTACACAGACACCGCGCTCCGACTGCGGAAGGAAGCTACCGACGCGCTGGAGCACGACATTGAGCAAGCCGACCATGCGGTGGATCGCGCTTGTAATTCTTAATGGAGCATTTTGGAGCAGGCCCGCTTGGGGAAACCTTCCCAAGTTGTTGAAAGGATGGAGCGGGGGACGGGGATCGAACCCGCGACGTCCAGCTTGGGAAGCTGGCATTCTACCGCTGAATTACCCCCGCTCGATGCAAGACCGATAAAATTATAACGTCAGAATCCATAATCTAACCCTTTTCGCTGGTCCTTGCAAGCGGACTCAAAACCTGGTGCTGTCTTGATTTCAGACGTAGCGCCGGCTTCCAGCCGGCATTGAGCCGCCAAGATGGAGGCGCTACGTTCAAATTAGGACAGCACCCAAAACCTAGTTTCTGCTGCTGGGACGCAAGGGATAATACGGCTCGTGTCGAGGGCGCTCGGTGTCGTACCGTGACGTGAAGGAAGCGAATACCATCTTTCGGTCCTGAGTTTGGGGGTGAGGGTTCGGCGCCAGCTTGACCCTCACTTCGGTGGACTCTTTCTCCGCCGCGAACATGCCGTACGAGCCGCGAAAAGAGCTGGAGGATACGCAACTCTTCGCCGCGCGAATCGCCTCTTCAACAGCCTGACGCAGCGTCCCCTCGGCATGCTCTGGCGAGCCGTAGATGATGCGCAATTCTTCGATGGCATAGCGAAAGCACTCGCGGATCCGCTGCCCCGCTACGCTGCGGCCTTCTTCCATCGAACATCCGTGCAGGTCGAGTTCGAAGGCATTGTTGGACTGGTCAAAGTTTTGTCGCGCCACGATCGTCCTCTCTCTATCGGTCGGATCAACTTCCCGGCCGGTCGATATCCCAACTCGATTATAGAACTTTACCAGGCGTGGCGTTGA
>Ga0181524_10002538_pt1 | contig 18599 bp, 15 predicted proteins | sample PEATcosm2014_Bin_34_FD_119761 | JGI IMG/M metagenome (GOLD analysis project Ga0181524, IMG submission 119761) | Peatland microbial communities from MTU Mesocosm Facility, Houghton, MI, USA - PEATcosm2014_Bin05_60_metaG | ecosystem: Environmental > Terrestrial > Soil > Wetlands > Peat | place...
TGGAAGCGGCGGGTCTGGAGGTGCTGCTAGTCAACACCAAGGGCTTGAAACATGTGCCGGGACGCAAGTCCGACGTGCTGGATTGCCAGTGGATACAGCAATTGCACAGCTACGGGATGCTTACCGGTTCGTTTCGCCCGGCGGACATCATATGCCGGCTGCGCACGCTGGTGCGCCAGCGGGGCAACCTCATTGCCAGCGCCAGCAGCGAGACCCAACACATGCAGAAAGCCATGCAGGAGATGGGCGTGCATCTGCACGTGGTGCTCAGCGACGTGACCGGAGATACGGGCCTACGGATCATCGATGCGATCCTGGAGGGCGAACGCGATCCCAAGGAGTTGGTGAAGTTGCGGGACTGGCGCGTGCATAAGAGCACGGTCGCGGAGATGGAGGCGGCCTTGCAGGGTGACTGGCGGCAGGAGTTGTTGTTTGTGCTACGGCAAAGCCGACAGGCTTACAAGTTCTTCCAGGAGCAGATGCAGGCCTTGGACAAAGAAATTATCGCTTTGTTGGAGCAAATACCGCCAGGACCAACGCCGCCGGCCGGGGGCACCCAGGCACCGAGTGCCCCCTCGGCGGAACGTCCAGACAAACCCGCTGGCGATTCAAAGGGCTGCACTGCGGTCGCAGGCTCGGACTGTGCGGGCCAATCCTCAGGCTCAGTCAAAGATCAGAGCAAGGATGCCAAGAAAGTCCAGCGCAAGCGCAGCACCGGCGGTAATGCCTTGCCCAAGGACATCCGGCCGCAATTGGACCATATTTTCGGAATCGATCTGACCCGTGTTCCAGGTCTCAACATAGTGGGCGTGCTCATTATTTTATCTGAGATCGGCACCGATCTCAAAGGACGCTGGCAAAGCGGTGATGTGTTTGCCGCCTGGCTGGGCCTATGCCCGGGCAGCAAGATCAGCGGCGGCAAGGTTCTGAGCAGTCGCACGCCTCACGTGGACAATCGGGTTGCGGTGCTTCTGCGCTTGGCGGCACTGGTCATAGGCCGCACGGATACTTGCCTGGGGGTGTTTTTCCGGCGCATCAAGGCTCGGCACGGGCCCTCCAAAGCCATGACCGCCACTGCGCGCAAGCTGGCTGTGCTCATTTACCATCTGCTGACAACAGGCGAGGAATACCAGGAACCCGACCCGGAGCAGTACGACAAACGACTCCGCACAAACAAGATCATCCGTCTCAAGCGCCAAGCCAGACAACTTGGCTTTGACCTTGTTCCGCTTGAAAAAGCAGCTTGAACCACGAAATCGTAAATGGCTCAACTACAATGAGTTCCACATAAGTTACTCAGAAGCCGGGGGTCAAAGCGTAGCGGCGCCCCCCGGTCCGGCGTGGGGAGGGTCCCGCACCTCGGAACGGGGTGCCAGAAACCGACGCCCGTGGCCTGAACTCCACTCGGGCCTCCCTCCGGGATGCGCAAACAGGTTGCCGCTCGACCGGCGGTCTCGCTGCGCTTCGACCCCCGGCTACCGTCTTTCATCCCTCCGGGATGAGGGTGAAACTGCCGGACTTTGCGAGAACGCCTAATTGCCTCTCGTCCTCGGAGTTTGATGCGTTTGCCCTGCGCGTTAAGGGTTGATGGAGTTGGCCTCATGACTTCATATTGAATCCGCCGGACGCCAGGGGAAACGGCAGGAGTGCCCTCAGCCATAGCCTCAGGCGCGGGATCCTCCCTGTGCGCGCGTTGCGCCATTTCTTGCGTTTCATCATCGTAGCGAGTTCATTTTACATTATGCTCCGGTTAAGATAAGTCAATGGGTTGGCTAGCAGTTTCAGGGCCGTTGACAAAGCCCGAAAAGCGGGCGGGACGCCTGCGCTACGTAGCGCAGGCGTCCTCGCCTGCGAGTTCGCGCCGCGTCTCGCGGCACGATCCATGACCCGCGCGACTTTGTCAGTGGCCCTTGTGGCCACGAACCAACCTGCCGGATTTTGCCGTTTGCAGCTCCCTTAGCGAGGAGTGGCCATCTCGCTTCATACATGCATCGCCCTTGGGGGACAAAAGCGGCATTGAAAAAGGGCCCGCCTTGCCGCAAGCTAGCGAGCATGAACAAAGTGGCTAATCCGGTGGCGCGGCTGGCGGCGCCCATTCTGGTCCTGGTGTTGGCGGCGGCGGTGTGGGCGGGCTGCGGCGATTCGGCCAAGCTCCCGGCGGCGGCACCCCCGCCTTCGGGCATGCCTACCCACGCCCAGGCCAAGTTGCACACAATGAAGCTCTGGCTCGGCGCCGAGGAGATCATCGCCGAACTGGCGCTCACGCCCCTCGAGCAGGGCACGGGCATGATGTTCCGCACGAATATGGATGAAAATGCCGGAATGTTGTTCCCGTTGCCCGTTACCGAGCAGGCCTCTTTCTGGATGACCAACTGTCCGCTGCCGCTCTCGGCCGCCTACATCGACCCCAACGGCGTCATCCAGGAAATCCATGAACTCCAGGCCTCCAACAACATCCCCGTCCAGTCCGCCACGGACAACATCCGGTTTGTCCTCGAAGCGCCCCGGGGCTGGTTCAGCCGCCATAACATCCGCGAAGGCACGGTCGTCCGCACCGAGCGAGGCTCGCTGATGAAGACGTTTTTTCAATAGTCCGAACCTGGCCATGATCACCCGGAAAAAATCCGAGCAGTTGTTTGCCGAGGCGCTCAAACTCATCCCGGGCGGCGTGAACTCGCCCGTTCGCGCGTTTCGGGCAGTCGGGGGCCAGCCCTTTTTTGTGGATAGGGCCCGGGGCGCGCGAGTGTGGGACATAGATGGGAACGAGTACATCGATTATGTGGGCACATGGGGACCGGCAATCCTGGGCCATGCGCCCGCCAAGGTCGTCAGGGCCGTGCAGGCGGCAGCGGAGCACGGGACGAGCTTCGGCATTCCCAATCCTTTTGAAGTCACCATGGCCAAACTGATATGCTCGTGGGTGCCGAGCGTGCAGAAGGTGCGGATGTGCAATTCCGGCACCGAGGCCACGATGTCCGCCATCCGCCTGGCGCGCGGGTTTGCCAGGCGCGACAAGATTATCAAGTTCGATGGCTGTTACCACGGGCACGCCGATTCGCTGCTCGTCAAAGCAGGCTCGGGCGCGTTGACCTTTGGCAACCCGGACAGCGCCGGGGTCCCGGCCGCCTTCACCCAGCACACCATCGTCCTGCCCTTCAACGACACGGAAGCCGTCAAGGCCGCCTTTGCGGCAAACCGGGACCAAATCGCCGGCGTCATCCTCGAACCGGTCCCCGGCAACGCGGGCCTTTATTTGCCCAAAGCGGGGTACCTGGAGTTCCTGCGCGAGATCACCGCCAGCCAGGGCGCCTTGCTCATTTTCGATGAGGTAATGACCGGTTTCCGCCTGGCCAAAGGCGGCGCCCAGGAACGCTACGGCATCCGCCCCGATTTGTCCTGCTTCGGCAAGGTCATCGGCGGCGGGCTGCCGGTCGGGGCCTTTGGCGGGCGCGCCGACATTATGGATTTGCTGGCGCCCCTCGGGCCGGTGTACCAGGCCGGGACCTTAAGCGGCAACCCGCTCGCCATGGCCGCAGGCATTGCCGCCCTCGAGGAACTCGAGGCCAGCGGCGCCTACGCAAAACTCGAAGAACTGGGCGCCGCCCTCGAGGCCGGCCTCAGGGACGCTGCCAAAGCAGCGCGCCTGCCTGTGCAGTTCAATCGGTGCGGCTCGATGTTTTGCGCCTACTTTACCAGCCAGCCGGTCCATAACCTGGCCGACGCCATGAAGAGCGACCGCCAACGGTTCAACAGGTACTTCCACGGGATGCTCAGCCAAGGCATTTACATCGCCCCCTCGCAATTCGAAGCGGGCTTCCTCTCGACGGCCCACACCCCGGCCGACATCGAGCAGACCATCCGCGCCGCAGCCAGGCTCATGAAGGACATCTGAGTTCGTCGGAGCGTGTGGAACGTGGAGCGTGTGGAGCGTCGGAGTGGGAGGGCATCGTGTCGCTTGCGAGGCTGTACGCTCCCACGCTCCGACGCTCCACACGCTCCACACGCTCGGACACTCCCAGCATCCGGTCGATTGTCTGGTCGAGGATCTGCACGTAGCCTTCGATGCCCACGCATTGGCTGTCCGGCCGGCCTTTCACAGCGTAGAGCCAGCCGGCGTCGTGCGGGTCTTTGTTGATGAGCGTGAGGTCAGTCTCCAGCGCCGGGTTGCTGCCGGCAAACTCGCCCTCGACCAGGCAGCACAGGTCGGAAACTGCTTTGAAACCCTCCACCCAGCCGACGATTTGGCCCGCCCTGACCGGCGCATTCACTTCCAATCCAAAACCGTAGTCGACCATTTCCCCTAACATCCGCGTGCCGAACTTGGTCAGCCCCACTCGCCACAGTCCCTGCTCCAACCGGGCCAGCCAGAAATGGGACGGGCTGTACAGATGGTCCGTCCTCAACTGGTCCGTGAAGCGCCCCCGTTTATACTCCAGGCTCCTGCTGCTCGATTTCACCTGAGCGTTCTTACCGTTTCTACCCGCCGGATCATCCACTGGCCCCCGATTTGCTTCAGGAGAAACTTCAGCTCGCATACCTCCAGGTCCTGCTCTCCGGGGATTTTGCCCGTCGCCGTCAAATCCACCTCCGCCGATTGCCGATCCGCCCCAACAGCAATGTTCATGTCGTGAAACTCCACCTTCAGACTCCCCACCGCCATCCTTGCGCTCATGGCCGCTTCGCGCACGTTCTCCCGTCCACTGAGGTTCTCGAAGACGTTGCCCACCTCCAGTTTCACCTCCACGTCCTCGGCAAAAAAGCCGGCCAGCTTGTCGCAATCCAGCATCCGGGCCACGCCGCCTTCCTTCGGGCCATAAGAGGCCGTCCGGGCCAGCTCCCCAAGGCGTTGGCGAATCGCCTTCTCAGGGCTGGCAGACAAAGCGCGCCATCCCCAAAGACCCCCGCCCGCCAACGCGCCCGCGACAACCACGCAAAGCACGAGATTTCTCATAACAGGAGCTTGCCTAAAATCCTCGCGCGCTGCGCGCAGCCCTCGTCGTGGTACTCCCGAGGCATCGAACGGTTGTCTCCAACAACGTAAATCTCGTCGAAGCGGACCGTGACCGGCGGCTTGTGCCAGAAGCATGGATAGAGCACGTAAGGCTCCTCCACTCTCTGTCCGTCGATCAGCAGGCAGCCGCCCTCAAAGGCGACCGTCTCGCCGGGCAGTCCCATGATTCGCTTCAGGCGCATCACGTGCTCGCCCGTGTACTTAATGGCCACAACATCTCCGCGCCGCGGTTCATGAAATAGATACGCCAGGCGGTTAATCACATGGACCTGGCCCTTCCGATACGTAGGCAGCATGCTCGGGCCCAGGATGCGGATAGGCGCCAGCACGAACCTGAACAGCACAAAGCTTACGCTCACCAGGACGCCGATCCGCACCAGCGTGCGTTTCGGCCTGCGCCCGATGAGCACGATACACCACCAAGGCAGTGACGCCGAACCTTGGGCCTGCGTTGCCATAATGCATTAATCCTTCACCTGACATCCCACCCTAGCCCGAATATTTCATAGCCCATGAAACATCCGCGCTAGTTTCGCCCCGCTTGCCTCCCACGACAAGCAAAGATTCAACCTCCGAAATCCTTGCCCTCCGTTGAGTCTCCGCTTAACTTTACCCCATGAACCTGAGGATTCGCTTGCGCGCTCCGCTGCCCGACGCTTCACCCTTTCACCGCTTCGCCGCTTTGCCCTTCCGCCGTTTCGCCGTCCTTTTCCTTGCCCTGGTTCCCATGTTGAGCGCGGGCGCCGGGCTGCCGTCCGTCCCGGCCGCGCGCCAGCCGGTCACCAACATCTACCACGGCGTCGTGGTCGTGGACAGTTACCAGTGGCTCGAGGACGCGCCGGCGCCCGCCGTCCGCGAGTGGACTCGGCTGGAGAACGAGCGGACGCGCCAATACTTCGCTGGATTGCCTTACTGGCAGGGCATCGCCCAGACCCTCCGCCAATTGCGCAGCGAGGAATCCGCCCGCTACTCCGGCTTTCCGGAGGCGAAGGGCAGGTTCTTCGGCTTGCGGTTCAAGCCGCCGGCCCAGCAGCCCGTCCTGGTCTGGCTCTCCTCCCTTGAGCCGCCCGCCTCATGGCGGACCATCTTCGACCCCGGCGCCTCAAACACCAACGGCATCACCGCCATCGACTGGTACGTGCCCTCCCCGGATGGCCGTCTGGTCGCCGTCTCCCTCTCCGAAGGCGGCAGCGAACAGGGCACCCTCCACTTCTTCGAGACGGACACCGGCAACGCGCTCACCGACCAGGTCCCTCGCGTCCAATTCCCCACCGGCGGCGGCAGCGCCGCCTGGGCAGCCGACAGCTCGGGCGTCTTCTACACCCGCTACCCAGCTCCCGGCGAGCGTCCGCAGGCGGACCTGCCCTTCTATCAACAGGTCCGGTTCCACCGGCTCGGCACGCCCGTCGCCCAGGATAAATACGAACTTGGCGCCGACTTTCCGCGCATCGCCGAAATCGAACTCGAGGCCGCCCACGACAGCCCGTGGCTTGCCGCCTCCGTGGCCAATGGGGACGGCGGAGATTTCGCCCACTATGTTCGCAGCCCCGCCGGCCTATGGAAACAGATCACCCGTTTCGATGACGGCATCAAGCAGGTCACGCTCGGGCGCGATGACGCCCTCTACCTCCTCTCGCAGAAAAACGCCCCCCGTGGCAAGGTGCTCCGCTTGCCCCTGGACACACTGGACCTGGCCAAAGCCACTCTCGTCGTCCCGGAGAGCAAAGGCGTCGTCGAGGCACTGGCCCCCAGCGATGACGGCCTCTATGTGGCCGAACTGCTTGGCGGCCCCTCTGAACTGCGCTTCTACCCTCGCGCCAGTCTCCGCCCACGCCTCATACCCATCCTGCCCGTCTCCACCGTCGCCGGCCTCCAGTCCTGGCACGGCAACCTCCTTCTCTTCGACAACGTAAGCTACCTCCAGCCCCCAGGCTGGTTCACCTGGAATCCCGCCCAACCTCAGGTCCGCCGCACCGCCCTCTATACGACCTCGCCGGTGGATTTCGACGACATCGAGGTCGTCCGCGAGTTTGCGGCCTCCAAGGACGGCACCCGGGTCCCTCTCAACATCCTCCGCAAGAAGGGCCTCAAGCTCGACGGCTCCCACCCTGCCCTCCTCTACGGCTATGGCGGTTACAGTGTCAGCTTGTCCCCCAACTTCGACGTCGGCCGGCGAATCTGGTTCGATGCCGGCGGCCTCTATGCCGTCGCCAACCTGCGCGGCGGCGGCGAGTACGGCGAACAATGGCACCAGGCCGGCAGCCTCACCCGCAAACAACACGTCTTCGACGATTTCATCGCCGCCGCCCAACACCTCATCCAACGCCGTTACACCAACCCCTCCAAGCTCGCCGTCGAGGGCGGCAGCAACGGCGGGTTGCTCATGGGCGCCTTTCTCACCCAGCGTCCGGACCTGGCCCGCGCCGTCGTCTCCCATGTCGGAATCTACGATATGCTCCGCGTCGAACTGGACCCCAACGGCCAGTTCAACGTCACCGAATTCGGCACCGTCAAGGACCCGCAGCAATTCCAAGCCCTCTACGCCTACTCCCCTTACCACCGCGTGCGCGAAGGTGTGAAATATCCGGCCGTGTTGCTCACCACCGGCGAGAACGATGGCCGCGTCAACCCCGCCCAGTCCCGCAAGATGGCGGCCCAGCTTCAGGCCGCCACGGCATCCAGCCAGCCCATTCTCTTCCGCAGCGCCGCCAGTGCCGGCCACGGCATCGGGACCTCCCTCAAAGAGCGCATCGCCGAGCAGGCCGATGTCTATGCCTTCCTCTTCGATCAACTCGGCATCGATGCTTCCCGCTGGATTCATTAGAATCACTTCCCCGCCACACCACCGGCCGCTTCGCGCCTTTTCAGGACCACACACACTTGCTCGTGAAGCTCATCCTCGATCACCTCGGTCCGGCCACACGCCTCTAGCGCCTGGACGGCAGACTCGGCATGATCCAGGAAAGCGTTGCGGTTGAAGTAGATCGCGGAAAACCCGCGACCCTCAAGCTCCGCGATGACCTGCGGCACGTTGAGGGCGTTCTCCCGCCACACCTGGAAGCGCCATTGGTCCTCCGGCCGGCCCAGGATTACACCGTGACTAAACCGAACCGTCTTCGTCCACAAATAAGGCCGCGTCAAGTCATAGGGCTTGCAGTCGAAAACCGGGCACGCATCGATAAAATTCATAACGGGCAGTTGGAAGACCATCCCGCCCGGCAGCCTGTTCTCCAGTGCCTGTGCGAAATGCTGGTCGCTCTGCACCCTGCGCGTCATTTCCGCCGGCCCTTCCGCAGACTGGAACCCGAATTGATCCCAAATTCCCAGCCCCGTCACCACGGCGGCAACTCCACAGAGCGACAGTGTGTTCCACCGCCGCGACAACCGGCTAAGCCTCGACACCAGGAACAGCAAACAAATCGCCAGAATCCAAATACTGAACCGATTGCCCGCTCGCCAATACGGCAGCCCCAGCAGCGCCACCAGGCAATTTCCCCCGCCAATCACGGAATACAATGCAACCCAAGCGCACAGCGGAAAATGCAGCGGGCACCGCCGCGCCCCTTCCAATGGACGCCCAAGCCAAAGCACAAACTCCGCGCACAGCCACGCCAGGCCCAGCGCTCCCACAATCCCCAGATATGCCGAGCACACCTCCCCCCTCACAACAACCCCGCCGCGATACCGGTCCGAAAGATGCGCCAGGACGCTGATAGGGTGCCAGGCCGGCGGCACCAGCAATTCAATCGGCTTTAGAGCATACAACTCGGTCATATAATAGTCTCGCGGCAGTCCGCCCGGATTCGAGCCGTGTTGAAACGCGTTCCAGAAGTGGTTGGCATCCGAAACCACAAAACTCAGCACTGCTATCCCGGCCAATTTTACCACCACGCCCACGTCGTCCCATGCGCGCCGCGTAACCAACCGCACCGCAGCGGACAGGCACAGCAGTTGCAGCCACATATTGACGTTGTACGGGTTGCCCTGTCCGAGCAAAACGCCCAGTCCCGCGCACAGCCAGAAAAGCCGAGGACTCATTCGGATCTTCGTCCGCCCCGCCAACAGCCAGGCGCATACGACCGCAACAGGCACGGCATAATCGTAAGCCAGGCACACGTGGCCCAGCCCCCGCCATGCGTGGTAGCAACTAAAACTCCAGATCAACGCCCCTGCCGACGCCCAAACGCGATGCAACCGCAACAGCCGGCAGGCGAAATAAAACCCGGCCGCCGAAGTAAGATGCCCAAACAATATCATCAGGTTGGCCGCCGTAAGCAAATCCGTCCATCGCGCCACCATTCCGACGAGAAACAGCAGCGGGGCGTCATACATGGGAAAGTCGTTCCAATTCGCGTTTGACGGCGCTCCAAGCCGGTGGTTGGTGCGATCACAAAACGGGATGAAATCCAACTCGGACGCCGCCCGCAGCCAAGTCAGGACTTGAAGCGCGTCACACGAACCAGCCTCGCCGGAACCATACTGGAACGGGTCCTTCAACCCGCCAAACGAGTGCTTACTGTAGCACAACATCCACGCGGCGCACACCGCCAGACAAAGCGCCAGCGGCCATAGCAACGCCCTTCGCTTCATAGATCCATGTTCATAAGTAACTCGACATGCCCAACTTATCGGCCATTGACCGTTGGTTATTGACTATCGGCCTTCGGCCATCGGCTATTGACTATTGACTATTGACTATTGGCTATTCCGAGTGCTTCCACCCTCCGGTCCAATCCATCACCCGGAGAGATTTCCGCCGCATACGCATCCCGTGGGCTTAGCCATGGGATGACAAAGCTTGCTCGGCCGTCAACGACGCTTGCCGTCTGCCTCAGCGCAATTGGCCGCCCCGTCACCTCCGCTCCGTCATTGTCCGGTATCCGCTCGACCTGGACCTGGACTTTTTCCTGTTTCGCCAGAAAGGCCAAAGCATCCAGATGCTCCAGACGGACCTCCACGTGCAGGCCGATGTTGCCTCGCCTTCCGAGCAGCATCCGCAGCTTTCCCGCCTTGGTGTCCGCGACCGCCGCGATGTCGGCGCTTGCGCTGGGTGTTGAACCCAGAAGCCGTCCGCCGAGCTCGGCATACGCGCGGTAAACCCACCATTGGCCGCCTGGCGCCCCTCCCGCCAGAATCCCATCCAGGTTGTGATTCCGCTCGTCGCCCCAAATGGCATGGCAGGCGCCATCCACCCGCGCGCGCTCCAACTGCGCCAGGTGCCATGCCGTTGCGCCGGCATATTGGTCCTGCTTGAGGCAGTACTCGTTGAGAATGATCCCCTTGATGCCAATTCCCAAACGAGCGCAAAACTCCCGGCAATATCGAACTTCGGCGACCGTCTCGTTGGGGAAATGCCATGTAACGTAATCCGGGACCACCCCGTTCGTCTTGCAGTAGCACAGGAAATCATCAAAGCGCGGCTGGCCCGGATGCACGTTCGACCAGCTTGGACCCACTATTACGGCCGACGGCTCAGCGGCGCGGATGACATGACAAGCCCGTCTCCACGTCTCCAGGAACTGCTCCGGCGTTCGCCGCCAAAACACACCGTTATCCGGTTCGTTCCAAATATCATACTGGACCTGCAGTCCCGCCTCCCTCGCGCCATTCACTTGATGACGCAGATGTGTCTCCCATCCAGCCCAGTCGCCGTTGTCCCCGGGGTGCGCCTGCCCGTAACCCCAATCGTCCGATACAACGACTTGAAGCCCGAATCCCAGGGATTTCATTCGCCCCGCCTGTGCTTTGGCAAGGCTGAGTCTCGTGCGGTGCAACCGTATCTTGAGCGGGACCACAGCCCTGTCCGGCGGCTCCAGACCGTCCTCACTGAAACCGAAAAGAAACCCGCTGCCGCAGTGGCTCACCGCTCCGCAATCCACCGCGCAATCTACGACTACTGCCTCCGCCAAGTTGGTGATGCCCATGCCTGGCGCTTGCAGCCGCGCCGCCCGGATATCCGCGCAAAGCCGCGTCAACTGTTCCGATTGCGCCCGCAACCCCCTGTTCTCCAATCGCAGTCCCTCCAAAGCGTGGTGCTCGGCGACAAGGCCCGCCGCCATCCCGATAATGACAAGAGCGGACGCTGTGCAGGCATTGTGTCTGCTCAAGGTCATGACTTCGATCACAGCACATCTCATGCCGATACCCTCTCCATATCAATGGCCGTGCAGAGTCCATCCCAGCCGTGCCGGGCCCATCCCAGCATCCTCGCGCGTGGAACCAGCCTGCTCTGCCTTCCAGGTCGCTTCCTCGCATTCACCGGCGGGTGTACAACTCTCACCCACCCCCTCCTTTTTTTGGACACCCTACAGCCTGTCGTCCATGAGACTTGCCTTCACGGCTGATGGAGAGCAAAATGCGGCAACATCTCTTTAGCGATTATGACAAGAAAAACTCTCTTGATTTCAGTGTGCGCCGCCTTGGCGCTCAACGCTTCCAGCGCCGAAGTAAAATCGAAATGGGTCTCCCTGTTCAACGGCAAAGACCTCACGGGTTGGACGGTTCGCGGCAAGGCAACCTGGTCAGTCCAGGATGGCGTCCTGGTGGGCATTGGCGGAATGGGACACATCTACACAGACGCCACTTGCACGGATTTCGAGGCCAAGGGCATGTTCCGCGTCACCAGTCAGGGCGCGATACCAAACAGCGGGTTTTATTTTCGCGCCAACGCGCCGGCGGACGACGTGAATGCCTTCCCTCTGGGCTACGAGGCCCAGATTTGCAACCACGGAGATGGCTATACCGGATGGCTGTGGAAGCCGGGCAGGCCGACCGGAAAGGCAACGGAACTGCTGACCAAAGACGGCGAGTGGTTCAGTTATCGCATCCGGGCTGTGGGCACCCACATCCAGTTCTGGATCAATAACAAGCCGGTGATGGCCTATGATGATGCCGAATACAAAACCGGCCACTTCGCCATCCAGGGACACAACCCCGGCATGAAGGTCGAGGCAAAGGAATTGTATTATTTGGACTTGAGCAAGCCTCTTTCAAATATATGAAAATGTCGCCAAAACCAGATTCCACGACCCGCCTGCAGGCCGTCCCCGCTCCGCAATCCGCAGGCTTCTTCAATCTCGACATTGGCTCGCCGCAACTGGGCGGTTCCGCCAGGCAGGTTGAGGCCGGCTGGGACCTCACCGCCGGCGGAGCCGATATTTGGGAAAAATCTGACCAGTTCCATTTTTTATACAAACAGATTTCAGGCGACTTCGACATTGCCGTCCGCGTCGAAAGCTTCACGCCGGCACACCTGTATTCCAAGGCGGGTCTCATGATTCGGGAGACCTTGAACGCAGACAGCCCCCACTTGATGTTCCTGGTCTTTGCCGACAATGCGCCACGGAACAATAACCTGGGAGCGTATGAAATGCAGTTTCGCTCGGTGGCGGGAGGCGAGTGCCAGGCGATTTATCCCGCACGCAGGCCCCCAGCTCCCCCGGAATTCCCCGCTGCCTATCCTAATTCCTGGCTGCGAGTGGAACGGCGGGGGGTTCGCTTTTCGGCCTTTGCCTCCACGGATGGGAAAACCTGGAAGTTGTACGCCGTGCGAACGTTGGCGCTTGCCGGCATGGTCCATGTTGGTCCCGCGCTCACCTCGCACGATCCGCAGGCTGCGGCGAATGCCTGTTTTCGCAACTACACCGAGAATCTTGCTGCATGAAAGAGCCCGAGGGCAATTGCTGCCCGACAGCCGATGGTGAGGAAAGCCCGCAAGCCGCAGTCCCATCCGGTCAATCCTGGACTCGATGCGCGCCTGGAGTTGGGGTGGGAGCTTGAAGAAGTCGGCGTCAAAGCGCGTGTAAAAAACCTGAAGGGCGGCGCTCATGGCCGCAGTCAAGGCTGCCGCATCCGTGGCCGGGTCCCGGCAGCCATCTCCCGCTCGGACTGCTGGATCGCCTCTTCAAACTACCGCCATCCGCAGGGACCCCAATGTCCTCAAATCGCTAGGAAATCCGCCGGGCTGGCCCTGGGCAGTTCGCTGCTGATTGCCGACGAACGCGAGAATTTCGACCCGCCACCCCGGCTGCGCCACGGGCCTTCGGAGCCGCTTGCAGCCGGCGCGATGACGCTTTCCGTGCCTTGGTGGGACGGGTTAGCCCTGCGCTCCAGCTTTTAGCTCCGCGCTGCCCGCTCAGTGCCCTTGGAAGAACGCAGCTCCCTGGAGTTTTCGCGCGTCGATGGCCTTGGTCAAGACGCCGTCGAGCGCGGTCAATTGGTTTGGGGCCAGGAAACTCTCGGCTTGCTGCACGATGCGTCGGTTGCTCTGGGCCACCCTTTGCAGGAAATCATCGATGTCCGCCTGGGACCCCAGAAAAGCCTTGTCCGGCGCACCCAGAATACCTTGCGTTAAATCGGCCGGTTCGGCCTTTATAATCCGGAGGAGGCCGGCGCTTTGCTCCTCGCTAAGCGGGGTGGCTCCCAATTGGTCATTCAGCAGACTAAGGGTGGCCCGGGCAGGCATTTCATCGCTGAACTCTTTGAATCGGGCACAGCCCGCATCACCAAGCAAGGCTTGCAACTGGCTTCCGATTTCCTGACCGGCGCCTGGGTCGGCCTGATTGGGAGACCGCCGCTGCGCGCCCGTGAGCTGGGCCAGGCTTCTCGAGGCGGCGCCGCTGAGCAATCCGACAAACTGTTCCGTCTGCTCCGGTGTCAGCTTCAGTTCCTTGATCAAGTCGGCGTAGAGTGACTTCATCTTGTCCGTCATCGCCTTCTGCATGTATTCCTTCATCGCGGGATCGGTCATCAATTTGGCCAATCCGCCGGCCGGCGGCCCGGTCTTGGTGTCGTTCGAAGCTGCCCGTTGCCGGAGCGTCCCCACTTCACCCCGTAGTTTTAGCAGTTCGGTTTCACTTCGGCGGGCTTTCAACCGCGCGTTTTCCTCGCTGAGCGCCGCCAGTTGGTTGGAGGCCAGCGCCTGTTCCTGCTCCAATCGCTGGATTTGCCCGGTCAAAGGCGCCTGCGCTTGTTGGAGCGTTTGGAGCTGGGCACGCAGCCGTGAGCTATGGTGGGCGGCGTAGATCCCGGTGCCGACCGCGGCTGTCAACGCCGCAGCAATGATGGTTTTTTGTAATGTGGTCATGGCTATAGTCTCGGTTGCGGCAATGAAGGTCGAAATTGGGAGGGCGCTGCCCGCGATGGCGGCGGCGGGTAGGGTGGCAACAAAACCAGCCGGGGCAGTCTGGACGGCATTGGCTGAAACCACGGCTGCTAAAGCGGTGGCGGTGGTGGTGATCCCGCGGCGGGCCAGTTTCAGGCGTAACTTGTCCAGCGCGCGTTCGAGGCGCATGCGCGCCGCGTTCTCCGTTAGATTCAACGCCACGCCCACCTCGTTGAGGGTCTTGTTTTGGAAAAAGCGGAGCAAGACGGCGTGGCGATCCTTGTCGTCCAGTTCGTGCATGGCATCTTCTATAACCGGGCGGAGTTGGTTCCAATCCGAGGCTGGAGCGTCGTCGTGGAGGAGTTCATTCATCGTGTTGGCCGCCTGTTCGCGCGCCTGGCGTCGTTGTTCGGTTCGATTCACCCGCAACGCCAACAGCCGAGTCGTGGTGTAAAGCCAGCCCACCAGTGCGGGGTGCCGGGCCAGGCGTTTTGCCTGCCGGGCGACCTCGGTAAAGACCTGTTGCGTCACATCCTGGGCGGAGTGAACGTCACCATGGACCAACCGCAGCGCCGCGGAATAGACCAGGTTCACATGCCGCCGGGTCAATTCGGCGAAGGCGGCCTCTGATTGCTCGCCGGCATAGCGCCTCAGCAGTTCAACGTCTTCAGTCATCGCGTCTCATAAGGTAATGCCCGCCGCCGCAGAAACCGCACAAGAAAAATGCGTGTGCGTGCCAGACAGCATAAACTCACGGGCGGGAGTCTCGGAGGCCGACCCACAAAAGTGTGGCGAATGAAAACCGAGGCGATTGAACTCCGTCCAGATAAAACCACGCGCCTGCAAGCCGGTTCGCAGGGGCAGGCCCGGGTTGCTCCGTTCTGCTCCCCGAAGAGTCTCCAGCGGGATTCCCCTAAAGGCACACCTTGAAGACTCTGGCCGATGAAGTGGGTCATTTTCGACACCGGCCCGATTGTTGCCCGGCTCTGCCCGCGAGATGAACATCACGCATTTCAACAAGCCCGAGATGCGATTTCCGCCAGGGACTGGCGATGGTCCACTCAGGCGCCGCAGCACTTCTTGAATTTCTTTCCGCTGCCGCACGGGCAAGGATCGTTGCGGCCGGGCTTGGGCTGGGAGTGGCGGATGGGTGTTGCCGGCGCAGCCAGGGACGAACGCGGAGGAACGGAGGCGGCCTGCCTGGCCTGCATCCGGGCGACCTGCCGCAAATTGTGTTCGATCATAAACTGACCCATGGCCTGCTGGTCGCACGTGTCAACACCGGCTCTCTCAGCCGCCATGATGAAAGCCTTCGCCGGCCCCCAGTTGCGCTCATCCTGCGAAGCAGCGACGATCTCGTGATCCAACTCGGCGACGGTCGTGGACAATTCGCGGGCCTTGCTCAACAAACCTCTGCCAGCCAGAAAGTCGAAGAAAGCCGAAAGGACTGGAGCCACCGCTCTGAAAAAAGGAAGCCCGGCTGACATCTTCCTGGGCAGTATCTCGATACAGCATTCCCTGAGCACGTCCCGGTTCCATTTCTCCGGCGCAGCCCCGATGTAGCGGAAGCTGTATTCGGCAAAGAACCGGACGATTCCTGGCGCCTTGTCTTTTTCAATCTCCGTCAGCGGCTGGTATTGAGGACTGCCGACAAATGCGTCAAACCATCCCCCGACCTGCTTGTGGATGGCCTGCATTTCTGTTTGCGCATCGTATTCGTCCGTCATATTTCGTCCGCGGGCGGCCATGGAGCTTCGCTGGCCCGCGGGACGCGGCTTGAAGAAAGAATGCGCCTTATCGCTCGGTTTGTCGAGCGGTATGCGTTCCTGGCGGCGATCCAACTCTTACCGGCGATCATGAGTTCCGTTGGCTTGCCTGAGGGCCGCCAATCTGGCAGATTGAGCGCTGTGAGCACGACCGCAATGCATGTGAAGGCGCGTGCCTTTCCATCGCCGATCTGGCCGGCGATCTCGTCGGAATTGGGAGCGGAACGCGCACCGATCTCTCCACTAACAAGGCACACCTTGAAGACTTTGGCCGGTGAAGCGGGTCATCTTCGACACCGGCCCGATTGTTGCCTGGCTCTGCCCGCGAGATGAACATCACGCATGGGTTCGTCGAGCTTTTAGAGAGGTTGCCCCTGGCTCTCGGGGAGTGCTCCCCTAGCCCCGCAATCGCCTGGCGGTCTCGCGATCTTGATCGTTGAGCTCGGGAAAGACCTTAAGCCCGAGCACAGCAGCTATCGCCCGGCAGCCGCTTGCGGAGTCAAAGGACAAAAACCAGCGGCAGCCGAAACGCTTGGCCGCCTGGATGTGCAACAAATCCAGTGTGCCGATGTTGCAGCGCGGCGCGAAACGTCGGCACCAGTCTTTGGACGCCGACGCCAAATCCTCGAACGTGTAGCCGCAGTCGATAAAGCGGCGGGCACGGAGATCGGGGTCCAGAGCCAGCGCCCTGTCTCCGGCCCTCCAGAAGTTGCACCAGCACTCGGCCAGGACGGGCTGGCTCACCACCAGTGTGGAAGGCCCCATCGCCGCCCACCTGCGCACGTGCGCCGAGACGCGCGTCTCGTAATAGAGGGCGAACAGCCAGTTCGCGTCCGCAAAGGCTATTCGGGTTTCAGGCATTGCTCGAAGGCCTGGTCGCTCGCCACGGGCCGTTCCCCGTCCAGGATTTCACGCCAGTCGTTGGGTTGGGCCGCCAACTCGCGCTCGATCAGGTCATTGAGCCACGCATTAACGTTGGGCTTGGCCTTGCGGACCAACTCCGCTTTCAATCCGGGCCGGCGCGGGCGAATGGAAATAGGCTCAGTCATACTTAAAGCGTAGCACACCATGCGTCCCCTGCAACACAAATCGGTGGAGTCGGCTCGCTGGATTTTGGAGAAATGGCCGGGGCGGTGAGATTTGAACTCACGACTTTCTGAACCCCATTCAGACGATTCTTCACAAACCCCTTGTCGACTTCCTGAAACAATCCCTTTACTCACGCCCCCGGCGGGAGTAGAAAGTGCCTCGGATGAAAAGAAAGGCAGCAGCAGCGGCCACGAGCCGTTTGGATATCCACCCCTTTCGGGACGATAACCAGATCGGTATAGTTTTTTTTGCTAGATGGGCGGATGGGCGGCGAAACACCATTATTCACAGCAGCGATGTTCAACAGTTCACACAACGAAAGGAGCAAATATCATGAATGAAGACAGCAAGTGTCCGGTAACGGGCGGAGCTCACAAACCCACTGCCGGCGGCGGCACGACGAACCAGGACTGGTGGCCGAAGCAGTTGAGGCTCGATATCCTGCACCAGCATTCCTCCAAGTCCAATCCGATGGGCGAGGACTTCAACTACGCGGAAGAGTTCAAGAGCCTCGACCTGGCGGCGGTGAAGAAGGACCTCGCGGCGCTGATGACCGACTCGCAGGACTGGTGGCCGGCGGACTTCGGCCACTACGGCCCTTTGTTCGTTCGCATGGCGTGGCACAGCGCCGGCACCTACCGCACCGGTGACGGCCGCGGCGGCGGCGGCAGGGGCCAGCAGCGCTTCGCGCCGCTCAACAGTTGGCCGGACAACGTCAGCCTGGACAAGGCGCGCCGACTGCTTTGGCCGATCAAGCAGAAGTACGGCCGGAAGATTTCCTGGGCTGACCTGATGATCCTCGCTGGAAACGTCGCCCTGGAAACGATGGGATTCAAGACGTTCGGTTTCGGCGGCGGGCGTGAGGACGTCTGGGAGCCGGATCGCGACGTCTATTGGGGCGCCGAGACGACCTGGCTGGGTGACAAACGTTACTCCGGCGAGCGGGACCTCGAAAATCCGCTCGCTGCCGTGCAGATGGGGCTGATTTATGTCAACCCGGAAGGCCCGAACGGCAACCCCGATCCGATCGCTGCCGCGCGGGATATCCGCGAGACCTTCGCTCGCATGGCGATGAACGACGAGGAGACGGTGGCGCTTATTGCCGGCGGCCACACCTTCGGCAAGACCCACGGCGCCGGCCCTGCGTCCAATGTGGGGCCTGAGCCGGAAGCTGCCGGCCTCGAGGAGCAAGGCCTCGGCTGGAAGAGCACTTTCGGCACGGGCAAAGGCGGCGACACGATCACCAGCGGTCTGGAAGTCACCTGGACCACCACGCCCACGAAGTGGAGCAGCAACTTCTTCTGGAACTTGTTCGGCTACGAATGGGAACTGACGAAGAGCCCGGCCGGTGCGCACCAGTGGAAGCCGAAGGGCGGCGCAGGCGCCAATACCGTGCCGGATGCGCATGACCCCTCAAAGCATCACGCGCCATCCATGCTGACCACCGACCTCGCCCTGAGGTTCGACCCTGCCTACGAGAAAATTTCGCGGCGCTTCATGGAGAATCCGGATCAGTTCGCAGACGCATTCGCCCGGGCGTGGTTCAAGCTGACGCACCGCGACATGGGCCCGCGCGCGCGCTATCTCGGCCCGGAGGTTCCTGCGGAAGAACTCATCTGGCAAGATCCCA
>Ga0181524_10002542_pt1 | contig 18588 bp, 8 predicted proteins | sample PEATcosm2014_Bin_34_FD_119761 | JGI IMG/M metagenome (GOLD analysis project Ga0181524, IMG submission 119761) | Peatland microbial communities from MTU Mesocosm Facility, Houghton, MI, USA - PEATcosm2014_Bin05_60_metaG | ecosystem: Environmental > Terrestrial > Soil > Wetlands > Peat | place...
AAGTACGGATCGAAGGGCGTGAGCAAGGCGGTATTCATCTCGTCGGTCCCGCCCTTCCTCCTGAAAACGCCGGACAACCCCGAGGGGGTGGACGGCAGTGTTTTCGAGGGGATCCAGAAAGCCGTCGCCGCAGACCGTTACGCGTTCTTCACCGAGTTTTTTGAGAATTTCTACAATACCGATCTCCTGCTGGGCAAGCGTGTCAGCGAACAGGCCATCCAGGCCAACTGGAACGTCACAGCCAGCGCCTCGGCCAGTCTCGCTTGCGTCCCAAGGCTCATGCCGCCATGGCAGCAGACGGCCGGGGCACCGGCCGCCGTGGACGCTATTAGCTTTTGACGCCGGGCTTTCATTCACATACTGGCGCTGCCGCCAAAGTTCATTCATAGCGGAGGGCCTCAATGGGGTCGATCTTGGTGGCGCGGCGAGCAGGAAAATAAGCAGCCAAAATGGCGATGGCGACCAGAAGCAGCGCTGCCGAGCCGAAGGTCAGTGGGTCGGTAGGTTTTACTCCGAAAAGAAGTCCCGAGAGCACCCGACCCAGGGCCAGAGTCGCAACCGCTCCGATGGTCACTCCAACTCCGGCCAGCTTCAGTGCCTGTCGTACCACCATCCACCACATCTCGCCTGGGCTTGCTCCGAGCGCCATGCGAATCCCGATTTCGTGGGCCCGCTGGGTTACCGAATAGGCGATCACGCCGTATATGCCCACGCTCGCGAGCACCAGGGCCAAACCTCCGAAGATTGCCAGCATCAGCAACTGAAACCGCTGCGAAGCTACGGAGGCGTCCACCACCTCCTGCATCGTTCGAAGGTGGGTGAGCGGGAGCTCCCGGTCCACACTGCGCACGGCGCTTCGAATAGAGGAGGCCAAGGCCTTCGGTTCTATGGCTGATCGTACCGCCAGATTTATCCATCCCTGCGGCATCTGCTCGTAAAGGAAATACATCTCGCGCCCAGCGTCCTGGTCGAGACCGCGGCGTTTTACGTCCGCCACCACACCGACCACGCGGTACGGAGCGCCCCTGCCCCAAAGCTGGATCTCCTGCCCTACCGCCCGCGTTGTCCCACCTGGTCCGGGCCAGAGCCGGCGCGCCAGGGTTTGGTTCAACAACAGCACACGCGGGCTTTCCCGCGTATCCCGGTCGGTGAACCCGTGCCCCTCAAGCACTGGGATGCCCATGGTGGCAAGATACCCGGCGCTGACGATGCGATAGCCGGCGATCGGCTCCTTGCCCGGAGCGTAGGTCTGGCCCACGACGGTAAACAACCACTCCCCTCCGCCTTCCAGTGGAAGTCCATCGCTCACCGCGGCTGATTTCACCCCCGGCAGCGCTGACACCTTTCGCAGCAGTTCCTCGACGAAACCGACTTGTGCAGAGTCCCTCGCATATCGTGCCCCTGAAAGATCGATCTCAACGGTGGCTACGCCCTCCGGCCGGAATCCCGGCTTCACCTCCAGCAGCCGCCAGTAACTGCGCAGCAGAAGCCCCACGCCTATGAGCAGACTCAGGGCCAGCGCGATCTCCGAAACCGCCAGCGCTCCCCGGATGCGGTTTCCTTGTCGCGACTCGCTGGAGCTGCGTCCGCCCTCTTTCAACGCTTCGCTCAGAATCCCCGCGCGGCTCCCATCTGAAGAGATGAGGGCTGGGGCCAGCCCGAATAGGAAACCGATCACAAGAGTTACCGCCCAGGTAAAGGTGAGCACCTGGTAGTCCACCGCGATCGCAGCTTGCCGGGGTAACTGCAGGTCTTGCAGGCTGGCCAGGAGTTTTGTGGCGCCCTCGGCCAGGCACAAGCCCAGCAGACCGCCAAGACCAGCCAGCACCAGGCTCTCCGTGATCATCTGCCGGAACAGTCGCAACCGGCCGGCCCCCACCGCGGTGCGGATGGCCACCTCCTTCCGCCGCGAGGCTGCTCGCGCCAGTAACAGGCTGGTGACGTTGGCGCAGGCGATCAGCAGCACGAGTCCCACAGCGCCCAGCAGCACCAGCAGCGGCTGCCGTACATCTCCAACGATTGCTTCGTGCAAAGGCAATACTGTGGCGCCCCAGCCGGCGTTGTGGCGCGGGTACACTTTCTCCAATCGGGAGGTTATGACATCCATGTCTACCTGCGCCGCCCGAAGTGTCACCCCCTGCTTCAGCCGTCCCACAGTGGTCAGGAACCGATTTCCTCGGTCCGGTTGCACCAAGTCGGCGGCCAAGGGGACCATCAGATCCAACTTCTGTGACGAACCTGAAGCAAAACAGTCCAGGGCTGTTTCCATTTGGGTTCCGCCCGGCAACACCCCGATGACGGTCGCGCTGCGGCCGTCCAACTGAACGGAATGCCCCACGATCGAGGGGTCCGATCCAAAACGCCGCCGCCAGAGTCCGTAACTGATCAGCACAACATGCCCACCGCCCGGCTGGTCTTCCCTGGGTAGAAACCCGCGCCCAATCACCGGGCGCACACCCAGCAGCGGCAGCAGGTTGGAGGACACCCGCAACCCGGAAAGCCGCTCCGGCTCGCCTTTGCCGGCAAGGTTGAAGTTCCAGGTGGCGAAGACCGCCAAGTCTTCGAACGAGCGGCTTTGCGCCCTCCAGTCCAGAACGTTCGCCAGCGAGCTTGGAAACTGCGGAAAGCCTGCCGACAGGTTGTGGTCTATCACCAGCACCAGCCGTCCCGGGTCCCGGAACGGCAAAGGGCGAAATAGGACTGCACGGACCACACTGAAGATGGCTGTGTTGGCCCCGATGCCGAGGGCGAGCGTGACGACAGCCACGGCAGTGAAGCCCGGGTTCTTGGCCAGCATGCGGAGCCCATACCGGAGGTCCTGCCATAGCGTTTCTAGCCAACCGAGGCTGTTCATGTGATAGATCTCCTCTCGAATCAGCGTGGCGTTGCCGAGTTTTCGGTGCGCGGCGTAGCGCGCCTCCTGCGGCGACATGCCTCGCGCAATGTTCTCGTCGGTCTCGGCTTCGAGATACGCTTCGAGCTCGCGCGCCCGTTCCTCATCCCAATAGCGGCGGCGAAAGAAACGAGTCCAGCTCATGATTTGCTCCCCCCTGGGCCCGGGCGCAGACCTCCGTATTTGAGGTCTGCGGCTTTGCTTGAGAAGAACCGCGGGCCTGAAGAACGTAGGTCCGCGCTACCAGCTCCGAACGGGCGCATCACCTTGTTGCCCCCTGAGGGGACTCGAAAAATTCGAGGGCCTTCCGCACGTGCTGTTCGGCAAGAGCAGGGTTCGAGATCTCGTGGCCCTCACCCGGATAAACGACCAGACGAACCGGGCGGCCGATTTGGCGTAGTGCCTCATAGAATTTCATCGTGTCATCGTATCGGGTATCTTTCTCCCCGATTACCAGCAGCAATGGAGTTACGATCTTGTCCACCTGGAATACAGGTGAGATGCGACGGTAGAGCTCCAGAGAGTCCTCCGGTTTCCTGCCACCCAGAAAGCCGGGAATTGTTTCGTCTCCCAGTGGGTGGCGCATCTGGTAATAGCCGAGCCAGTTGGACACACCTCCATGCGAAACTGCGGCGCGGAATGCGCGCGTCTGTGTGAGGAGTTGATCGATCGCGCTGGCACCGTTGCTCGAACTGTAAAGAAACAATTGGTCCGGGTCCGCGATTCCACGCCGGACAAGTTCGGCGATTCCGCTCATAACATCGTCGGTCAGGACGTCCACTGGGTCGCGATTCTTCGAGGCGCCCACATAAGCTTCCCCAAAGGCCATTTCCGGAAAGGTATGCGGCGCGCGATGGTCCGGAAAGAAAACCGCGAAACCCGCTTTTGTAAACGCGTAGTTGCCCAGGACCGGAATGTTCAAAAAACGGTTGCGCCAGTGTGAGTATGGATCGACGAGCAGCGGCACACGCCGGCTGCCAGTGGGCCTGGCAAGAATACCCTGCAACTCCTCTCCGTGTGCGTTTTTCCATCGGACCACTTCCTGAGTCCACCCCAGGCTCCATGTGGCTGTTTGCGGATTCGGGTCCACGAGCACGCGAGGCTTTCCGGCTCGGTCGCGAACCCATATCGTCCCGTAGTGAGAACCGTCGCTCTGCACCCATGCGACTACGTCATTACCCGCCGCCAAGCCGCCAATGCGGCGCATTGCGGCGCCCTGGCTAACCCGCTTGAAACGTCCGCCGAGGTTCAGACGCCCGACCGGTTCGTCAGCGCCGTTCGCAGCGATCACCCACAGCGACTTGGAATCCCGCGCCCACTGGAATGCAAGAATGGGCATCTCCGACACGGGCCGCGGCTTGCTATTCTCGTGTTGATCGCCGCACAGGCAGAACAACAACAGAGGGCCATAAGGCTTTTCCGCATCGAGGTAGGCTACCCGTTTTCCGTCCGGGGATCTTCGTGGGCTTGAGAGGCGAGGAGTGCCTTGTACCTGAGGCAGTTTAACTATATCCCGACTCCGGTGGTTGTCCATTCGCTTTGGCCGCGAATTCGGAGCGGTGTCGACCTCCCACCAGTTCTGACCGAGCTTGTACCAAAGTTGCAGGCCATCGGAGGACAGATCGAGTAGCTGTGGGGCCACCAGCCCTTGCAGTTCGCTCGGAGATTGCGCAAAGCAGACAGCCGGCAGCAGGGACAGCGAACAGATAAGCTCTACGCCAAGTTTCATTACGTTTGCCCTTTCCGACCTTCTTCCGCCAGGCATCTATCCTCAGTCCTCCGTCACCATTTTCAGTGGAATCGATAACGTGCCGATTTTCCCCGAGCTAACATCCCGCACCCACTGTTTCAGAACGGTGGCATTGGGGAGAATTTGCAAAGGGATCTCTAACACCAAGCCATTGCGCAGAGCGTCCTCATACGCCTGCGGGCGCATATTGAATTCGGCCGTCTGAGAAACAAGTGAACCAACCTGGTTTCCATCCGGCGCTGCGAAGCGCACCCCCAGTTCCAACTTGGCGTGCCATCGGTCGTTTTCCCGAACGAAGTCGAGACCGCCAGCATCCACAGATAATCGCAATGTGACAGCATCCCGCTTGCGAGTGGCCGCAATCGTGATCGGAATGGCTGTCGAATCCACCGGACTCAGCAGCGCCTGCGTGACTTCGGTTTCTTTGTTCTGAGGGTACGGTTCACCAGGTCTGTCGAGATAGTATCCCTCGCGATAGCGCAGCATCACATCGTGCCGACGCACCTGCAGTCGCACCTTGTGAAACGTGTGGGTGGCATCCGCAGGAGGGTAAAAGCCGATTGTATAGGTGAAACGAATATCATCGAGGGCGGTGCGCATTCCGACATCCAGATCATTGCGCTCGTACCAAGCCAGCCCTCCAGTTCGCGAGGCAATCCGGTCCATAGTCCAAATCGAGTCATACCCGGTAGGACTAGCCGTCAATCCTCTCGAATCTATCGGGTACACTGCCACGTCAGCGTTGTTCAACTTTTGAATAATGCGCCGAACCTCAGCAGTATAATCCCGTTCGTGCGGGGCGGCGCCGTCAGCTCCGCTCCAACGGACGTTCAATGGAAATCCCGCCGAAACCCAGATCAGAGTCTTCCGCCCCGGCACGCTTGCCAGATGCGCGGCAATTTCTTCGAAAGCCCGCAAGGTCTCACGCACTCGTTGGTCGAGTAGGAACGTCTGTTCCTCTTTAGGAGAGTCGGACTCAGGTGCGTGATGCCTGCCCCCAATGCGGCCAGGGAAGATTGCCCCATCCAAAGTGGATACGCTCGCATCATCTGTACCTGTGGCCTCGACCTGCCCCCAATTCACCGGATCAGCTCGCAATGCAGCAAGTTTTTCCAACAATGCTGCCGTATCGCCGCCGAACTCACTGATTACCTTTAATTTTCGGTCAAGGACATACAGGGCGATTCTATCGTTCGGTTCAATGCGTTGAAGCATTCGGATGACCTGCTGGCGCGTCCGGGCCTGATCTTCCCACCCTGTATTCAACCAGTCGAGAAGGATGACAGCATGCGCGCTCCGTACACCGGCAGTGCGCGCGAACTGGTTCGTGAAGGTATTGCGAGGGACCGACTGAGGTTGAGAGGCAATCCCTGGAGCTTCGACAACAAATATGCTGATCGGACACCGTTTGCCGTTGTCGAATAGTTCGAAGTCTTCCCTTTTCAAATCCACCACGGGCCGCCCTTGCTTGTCCTGAGCAACAACGCTCATTTGGACCAGTCGAGTTGTGGAACGAATAATCAGATCGCCTTGGTTATCGAGGGCGAGTGATCGGCCAGCCATCACCACGGCCACAACACTCAGGGCCAAAGCGGCTCCCGCAAGGAATACCGAACCTCTTGCAGGGAAGGACATGGTGGTCACTCAGACCTCAATTCCCTAAGCGGATCCACGCGCGCCGCCCGGAGCGCAGGAATGAATGCCGCTCCTGCCGATGTGGCAAACAGCAAAAGAGAGACACCGATGAAAGTGAGTCCGTCATAAGGAGAGACCCCCCTCACCTGCGATGCGATGAAGCGCATCATCACGCAAGCGCCTGCCCCACCCAGGATCAGCCCTATGCCCGTCAGCAAGAGGGCTCTGCCCAAGATGTCACGTACAACCGTTGCCGGCTTTGCTCCAATCGCCATGCGAATACCGATTTCCCGCCTTCGCCTCGAGACCGAGAAGGCCACCACACTATACAGGCCGACCGAGGCCACGATGGCCGCCAGGATGGCGAACGAAGTCAGAAGGCCGGCGGCAAGCCGTTGCGGCGCGATCGACACTCGCACGTGTTCATCCCCAGTGTGGATACCGTAAAGCACGACGCCTGGGAAAGCCTCACGCCACTCGTGCTGGATCCCACGCACCAAACCCAATGGCTCCCCGCGCGTTCGGGCGATCAGGTTCACGGCCGGAAACTCCCATTGCCAAGCTGCAAAATACATGTATGGCTCCGCGTTCTCCCAAATGGAGACATACTTGGAATCACGGGCCAGACCCACAACCTCGGCTAACACGCGGTGGCCAGGTTGGTCATTTACAAGGATTGTGCGGCCCACCACGTCAGAACCATGCCAGAGGCGTTGAGCCAGCGTCTGATTGACAACCACGCCCTTTGTGGAATTTCCGTTGTCGCGCCAAGTGAACTCACGCCCCGCCAAAATTGCAATCCCTAGGGTTCGAAAGTAGTCGGGGCCTACCATGTTGTACGCGACTTCTATTTCTTCGGGGTTGCGACTATTTGCGTCCGCAACCGACATCGTCGGCCGCATCGTGAGTGGCAAATCCCACGCCACCGTCGCTGTCTCGACGCCTGCGACGCTCGAAACTTCTCGCAACGCCGCCTGCGTGAAAACCTGGCTACGCGCCCCGTCCAAATGCTCTCGAGGCGCCTCGACACGCATAATCAGAAGATTATCGGGACGAAAACCAAGGTCAACCGAGTAAGCCTTCAGGACGCTTCGCGTGAACATCCCGCCAACCACCAGCAGAACCATCGAAAAAGCCACCTGCACCACTACGAGGGAGCGTTGGAGCCAGTGGCCGCTGGGACCCTGCAAAGCGGCGTTGCCGGACTCCTTCAAGAAAGGAATGATATCGGGTTGGCTGGCCTGGAGGGCGGGGGCGAGCCCGAAGAGAAGAATCGTGGCGAGTGACAGCAAGAAGCTGAAGAACAGAATACGGCTGCCAAGCCCCAGGTCGAGCGCCAGCGGAATCCCAAAGGCATTGGGAAAGCGCGCCAGAACTCCATCCAGCGCATAAGCAACCAGCAGAGCTACGGAAAAGCTGGCGATGACCAGCAAAAGATTTTCAGCCATCAACTGGCGGACCAGTCGCCCGCGCGCTGCGCCCAGCGCGATCCGGATCGCCATCTCACGGCGCCGGGCGAAAGCGCGCTCAAGCAGTAGATTCGAAACGTTGGCGCAAGCCAGTAAAAGCACCAATCCCGCTCCAACACTGAACACCACGAGCGACCGGGTGATCGAGTCTCGGTAGGCAGGCCAGAACTTGGACCGGCTGGCTGAGAATGCGGCGACGGTGATGTCCCGGTTGGTGGCGGGTTCGGCTTGGGCAAGCGCGGCGGCAATAAGCCGGAGTTCCGCCTCCGCCTGCGATACAGTGACGCCCTGTTTCAACCGGCCCAGCAGAACCATCCAACGCGCGGCGCGTCGATGAAAGATATCGAGATCCCCGATGCGCGGGAGCAGAAGAGGAACCGTGCTCAGCGGGATCCACACCTGCGGCGGATCGCCCCAGTTCAGGTTAGCCCCGCGGTAGCGTTTGGGCACCACGCCGATCACGAGGAAGGCATGATTCGCAATCGTGATCGTTTTCGCAATCAGACTTGAATCACCTCCAAAACGTTTGCGCCAGAGCTCCTCGCCTACCATGGCCACCGGTTGGGTGCTCGAGGATTCTCCGTCCTCTCGAGTAAAGGCGCGGCCCGCCAGGGGCGGAAGCTCGAGCATGGAGAAATAATCCGTGCTGACTGCCTCCACGGAAACGCCTTCAGTGCTTTCACCGATGCTCAGGTTCAAAGGAAGCCGGACATAGGCAGAAAGATGCTGGAAGGATTGACTATGCTGGCTGAAATCCTCGTAGTCGGGATAAGAACTCGAGACGTAACGTGCCGCCTTCTTATCGAAATTATAGACAGCAACAAGCTGCTGCGGCTCGGGTAGCGGCAGCGGACTCAAGAGGGTCTGGTCCGTTGCGTTGAAAATTGCCGTGGCACCACCAATTCCCAGCGCCAGAGTCACAACTGCGGCAGCCGTGAATGCGGGATTCTTGCGCAGCATCCGCAGGCCGTAGCGAAGGTCTTGCCATAGTGTTTCTAGCCAGCCGAGGCTGTTCATGTGATAAATCTCCTCTCGAATCAGCGTGGCGTTGCCGAGTTTGCGGTGCGCGGCGTAGCGCGCCTCTTCCGGCGACATGCCTCGGGCAATGTTCTCATCGGTCTCCGCTTCGAGATACGCTTCGAGCTCGCGCGCGCGTTCCTGATCCCAATAGCGGCGGCGAAAGAAACGAGTCCAGCTCATGATTTGCTCCCCCCTGGGCCCGGGCGCAGACCTCCGTATTTGAGGTCTGCGGCTTTGCTTGAGAAGAACTGCGGACCTGAAGAACGCAGGTCCGCGCTCCCGCTCGTCACTCGTCACTGCCCTATTCATACCTCAGCGCCACGATGGGGTCCACCTTGGCGGCCCGCCGCGCGGGAAGGTAGGTGGCAAGAAGCGCCACTCCGCCCAGCATCCCCGAGACGATAATAAAAATGACGGGGTCGGTCGACCGCACGCTGTAGAGTAAGCTGGAGAGGAAGCGCGTCAAGGCCAGAGCCCCGGCGAAGCCGATGCCGATCCCGAGGGCGGCCAGGACGATTCCCTGCCGCAGCACGAGGTGCAGCACGTCGAGTCGCTCCGCCCCCAGCGCCATGCGGATGCCGATTTCGTGGGTGCGCTGCGTGACGGTGTAAGTCATCACGCCGTAAATTCCGACCGCCGCCAGAGCCGCGGCGAGAAATGCGAAGAGCCCCAAGAGGGCCGTATTGAATTTGCTGGACGCAACTTGCCCGGCGAGGAGTTGATCCATGGTCGTGACGTCGTAGATGGGCAGGGTCTTGTCGATGCTCTCCACCCGCGAGCGCAGCGCGCGCACCAGGCGGAGCGGCTCCTGCGTGGTGCGGAGGACCACGGTCATCTCCGGGTACGACGTCTGCAAATAGGGCACGAAGATTTCTGGTTCGGGGCGTGACACCAGTCCGGCTTGTCTCAGGTCGCCGGCCACGCCCACGATGGTGACCCAGCCAATGTCGGCGGAGATCTGAATTCGCTTGCCCACAGGGTCGCCGTCGGAGAAGAAGGTTCGGACACACGCTTGGTTAAGGATGACAACCTTGGGTGCGTCAGCGGAATCCCTCGGCGTGAAGGTCCGCCCCGATATCAAGGGGACGCCAATCGCGTGAAGGTAGCCCGGGCTCACGATATTGATCGCCGCGCCCGTGTTCACGTCGGCCCGGGGAAGGCGGCCTTCGATCTCGAACCCGGCCGCCATAATGTAGCCCATGAGAGGGGGGGCGGCCACGGCATCGGCCGAGGAAACCCCCGGCAGAGTGCGGAGACTCGTCAACAGGTTCTGGAAGAAGGCGCGCTGCTGGTCGGGTTTTTGATATTGGTTGTCAGGCAGCCCCACGCGTGCCGTGAGGAGGTTGTGGGGATCGAAGCCCGGGTCCGTTGTGGTCAAGCGCACGAAACTTCTCACCAGAAGCCCTGCGCCAATAAGCAAGACCAGCGCCAGAGCTAATTGCATGACCACGAGCGCCCCCTGCGTCCGCGCGCGGCCCGGCCCCAACGCCAAACGCGAGCCTCCTTCCTTCAGCGATTCGCCGGGGTGGGTTTTCGTGGCGGCCAGGACGGGAACGAGCCCAAAGACCAAGCCCGTCAACATTGCCACCAGCGCGGTAAAGAGCAGCACGCGGTAATCGATGTGGATATCGGCCAAGTGGGGAATTTTCGCCGGCCCCAGTGCCCGTAAGACGGAGACTCCCTCAGCGGCCAGTCCCACGCCGGCCGCTCCCCCCAGTGCCGCGAGAAGCAAACTTTCGGTGAGGAGTTGCCGTGCCAGCCGCCAGCGGCCCGCGCCCAGCGCCGTGCGGATGGCGATCTCCTTCTCCCGCCGGACGGCGCGAGCTAGTTGAAGGTTGGCCACGTTCGCGCAAGCGATGAGGAGAACAAATCCCACCGCTCCCAGGAGGACGAGCAGGGCGAGGCGCACATTGCCCACCAGCCGCGCGTGCAGCGACATGAGTTGCGCTCGCGCCCCCGCCATCATCTTGGCGTACCCGCCCTTGTAGCTGCTCTCGAGTCCGTGGTTGATGAAAGCGAGGTTGGATTCGGCGCGTTGGATGGTGATCCCCGGCTTCAGGCGGGCGATTACGCTCACGAACATGTGCATTTCGCCGGGAGCAACTCCCGAAGTCTCGTGAAGGTCGAAGGGCACATATAGAGCGGGCTGAAAGTTCGCGACGAACTCGAAGTTTGCCGGCATTATGCCCAAGACGGTATAAGGATTCCCGTTAAGAGTGATCGCCTTGCCGACGATCGAAGCGTTTTCACCGAAGCGGCTTTGCCAGAGCTTGTGGCTCAAGACGCAGACTTGCGGCCCGCCCGGTCGGTCTTCGTCGGCAAGAAAAGGCCGGCCCAGCACGGGCGCGACACCCAGGACGGGGAAAAATCCCGCCGTCACCTTGGCTCCCTCGAGGCGCACAGAATCACCGGCGCCGGTCAGCGTGAGGTCGACCGTGTTGTAGGCCGCCATGCCCTCAAAGACTTGATTTTGCTTGGCCCAGGCGAAATAGTCAGAGTCGAAGACCAGCATGTTGTTCTGCCGCGGAATGAAATCGGTGATCCAGACCAAGCGGCCGGCGTTTTTGTAAGGCAGGGGACGTAAAAGCACGGTGTTCACAACGCTAAAGATCGCCGTATTCGCCCCTATGCCAAGCGCCAGAGTAATGACGGCCACTGCCGTAAAGCCGGGATTTTTCCGGAGTGTGCGCCAACCAAAACGCAGGTCCTGCAAGAGGGTTTCGAGCCAACCAAGGCTGTTCATGCGATAGATATCCTCCCGAATCAGCGTGGTGTTGCCGAGCTTGCGACGCGCGGCGTAGCGCGCCTCCTCCGGCGACATGCCTCGCGCAATGTTTTCGTCGATCTCAGCTTCGAGGTACGCTTCGAGCTCGCGCGCCCGTTCCTCATCCCAGTAGCGGCGGTGAAAGAAACGAGTCCAAATCATAGTTAGCTCTCAGGTTTCAGCCATCAGTTCTCAGTTGTCAGTTATCAGCACGCGTAGCGCAGACCTCCGTGTTTGAGGTCTGCGGCTTTGCTTGAGAAGAACTGAAAACTGATGCTTGACGACTGATAACTGCATTTTCTTACTCCTCGGCCGGCCTCAGCACCCGGTTGATGGCGCGCACCAGTTCATCCCATCGGCTGGTCTGCTGGGCCAATTGCTTGCGGCCCGCCGGCGTCAGCCGGTAGTAACGCGCCCGGCGGTTGTTTTCCGAAGTTCCCCAGAAGGAAGCGATCCAGCCGCGGTCCTCCAGCCGGTGCAGGGCGGGATAGAGCGAGCCATGCTCGACTTGCAGGACATCTTCGGAGCGGTGTTCGATGGCGTAGGCGATGGTGTGCCCGTGGGCGGGACCCAGCACCAGCGTTTGCAGAATCAGCAGGTCGAGCGTGCCCTGGAGCAGCTCGCCTTCTAGCGGAGGTGAACCTTTCTTTGGCATGCCGCCGTTATACTCCAATAGATCATCTTCTACAAGAAGAAAATGCAAACCAGCTATATTTATTCAATGTGACAGGATGACCGCAAGACGCTAGAGAGGGGAACTTTAGAAGATTACCTATGGGTAGGCTGGAGTTGACCTTTGCCTCGCAAACCAGTGTGATGGACGGGGTAGCACCAACCGACGAATTTGGGGTCCGCCGCTTTGCTTGGGAAGAAGCGCGGACCTGAAGAACGCAGATCCGTGCTACCCCCCTCCCTGTTGTCAGCAGTCAGTCGTCAGTTGTCGGACGACCGTAGGTTCGAAGTGGGAACTAGATATTACAAACCCATCGCCCTACCCCTGTCACCTCACACCTGAGACGTGATACCTATTCGTATCTCAGCGCCACCATGGGATCGACCTTGGTCGCGCGGCGCGCGGGAATGTAGCTAGCCATCAAGACCACGGCGGCTAGCAACAGGGAGACAGCAGCAAAGGTCGCTGTATCAGTCGGCTTCACTTCAAACAGGAAGTTCTGAAGCACACGAGTGATCGCGACCGCGCCGCACAATCCGAGCCCCACTCCAACCAGGATCAGAGGCAAGCTACTTCGAAGGATCATCCGCAAGATGTTGGCTGGCTCCGCCCCGAGCGCCAAGCGAATCCCAATCTCGTGCGTGCGCTGGCTCACAGAAAATGCCGTTACGCCGTATATCCCGACGGCCGCGATCAACAGCGCGGCGGCGGAAAGGACACCTAAAAGTCTCGAGTAGAAGCGAGGCTGGGCTACCGAGCCGCTGATTAAGTCCGGCAGGGTCTCGACCGCGTAGGCCGGCTGGTCCTTATCCACCTCGTGCAGCCGTTCTCGCATGAGCGCGGCGATGCTGGTGGGATTGGCCCTGCTGCGAACGAGGTAGACCATGTGGGACAGATAAATGGGGTCCGAAACCTGCAAGTACGGCTGGTAAACGGCTAGCGGCGCCGATTCCGCCAGACTCTGCTGCCTCACGTTTTCCACCACCCCTACAACGGTCAGCCAGTCCTGTGGCCCCGGGTAAGGCTTGAAGTACACTCGTTTGCCGAGCGGGTTCTGATCCGGCCAGAATCGCGTGGCGGCCGCTGCACTCACGATCACAACTGGCAAAGCCTTCTCGTTATCCCAGGCGTTGAAATATCGGCCACGCAATAAGCGAATCCCCATCGTCTGGAAGTAATTGTGGCTCACTCCGACCCGGCAGGCGACAGTCTGGTCCAGGGAATCTGGTAGGCCCTCGGCGCCGAAGCTCGTGCTGACAAGCAAATGACCGAACGGGAGCCAGTTCACCGCGGCGACAGAACTGATTCCGGGCAGAGTCTCGAGTTTTCCCAGCACCTGCTGGTGAAAACTCTTCAGTTGCTCCAGAGGTCGACCCTGAGACGGGAAGACAGTCATGGTAAGAACGTTTTCCGGAAAGAATCCGGGGTCCACCAAGCGAAGATGGACGAAGCTCTTGATCAGCAAGCCAGCCCCGATGAGCAATACCAGTGCGAGCGCCACTTCCGAAACTACCAACGCATTCTTCAGGCGCTGACCGCTTCCCGTAACCCGCTGCGATGCTGCCTGCTGTAACGATTCGTTCAACGGCACGCCGGAGAGGTGAATGGCGGGAGCAACGCCAAACATAACGCCGGTCAGCAAGGAAACCAGCAGAGTGAATGCCAGCACCCACCCATCCAGATGGATTTCCCGCATGCGAGGCATATCCCCGGGCGGAACCAACGAGAGAAAAACTCGGACTCCCCAAGCCGCCAGCAGCAACCCTAGCGCCCCGCCGAAGAACGAAAGCGTCATGCTTTCGCAGATCAATTGGCGGACAAGCCTGAACCGCCCCGCGCCCAATGAGGCTCGAATGGCCATCTCCTGTCGGCGGCTGAGGCCCCTCGCCAGGAGCAAGTTGGCTACATTGGCGCACGCAATCAGCAGGATGAATCCCACGGCGCCAAGAAGCACGAGTAGAGAGCGCCCCACATCACCTACTACGTATTCGTGCAGGGAAAAAAGGCGTAGGTTTTGCCCCACCTCCTTACCCGGAAATGCGCTGGCAAGTTGGCGAGAAATGACGTCCAGTTCGGCCTGTGCTTGCCGCTTGGTGACATTGGGCCTCAGACGCGCGATCACCCCCCGCCGCGCGAGCTTGAACTTCAGCGGATCGAGAGATACCAGCGACCACACGCCTTGCTCAGAGGGAAAGGCAAAGCCGGCAGGCATGACTCCCAATACGGTGTGAGCGATCCCATCCAGCGTAAGGTTTTTCCCGATGACTCCCGGATCGGCATGAAACTGCGCACGCCAAAATCTGTCGCTTAGCACCACACTGTCGCGGCCAGGGCCCTTCTCATCTCCAGGGAGAAAGGTTCGTCCGAGCGCGGGGGCGATGCCCATGGTCGGCCAGAAACCCGTCGCGACCTCGCAACGGCGCACCACCACGGGCTCGCCGGCGCCGGTGAGATTGGCGATGCCCGCACTGAACGCGGCCAGATCCTCGAACGCTCGGCCCTGCTTCTCGTATTCCATGTACTCGACGTCCGTGAGAGGGCCAAAGCCCCTGTCTGGCGTGCCCGATTGGATCAAGAAAAGCTGCTCAGGATGCGGATAAGGAAGAGGCTGGAGCAACACAGAATTGACGACAGTGAAGATGGCGGTATTCGGGCCGATGCCGAGCGCAAGAGTCGCGACGGCCACGGCCGTGAAGCCGGGATTGCGGCGCAACTGGCGCACGCCGTAGCGGAGGTCTTGCAGCAAGGTTTCAAACCAACGAAGGCCCCACATCTCGCGCGTCACCTCCTTGACCAACGTGACGTTGCCGAACTCGCGGAGGGCCGAGGCACGCGCTTGCCCGGCGGTCTCGCCCTGCTCCATGCGCTCCTGTGCGGCCATGCGCAGGTGAGCCTGGACCTCCTCGTCCAGCTCCTCTTCGCGCCGACGTCGATGAAACAACCAGGTCCAAAGACTCATGACTGTCCCTCCTCATTCGTATCTCAGCGCCACCATGGGATCGACGCGCGCAGCGCGAACTGTGGGGAAAATCGTTCCGGCTGCCGCCGTCAGAGCCACTAATATCACTGTGGCAATGAGCGATTTCGAATCTTGCGGTGAGATACCGTATAGCAGCGAGCGAATTCCAGGCCCCGCGACCAGTGTGGCCCCGAGACCTATGATGATCCCCGCTGCCGTCATAGCTAGAGTCTGACGTGCAATCAACTTTCCAATATGCGAGGGCTGCGCGCCAAGCGCCATGCGAATGCCGATCTCGCGCCGCCTCTGCGTCACAACGTAGGCGAGTAATCCATAGATTCCCACGCCGACGAGCAGCGCCGCGATGCCGCCGAACAGGGATGCAAGCGACGCCGTGATTCGCTCACCCGCAATACTGTTATCAACCTCTTCGGCCAGGGTGTGGACTTCGAGGAAAGGCAGGCCGGGATCAAGGGACGCCAAGGCCTTCCGAACCGGCTCAATAACTGCCCCGGGCCGCTGGCGGGTGCGCACGTTGAGCACAAACTGGCCAAAGTCAGTCTCACATGTGTAGAAGATTGGAACGACCGGCGACCGCAGCGAGCGGTACTTGGCGTCGCTCACTACCCCGATAATCTCGTACATCTCACTCGCCACCTCGCCGGCCGCGCCCCCACCGAACAGCTTACCCAGCGGTTGGGTATTTGGAAAAAACCGCTGTGCGAACGCTTGATTCACCACCACCATCACCCGGCCTACGTGCTTTGGTTCTGGGACATCACTGGGTACGAAGTCGCGCCCAACGAGAATGTGCATTCCCATCGTGTCGAAGTACTCGGTCGAGACATAGTTGACGCTGGTGTTCAAGAAATCGGCCGGCACTATTCGTTGCCCCACTGGTGCGACGGTCATTGCCTGTCCAGTCCCGCGCATCACCCCCATTGAAGAGACCCCGACGGACACCACCCCGGGTATCGCGCGCACTCGCTCTGTGAATGTTTTCAGAAACACAGCCGTCTTGCCGGTGTAGCCGTTCAGGTTGAGAGTGAACGTGGCGATGTGGTTGCGATCGAACCCCGGATCGACCCGCTGCAATTGCTGGAACGTACGGACGAATAAACACGCGGTCGTGAGCAGGAACGTACACAGCGCAATCTGTAGAGCAATTAACGCCTGCCGCCCGCGCATGCCTGCACTCGACCGCGTAGCGCGGAGCAGGCTGTCAAGATTCGAGCGGGAAACGGCGATTGCCGGGCTCACACTGAATAGAAGCATCGTGACCAAGGACAGGGCCAGCAAAAAAAGGAAAACCCTCCAGTTGATCCCGACATCGACTGAGAGCGGCACGAGCGAGGGGCTCGGATAGGCGCGGATCGGCGGCAACGTTCGTATCGCCAGCGGCATTCCCGCAACTGCAACCACCAACCCGGCCGTAGCGCTCAATGCGGCGAGCAGCACGTTTTCTGCGAGCAATTGCCGTACCAGCCGGAAGCGTGTTGCGCCGACCGCCAGCCGGACCGTAATCTCCTGTTGTCTTGCCGCGGCTCGCTCCAGCAAAAGCCCTGCAACATTGGTGCAGACAATGAGAAGAAGAAGCACGACGGAAGCCATCAGTAACTTGAGCACGTCGCCATAACGGTCGCGAAGGACGGAAACGCCTCGCTCCAGCGGCTCAAGCCCCAAGCCGAGGCTGAGGAGCACCGATACGGTTTGCGGTGGCAGTTTCTGGATGTTCTGATAATAGTCCTTCATCGTGGACTGCCAGAGTGTCTGACATTCCGCCTCCGCCTGCAAACGGGTGAACCCCGTTTGCAGGCGCCCTGCCAGCTCAAGATAGGTATTGTCAAGCGTGAGCTGTGCGAGCAGAAGGTAGGCGCGCAAGGGGACACGCAAGTCAGGGGTCATTTCAACCATAAGTCCGTTGAAGTCGCGCGGCAGCACCCCGACGATTGCAAAGCGATGGCCGTTGACAAGGACCGTTCGCCCATTTACCACAGCAGGGTCGCTCCCAAAGCGCCGCTGCCAGAAGCCATAGCTCAACACGGTTGGGGGCATGCCCGGACTCTCGTTCGCGTCGCTGGGCAAGAGCACCCGCCCGTACAAAGCCCGTACGCCTAATGCCTCGAAGAAATTAGGGGTCACACCATGGATAGTAATCTCTTCTGACGGCTCAGGATCACTCATAGCGAAGTGCAAGTCCCCGCCTGTCTCTCCGAATGCGGCGGTAAGAGTTGTGGCATGGTCGTGCAGGGCTCGGTAGTATGAATAATGCAAAAAGCTATAAGTTCCTATCTTTGGAAGTCGCTGCACCATCCTGACCAACTCGGCGGGACGGCGCACGGGTAGCGGTCGTAAGAACACTGCATCAAACAAACTGAAAATCACGGTGGTGGCTCCGATCCCCAGAGCGAGAAGCCCAGTGACCAACAGCGTGAAACCAGGATTCTTTGCCAGCCTCCGGGCGCCGTAACGGAGGTCTTGCAGCAAGGTCTCAAGCCAACGAAGGCCCCACATGTCCCGCGTCACCTCCTTGACCAAGGTGACGTTGCCGAATTCGCGGACTGCTGAGGCGCGCGCTTGCTCGGCGGTTTCGCCCTGCTCCACGCGCTCCTGTGCATCCATGCGCAAGTGACTCTGAACTTCTTCGTCCAGGTCCTTTTCACATTGCTGTCGGCGAAACAACCAGTTCCACGGACTCATGACTGTTCCTCCTCATTCGTATCGTAGCGCCACCATAGGATGGTCGCCCGCCATCGTAGCGCTGGCATCCTGCCGGCAGCCGCCGAGACGGCGGCGCTACTCGTATCGCAACGCCACCAGGGGATCAACTTTAGTCGCCCGGCGCGCGGGGATGTAGCTGGCCACAAGCGCCACGGCAATTACTCCAAGGGCGGCGAAGGAAATGGGCAGGACGCTGCTTGGAGGCAGGCCCGCAATCAGGCTGGCGGCGAATTTCCTGGCCCAAAGCGCAACCGGAATTCCGGCTGCCAGGCCCATCGAGACCATCACCAGCGCGTCGCGCAGCACCATCCAGCTCACAGCGCCGCGCGTCGCGCCCAGCGCGATGCGGACGCCAATCTCCTTGGTGCGGCGCGCTGCCGTGTATGCCAGCAGCCCATAGAGGCCGATAGCGGTGAGCATGGACCCCAGTGCACCGAACGAACCGGAGAGCATAGCGATGAGCCGTTCGGGGACGATGGATGCATCCACTTGATCGGACATCGTGGTGACGTGGTTCACCTGTACACCTTTCAGTATCTCGGCCACGCTGCGCCGTATCTCACCCGTCACGGCCGTCAGGGAAATGCGGGTACGAAGGATAAGATCATTGGCGAACATGCCGCCATCCATGAAGACAGTGAGGTAGATGGTGCGCGGTGGCACTTCGTGAGCATCATCGTACTTCGCATTGCCCACGACCCCCA
>Ga0181524_10002546_pt1 | contig 18581 bp, 8 predicted proteins | sample PEATcosm2014_Bin_34_FD_119761 | JGI IMG/M metagenome (GOLD analysis project Ga0181524, IMG submission 119761) | Peatland microbial communities from MTU Mesocosm Facility, Houghton, MI, USA - PEATcosm2014_Bin05_60_metaG | ecosystem: Environmental > Terrestrial > Soil > Wetlands > Peat | place...
CACGGTCCGGGGCTTGACTGGTGCCGAGATCGTGAACCAGGGCCATGCCGCCGTGATGAGACACTGAATGGCCTGGGCGGCGGAATCGCCCGAAGTCGCGAGGCCGGCGACCTTTTCGGACCCCTTGACCAATCGCCCGGCTTCCGGAAGCGAAGGCGGGGCAGGTCGCGAAGTGGTCGCGAAGTAGCCGTCGAAGTGCGTCACACAACCGCACAGGTGCGGGCCGAAGAGGATCAGACCGGCCCCGGGCACGGGCGACTCGGCACACCCCGAGCGGGCCATTGAGAACATCTCGCCGCCGAAGTCCTTTCCCAGGACCGCCGTCTGCCCCAGGAGGAACTTGTCCCTGGTGGCGATGGGCTTGGCGCAACGCCCGTTCCAGCCCATGCTGACTTCCTCCTTCACCTCTCCCGATTTCGGGTTGAAGGACACGATGGCGGCCGAGTTCAGCATGTAGACCATGTCGTCCCGGTACACGGCATTGTAGAGAGCGGAAGCGGTGCCGTGGAGCCCCCCTTTGCCCACGGAATCGAAGGTCTTGGGGTTGAAGTGGATCGTCTTGCCTGTGGCCGCATCCAGGCTGGCCGCCAACGTGATGCCCCCACCGCCGATCGCGTTGCTGTTAGTGACAATCACATAATCCCCGGCCGCCATCAACTGGCCGAAAGCAGTGGGGATGGGGGCCTTGGTATTCCACTCCCGATAGCCGGAGTCCCGCGAGGCGATCTCGGTGTTCTCCCATTTCTTTGCCCCCGTGGCCAAGTCCAGGGCGACGACGGACTTGACGCAGCCGCTCGCCGGCCAGCGCTGCCACATCATGGGACCGTAGCCCCACTCGTTGACCGGCTTGTTTTCGATCATCAACCCGTAGACCACGTTGCGTTGCCCGTCCACGGCGGGCAGTTCCAGGCGCTCAGTTTCCTTTGTGAAGGTCCACAGGGGTTTCCCGCCCAAGGTCCAGGCCTGGAGTGGCCCATTCCCATTGGCCAGCACGGTCTGGCCGACGACCCGTACCCAGTGGTTATCGCCGTGGATGCCCCTCTGAGGGTAGACCTGCTTGTCCTTCCGCCCGACCTGCATGTAAGGCTTGATCTCGGAGCCCGGATAGGTCCGCACTTCGTTGCCCGTGGCCAAGTCGAAGGCGGTCAGAGGGCCATCGTCCTTCATCCAGGTGAAGCACAATCCCGCGCCCACCGCCAGCGCCCAGCGCTTGTTGGACATGTCCCCCCGGCGCGGCTTCTGCCAGATCGGCAGGCCATTGCTGACATCCCGGCACTCCAGGAAGACGCGAGGCTGGAACTTGGGGTCCTTGTCCATCCCGCGGATGTTCATATCAATGACCACGTAGCGGCCCAGAATGCGCATATTGCCCTGGTCGCCGCCGTGCGGCCCCGTCTTCTGCCAGCGCAGCTCGCGGACGTTGTCGATCCACTGCAAGCCGTGCAACCCGGTCGCCTCGGCATCCGCGCTCACCGCGTTCCCATCGGGACCGCCATCGAAGTGCGTCCAATCGGCAAAGCCCACCGGGCGGGCCACGAGCGTTTGAGTCCACGCGCCTGCGGTGCGAGCCAGGATCACCCCTCCCGGCGCCACGACGCGCCGGCATTCCGCTTCGGAAGGGGCCTTGGCGGCCAGTGCATCGCGATCCAGGATCAGAAGGTCCACCAGCCGGTCCGCATACGGGAGACGCGGGGCGCCGTACCATGTGGAGACGCTCGCAAGCGGGTGCAGGTTGCCGGAGATCAAGCCCGCCCGTACCTGATCCCGCGTAGCATCGCGGAGCGTCAGACCGTGGACGAGGCGTTTGCCATGGTTCGTCAGGGAACCCAGGAAACCTGAATCGGTCGCACCGAGTTGGACGGCCAGACCGTTACCGGCAGGGAAGGCCGCCCTCACCTCCTCCGGCGAAGGGTCGGCCGCGAGGGAAGCGCGCTGGACCACCGCCAGGAGCACGGCCAGGCCGAGTGTCGTCGACCACTGTTTCATACGCACCCCTTATCCGTCATTTCTGTGCCTCGGTGAATTGGCCGAGGCTCAGTTTTCCGGCGGCGACCGTGATGGTTTGCTTGCCAACACTGACGGCAGTACCGTCGGTTCTCACCGGCGGCTTTTCACCACGAGGCGGCGAAAACGTCAACACGGTAAGATCCTCGCCGCCCGCGTTGACGACTTGTGCGGCGGCGATATCGACCTTTCCTTTTGGTCCGCGGGGCAAAGTGATCTTGCCGGTCGCCGCGAGCAGGACGGGGGCCCCGCTGGTCCCGCTGAAGTCGACCACGAGGGATTCGCCTTTTTCGTCGGATAGCTCCATGGAACCATCCGCGCCGGCCCGGAAATGCGTTGTCTTTCCACTGAGACTGCCAAACGCCATTTTCCTCCCATAAGACCAGACGATGTTTCCCCTCTGCACCCTGCCCGACTTGTACCCCGCGGGACCGCGCTTCAGCAGCGTCGTCACTACGGTATCGTCTTGGTCTTGCCACCGGTTGCGGCAAACGTAGTAGCCATGAATATCATCTACGATCACTTTGGGAAGCACCTTATCCGGCTCCAATGTCTTTTCGGGCCAGTTCACGAAGGCGTAGATCGCCTGGTGGGGATAGTCGCTGTCCCAGTTCTTCTTCTCGCCGGGCTCGCCGAAATGGTCGTAGATCCACGCCATGGCCCGCGCCTCGTCCGGCAGGACCGCGCCCATGCCGAGCGGGAAATCGCCCTCGAAGGAAATGGAGTGCTTCCACTGCCAGATCACGTCGTTGCCGTAGTCGCCGCGGGCCGGCACCTCCGGCCGGTTGTCGAGGCGGACGATCTCGTGCATCAGGCGCAGGACCGTATAGCGGCCAGCGGGACGGGGGCTGATGTAGTCCTTGCCGCCGGCCACCTTGAGGCTCTCGACGAACGGCAGGATGCCGTTGGAGGAGATGCGGCCGCAGGCGGTGCCTTCGGCAAACCATCCATGGTCGCCGAATCCCCCGCCGAGCTGCCTTTTCAGGCTTTCTTCGGTGGTCGCCAGGATCGCGTCGAGTCTCTTGTCGTCCGCGCCCGGATCTCCCTTGAACGCCAGAGCGACCATCCCCGGACCGAGAATATAGGAGCCGTAATGGTTGCTTCCCGGCGGATACCCGCCCGCCTTGGCGAGATCCTCGAGCGAAAAGTATTGGTCTTTGTCCACTTTCTTTGGTTTGGTGGTCTGGAGCCGCTCGACCAGGCCCTTGCGGTAATCGGCCGGCCAACCTTCGTAGCACAAATCATACGCCAGCGCGATAGCTTGATAGACCGGCCCGAGGCGGAAGCCCGTGCCCGGGGTCAGCAGGTTGTAGCGCGTGTCGGTGTCGACCTGGCCCTCGAAGAGTTTCTCGACGCATTGCTGGGAGAGCTTGGCGTACTTCCTGTCGCCGGTGAGCTGGTACAGCATGCCGAAGCCGGCGCCGTGCGAGATGGTGAACGCCCCCGGTGGATAGGCGATGTTCCGGCCGCCCGTGTTCACCGGCGGTTCCTTGCTGAAAACGGTGGGCATGGCCTCCCCGCCGCCCAGGATAGCCTTCAGACGCGCGAGGATGGCCTTTCCATCCGGGGTTTCCGCTTTTTTCCGCAATGCTGGAATATCCGCCTTGCGGAAGATCAATCGCGGGTGTTCGCCCGGCTGCACCGGCACGAAGCCCGGCACGGGGGCGGGCCAGGGCTTGTCCGCAAATTCGGCGGCGAAGCAGGATGCGGCAAGGCAAACCAAGGCAGGAGCGAGCACCGCGGGAACGACGAAACGCTCGGAAACGGGGGTTTTCATGGTCCGCACTCCTTCGTCATCGAAAAACTGAACCTATCGGCTGCCGCCAACCTCCTCTTCGACTTCGGTGGCCAGGCTGAACAGATCGCGGCTCAACTGCCCCCATGGCTGGCCCGGTTCGGGGCCGTCGGGCCGGTCGACGAGCCGGGCACGTCTGGCCAACTCGGCGGTACACCGCTTGACGAGGTCGGCATCAAGACGCCCCCGCATCTCGGCATCCACCAGGGCCTTCTCGATGGCGATGCGGGCCTCGCAATCCTGGAGACCTTCCCGCAGGGCTTCGAAGCGGGCCGTGGAGACCGCCCCCTCTGGCCCCGGAGCCAACAGGGCGCAAGAACTGCAATTGAGCATGAGGTTGCCCGTCCAACCACTGCACCCCAGTCGATTGTCCATCTCCTCTTCAGTGCGGCCGCCGGGAAGGACGACGTGCCAGAAGTCGGCACCGATCCGGCCCTGCCCGCGATAGCCGCAGACCAGGGCCTGCTCGACCAGACTCCGCCAGCGTTCGGGCGAGCACTCGCGGTCGTGCTTGTCGCGCTGAAAGCGGGTCTCGAGCCGCGGGTCCCGCCAGCCCATGCCCTCTCTCTTCGCGCCGGCGCGGACGTACGCGAGATAGCCCACCTCGACGCCGTTGATCTGCCTGGCAAAAGTGTGCGAGTTGACGACCCAGCGGGCCCGAGGGGCAATCTTTTGGAAGAGGTCGGTCGTCGTGCGGCTCGGCCAACTGTCGGAGGCCACCCCCAGCATGATCGAGTCGTCCTTCCAGCCGAGTTTCCGGGCACGCTGGCGGACGCCGTCCATGACCTGTTGAAAATAGTTCTCCGCCTCCGGCGTATCGAGCGCGAAAGATCGCGACGAAAGCTTGCCGGTAGCCCTGTCGACAACCGTTACGCTCAGCGGTCGCCACTTTCCGTTGCGATCCAGGTCGAAGTGATTGTCCCACACGTAGACATAGAACGCCTGCGGTGCCGGACAGTACTTGGCATATACTTCCAGGTATTTGTCCAGGATGCTGAAATCGACCGCCAGTCGTTGGCCGTCTTGCACGAAGCGGACCATCGACTGGTAGTTGCCCAGTTGGGTGTTCTCGATCGCCGACACTGTCAGCACCTTATTGCCGATTTGCCCCAGGTGCTCGAACACGCTGCCGATCAGGGCAAAGTGCTTGTCGGACCAGTAGGGAACCTTGTACTTCAGTGCAAGGGACTCGGGCGACTCGATCAACCCGGCATGGCTGATGAAATCCTTGGGGTCGGGCGATTTCCATGCACAAACCGTGAGCGTCACCGGCACCGTGACGGGCAAATCCGCGCCGCACGTCACGCTCAGCTGGCCTTCATAGTCGCCGGGTACCGCGCCGGCCGGCACCTTGGCCGTCACCCAGATGGGCACGCTGAGCGTGTTGCCGGGGGCCGTCAGTACCAAGTCGTCGTAGACCTTGCGTCCGCCTTCGCCCCACATGCCGCTATCGGGCCGGAAGCGGTTCTTCGCTCCTTCCTTGGCGGCGTAGCGCACTTGAAGCTGCGCGGCTGAAAAGACTGCCTTTCCGCCGTGCTGATGAAGGTCGCCGATCGTGGCGGCCAACCCCGCGATGGGAGTTGGACTGCGTGCCAAGACGAGGCCGGAGGCTACGCCATTGCGCGGCGCGACGATGTGGATCGAAACCTCCCGGCTCACGTCCAGCGGGGTATCGTCGGAGATTTCATCAGTGATCCGGGCCGAAGTCACGCACAGGCGGCGCGGCGTGACCTCGCCCGCCCGGGCCAGGCCGCTCAATAACAGGGACCCGGCTAAAGCGAACGTCACGCGAGCGCATAGACAACGTCGGGGTAGGCACATAGGCACAATTGTACCATACAACCTATTTCCGGACCGGCTTCAGGATCACGGTGACCGGCGTGTGGGCGGGCGGAAGACGCTCGGCAAACACCTCGAACAGCCGTGCGTTGATCGCCCCGGCACTGCGGATCGGCAGATCGAGCATCGCGTGGGGCAGGTTGAGCACCGAAATGAAGTCGCCCGCCGAGTCCGCCAGGTAAACGCTCTTGCCGGTCGATTCGTCGCGCCAGAGCGCGCTGCCGGCGAAGACCCAATTGAGGTCCATGGGCTTCTTGGTCTTGACGTCGCGGATCCAATCCTGGGCCCGGGCCTGCTGTCGCCTGCCGTCCTTGTCTTTCCAGCGGACCTCGATGGAAATCTCGCTGCCCGAGGCCGCCTCGAACTTCGGCTCGAGGCGGGCCGGGTGCCCGGGCCGGGCCCCCAACGCCAACAAGGCGGCGTGGACGGTGCTCGGTTTCACCTGGACCGAGAGGATCGACTCGTAGCTCCGCATGGGATACGTGGCGAAGAACTCCAGCGGGTATTTCGGCTGGCAGACCTCGCCCAGCAAGACCACTTCCTTCTGCTTGGGATCGAGCCACACCGGCGAGTCGCGATCCAGCTTCCGCAGGGCGTCGGCCTGATCCACCAACGGTGGTCCCAGGTCGCGCGGCTTGGGGGTCGAGGGTTCGTCCGGGGCATCGGCCGCCGGCTTGACACTCGGGCCGCCCGGCTCCGCGCCCGGCAGGTTGCACGGCCCAGCCAGGATCGCCGCCATGCCCGCAACCACCACTGCAAAGACTCTCACGAAGTTCCTCCTTGGTTCACTTCTTGACCGGCATGGGCGGCTGCGGCGGCAGCTCGAACGAATGGGCGGGCGGGTCGGCGTCCGGCAGCGGTTGCTTCAAGCGGATCGCCGTCGTGCTCTCCTGCGGATCGGGAATCGCCAGCCGCACGAACGGGGCCGACTTCTGCCGCAGCTCGGCGGCGGTGGCCAAGGTCCTTTTCTCCGCTGCGTCCCAGGTCGGATCGGTGGCCGGCAGGGGGCGGGCCGCATCGGGCCCCACCTCGCGCGCCATCGCCGCCGCACGGCCCACGTCCGGCGACACCGCGTAAGCCGGCGGACCGGACGGGGCCAGCCAGGGCGGCGCAGGAACCGGCGGCAACTGCCAGGCAAGCTCCGGGCGATCGGCCGTGGGCCGCAGCCGGATGGCGTGCTGCCGGCCCGCCTCGCCCGAGCGGACCTCTCCGCCCGCCGTTGCCGCAGGCAAGTGGCATCGCGAGGGGTGAGGCAACAGCGCGGGGGAAGTCCAGGGTTGCTGGGGGACCAACGGCAGCCAGGAGCCCGACGGGGCCCCGCCCGGCGCCGCGGCCGGTCCCAGGCGGCGAAGCTCTTCGAGCGTGGCCGCCCGGACGCCGACCGCCCACGAGATCGCAAGGCAAAACAAGAGTGGCAGGAATGTTGCTCTCGGCATGGCCGGTTCACGGGGCTTGGATGACCAGGTGTACGTCGGTGCCTTCCGGCGGGACGATGTTGGGGTTGGTTTCCATCTTCAGCGCCTTCTCTTCCTTGATTCGCATGCGGGCCTGGATGACGACTTCGTCGGTCACGGGCAAGAGGGTGATCAGGGTGCCGCCGAGGTCGGCGCCGTAGACCTTGTCCGGTTTTTCGGGATCGGGCTGCCGCGGGACCGAGCCGGTGAAATGCCAGTCCAGCGGCGGCAGGCACCTGCCGGTCCGGCTATCGATAATGGCCTTTTCCATGGGGACCGTGCGGGGCTTTCCGGTGATGCCCGGGTATTCGAGGAAGATCCGCACCTTGGGGCCCGAGGGCGTGCCTTCGCCGCGGATCGGCCGGCCCGGCACCAGGCCGAACGATGTCAGGGCCTCGTGGATCTCGCTCGGCTTGCACTCGAAGATGACCACCGTTTCATGGGCCTTCTGGCCGCGAGGCGTGGGATACGTGGCGACGACCTCCAGCGGGTAGACGTCCTTCAGCGTGGGCAGCTTCCGCGGGGCGATCTTGCAGGGGATGCGAATCGTCCGGCCCACCTTGTCGACGGTCACGGGGGCCGCGGCGGCCACCGCCGGCGGCGGCTTGTCGGACAGACAGGCGATGTACGACGGCTGATCGGCTTCGCCGTCCAGGTTGCAAGTGGCCAGGTACAAGTCGCCGCCGTGGACCACCGGCGAGCCGAAGACCGCGGCGCGCGACTGCACCGCAAGGTCCGTCGCAAGGTCCAGCTTCCACTGCGGTTTCCCGTCGGCCAGTCTCAGGGCGTGGACGACCGGCTTGAGATCGGCGGCGTAGACCACGTCGCCCGCCACCGCCGGCCCGGCGAAAAACGGCTTTCCGCCGTCGTACGTCCAGAGGAGCTGGCCGGTCTCGGGTTTTCTGGCCGTGATCTTGCCGTCGGTGCTGGTGTAGACGGCGACGCCGTTCTTGACGGCTACCGCAGAGAGCACGCCGCCGGCCACACTTTCGCGCCAGCGGGGCTGCCCGGTGGCCAAGTCGAAGGCCGCGACTTCGCCGCGGGCCTGGGCAACGAGCTTCCTGTCGAAGCGGATGCTGCTGCAGCCGACCAGGACCAGATTGCCGGCCACGGTCGGGCCCGCCCACGGGTTGATCGCCAGGGGCGCCTCCCAGGCGATGCTGCCGTCGGCCGCCCGCAGCGCGACGAGGCATCGCTTGCCGAGCTTTTCGTCGTCCAGATAGGCGGAGGCGGCCAGCACGAAATCCCCGGCCACCGCCGGCGGGGCGTCGATGTGCCACTTGCTCTTGCCCTGCTGCCAGAGCAGCTTCGGGGCGGGCCGTGGCATCGCGTCGTCGCTGGGTGGAACGGCCGATTGCGGGCTCTTCTGCTTGTCTTGCTGGTACTTGGCGGCCAGGTCCGACCAGCGCTTGGCCAGCGCCGGCACCACCGCGGCCAGGTCCTGCTCGCGCCCGTCGAGCGTCACGCGGTTCGAGTCGAGGCACACCACGCCGGCATCGCCGCCGCAGGCGTAAACCCGGCCCTTGTCTACCGCGGGGGAGGCTTCCAGGTGGACGAGCTTGCCGGGCAGAGGATAGCGCCAGACCGGCAGGGCGTCCGCGCCCCGCACGCAGTAGAGCATGGCGTCGTCGGTCTGGTGCATTCCGTCGCCGAAGACCACCATGCCTCCCACCACCACCGGAGCGCAGACCGTGGGACGGGTAATAGCGGGAGCAGTCTTCGACCATAACACCCGCTCGGATACCACGGGGGCGGTGGCAATGGCGTGGATCGCGCCGGTGTTGAACGCCCCCAGCGCGGCGACGTACAGCGCCTTGTCGCCCGGAACGGGGGCGGCCACGAAATCTTCGCCCGCCTTGTAAACCCACAGCACTTTGGGCGCCTTGGGGCCGGGCAGGTCGTCGACGTTGCCCGTCCGCTGCGGATTGCCGCGGGCGGTGGGCCAGTCGGCGGCGCCGGCCCAGGTGGCGGCCGCCAGGAGGCCCACGAGCGATGACAACATGCCCAGTCGCGCGGGAGTCCCCGGACGCGGGCACCAAGCGGAGCATGGTCGGGGACCTTTCGGATCAGTTGTCATCATCGGTCTCCACGCGGGGGTAGGGCTGCGACGAGCGGACCAGGTACAGGATCACGCCCCCGACGAGGACGCCCAGGACCACCAGGGCGATGCCGATGCCGTACGTATGCAGGTGCGTCAACCAAGCGAAAGGAGCGTTCTGGAGGGCCGGCCCACCGGCGTTCTCCGGCGACTGCGTCCCGTCCGCGTCGCTGGGGCCGGCCTGGGGGCCCGGCGGGGGCTCAGCGGAGGCCTGGTCGCCGCTCGGCAACTGCGGCCGGAGCGCCGTTACGGCGGCAGCCGGCGCCGTGGATTGACCGGCGACTTGCGGCGGCTCGCTGGCCGGCGACGCGACACTCTTCGCCGCGGCCCGCCCGTCCCAGGCCGCGTTGCCCAGCAGGACCGCCGATTCCTGGCCCTCGTTGTTGAGGACCACGTCCGGCATCTTGTCGTTGTTCAGATCCAAGACGGCCAGTGCGGCCGTGTTGAAAATGCGGTACCTCAGGCCGATCGCGTCGGTGGCGTCGGTGAAGGTGCCGTCGCCGTTGTTGCGGAAGTAGCGGTTGGGGCCGCGGAAGCAGCCGACGAACAAGTCCGGGCGGCCGCAGCCACGGAAGTCGCTCCAGGCGGCGCAGACCGCTTGGCCGGCGGGCCGGGCTAGATCGCCGGCCCGGGCCGTCGCATCGGTGAAATGGCCGCGGCCGTCGTTGCGGAACAACTTCGAGATGCCCTGCTGCGGCACGAACAGGTGCTGGCGGCCGTCGCCAAGGAAGTCGCCGAAGACGGGCGCCACGCCGCCCGCCTGGTACTGGATACCGGAATCCTTCGCCTCGACGAACCCGTGGGGCGTGTTGAGCACGAGGACTCCGTTGCCTGCGCTGTAGAGGAAATCGGGGCGGCCGTCCCCGTTGACGTCGGCCACGGCGAGATGATCGCCCTTGAGGTTCGCGGCGATCCCGGCGGCGCCCAGCCCCACCGCGTCGGAGACGTCTTCGAACGCCGGCGGGCCGACGGCCATCCGCCCCCCCTTGGCTAGGTAATAGAAGGCGAAGTCGCCCGTGCCTTGGCAAACTTTCAAGAGCAGCGCGTTCCGCCCCGGCCGGAGCTTGAGCCGCAGCAGCACCTGGTCGGGCTGGCAGCCGCGATACACGTTCTCCGCGTGGATCTTGCGGCCGTTGAGCCAGACGGTCAGCGTGTCGTCGCTGCCCATCGAGACGGGGATTTCGGTCGCCCCGCCGTAGTCGAGCTCGCGGTACAGGTAGATCGCGCAGTTCTCGTTGCAATCGGCCTTGAAAAGGCGGAGGTCGTTGATCTGGCCGTCGCGGAAAGTGCCCTCGCGCCACACCACCTTCTCGCCGTTCTTGCCGGTGTACTGCTTGCCGAGGTCGATTTCCCGCTCGGGCGGATAGACGATGTCGAAGCCGCGATGGTCCGGGTTGTCGAACGGGCCGGCATAGTACCACTTGCCGACCTTCGGCTGGCTGGCCGGCTGGGGCTGCACGCCCTTGTTGCGATACAGCCGCAGCCCGCGGAAACCGTCGGCGAGGAGGATGTCGGGCTTGCCGTCGCCGTCGTAATCGATCCAGGCGGCGGCCTTGAGGTTGTAGTAGTTCTCCAGCGGCAGCAGGTAGGTGACGTCCTCGAACTGCTTGCCGTCGTTGTGGAACAGGCGCGGGCCGGTGGGGGTGGCCAGGAGGAGATCGGGCTTGCCGTCGCCGTCGTAATCGGCCCAGGCCGCGGCCCGGGCCCCGCCCTCCAAGGGCAGGTGGACTTCGTCGAACGATCCGCCGGCGTTCTGTAGCAGCACCACGCGGCTGGCGGAAAACAGGCAGAGGTCCATCTTGCCGTCGCCGTTGAAGTCGGCGGGGGCGATGCCCGCCGCGCCCAGTCCCGTCCGCGGCAAGGCGGCGAAGTGGGTGAAGCCGGGCATGCCTTCGATCGCGCGGAAGTCGTCGGCCGCGCCGCCGAATTCGACGAAGTCGCGCTTCGGGTTGTAGTCTACCAGCTTCAGGCCCGCCCGCAGCCGCTGGATCCGGGCGGTGCGCAATTGGAGGGCATTCTTGTCGCCGTCCACCATGCCGGACACGACGACTTCCTGGCCCGCGAGCATGGCCGCGACCGCCGCAGCGAGCTTCTCGGGCTTGCCGGCGAAAGTCCGCAACAGGTACGGCTCGGCGTGGGTCATCTGCCACCAATCGCCGAGCCCGCACTGGTACCAGTAGTTCTCGATGCACGTTTCCGACATGGCGCCGTTGTGAAAGATCAACGCCGCTTTGCCCGGCGCGGCCCAGGCCATGACGTTCTGCCATTCACGGGGATTGAAGCCGGCCTGGCCGATGTTGTGCTTGATTGTCGCGCTGGGATGAGTGCCCTTGATGTCGCGGACCTTGCTGTAGACGATGAGGTTCTTTTGCCGGTCGACGCTCTCGACCCGGACCAGCAGGACGTTACTCGATTCGTTGACGACCTGGCCCGCCGAATAGGCGGCCTCGACGTAGCCCCAGGCCGCGCGGCCCGAGACGAGCAGCGCTGCCAGGGCCAACAGCGGCCCCGGACCGATCGGGCTCGAGCGATTCCGTGCCATGGCGCTGGCCCTGTTCGGCGGTTCCTAGCGTTTGATCCCCGACAGCCGTTGCTGGGCCACCTCGGCCCACGGGCTGGACGCAAAATCCTTGATCACCCCCTGCCACAGCTTGGCGGCGTCGGCGGGCTTGCCGGCCTCCAGGTGGGCTTGGCCCGCCTCGAACAGCGCGGCCGCCGCGTGGTCCGGATAGTCGTAGGTGAACGGCACCACCAGCAACTCCTTGGCCGCCTCGTCGAACCGCTTCTGGGCCAGCCGGCAGCGGCCGATCTGGAGTTGGGCCCGGGCGGCCACCTCGGCCACCGTCCCGCGCACCACCTCGTTGTAGGCGTTGACTGCCTGGTCGAGCTGGTTCTGGTTCTGCCAGGACCAAGCGATGCCGTACCGCGCCTCGAAGATCCAGGGGCTTTGGTTGAACCGCTGGAGGAGCGTCTCGTAACTCCGCCGGCTCTCATCCCACTTCTGGACCTGGGCGAAGGCGTAGCCCAGCCGCACAAGCGCCCGGTCGCCCAAAGCGGTCATGTTGCGGAAGGGGTCCTGGTCGCGGAACGGCAAGAGTTGCTCGATGGCACTGTTGAAGTCCTTCGTCAGCAGATGCGCTTCGCCGGCCAGGCAGCGGGCCTCGCCCGCCAGGCTGCTCGTGGCGTTGCCCAGCACGGGCTGGAGCTGGGCCAGCGCGGCCTTGGAATCCTTCTTCGCCAGCAGGCACGACGCGACCCGCAGGCGGATCGGCTCGGCCAATGCTTGGGGCGGATTGCTCTCCAGGGCGGAGGCGAGCTGCTCCAAGGCCGCGTCGTTCTCGCCCCGCTGGGCCAGCATCTCGGCCAGCTCCAGCCGGGCGCGGGCGGCCAGCGCGGTCTCGCCTGCCGCCGCGATCAGGGCCGCGTACTGGTCGCGGGCCGCTTTCTCGCTGGGCTGGAGGGGTACGGCCACCAGCGGCACGTCCGGTGGATTGACCGCGGCGAGCGGAGTGGCCCCGGCCCGCTTCTTCCAGTTGGCCAGGACTTTTTCGAGGGCCTCTCGCTGGAGCTTCTGCCGGGCGACTTCAATCTCCGCCTCGGCCAGCGTGCGGTAGCACCAGGCGGCTTCGTAGAGCATGCGGCGGTGCGGGCCGGCTTGGGCGGGCACCTGGGCCGACTTGGCGGCCTCGGCAACGAAGAACTCGGCGGTCTGGCGGAGGCCCGCCAGGCCGTCCTCGATCGCCTTGGTCGCCGCCGCGATCTCTTCGAGTTTCACGCCGGGCTTGCAGATCACCGCCCGCGAGGCAGCCAGCTTGCCCGTCAACTCTTCCCGCCGGCATTGCCCGGCACGCCACAGGGCGTTGGCGGCCTCCGGCCGGCCGGCGAATTGCTTGGCAATGGCCTCGAACAACAGCCGGGCCTCGGCCGGCTTTCCCGATTCCTTGACCGCCGCCGCCTGCTCGTACTGCACCAGGACGACCCACTCGCTCCGCGCAGGGTCGGCGGCCAGACCCGCCTCGTGCTGCGAGCGGCACAATGCCATCACCTTCACCGCGTCCTCCATGCGGTTCTGCGACCGCAGCAAGGCCGCCAGGCGAACCAGGGCCAGCGGGGCCACGGGATGGCCCCTCAGCGGGTCCGATTGGAAGCGACCCAACTCGCCCATCGCGGAATTCACGTCGCCCAAGAGCACCAGGCACTTGGCCCTCTCCAGCACCGCCGCAGGCACGGCGGGGCTCTGCGGGAAATCCCGCGACAGCCGCTCGTAGCATTCCTTGGCCTGCGCGAGCAACTTCTGGCTCTCGGCAGGATCGGCCAGCACGGCCCCCATCCGCTGGTAACAATAGCCGAGCTTCAGCAGGGCATCGGGCGTGTTGGGACCCTTGGGCTGGGCGCCGGTGAACGTCTCCAACAGCTTGGCGGCCTGCCCGGCCCGGTCCACCAGCGAGCCGGCCTGAATGGCGTCGTCCGTCTCGGGCGGGAACGTGCGAATGTAGCAGTCGGCCAGCAGGTAGGACACCGGCGCCAGATCGCCCACGCGATCCGGCTCGGCGACGGCCGCGAGCGCCGCGACGGCCTCGTTGTATTGGCCCAACTGGTAATAGGCCGTGGCCATGCCGTAGCGGGCCAGGTTCGCGTGGACGAACTCGGGGAACTTCTTCAGTAGCCGGTCGTACTGCTTGACGGCCTGTTCGAACAAGCTGAGGGCCTCCGGACGGCGGGCCCGCTGGTTGGGATCGTTGACGATCGCCATCGCCCCGAGGCACGTATTCTCCGCCGCGCGGAACCAGACAGCCGGCAGCAGGGTACTGGCGGGATAGGTCTGCTCGAACTTCCGGCACAGTTCATCGGACTCCCGGAATTGGCCGGCCAGGTGCAGCGCCGTGGCCTGCCGCTGCATGGCTTCCTCGGCACGGTCGGGATTGTTGTTCTCGGAGAGCGCCTTGGCGTAGGTGCCGGCGGCTTCGCGGTAGAGCTTGGCCATCTGCTGCGTGTCGGCCATTTCGAGGAGGATGTCGCCGCGGCGGATCTTCGCGTCGGGGTCCGTTCGGCCCATCTCCCCGGCGCGGTCGGCGGCGCGGTTGAGCGTGTCGATGGCCGACCGCAGGGCCTGGTCATAGGTTTGCGGGTTGGCCGGGTCGGCGGCGCCGACCTGGGCCCTGGCGAGCCACCACGCCGCACAATCGCCGAGTTGGGGGTGAGCCGCCAACGGCTGGAGCACCTTCGATGCCTCGGCGAAATCCCGCATCTGCAGCTTGCAGTAGCCGATGCGGAGCCGCGCCTCGTCGGCCAGGGGGCCGTTGGGCGACTGCTGCAAGATCGCGGACAGCCCTTCCAGCGCATTTGCGAACCGGCCTTCCTCTGCCAGCAGCAGCGCGGAATAGAACGCTGCGCGGAGGAGGTAATGGGGCCCGGGACCCTTCACCATTGCTTCCAAGCGGACCCGCTCCGCAGCGCCCAGGGCGGCCGGATTCTTCATCATCTCCACAGCCGATTTCTTCCGCTCCGCGTAATCCTCCAGAAGCGCCCGATACTGGGCGGCCGCCTCCGGCCGTTCCTGGCACAGGTGGTGGGTGCGGGCCAGCAGGTATCGGGCATGGACGCCGAAGTCCTGCTCGAACGGGGCCAGTTGGCTCAAGGCCCGGCCCGCCGCCGCGTAGTCCCGCAGGGCGAACTGGGCGTAACCCAAATGGTAGAGCGCCAGGCCGCGAAAGCGGCTCTCCGCCGACCCCTTGTCCGCCAGGATCGTTTTGGCCAGATCCAGGGCCTCCTTGAACTTTTCCCGCTGCAACAGCATCTCGCATTGGTCACAACGGGAGCGGATCAGCCATTCCAGGTCGGAAGCGGGCTCGAAGCGCAGTGCGAGAGGCGGTGGTGCGGCAGGGGCGGGTGCGGCAGGTTTCGCGGACCCCGCAGCAGGGGGCGGCGCGGTGGGTTTTTCGGCCGGAGCAACGGGTTTTTCGATGGCTGCGGCAGCCTTGATCCGCGCGGCGAAGGCCTCAGCGGCCACCGCGAAATCCCGCCCCGCTTCCTCGAAGTTCCGCATAGCGGCGTCCCGGAAGCCTGCCGCTTCATTCGGTTTGGCGGCGGCCTGTTCCATCGCCCGGGCCCCCGCGCCGTGCAACGTGCCGCCCAGGTAATACAGCGCAAAGGCCCGATCGCTGAAATCCTGCCGGGCGGACGCTTGACGCAGGGCCTCGACCACGGCGTTCTGATCCGGCGGGCTTAGCTCCAGTAGCGACAGCGCCAGGCCATACTGGGCCGCCGGCGCATCCTTGTGCCCGCCGTACTGCCGCAGAAACTCGCGAAACCGGTCCGCGGCGAAAGGAAAATTCCGCTCGTTGTAGGCGCGGCGGGCGCTGTCCAGCACCATCATGGCCGCTGCGTCCTGGCTGAGCTGCTGGGCCCGAGCCGGCAACGCGACTAACCCGGCCGCAACGATCAGGACCGGCAGCACAAGGCGGCGGCCGTCGTTGAGACGACTCGCGGTCATGAGGATCTCCGGCTTCTTGTAAACCGCTGACTTTTCGTGCATTATATACCCCCTGTGGATGGATCGCGAGCCATTGTCACCGGTTTCGGGCAGCCGCGGTCTTTTGCCCCGCGCATGGGGGACCACCGGGCAGGGAAAGACGCGCATGAAGCCCCTAAATAGAGCCTTGCCGTCGCCGAGGAGAATCCTTCTCTCGCTGGCGATCTTCATGGCGTCGCTGGCCTCCGCGTCACCGGCTTGGGCCGTGATCAACGTGAAGACGCCGATGTCGATGATCTACCAAACCTCGAAGACGGTGATCGTCGGCACGGTGGCCGCGGTAGACGCCGCCGCGAAAACGATCAACGTCAACGTCCGCGAAACCGTCAAGGGGGAATCGCCCGGCGAGCGGATCGTCGTCCAAGTGGTTGCGCCTGACGGGTTGATGGGCGAAGTGGCGGCCGGGGGGCCGGTGGTGCTCTTCGTCGCCAAGGCCCGCGGCGGCGTAGCGGTCCTGCACCTGGCCGACAAGTGGTTCTTGGCCAACGGGTCGCCCGGCGCCAGCCCGCCGACGTGGCGCGTCCTGCAGGCGCACGACGCCAGGCAGAGTTTTCCCGGCCGGACCGTCGCCCTCGTACGCCTGCTGGCCGACTTGAAGGCCGGGAAGCGGACGATCCTCAACGTGATCGAGCAAAACCTGTTCCCGGGCCCTGCGCGCAAGCTGGCGAAACTGGACCTCCAGAAGCCGCGGTGGTTGCTGGCCGCCGACCTGACCGGCCACAAGCAGCCGGATCTGCTGGTCGGCACGGACAAGGGGACGCGACTGCTGCGGGCCGCCGGCGGCGGCTACAGCGACGCGACGGAGTCCTGGGGCCTCTCGGCCGGCCCGAGCGGCTACCATGCCGTCGGCGACGTCAGCGGCGACGGCAAGCCGGATCTGCTCCTGGGCAACACGCTGTGGATCAACAACGGGCGGCGGTTCACTCCGATAAAGCTGCCGCTTGAGCTGCCCGAAAACGAGCGGCCGCTGGCTGCCGCGCTCATGGACGTGACCGGCGACAAGCTGCCCGACGTGCTCTTGCTCTCCTCCAACGGGCAGCTTCGCGTGCTGGAGAACCCGGGTTCGCCCGGGCGGCCCTGGCCCGCGCGGCCGGCCAGCCGGCTGTGGCCGGAGGGCCGGGCCCCGCTGGCGGCCTTCTTCGGTGATTGGGGCGACACCGGCAAGCCGCACGTGATGGTGATCGGGGAACGAGAGATTACGCGCTACGCGCTGGATGCCGACGGCGGCCGGCCCGCGATCCTGGAACGCCTCACCGGCGTCGATCTCCGCAAGGACTCGGTGAAATACCGCGACGGGCTCAAGCCGATCAAGGCCCTTGCGCTGGACGTCAACGGCGACGGCCGGCCCAACTTGCTGGCGATTTGCGAGGCGGGCGGCCTGCTCCTGGTGAATCGAGGGTTTGGGGCCTATCTACTGGACAACGACGCCGGCGGCGGACTGGTTGCACAGCCTGATTATAAGCCTCCGTTCAGGGTGACCCCGGCGACTCCGTGGGCGGCCGCCGATCTCCACGGCGACGGCCTGGACGACGTGCTCGTGCTGGCCGACGACGGAACCTTATACGCCGTTGACAACAAACTGCACCGGCCTCCGGGCGGTACGCCGTAAATGACTTTACAATTCTCGATTTGCAGTCCGTCTCAAAGGACCCCGCCATGCACGCCTCCCGTCTTCTCGCCCTCGGCTTGCCCCTGCTGGCCGCCGCCGCCCGGGCGGAGGATTCCTCCGTCCTGCGGGCGATCTTCGCCGATCCCCCGCGGCAGTACAGCACCGGCCCCTTGTGGGTCTGGAACGACATGCTCACGGAAGAGCAGGTCAAGAGCTCGCTCGGTGACCTGGCCGCGCAGAAAGTGAAGCAGGCCTGGGTCCATCCGCGGCCGGGCCTGATGACGCCGTACCTCTCGGCCGACTGGTTCCGGCTGTGGAAGGCGGCCCTCGGCGAGGCCGAGCGGCTGGACATGAACCTCTGGATCTACGACGAGAATTCCTACCCCTCCGGTTTCGCCGGCGGCTGGGTGCCCGAGCTGATGCCCGAGTCCCGCGGCCGCGGCCTGATCTTCCGCGAGGAGGCCCGCCCGGCCAAACCCGGCCCCGACGTGCTGGGCGTCTACCGCCTCACCGGGGACTGTCCCGATTTTGGCGGGCACCGTGCGCAGCATGGTCGCGAAAATGGGACTGTCCCCCTCCCCGGCGAGCAAGGTTTTGAGAATGTCACCGCCAAAAGCCGCGCGGGCGAGCCGCTGCCGGAGGCCCGTTACCTGGTGGCCCGCGTGCAGCGGGCGGGCAATGACCCCTGGCACGGCAACCGCTGTTATGTCGATCTGATGTATCCGGGCGTGACGGAAAAATTCCTCGATGTCACGCTGGAGGCCTACCGCCGGGAGGTCGGCGGCGAGTTCGGCAAGCGGGTGCCCGGCACGTTCTGCGACGAGCCGAACATCCGCCCGGCCGGCGGCCTGCCCTGGACCGACGGCCTGCCCGCCGCGTTCCAGAAGCGGTGGGGCTATTCCCTGCTCGGCCACTTGCCCAGCCTGGTCCGGCCGGTGGGCCTGTGGAAGCAGGTGCGGCACGATTACTACCGCGTGCTCTTGGAGCAGTTCATCGAGCACTGGAGCAAGCCGTACCACGATTATTGCGAAAAGCACGGCCTGGAATGGACCGGCCATTACTGGGACCACGAATGGCCCAACTGCGTGGGCGTGCCCGACAACATGGCCATGTACGCCTGGCACCAGCGGCCGGCCATCGACTGCCTGATGAACCAGTACCGGGAGGACACGCACGCCCAGTTCGGCAACCTGCGGATGGTCCGCGAGCTATCGAGCATCGCCAACCAGCTCGGCAAGCGGCGGACGCTG
>Ga0181524_10002548_pt1 | contig 18576 bp, 13 predicted proteins | sample PEATcosm2014_Bin_34_FD_119761 | JGI IMG/M metagenome (GOLD analysis project Ga0181524, IMG submission 119761) | Peatland microbial communities from MTU Mesocosm Facility, Houghton, MI, USA - PEATcosm2014_Bin05_60_metaG | ecosystem: Environmental > Terrestrial > Soil > Wetlands > Peat | place...
GCCAACGCTGACATGCCGGCGCTGGAGCTGCATATTGCATTCCTTCGGGACTTGATCACGGGGAGCGGGCTCCCTCTGGTCGAGATTCCACCCTTTCCCGACGGGTACCGATTCATAGCTTGCCTCACCCACGATATTGACCATCCCTCAATTCGCCAACACCAATGGGACCATACTACGTTAGGGTTCTTGCGCCGCGCGATATTCGGTTCATTGTGCAATTTCCTCCGCGCGCGGCTGAGCGGTCGAGATCTGCTCGTGAATTGGGTAGCAGCGCTGAAAGTGCCGCTGGTCCTCATGGGGCTTGCTCGGGACTTTTGGCGGGATTTCGGCGAGCGTTATCTGGAAGTGGAAGACGGCCTTCACTCCACGTTTTTCGTGATTCCCTTCAAGAACCGCCCCGGAAGTAATGTTCGCCGTCCGTCACCGGGCTTTCGTGCAGCCCGCTACGGGGCCCAGGATGTCGCAGACACGATACAAAAGCTGCTGGCTGCGGGCTGTGAAATCGGGCTGCACGGGATTGACGCCTGGCTCGACGCCGCCCGGGGGCGCGAGGAGTTGGAAGAAATTCGACGCCTGACGGGTGTCTCTGAGATCGGCGTGCGGATGCACTGGCTCTGTTTTGACCAGCAATCGCCTTTGGCCCTCGAGATTGCCGGAGCATCCTATGACTCAACCGTCGGTTATAACGAGACGGTGGGGTATCGCGCTGGCACCACGCAAGCCTACAAGCCCCTTGAGGCCAGCCACCTGCTAGAATTGCCGCTGCATGTGATGGACACCGCCATGTTCTATCCCGTATATCTCGGGGTGTCGCCGCGGCAAGCGAAAACGCTTCTCACCCGCATGGCAGACAATGCTGCCCGGTTCGGAGGCTGCCTCACCATCAATTGGCACGATCGGAGCCTCGCGCCGGAAAGGTTGTGGGGCGCCATTTATTGCGAGCTGCTTCAGGATCTGAAGGCCAGGGGAGCGTGGTTGGCTCCTGCCGGGCAAACGGTCGCTTGGTTTCAAAAACGGCGCGCCGTAGTTTTCGAGACTGATAGCGTGGACCCGCACGCCGTGCGCGCCAAGGTCGCGGCCGGACGTGGCGATAATCTGCCGGGTTTGCGACTGCGCACCCACAGACTCCGCGCGTCGCAGGAATTCGGCGCTTGCAGTTCGGAAGGGTACTTCGACATGCCGTTCGATGAAGGTGTCGATAGGCGAGTCCCCCACGAGGTCAGTGAATGATCGTTCGTCGGGAGAGCGACCCGAGTCTCGATGTGAACCTGCCACGGGGCCTTGCGTCGGAGCCCGCGCCGCGCAATTCGTTTATCGTCTCCCCGGACGACCGGGTTCTGGTAACAGGGGCTGCAGGTTTCATTGGCTCCCGCGTCGTGGAGAGTTTGCTGGAGCATGGGTTACGCAATCTCATCTGTTTTGCCCGCCCCTCCAGCAACCCCAGAGAGCTCGAAGCGATCGTCCAACGCCAGCACTTGGGGGCGCGAATCGAAGTGTTCAGAGGCAACCTCATATCCCGCGAGGATTGCGCAGCGGCAAGTAAGGACGCGGCGCTGGTATTTCATTTGGCCGCCGGAACGGGCGGCAAGTCCTTTCCCGACGCTGTGATGAATTCCGTTCTGACTACGCGCAATTTGCTCGACGCCAGCCTACAGCATGGCCGTCTGCGACGATTCGTTCTCGTCAGTTCGTTCACCGTGTACACGAACCGCCAAAAGTCTCGCTGGAGGCTCCTGGACGAATCGTGCCCCATCGAAGAACATTCCGCGCTCCGCGGCGAAGCGTATTGCTATGCCAAGGTCAAACAAGAGCAACTCCTTGCCGAGTACGGAAAAGACCATGGAATTCCATACGTGGTGGTCAGGCCCGGTAGTGTTTATGGAGGCAGAAAAGCAGAAATCACCGGCCGGGTCGGACTCGGAACGTTTGGGATATTCTTACACCTGGGTGGCTCCAACACTATTCCTTTCACCTACGTCGACAACTGCGCTGAAGCAATCGTTCTGGCCGGACTAGTCAAGGGAGTCGAGGGAGAGGCTTTCAACGTCGTGGACGATGATCTTCCCTCGAGTCGCCAGTTCTTACGTCAGTATAAGAAGAACGTAAGGCGTTTTCGATCGATCTACGTGCCTCATCTGCTCAGTCACGGGCTTTGTTATTTGTGGGAGAAGTACTCGCAATGGTCGAAGGGGCAATTGCCCCCGGTTTTTAATGTGAGACGCTGGCACGTCGAATGGAAGAAAACGAATTATAGCAACGCGAAACTGAAGGCCAAATTAGGCTGGGCACCGAGAGTGCCTACGGCGGAGGGTTTGCAGCGGTATTTCCAGAGTTGCAAGCAAGGCGAACGGCATGCTTAAGGTTGCCATAGTGGGATGCGGAAAGATCGCAGATGTCCACGCCTCCCAGATCGAGAAGATCGAGGGCTGCGAGATTGTGGGCGTGTGCGACCGTGAACCGCTGATGGCCGAGCAGCTCTTCGAACGATTCCCCGTCAAACGCTATTTCACTGATGTAACTGAACTCGTTACCGAGGCTCGCCCGGATGTCGTCCACATCACAACTCCACCGGAGAGTCACCTCGATATCGCCAGATTCTGCCTCGAACAGGGCTGTCATGTGTACGTGGAGAAGCCCTTTACCCTCGATGCAGAACAAGCGAAGCTCCTGCTGGAACTTGCCGACGAAAAAGGGCTCAAGCTGACCGTCGGACACAACGATCAATTCAGCCATGTGGCGCGCCGCATGCGAGCGCTGGTAAAAAGCGGCTATCTGGGCGGGACACCCATACACATGGAAAGCTACTTCGGCTACGACCTTGGGGACCCCAGTTATGCGCGCGCGCTGCTGGGCGACAAAGATCATTGGGTCCGCAGATTGCCGGGAAAGTTACTGCAAAACATTATCAGCCACGGAATCGCCAGAATTGCAGAGTTCCTGACGAGCGAGGATCCTCAGGTAATCGCTTACGGCTTTGCGAGCCCTCTTCTGAAGGAGATCGGCGAAACCGAAATCGTGGACGAGCTTCGCGTGATCATCAGCGAAGAGGAGCGGACAACAGCCTATTTTACCTTCTCCTCCCAGATGCGGCCCTCGATCCATCAGTTCCGAATCTACGGGCCTAAGAACGGTTTGATTCTCGACCAGGATCACGAAATCTTGATAAGCCTTCGCGGCGCGAAATTCAAGAGTTATGCTGACCACTTCCTCCCCCCGCTGCTGTTTGCAAAACAGCAATTGGGAAACCTAATTACGAACATGCGGCTATTCCTGGCCAGGGACTTTCATATGGATTCCGGCACAAAGTATCTCATCGAATCCTTCTACCGTTCGATCCGCGAAGGCGCGCCCGTGCCCATTCCATATCGGGAAATCCTGCTTACCGCTCGTACCATGGACAGTCTGTTTGCTCAGCTACGGGCCGCGCGCCCTGAAGCTCATTTAGCCTTCCAAGCGCACCAGGTTTCATAGGGAGCGATTGCCTGCCGGGCGGATTGATGCGATGCCTCCTTACTTAGCACTGTTCATTTGGCTTTTCCTTTTGCTGTTACTGTTATTCTTCGACCCCGCCAAGGAGCCGAAGAGATCCGTAACGCTTTGGATCCCTTTGACCTGGATGTTCATCATGGCAACTCGACTGCCGTCGCAGTGGTTCTACGGTATGCATGAGCCATCGGCCTCGGCGGTGATTGAAGGGGGGGACTCCGTTGACCGCACGATCTCCCTGGCTTTGATCCTGCTGTTGATTGGCATCCTGACGGCGCGGTCTTTCAATTGGAGCGGTTTCTTTTCGCGAAACCGAGCGCTGATGATGTTCCTTGGCTTCGCACTCCTGAGCGTCCTGTGGTCGGACTACCCCTTCGTCTCTTTCAAGCGATGGTTTCGAGATCTGGGAAACTACCTGTCGATCCTGGTGATTTTATCCGATCCTCGCCCCCTCATGGCTCTCCGTACGGTGTTTCGACGCCTTTTCTATATCCTGATTCCACTGACTATTGTGCTCTCTAAGTATTTCCCCGATATCGGCATGCAATGGGACACCTGGACGGGCGCTCCGATGTTCGTGGGGCCTGCATCAAGCAAAAACACGCTAGGGGTCGTGTGCCTGATCAGCGGGCTTTTTTTTCTCTGGGACACCGTGACGCGCTGGTCCGACCGTAACCAGCGGCAGACCAGAACGATCATCCTCGTGAATATGGCCTTCTTCGCCATGACGCTTTGGGTGCTGCATCTCTCCAATAGCGCCACCTCCAGAACTTGCCTGGCCTTCGGCGGATTGGTGATCCTGGCGGCTCACAGCAGGACCTTCAAACGCCAACCGATTTTGCTTGAGGTCATCGTTCCGTCAGTCTTTCTTTTGTATCTGTTCCTGGCCTTCGGCTTAGACTTGAAAGGCGCGTTCGCCCAAGCCGTCGGTCGGGACCCAACATTTACCGGCAGGAGCGACATCTGGGATGCCGTGCTGAGTATCCATACCAATTGGCTTGTGGGTACAGGGTACGATTGCTTTTGGTTAGGCTCTCGATTGGATGACATCTGGAATAGACCCGGCATCGGCGCCATAAATGAGGCGCACAACGGGTACCTCGAAATCTACCTGAATCTGGGCATCATTGGGGTGGTCCTACTCATCGGTTTCCTGATTGCTGTCTACCGGACCATTTGCAGAAGGCTCAAACCCTGGACCAGCTTTGCCTCGTTTAGTTTCGGCTTGTGGGCCGTTGCGGTCCTTTACAACGTCACCGAGGCAGCATTTAAGTTCCATTTCATGTGGGTAACTTTCCTGGCAGGAGCTCTTGCCCTCCCCGGACTTGCCGATGATCCGGTCTACAGAGCCGCGGCGCCCGCTAAGGCGGTCGCCCCGGAACCGTTCCCTGCCCTTCCCTTCGAAACGACACGTTCGACCAGTTGAGGAGTCGTCCCGTGGCCGATGCGCTGAAGACCGCTCTGGAAACAGCCTTGCAATCGCAGGAAGACACCGCGAGGAGCGGTCAGATCGAGATCTACTTGGACGGGAAAGCAATACTGGTAGCCTCTGCTAAGATCGAGTCGAGGACGGTTATCGTCAGGGGCGGATGGCTCAAGACGGCGGTGGTTCAGGATGAAGAACTGGTTGAAGGTGAAACGGTCACGAACCCCGACGCATTTGTTTCCAAGGTGAAGGGAACCATGCTGAACGCCGACATCTTCACTTTCGTCCAGAAGCTACCGGATACCAAGCCGAAGTTCCCTTATTACGTAGAGTGGGACAATGTCGCAGCAATTCCGATGACCACGTTTGCGAATTGGTGGGAAAAGCGCGCCAAGCACGATGTGCGAGCCGCGGTGAGAAAGGCGGCCAAGGCAGGGGTAGTCGTCAAGTTGGAGCCGTTCGACGACGCTTTTGTGAAAGGCATCGGCAGCATCTATAATGAGACGCCCATAAGGCAGGGCAGGCTTTTTTGGCACTTCCAGAAAAGCTTCGACGAGGTCAAGCGTATTAACTCAACGTATGCGGAAAGAAATGTTTTCTTGGGAGCATACTGTCAGGACGAACTGATCGGATTCCTCCGACTGATCTGCGCCAACCGGATCGCCGTTGTGATGCAGTTGCTTAGCAAGAAGCGGTACTCTAAGAAGAAACCCAACAATGCATTGATCGCAAAGGCAGTGGAAGTTTGCGAGCAAAGGGGAATCCGCTACCTGACCTACGGCAACTTCATCTATAACGACTTGAAGAGCTCGCTAACCGAGTTCAAGCGGCGAAACGGCTTCGAGCCAGTGTTGCTGCCGCGATATTACATTCCGCTCTCGCGCAAGGGTAGAATTGCCCTCAAGCTAGGGCTCCACCATGAGATCGCGCACTTCATCCCTAAAACCCTGCTCAGATACCTCCTCAGAATCAGAAGCCATTGGTACGCGCTGAGATGGGGGCCCCTCACCTCGGTCCGGCATGAGGACACCGTCTAACACGGAGGCCCCCGAGAAGGCGCGCTGGGGTTCCGGCGGCGAGAGCTTCAGTGCGCGACTGCCTGTACGTTCGACGGGGCAGAAGGGGGTACTGCGTTTTCGAGCGGGTGAGGGTACGTATACGGAGTGTACGTATAGGTCACAGGACATCCAGCAGTCACATCCGCCGCAGACTCGCATCGCGTCAATGTAGTTGGCGCGGACGATAAGCTGACGACATCGCAGGGAGTATGAGAGCAGGCGCTGAGCGAAGAACCCGCGAGTACGTAGTTCGTGTTTCCCGAATACACAACCATGCTCGAATTGTTACCCCAAGCATAGGCAGGACCGCCCGTGTTCTCGTTAATTCCGCGACCGACTTGGGTGTTGAGCGGCCATGTCCCACCACTCGTGCAGTCTTCGGTGAACTCGATACCGCCCTCCACGGTGTTGTTGGAAGCGCCGTTGACCGTGTTCCCCCACGCCACGCCGCTTCCGCCGCGAAAGTCTGTGTAATTCGATTGATTGGAGTTCGCGGTGGGAATGTTCCAGGTGTTGTTGTAGACCTCATACCATCGCGTGCTGTTTTCCGTGCCGCTGCCCGAGCAGGTTCCTGGAGAACTCCCGTGGGCGTCCACCTGAACGTAATTCATGGTGTTGTAGCGAAAGACGAGTTGCGAGCCGTAGAAATCTTCGATGGCCGAGGTTCCCCAAAAATAGTAGGGGCCTGCCGGATTGTTGGCGGGGCTTGTCACGGCATTGTACGTGAACGTGTTGTTTTCCACGAAAAGCATGTTAGGCCCGCCGGGGGTCACATCCACCGACCAGCCGCCGTAGTTCGTCGGGCTGCCCGCTCCGAGATTATGAATGATCTCGTCCGCACCGTGATTGACAGTGAAAGTATTGTGGTCGATCAAGCCGGGGCCGAGGCCACTCATGCAAACCATCGTCACGCCGCTCGACTGCAAACCATTGTCCGTGAATGTGTTGTTATAAAACCTGAACGGGAGTGTCATTGGAGAGTTTGACGACGTGAAATGAACTGGGCAACCACCACCAGTGAATCCCTGCTGGAAGTTGAATCCAGTCACGAAGGTATTACCCGATGAGTTTGCCGTCACAAGGATATAACCACCGCTTGCCCATGTTACCGTAGCCCCCTGGCCGTTCAGCGTGATCGCTGTCGTGATCGTAATGGGGCTGCTCCAGGTTATTCCACCTGTGCAACTGCTCGCCGGAATGAGAACCGTATCTCCGTTGCTGGTTGAGTTGATTGCGGTCTGCATATCCGAGGCCGAGCAGGAGGCAGCCGTGTAGGTGTTCGCGTACGCTCCTACACAGAAAAATACGTTCAAAAGAAGTCCGAAAAATAGCCCTTTCAGGGTGCATGCCATAAATAACCTTTCCTCCTTATTAAAAAATAATACCTACCGATTTGCCAGTTCCGGGGACAGATGCCACATAGGTGTTACATGGTGGGTCCGCTCATCCGGCTTAGCGGCCGCTCAGCACCTTCGAGCTGACAACTGCACCCAAATCACTAACGCTCCAATATCCAACAACCCGATGGGGCTGTCAATGGTACTTAGGTACGACAATACCTCGGAGCCTTTGCCGTTCTGTGCTGTCGCTGCAGGATGGCAACTGCGCTCGGCAGAAGTTTGCATGTGCAAGATAACAAATGAGTTATTCGGTAGACCCGGAGTGAGCTCGCAGACCGTCCTGTCTGCTTAAGGCTAAGGTTAGTTCTAGATGTCCTCGGTTCCTTGTGACAATTCGCTTTCTGCCCCGTCGCTTAAACCCTTATCTCAAGCGGAACAGGCAACCGCAAAAGATAGGGGAACCTACGGCCAGATCCTGAAATCCTCGGTATTGGTTGGCGGATCTACAGCTTTCAGTACCTTGCTCCGAATAGCCCGGACCAAGGCGCTGGCGGTGTTGCTTGGTCCGGCCGGGTTCGGATTGTATGGTCTGTATGGATCAATCTCCGACCTTGCCAAGAGCCTCGCAGAAATGGGCATCAATACGAGCGGAGTGCGCCAGATTGCGGCCGCGGCCGGCTCCGGCGATACCTTTCAAATCGGAATAACCACTGCCGTGCTGCGACGGACGGCTCTCGTCCTCGGAACCATAGGAGCAGCCCTACTCCTCATCTTTTCCAAGCAAGTTTCAACCCTAACCTTTGGCAACAACCAACACGCCTCGGCCATTTGTCTGCTTTCTCTAGCGGTGTTTTTCCAGTTGATCTCGGAGGGCCAGGGCGCTCTAATTCAGGGCATGCGACGAATCTTCGATCTCGCTAAGATGGGGGTCTTGGGTGCGTTCTACGGGACGGTTATCAGCATCGTCTTGGTCTACTTCCTTCGCGAAAAGGGGTTGGTGCCATCTCTTGTCGGTGTGGCGGGGATGTCGATTATTACCTCGTGGTGGTACAGTCGCAAGATCCTTGTTGAGACTCCTCCGGTAACGCTCGCCCAGATCGGTCAGGAAGCTGCAGCTCTGTTAAAGCTGGGCTTTGCGTTCATGGCGACTATTTTCATGACGATGGGGAACGCCTACGCCGTCCGAATCATGGTGCTCCACAAGGTCGGTTTCGCGGCCACCGGGTATTATCAGTCTGCCTGGGCCCTGGGCGGACTGTACGTGGGCTTTGTTTTACAGGCTATGGGCGCGGACTTTTACCCTCGTCTGACCGCCAGTGCAAACGACAATCCCGAGTGCAACCGCCTGGTGAACGAGCAAGCCCGAGTCGGCCTTTTGCTGGCGGGTCCGGGCGTCCTCGCTACCCTCGTGTTTGCGCCCATGGTTATCGAACTCTTCTATAGCACAAAATTCGACGCCGCGGTCGCGGTCTTGCGCTGGATTTGCCTCGGAACGATTCTTCAAGTGATTACCTGGCCATTAGGATACGTTATCATTGCAAAAGGAAGGCGAGGCATCTATTTCACCACGCAGGTGGCTTGGAGTATAGCCAGTCTCGGCCTCGCCTACCTCTGTGTCAGATACTGGAGTCTGAACGGCGCCGGCATTGCATTCTTTGGATCAAACCTCCTATTTGGAGTCATGGAATATCCGGTTGTGCAGTGGCTGAGCGGTTTTCGGTGGTCGAGTTCGAACATGCAGTTGGGTTTGGGTTTCTTATCTCTAATCGCTGTGGTTTTCAGCGGATTTTATCTGCTGCCGCCCTTTTGGGCCGCCTGCCTCGGGGCGATGGCGACGATTTCGAGTGGTTTCTATTCGGTTCGAGTTCTATCCACATTTGTGTCCTGGGATGACGTGCCGCTCCCGGTGCGGCGGCTATTCCTCCTTTTCCGCCCGTCCCAATCACGGTGAGCTGAAGACTCGTGGGAGCTTTCATCTAGATGAAGTCGTTCTGGAGCGCGCTTCAGTGGCGCGTGGATTTTTTGCGCCAGATGGCCCCCTGCATCGGCATCCCTCGCGCACTTTCCGTATGTCTCGCCGAAGATTGGAACAAGCTGGCACGGATTCTGCGTCCCCGATGGTGCATACGCGAAGTTCACGTACGACCGAAGGGCTACGATGCGTCGGTTGCGATTAGGATGGGTACCAGCGATTTCACGGTTTTCCAGCAGGTCTTCCTATGGGAACAATACAGGCCGATCTCCAGGATCGAGGATCCGGCGGTGATCGTCGACTGCGGCGCCAACGCAGGATATGCATCCGTATTTTTTCTGAAGCAGTTTCCGCGTGCTCGCGTGATTGCGGTGGAGCCGGATCCGCTGAATGCCGAGGTCTGTCGTCGTAACACGCGCTACAACGCAGATCGAGTGTTGGTTCTCCAGAAGGCAGTTTGGGGAAGTGTCACGACGCTCGGCTTCGTGGACCAACCGCGAAGAGCGGGCGAGGAGTGGGCCATCCAAGTACGGCCGGCCCGTGCAGGCGACGGGGCAGAGACAGTGAAAGCTATCGACATACCAACGCTCATGGCAATGGCCGGAGTGAAGCAGATTGACCTGCTAAAGATCGACATTGAGGGGAGCGAGGCGGATATCTTCCAATCGAACCCGGCAGCATGGCTCGATCGGGTGCGTAACATTGAAATTGAACTCCATGGTCCGGTTTGTAGTGAGATTTTTGATTCCGCCCTGGAAGGATACTCCTTCCTCAAAGCCAAACGCGGCGAGGTGACTTTTTGCTTGGGCATTCATCCAAATGGCAAATGACGCCCCGACACCGGAAATGTATCCGATCTACAGGCAAACTGGCCCGACTGTCTTGCCGGCAAGAATTCTGTTGACGAGTGTAGGAAAAAGGCGATTGGTTGTTGGAGGAAGGTGCTCTGCATGTTGACACCGATTGTTTCGGTGGTGATGAGCGTATTCAACGGTGAGCGATATCTGGATGAGGCCATTGAGAGCATTCTCAGCCAGAGCTTCAGCGACTTCGAGTTCATCGCAATCGATGACGGTTCGACGGATGGCTCGGGAACATTGCTCGAGTTCTATCAAAAGAAAGACTCACGTTTGCGCGTCTATCACCAGGACAATCGGGGACTCGTCGAATCGTTGAACCGCGGGTGCGGGCTGGCGCAGGGCGAATACCTCGCGCGCATGGACGCTGACGATATTGCCGTGCCGGACCGACTGTCGTGGCAAGTTAGCTTCCTGCAGCAAAATCCCGAGATCGCCGTTCTTGGGGGAGCGATCGAGCGGATCGACTCGTCGGGCAAGAGTCTCGAAGTGAAACATTATCCCGTCACGGATCGCGAGATCAAGGCAGCCCTCCTTCACACCTCCGCGCTTCCGCACCCTGCGGTTCTGATTCGAAAGGAGACTTTTCGCTGCGTGGGGGGATACAGAGCGGCCTTTGTCGATGCCGAAGACTACGATTTGTGGCTGAGGATCTCAGAGCGCTGGCAACTCGCCAACCTGGACCGAGTGCTGCTTAAGTACAGGGTTCATGCAGGCCAAGTCAGCCGACTCAAGCTGCGACAGCAGGCCTTGAGTTTCCTTGCGGCGCGGGCCCTTGCCTCGGCGAAACGTGAGGGGAGGGCCGACTTGCCGAACTGGGTGGGTGGAATCACTCCTCCTACACTTAGCCATTTGGGAGTTGGAGAAAGCGAGCAGCAGACTTTTGTCGCGGCGAGTTACTTGTTCTGGATAAAGTGCCTGGCTCGTTGGGGTTGGGACGCGGAAGCTCTGAAGCTCGCGGCAGATGTATATCGCACGGGTAAAACAGATTGTATCGAGCGATGGGTCATCGCGGACACTCAGCTCGCCATGGCAGGAATCTATTGGAGACAGAAGAAATTCCTTAAAGGCTTGCGCGCTGCAGGTTGCGCGCTCATCAGGTGGCCCGTTATCCTAGGACGCCCACTCAAGCGGATGCTGGAACGACTGTGGAAAGCCTACTCGAATCGCAGGACCCTAACTCCGGGCGCTTCATCCTCGACAGCCAACCAACGAACGGCTTGCGAAAATGCCGGGAAGACCTTGTAGTCGCGGGCGAACATGCTTCACCCTTCGGAGAGCGGCGGCCAGAGGGTTATGGAGTTTCAGATGGTCAAACGAGAGTCTATAACGGAAATGTTCCCGCACAATAAACTTCTACACAGGTGAATCCCAAATGGAGTCGTGTCGCACCGAAAAATCGACATCATCGCAGGAGCCACTCTCAACTACCGAAGCTTTTACTGTCCGCCCTGGCGATTTGGATGGCCTGACCATTCTGCGGTACGCGCCGTTCTATCGCGAACGTATCAATGGAGGGGTCGAGCAATGTTTGCGCTGCCTAAATCGTGGTCTGCTTCAAAGACATCGGTTGGACGTGTTGCAAGTGCATCGGGTGAAGGACATACGAACCACCCGAATCGAGGTTGAGAGCGTCGGCCTGGGGCGTGTCCTGTGGATACCCGTACCTTACCAGCACACGGCATCAAGACTCGCTGATTTGCACAAGCGGTTGCGGTTCGTTTACGAACAGACGCTCTGCCTCTGCGAACAGAACGGCGAAACGCCGCGTCGCGCTGCATTCAAGGCGGTGAGCGCCGTTCTGCGTAATCGCTTTCTCCACCTGCGTCACAGGACGGTGATCCTTAGCGACCCGTTGTGTGAACTCCTGATAACCCACAAGGTGAATCTGCTCGCAGTACACGGGCTCACCTACGACGCGGAAGCCCTAATCTTACAGGCGAAAAGGCTCAACATTCCTTTCGTGCTGATCAGCCATTTCGACAATGCCCTCTTTTCCGAATCCCATGTTCGGGAGTGGGTTCCCGACGCCGCGGGCGTGGGTTCTGTCTCGGGAAGAGGCCTGCCGGATCACATCTCGGACCGATCCGTAAATCTGTCAGACGCTATCGATACCGAGTTCTTCTCACCGGAAAAGGTGCAGGCAGGGCGGTTTGCCTCGCGCCCTACCATCCTCTTGCCCGCGCTCATCAAAATTGGCAAAGGCCAAAAAGACTTGCTGCGCGCCGCTCGTATCCTGGCGGCCAAGAACTTTGACTTTCAGATTTGCTTTGCGGGAGCGGTCGAGTCTGAGGCTTTGCGCCGCGATCTTTCCAGCTACGCGACCGAGGCGGGGCTGAAGGAACATGTTCAGTTTCTCGGTGAGTTGCCGCAAGAGGAGATCCGTGACTATTATGCGCTCAGCAAGCTGGTGGTGCTGCCCAGCTATACGGAGGGGTTGCCGCGTATACTCCTCGAGGCGCAAGCCATGCAGAGGCCCGTTGTGGCCTATGATTCGTCGGGTGGGATAGGAGAAACCGTCTTGCCGAATGAAACCGGCTTCTTGGTGAAAACAGGCGACGTGGAAAGTTTGGCGGACAGGATCGGGTTCCTGCTCGCCAACGAATCGGAACGCAAGCGCATGGGGGAGCGCGGCAGACAGTTTGTGATCGAGCAATTCAGTGTTCCCGCCCTGATCCAACGGCACGAGACCTTCTACCTCCGGGCTCTTTCCGGGAACGATATTCCCACTTCCTCCAAGAATGCCACCGGCGATCGTGCGAATGTCTAACCAAATACGGAGACTCTACCAGGTGAAAACTTCCGAGAAGTTATACGCCGACAGTAGTAAGTGATGTTACGGTGAAACCGCTTGTCTCGATTCTAATTCCCGCCTACAACTCCGAGCGCTGGATCGGCTATGCAGTTCGGTCTGCATTGGCCCAAACCTGGCCACACAAGGAAATCATCGTTGTAGACGATGGATCCAGGGACCGCACGGCGGAAGTGGCGCGGCGGTTTACCTCGAAGGACGTTATCGTTGTATCTACACCAAACCGAGGCGCTGCGGCAGCGCGCAACCATGCCCTCCAGCTCAGCCAAGGGGACTACATCCAGTATCTGGATGCCGATGATTTTCTGGCGCCGGATAAGATCGAGCGGCAGCTGGCAGCGATGCAAGACGTTGACAACCGCCGAGTACTTCTTTCCTCGGCATGGGCTCACTTCTACTATCGGACCCGCCGTGCCCGCTTTCTCCCAACTTCTCTTTGGCAAGATCTTTCTCCTGTCGAGTGGCTCTTGAGGAAGATGGGCGAACATCTTCACATGCAACCTGCGACCTGGCTGACTAGCCGGGAGCTGACCGAGGCAGCGGGGCAGTGGAATACAGAGCTCTCCCACGACGACGACGCTGAGTATTTTTGCCGCGTGATCATGGCGTCCGATGGCACACGTTTCGTGCCCGACGCCAAGATGTTTTTTCGAATGTCTTCGCGGAGCAGCCTGAGCTACGTTGGCAGCTCCAATAGAAAAAAAGACTCCCTCTTTCGTTCGATGAAGTTGCATCTTCAATATCTCCGTTCGCTCGAAGAGAGCGAACGTGTACACAAGGCCTGTTTGGCCTACCTCCAGACTTCGTACATCGATTTTTATCCGGAGCGACCCGATCTTGTCGCAGAATTGCAAAGCCTGGCCACGGAACTTCAGGGTTGCTTGGAGCCGCCCCGTTTGCGGTGGAAATACTCCTGGTTGAAACCCTTATTCGGGTGGAAAACAGCGAAATCGGCTCAGGGCGCGCTGCCATGGTTGAAGATTTGGTTCCTCGCGCGTTGGGACAAAATAATGTTCACGCTGGAAAACGAGCCGGTTCACCGGGTCAGCCTCGTCGCGAGCATTATCTAAATGGATTAGAAAGGACCAGGAAGTGGCAACAGCAACTGAACAACTGGATAAGATCACGGCGATATGGAAAGAGCACGTAGAGGTTGCGAAGGCCCTTCCGGGTCTCGCCGCCGCCGTCTCGAGCGCGGTTGACACCATCTATTCTTCCCTGGCTGCCGGTGGGCAGCTGTTCACTGCCGGGAATGGCGGATCTGCGGCCGACGCACAGCACATCGCGGCAGAACTGACGGGGCGTTTCCTGCGCGATCGCCGGCCGATCCCAGCCATGGCGCTGCACGCCAACTCCTCGGCGCTCACGGCGATCGGAAATGATTACGGCTACGAGCAGGTATTTGCCCGCGAACTCTCCGCCCACGCCCGGCCGGGCGATGTTTTGCTTGCACTCTCAACGAGCGGTAACAGCACAAACATCCTGCGCGCAATTGAGGCCGCGCACCAGATCAACGTCGCGGCCATCGGACTGACGGGTGAATCCGGAGGACAGATGCGCGCGGCGTGCGATCTCTGTTTGTGTGTTCCCTCAAGGTCGACCCCGCGCATTCAGGAAATGCACATCATGATCTACCACGCTATCTGTGAACTTTTGGACGAGAAGCTGGCGGGCGCATGACACCTTAGCGCGCTGCCGCGCGGCAGTCGCCCTAGAAGCGAACAAGTCTGCCGATCAAGCAGGGGAGCAGCCCCGCCGCCGCACTCCAAGGCACTGTAATTTGCCAGAGCTTAGTATGACTCAAAACGCTGCAACAACCGAAGATCGCTGGCCGCGCGGGGGGACACGAGAGATTGCGTTTAATTGCAGCTTCTTTCTCGGCGACCGCCCCTGCGTTTGGCACAAGTCCAGCGGGTTGCTTTGCCCTTGTGAATATTACCAGCGGATCGAGCAGCGTCTGCTGATCGTCAAACTCGACGCCATGGGTGACGTGTTACGAACTACGGCATTACTTCCCGCGCTGTCCAATGCACACCCGCGAGCTGGAATTACCTGGATTACCCGGCGGGAGTCGCGTCCCCTGCTGGAACGCAATCCGTATATCACCGAAATTCTGGATTACGGAGAAGACGCGCTGGTGCAATTGCAGGTGCGCACCTTCGACCGCGTCATTAACCTCGACGCCGGCAAGGCCAGCGCCGCGTTGGCTAGCCTGGCAAGTTCCAAGCGGAAGGACGGTTTCATTCTCGACCCGGGCGGATTCGTGCAGCCCACCAATACCGCCGCGAGGATGTGGCTCGAGATGGGCGTTTTCGACGACCTCAAGCGCCGGGGCACCCGGACGTATCAGGAGATCATGCTGGAGATTATCGGTCTGTCCGGAACGCCCCACGGCTACGTGTTTGAACTGAGCGAGGAGGAGCGGGCGGGCGGCCGCAGGCGCCTGGAGCGATTGGGAATTAACCTGTCGCGGCCCATCATCGGTCTGAACACGGGAGCAGGACGTAGGTGGCAGCTCAAGCAATGGCGCGAAGAGGGCTACTTGGACCTGGTCGAACGTTTGGCCGGTCGGCATCCCGCACAGTTTGTGCTGCTGGGTGGGCCTGAGGAACGCGAAAGGCACCAGCGCCTCGCGTCCCGCACTCGAATCCCTCTGATCGATAGCGGCTGCGACAACCCGGTACGTCAGTTCGCAGCTCTTGTGGCAGCGTGCACAGTAGTCGTTGCCGGAGATACCTTGGCAATGCATTTGTCGCTGGCGTTGGGCCGGCGAACAGTGGTGCTGTTTGGACCGACTAGTTCGGCCGAAATCGAAATGTACGGACTGGGCGAAAAAGTTGTCCCACATATGGACTGCCTCGCCTGCTACAAGCCAACGTGCGACTTCGTGCCCAATTGTATGGATCTAATTACCACCGACATGGTCGACGCTGCGGTGGAACGCCAGCTGTCTGCGGCCGGATTCGCTCAACACCGCATAGAGGAGGTCCAAAGTCATTAGTCCTGCATGGGATCCGTCGTGATTACGCCATCCTCCGTTGTAAATCGTGACTCATCAACCGAAAATCGAGTCACCGTGGCCTTGCTTACCGGAGGTGGTGACAGACCCTACGCCTTTGGGATGGCAAATGCCCTCATCTCAAAAGGGGTCGCCCTGGATTTGATCGGCAGCAATGAGCTGGACTGTCCGGAATTCCACGCTAAGCCCTCCGTGAACTTTCTTAACTTACGAGGCGATCAGCGGCCGGATGCCAGCTTCTTGAGGAAAGTGTCTAGGGTGTCGGGTTACTATGGCAAGCTGATTTGCTATGCTGCGACAGCTAAGCCCAGGCTTTTTCACATTCTCTGGAACAACAAGTTCGAGCTCTTCGATCGAACTCTGCTCATGCTCTACTATCGGTTGCTGGGGAAAAAGATCGTCTATACCGCACACAACGTCAATGCGGGCAAGCGAGACCATACCGATACTCGGCTCAATCGGCTCTCCCTGCGACTCCAATATCGCCTGGCTGACCATATCTTCGTACATACCGAGGAGATGAAGATCGAGCTTATCCAGGAGTTTGACGTGCAGCCCAGTCGGGTCAGCGTAATCCCATTTGGGATTAACAACGCTGTCCCACACACGGGTCTGACGCCCGCCGAGGCCAAGCAGAGACTGGGAATTCAAAGTGGTGAAAAAGCGATTCTGTTTTTCGGCAACATCACACCTTATAAGGGGCTGGAATACCTCACCAGAGCATTTCAGCAGGTCACGTCCAAACACGAAGGCTATCGGCTGATCATCGCGGGCAAACCCAGTAACTCCGATTATTGGACGTCCATCCGCGATACGATCCGAGAGGACGTGCACAGGGGACGAATTCTGCTTAGGTCGGACTTCATTCCCGACGCCGAGACCGAGCTTTACTTCAAAGCGGCGGACGTCCTGGTGTTGCCGTACCGACACATCTATCAGAGCGGTGTCTTATTTCTTGGATACAGTTTTGGACTGCCGGCCCTGGTCGCTGACGTGGGCTCCTTGAAGGACGAGATTGTGGAGGGCATGACAGGTTTCGTCTTCAATCATGACGATTCGAGCGACTTGGCGAAGGCCATCGAAAAGTACTTCGCAAGCGATCTATACGCCGATTTGAACGGCCGACGGCAGATGATACGAGACTACGCGACCAAGCACCATTCCTGGGAAGTGGTTGCGCAGATGACTATGAGCGTATATGACAGCTTGCGCGAAGCACCTTGGAGTGCCTCAGCGGAACTGCCGCCTTCGGTCCAATAGGACGTGGAGTAGAAACGCTTTCAAAGCGTGCGGCACGAGCGTATGGTCATCGACACGCGCAACGCGACGCACGCCGTGCAAGCACACAGAAACAAGATCGTCCAGTTCTAGAAAGCGTATGGGATTGCTAAAGAAGCTGGATGAACGAGACGGGGTGGAGATCGGCCAGGAATTGTACCAGTTTGCCGTTGAGCTCTTCCCGATCTGCCGTAGCATTACCGGTGACGGCGTCCGGCGGACATTGGCCCTGATCCAGGATAAAGTCTCGCTCCGCACGTTCGAGGTGCCCACCGGAACACCCGTTTTCGATTGGACAGTTCCCAGGGAGTGGAACATCCGAGACGCATACATCAAGGCCCCGGATGGAAAGCGCGTCGTGGACTTCCAAAAGTGCAACCTGCACGTGGTGAGTTACAGTACGCCTGTGCATGCTACCATGTCGCTCGGAGAACTGAAGCCGCGACTCTACACAATTCCTGACCACCCCGATTGGATTCCTAATCGAACATCGTACTACAAGGAGGATTGGGGATTTTGCCTCTCCGATAACCAGATGTTGCAGCTCAAAGACGGTGAGTACGAGGTCTGCATCGACTCCACGCTCAAGGACGGGCATTTGACTTACGCCGAATGCTATTTGCCGGGCGGTTTCAACGACGAGGTTCTGATTTCAACGTACACCTGTCATCCCTCGCTGGCGAATGATAATGTCTCCGGCATGACGGTTGCGACTTTCCTGGCGAAGCTTCTGTCTGGACAGGACCTTCGGTATTCATATCGATTCCTCTTTATTCCTGCAACCATTGGGGCCATTAGTTGGCTGGCGCGAAACCGCAGCACAGTCGCACGCATCCGGCATGGGTTGGTGCTGACGTGCCTGGGTGACGCGGGCGGCTTTCATTACAAGAAGAGCCGTCGTGGAAACGCCGAGATCGACCGCGCTGCGGCGCATGTTCTTTTTCACTGCGGCGAATCGTCTAAGATCCTGGAGTTCTCTCCTTACGGAAATGACGAACGACAGTACTGCTCGCCTGGCTTCAACCTTCCTGTCGGCTGCTTGACGCGGAGCGTTTGGGAAACCTTTCCCGAGTATCACACTTCGGCGGATGACCTCGACTTTATTCGACCTCTTCAACTCGCGGGATCGTTGCGAGTTTGCGCCGCCATTTTCGACGTGCTCGAAAACAATCGATACTACCGCAACGAGAACCCTTACTGTGAACCCCAACTGGGACGGCGCGGCCTTTTCCGAGCTATGGGCGGCGAGGCGGGCGGCCAAGCCAGCGGAAAAGAGATGATGGCACGCCTGTGGGTGCTCAATCTGTCTGACGGCGATCACTCGC
>Ga0181524_10002553_pt1 | contig 18523 bp, 12 predicted proteins | sample PEATcosm2014_Bin_34_FD_119761 | JGI IMG/M metagenome (GOLD analysis project Ga0181524, IMG submission 119761) | Peatland microbial communities from MTU Mesocosm Facility, Houghton, MI, USA - PEATcosm2014_Bin05_60_metaG | ecosystem: Environmental > Terrestrial > Soil > Wetlands > Peat | place...
CGCCGCAACTGACCCTCGAGGCGGCGATGCTGTCGCGCGGCGGCTTTGCCGGCCTGGCCGGAGTCGAGGCCGTTTCAGGGCTCTACTTCAAGCTCGGCGGCGCGAGCGGCGGCGAGGCGCGTCAGCTCGATTTCAAGGGCGCGAGCTTCGCCGAGGTCGCCGAGCGGCACTTCGCCGAGCTGAAGATCCTGCTCGATCAATTCACTGATCCCTCGACGCCCTACGTCTCGCGCCCCTATCCGAAATTCGTCAGGCGCGCCGGCGACTATGACCACCTCGCGCGGGTGAAGGAATGGTCGGCGACCGGCGGCTTTTCCGACGACGCGCAAGGAGACGAGCTTTGAGCGCGCGCGCTGAGAGGCCGCAGGTCCCGCTGCCGGTGCGCCTGGCGCAGCAACGCGCCTCCAACCCGGCGGCGTCGGCCTGGGTGTCCGCCAACGCCGGCTCCGGCAAGACCCACGTCCTGGCGCAACGCGTGCTGCGCCTGCTCATTGACGGCGCGCCGCCCTCGGGCCTTCTCTGCCTCACCTTCACCAAGGCGGCGGCCGCCAACATGTCGGCGCGCGTCTTCAAGACGCTGGCGAGATGGACGAGCCTCGACGACGACGAGCTTAAGCGGGCGATCGCCGAGACCGGCGCGCCGGCCCCCGACGCCGCCGGGCTCGGCTTCGCGCGCCGCCTGTTCGCGCGCACCATCGAGACGCCGGGCGGCCTGAAGATCCAGACGATCCACGCCTTCTGCGAGCGTCTGCTCCATCTCTTTCCTTTCGAGGCCAATGTCGCGGCCGGGTTTCGCGTCGCCGAGGAGCGCGAAGCGGCGCTGCTGATGCAGGAGGCGCGCGCGCGCGCTTTCGCCGGTGCGCCCGTTTCTCCCGAGCGGGAAGCCGCGATCGCGAGGATCGCGCGCGACGCCGGCGCCGACGGCTTCGACGCCCTGCTCGAGGAAGCGCTCGGGCGGCGCGCCGAAATCGACGCGCTCGGCGACCGCGCCGCCTATGGCGCGGCGCTGCGGCTGAGGCTCGGACTCGGCTCAGGCGAGACGAGCGCTTCGATCAAGCGCGAAATGACGCGCGCCAGGCCGCAGTGGGCGGGATGGGCGGCCGAACTCGCGCTAGGGAGCGCCAACGATCAGAGCATCGCAGCAAGCCTGCTTCGGGCCGCAGAGGCGAGCGATGACGAGGAACGCCTCGCCGCCTATCTCGAAGCCTTCTTCACCGCCGAGGGCAAGCCGCGCGGCGGCCAACAACGCAAACTCGTGACCAACACGCTCGCCAAGCGCCTGCCCGATTTGCCCCAACGCCTGAGCGACGAGCAGGAGCGGCTGGTCGCGTTGCGCGATCGGCTGCGCGGCGCCGAGGCGCTCGAGCGCAGCCTGGCGCTCGTCGACGTCGCGCAAGCGGTGCTGACCGAATACGCGCGCCTCAAGGGCGAGCGCGGCCTGCTCGATTTCGACGACCTGATCCGGCGCACGCTGGCGCTGCTCGAGCGCGCCGACGCGGCCTGGGTGCTCTACAAGCTCGACGCCGGCGTCGATCACATTCTGGTCGACGAGGCGCAGGACACCTCCGAGCCGCAGTGGGCGATTCTGATGCGGCTTTGCGAGGAGTTTCTCTCCGGGGCCGGCGCGCGCGGCCGGCGGCGCACCTTCTTCGCGGTCGGCGACGACAAGCAATCGATCTTCTCCTTCCAGGGCGCCGCGCCGAAGATGTTCTCTTCGATACGGCGTGAACTGGAACGGCGGCACCGCGACGCCGAGCTCGGTTTCGACTGGGTTCGCCTGGCGTTGTCGTTCCGCTCCGCGCCGCGCGTGCTCGAAGGCGTCGATCGCGTCTTCGCGGCCGAGACGGCCTGGCGCGGCCTCACCGGCGACGAGGAGAAGCCGCCGCCGCACGGCGCGTTTCACGCCGACCTGCCGGGGATGATCGAAATTTGGGAGCCGATCGCGGCGGCGAAGTCCCCCGAGCGCGAGGATTGGCGTATGCCGCTCGACGCGAGCGCGAGCGCAGATCCGCCGGTGGAGCTGGCGCGCCGCATCGCCGAGGTCGTCAAGGGCTGGCTCGCGCCGGATTCGCCCGAGCGCGTGCGCGACGCCGACACGCTCGCGCCGCGCCGGATCGCCGCCGGCGACGTCATGATCCTCGTGCGTTCGCGCGGCGCCTTCTTCGAAGCGATGATCCGCGCGCTCAAGGAAGCGCGCGTCAAGACCGCCGGGGCCGACCGCCTGACCTTGCGCGACTCCATCGCGGTGATGGACCTGATCGCGGTCGGCCGCTCCGCGCTGCTGCCCGACGACGATCTGACCCTCGCCGCGGCGCTGAAGTCGCCGCTCGCCGGCCTCGACGACGAAGCTCTCATGGCGCTCGCGGCGCGGCGCGCGGGCTCGCTGGCGCAAGCGTTGGCGAAGAACGCCGAGCCGCGATTCGCCGCCGCGCGACGCCGCGTCGAAGCGTGGCGCCGGCGCGCCGTCGATCACACGCCTTACCTCTTCTACGCGCGTCTTATCGGCGAGGACGGCGGGCGGCGCGCGCTCCTTGCGCGGCTCGGACCCGAGGCCGCCGACGCGATCGACGAATTCATGGCGCTCGCCCTGGCGCACGAACGAAAGGCCGCGCCGTCGCTCAACGCGTTCCTCGCGGAAGTCGAGGCGACGGATTTCGCCATCAAGCGCGACATGGAAGACCAAGGCGACAGCGTGCGCGTGATGACCGTCCACGCCGCCAAGGGCTTGGAAGCGCCGATCGTGTTCCTGCCCGACACGTGTTCGGCGCCCCATGCGCGCAACGACGCCAAGCTGCTCGACCTCGGCGACGACGGCGCCGGCGATCCGCCGCTCTTCGTCTGGGCGACGAAACGGGGCGACGACTCTGCCCCGCTCGCGGCCGCGCGCCAAAGGGCGCGCGAGGCGGCGGCGGGCGAACATCGCCGCCTGCTCTACGTCGCGATGACGCGCGCCGCCCAGCGTCTCGTCGTCGCGGGCTACGAAGGCGTGAGAGCGCGTCCCCAGGACAACTGGTTCGATCTCGTTCGCTCCGGCCTCGGCGACGCCCTCGCGCCGGCCCCGGCGCCCTGGGGCGGCGAAGAGAAAATCTGGCGGCTCGGCGAGGCCTTCGCGGGCGAAGCCGTCCCCGAGAAGCCCGCCGCGCCGCCGAGCCCGCGCGAGCCGGCGTGGCTCTTCGCCGCCGCGCCGCGTGAAACGGCGGCGGCGCCGCTCAGTCCCTCGCGCGCCGTCGCGCCGGTTCGCTCGGGCGAAGCGGGCCGCGCCCGCCGTCAGGAGGGGCTGCTCGCCCATGTCCTGCTGCAGCGCCTGCCGGATGTCCCCGCCGAGCGCCGCCGGCAGGCGGCGGAGCGCTTTCTGGCCTTGCAGGGCGGCGCGCTGACGCCCGAACAACGCCGGCGGCTCGTCGATAGCGCGTTGGCGACGCTCGCCCGCCCCGAGCTCGCGCCTTTGTTCGCCGCTGGATCGCGCGCCGAAGTGGCGGTGGCGGGCGCCCTGCCGCGGCCCGGGCGATCGCCCCTGCCGATCTCTGGACGGATCGACCGCATCGCGGTCGGCCCGGACGCCGTGACCATCGCCGACTTCAAGAGCGGTTCTTCGCCCGCCGGCGCAGCGAGTCCGCCGGCAATGATCGCGCAGCTCGCGCTCTATCGCGCCGCCCTCGCGCCGCTCTATCCCGATCGGCCGGTGCGCGCCTTCCTCGTCTGGCTCGGCGCCGGGGAAGTCGTCGAAGTCCCGCCCGCGGCGCTCGACGACGCTTTGACGAATCTCGCAACGGAATTGGGACCCTGACGCGCGTCGCCGTGGACAGCGACGATTCGCTCCATGCTAACGCCTTGATAACGCCTCATTTTGTCGACACCGTCGCGCGCATGGAAACGAGCGTGAGATGGCCGAAGTTCGGCCAAAGCACTGCGTCGGCCGTTAAATCGAAGCCGCGCAGACCCGCGCGAAGGCCTGGTTTGGGCGCGTTTTGGCCGGCTCTTGCCGGTCTTGCGTTGTTTTCGGCGCCCCTGCCGGCCTTCAGCGACCCGACACCGCCGCCCGGCATGGTCCCTTACGATCACCCCGTGTATCAGAACGGGCGTCGCGTGCTTTGGCGCGGCGCCTGGCGGGCGAAAGGGCTGAAGAAAAGCGAGGCGCGGGCTCCGGCGGCCGCCGCGCCGGCGAACGGCTCGCGGAGCGTCGTCGCCAATACGCCTCCCGTCCGGTCCGGCGAATATTCGATCCTGGTCGACGGCGAGGATTCTTGCGCCGCGCGTCTGGCGGGCGAACTCGTCGCGGCGCTGCGCGCCCAAGGCCCGCAGGGCCGCGTGATCGCCGGGCGAACCTCCCCGGCCGCGCTCGCCGAGGCGGTGAACAGCGACCGCGCCGATCTCGCGCTCGCGCCGATGGACGCGCTCGCCGGCGACGACAAGGCGACCGCGGAGTGGCGCGAGCGCGCCCCCTATATCGCCCGCCTCGGGGCCGAAACGATCGAAATCATTGCGCCGCGGTCGGTCGTCGACGTCCGCCAGCTCGCCGGCCGCGACGTCGGCTTCGGCGTCGCCGACGGCGCGGGCGCGGCCACCGCCGCGACGCTGTTCTCGCATCTGGGCGTCGATCCGAAGCCCGCCTTCACCCCGCTCGCGCCCGCGCTCGCCGACCTGGCCGCGGGCAAGCTCGCCGCTGTCGTCGCGGTCGGCGCCAAGTCGTCGCAGGCGCTGGCCGATTTCGGCAAGGACGGGCGCTTTCACCTCGTCGCGATTGCGTGGACGCCGGCGCTGCAGGCGCTCTACGCGCCGGCTCGCTTGACCGCCAAGGACCGGCCGAACCTCATCGGCGCCGGCGAGAAGATCGATACGCTCGGCGCGCCGATGGCGCTGATCGCGCTCGACGCGGGTCCCTCCTCGCCGCGCGCCGAGCAATCCGCGGCGCTGACCAGATCCTTCTTCGAGGGGTTCGGCAAGTTGCTCGGCCCCGACAACGACGCGAGCTGGCGCGACGTCAACCTCGCCGCCGTCGCGCCGTGGCCACGCCTGCGCGCGGCGCAGGCCTGGATCGATCTCAACGCGGCCTCGCCCAACGCTTCGCTCGACGCGTTCCGCGCGGTCGCCAAAACCTCGGCCCTGACGAACGGAGGTCCGGGCGCGGAAGATTCCGACCGCCTCTACGACAGTCTGATGCTTTGGCGTGGCGCGGGGCAATGACGGGAGGCGCGCAATGTGGATCCTGCTGAAAGCCTTGGCCGGCCTTTCCGCCGGCGCCGTCGTCGGCGCCCTGACGTTCGCCTTCTTGCCGCGGATCGAACCGGCCGTCGTCGCCGCGCGGCCGGCGGTCGAGCAGCCGGTGTTCGTCGTCAGCGCGGCCGCGACCAACGCCGCGCCGGCGGCGCCGACCGCGCTCGGCAAAGCCGCGATCGACAAGCTGGCGCTCGCCTTGCGAGCCGCCCCGCGAGCGACGACGAGCGACGGCGCGTCGCCGACGCGCGCTCTGTCCTCGACGGCGACGAACGCGACCGACGCCGACGCCGACCCGACGGACCAGGCGCTTCGCATGCGCGCGCAAGGCCTCGTCGCGCTGGCCGGCGGCGACGTCGCGGCGGCGCGGGCGTTCCTCGAGCGCGCCGCCGAGGCCGGCGACGCGCGCGCCCTGCTCGTTCTCGGCGACACTTACGACCCCGCGACGCTCGCGCGCATGGGCGCGCTCGGCCTCAAGGGCGACGCGTCGCGAGCGCGCGACTATTACGCGCGCGCGGTCTCGGCCGGCGTCGCCGCGGCTCGCGATCGCATCGCGGCGTTCGAGGCCCAACAAGACTGACGAGCCGGCGCCCGTTCACCGCTCGACGCGCGCGAGAACGTCGCGCAGGGGATCGCTGGTCCACGCGGCGCTGACGAAGTCCTCGTGCCGGACGTCGCCCGAATCGACGAACGCGACGGTTCCGGCGCGTAAACTGTCGGGAAGGCTGCTCTGAACCGCGACGCCGTCGCGCTCCAGGCGCGCGCGCAGCGAAAGGTTCTGGTCTCGCGAGGAGTTCGAAAAGGCGCTGACGAAGAACGCTCTGTATCGCGCGCCTTCGATCCAATGGGCGAATTTGTCCTCCTCGCCGTAGAGCGCGTCGAGCAGCACGACGCCGCGGATCCGATCGCCGGCGCCGCCCAGCGCCAGAGAATAGGCGGCGGGCATGTAGCCGCCGCTGTAGGCGACGATGACGACCGGCATGCGGCGGAATGCGGCGCGCGAAGCGTTGGGATAGAGGCTCGCCAGCTTGCTCTCGGCCTCGTCGAGGAATTGCGCGAAGGCGCCGGGCCGCCAGAAATTGCCGGCGCTCGAGTCCGCCGCGTCGACCGCGAGCTGCGGCGCGACGAGGACGGCGTTGAGGTCGGATTGCGCGAGCTGGCGCGCCGTCTGCTGGCGCTCGAGGACGTCGCGCGTCAACGTCGCCTGGTTGCCGTGGAAGAACACGACGAGTTCGCCCGGCCGATTGGGATCGAAATTGTCGCCCGCGGCGATGAGCACATGGCGGTCGCTGTAGGTCGTGTCTTCGAACAATAGGCCGCCGCGCGGCGACGTATGGCCGAGCCGCCCGCCGGCGTCGGCGTCGAGGAAGGGTCGCGCATGATCGTTGTCCTCGTCGGGCGGGATCATGCCGCGATAGGGGAAGGCGGAGTTCTTGAACTCGGCGAGGGCGACGTTCGCGCCGTCCGCCTGCACGAATCTCGCCGAGCCGGCCGTCGACAAATTCGCTTGCGGCCCGCCCGTCTCCGCGCAGCCGGCGAGCGCCAACGCGAGGCCGACGCCCACGGGACCGGCGAAAACACGATACGGTCGAACGTTCATCGTCGGACCCCCGGCGGATTCACTGCGCCCGCTGCGCGAGACCTTTCGGCGCGTCGGGCAATATTACCCCGAAGAACGCGGGCAGCGCCAGCAGATAGGCCAGCCCGGCGATCTCGATCACCGCGCCGAGGCCGAAATTGGTGGCGATGACCGGCGCCGCCGCCGCGCCGATCACGGAGAAGCAGCCGTTGACGCCCCAGGCCCAGATGAACAGGTGCTCCTTGCCGAGCCGGCCGAGCGTCGTCATCGCCGTCGGCATGGGAAAACCCATGAGGAAAGCCGGCGGCGCGATGAAGAGGAAGCAGAACAGCAGCCGCGTCAGGTAGGGCAAGGCGCCGATCGCGTCGAGCGCGAAGTTGAGGAACAGCGCGTAGCCGATCAGCAGCGCCGCGATGGCGAGGAAGATGACCGGCATGACGGCGCGCATGCGCGGCAGGATGCGCTCCGAAACGAGCGCCCCCAGCCCCGAGAACACCAGCATCCCGGTGATCAGGATCGAAGCGGAGACGGTCGGGTTGCCGAGCGCCATGACGAAATGCGCGATCAGCCCGACCTCGACCATGATGTAGCCGGCGCCCAGACAGGCGAAATAGACGACGCTGAGGGCCTTGCCGCGCGACTTGGAGAAGATCGACCGCCAGCCCCAAAGGACGGGGATCGCCAGCAGCACCGTCGCGGTGAGGCAGGCGACGCCGAGCGTCGCCCAAATGAGCAGATAACCCCATTCGTCCTGCAGCAGCTCGAGCCGGTCGAGGATGCGCGGCAGGTCCTTGGTCTTGACGTAGGCGGCGAAATACGGCGCGTCGTTGGTCAGCTTGCGCGTGTTGAAGACATAGCGGTCGGCGACCTCGGGCCAGCCGCCATTGATCAACGTATGCCACGCGAGCCGGCCCATGACGGTGGCGGGCAGCACGCCGTCGTCGGCCTTGCCGCCGGGCGGGGCGGCGTCCGAAGGCGCGGTCGGATCGGCAGGGGCGGTCGCGTCGGGCGCCGTCGATGGCTCCGGTGGACCGCCGGCGGCGCCCGAAAAGATTTGCGCGACGTAGCCGTCGAGGGTGCGATCGGTCTGCGAGCTGTCGTAGAAGAGCCCCGGCGAATAGATCTCGTCGAACGACATCGCATGCGTGTACTTGCGCAGCTTGTCGATTTCCTCCGCGGTGAAGCCGCCGCGCTTGTAGAGCACCGTCGCGGTCGAGAGGTAGGACGAGGCGACGAAGAACGAATCCGCCATATGGGCGCGATCGACTTCGCGCGCCGCCGCGGCCATGGTGGTGTAGAGCTTGAGCACCGACTTGGGCGGCTCTTCCTTGTTCCACAGCGTCACCGACAGCACGCCGCCGTCGTCGAGCGCGCGCATGTAGGTTTCCATCGCCTCTTGCGTATAGGCGAACTTCTCGACGATGGCGAAGCCGCCGGGATTGGAGAGCCCGACGGAGTCGGCCAGGCTCAAGTCGACGACGTCGAAGCGCTCCTTGGTCTGGGCGAGGAAGTGGCGCCCTTCGTAATCGATGACCCGCACCTTGCCGAGAATGTCGCCGGTGAAATCCTTGATCGCGGGATCGCGGAAGGCGGCGAGAACGGCGCGGTTGCCCTCGGCGACCGTCACGTCCGTGGCGCCCGAGCGCAAGGCGAGCGCGGTCGAAATGCCGCCGCCGAACTGGGTGATGAAGGTTTTGGGCGCCTTCTTGATCACGTAGGGGTAATACATCGGCAGGAAACGGAAATAGGCGGTGTCCTTGGCCGGCAGGTCGCGGATGATGCCGATCGGCCCGTCGCTGTCGATGTAGAGGGCGAGATAGGCGTTGGCGGGCATCTCCGGCAGACTGAAGCCGGCGTTGTCGGAGAGGCCCGGCGCGAAGTGCAGGTAGGAGCTCGAATAGGCCTCGAGAAAGCCGAACGGCGAAGCGCTTTCATAGACTTTCTGCGCATCGGGGAACTTGCGCGCGTAGGAAACGCCCTTGTAGTCGTTGACCGCGAGGCGGCTGAAGCCCATGGCCGGCGCGACGACGAAATGAACGCCGAAGGCGACGAGGGCGAGCGCCGCGTAAGGCAAGAGCGCGCGCTTTCCCCCGGGGCCGAAAGCCCACGCTAGGCACGCCGCGAACCACAGCGCCAGCGGCGCGGCGATGAGGTCGGCCGGCGTGAAGACGTACATCGCCAAGAGGACGACGAGGCCGCACAGGCCGGAGCCGGCCAGATCGGCGAAATAGACGCGCCCGAAGGTGCGATTGCTCTTCAGGAAGACGCAACCGAGAAACACTGCGCCGGCGAGAAACGGCGTCAGCGAGGCGAGGAAGATCTCGAGCAGCTTCCATTTCTGCGCGGGATCGGAGACCAGGAAGATCGCATTGAAGCCGAGCTGCTGAACGAAGAGATTGGCGCCGACCGCGAGCGGCCCGAAAAGCCCGAGCGCGGCGCCCGCCGCGACGCGCCAGTTGCGCTGGAACCAGTCCTTGGCGACGCACATCACCGCGCTGGTGAGGCCGAAGCCGAGCATCGCCAGGCTGACCACCAGCGAGCCGAAATGGGCCCAGCTGCCGACCGAGAACACCCGCATGATGTCGATCTGCAGCGCGATGACGGCGCCGGCGCCGAGCCCGACGGCGAAATAGAGCGCGAGGCGGCTGCGGCCGCCGAGCGCGATGTCGTCGTCCGCCCCGATCGCCGGCGCGCCGCCATCCGCCGTCGCGACTGCATCGTTCATGAAAGATGGCTCCGGACCCGCCGGCGCGCGAGCGCGCCGTCAAGCGCGCGCGCGTCGCGGCTGCGAGGGGGCGAGGCGGTCAATTGTTGTGGGTGCCCTTGATGACGTCGCCCTCGAGCTTGGTGAAGGGCACGAAGGGCACGATCCTGCCGCCGTAGATGTCCGAGCGCGAAACGGTGATCGTGCCGTCCTCGGCTTGCGACTTGACCACCTTCAGCACGCGCTGAGCGCCGGGCGGGCCGACCGGAATGACCATGATTCCGTCGGGCTTGAGCTGTTGCAGCAACGGCGGCGGCACGTGGTCGATGCCGCAGGTGACGATGATCTTGTCGAACGGCGCCGCCTCCTCCCAGCCGTAGTAGCCGTCGGCGTTCTTGCTGCTGATCGATTTGAATTCGTTGTAGCCGTCGGCGATCAACGCGTCGTAGATGCCGCGCGTGCGCTCGGCGAGCGGCTTGATGATCTCGATCGTATAGACGTTGTAGGTCAGGTGCGCGAGATAGGCCGACTGGTAGCCCGAGCCGGTGCCGATCTCGAGCACCTTCTCGCCCTTCTTCGGATCGATCGTCGAGGTCATGCGGCCGACGATGTGCGGGCCGGAAATCGTCACGCCGAAGCCGATGTCGAGAAAGGCGTGCTCGTAGGCGCGGCCGAGATTCTGCTTGAGCACGAATTTTTCGCGCGCCGTCAGCAGGAAGGCGCGCTTGTGGCGCTCGTCCCAGATGTCCTCGTTACGCACCATGGCGACGAAACGATCGAAGCGCTCGCCCAGGAACCTCGGGTCCTCGCCGCGCTGAGCGACGCCCCAGGCGACGAACTTCTCGCGGCTGTCCATCGGCGGCGTCAGGTCGAAAGTGAAAGGCGTCGGCACGTTGGCCAGGGCGAGACGCGGCGCGAGCGCGCCGCCGGCCAGCGCGGCCGCCCCGGCCAGGAAATGTCGTCGTTGCACCAACGCCTCCTCGAATGGAAGTTTGTGGGAAAATCGTCGGAGGGCCTGATAACCCAATTCGCGCCAAAACGCGACAGGCGATTTGCGATGAGCGTCGCTCGACTGCCAGAGCGCCGAACTCCCAATCGCCTTGGATCGGCGAGACCCGAGCGGATCGCCCCGCCCCGCCCGAGCCGGGCGTGCGCGCTTACCGGTGCAAGCCGACGACCAGGGCGCCGGCGTTCACGGGCGGTTCCTCCCCGCCGATCCGGATCAACGCGCCTTCGCGGCTGACCAGTTCGTAAAGCGTCGCAGCAGCGCTCGGCGCCAGACGGATGCAGCCGTGCGAGGCCGGCCGCCCGAGGGCGTCGGTCGAGAAGGTGCCGTGGATCGCGTACTGGCCGTGAAAGAAGATCGAGTGCGGCATCGGCTCGTTGCCGTACTTGTAGGAATAGACCATCGGGAAGAGCATGGTCGGCCGAAAGGTCCCGCGCGGCGTCAGATGGCTGTAATCGCCGGACGAGATCGGCCATTGAAAGCTTTCGCCGCTGTCCGCGGCGACATGCATCGTCTGCGCGCCGAGGTCGACGTCGATGTGGACCAGCGCGCAGGCGGCGCCCGGCGCCGCGATCAACGCGCCGAGCGCGATCGCCAGTCTCGAAACGAAGCGCATATCCCCCTCCCAGCGCAACGCAAAGCCGAACCTGCGCCGGCCGAAGCCGTCCCGCGAAGACCGGCGGCGCACGCCCCCAGCGATTCGGCAAGCGTATTTTCGACCCCCTAGCGCCGAAGTCTATGGCGCCGCCTTTTCAGCTTTGCAATCGTGATCCTGCAAATCCTCGGCGTGCCCGCCGCCCTCCATTTCCGCGTGGTCGGCGAGCAGAACGAAGCCGGGCTTGCCCGCGAAGGTCGCGCCGACCGCGATCAGGGTCTCCAGGCCCATGTGATCCCTCGCGCCCTCCAGGCCGTCGGCGAGCAGCCGGAACGGAGCCGCGTCGGTTAGATCGGCCGAGTCGAGCCGGCGCGCCCAGTAGCGCCGGCCCTTCAACGGCGCCCTCATGACGCGCCATTGCTGGTCGAGGGCGTCCTGGTAGCTCGCCAGCGCCGCCATGACGTCCCTGTCCATGCAGTCGACGTGCAGGTGCAATTGATCCTGACTGCGCACGAATTGCGAATTGACGGAGACGCCGATCGCCTCGCGCGGCAGGGCGCGGCCCAGCCGCGCCTCGAGCGCGCGCCGCCCCGCCCAGGCGAAAGCGAAGACGTCGGGCGCGTCGGGCGCGAGGACGAGCGGGTCCTCGATTCCGCTGACCCGGCGCGTCGGGATGGCGAGATATTGCGCGACGCCGCGAAGATCCTTGAGCAGCGCGACGCCCTTGTCCTCGCCCTGCGAGAGGTCGACGCTCTCGCAGGGTCTCGGCCCCTCGCCGGCGCGAAAGTGCGGCACGCATTGCTCGTGCACGATGGTCCACAGCGCCATGCGGTCGGCGCGGGCGGGCGCGGCGGCGAACAGGGCGAAGGCGACGGCGAACGGCGCGAAGCGCGCGGCGGCGAGCCTCATCGTGGCGAACTCCCTTGCGACGAACCCGGGCTCACGTCGACCTTTGCAGACTATCGCGACGCAACCGCACGCGAATATGACAGCCTGCGATTCGACGAGGGAGCGGCGAAAACCGCGGTCCCGCCGGCGGCTCGCCCAAGCGACGCGGCTGTGTTAACATATTCATTCGAGCGATGAAATCGCCCCCCGCCAAGGCCGAAGCGGCGTCGGGGCGCGGCCCGCCCAGCGGCCGCACGGCGGAGCGGACTCCACCGCCCGACGAGAGAGCGGAGAACGAACATGCGCGGCGACCATAAAGTCATCGAATATTTGAACAAGGCGCTCAGCCACGAACTCACCGCCGTCAACCAGTACTGGCTGCACTACCGAATCCTCGACAATTGGGGCTACAAGGATCTCGCCAAGACATGGCGCAAGGAATCGATCGAGGAAATGCGCCATGCCGATATTCTGGTGGCGCGCATCCTATTCTTGGAGGGCATGCCGAACATGCATTTGCATGACCCGCTGCGCATCGGATCGAACGTCAAGCAAATCCTCGAATGCGATCTCGCCGCGGAGGTCGACGCGCGCACGCTCTATCTCGAAGCCGCGCAACATTGCGCGTCGGTCAACGATCGCGTCTCCAAGAATCTCTTCGAGCAACTGACGCAGGACGAGGAGCACCACATCGATTTCCTCGAGACGCAGCTCGAACTGATCAAGCAGCTCGGCGCCGAACTTTATGCGCAGAAGCATATGGGCGAGATGGAGGAGTAATAGCGAAAGGCGGAAATATTGACCGCCGTCATGGCCGGGCTTGTCCCGGCCATCCACGCAATCAGGCTGCTGCGCGGTTGAAGGGGCCCGCATTTATCGCCTGTTCCGGACGGCAGCGCGGCGCTTTGCCACCACGTGGATGGCTGGGACAAGCCCGGCCATGACGGGTCATTGCTTTCGTCAGTTGCCCTTCACACATGGATCGCCCGCTTGGCCACCGCCAGCGCCGCCTCCTTCACCGCCTCCGACATGGTGGGATGGGCGTGGCAGGTGCGCGCGAGGTCCTCGGCGGAGCCGCCGAATTCCATCAGCACCGCCGCCTCGTGGATCATTTCGCCTGCGCCGAAGCCGACGATGTGCACGCCGAGCACCCGGTCCGAGGCGGCGTCGGCGAGGACCTTGACGAAGCCGTCGGTGTGGCGCATCGCGCGGGCGCGGCCGTTGGCGGTGAAGGGGAATTTGCCGACGGCGTAGGCGATCCCCGCCGCCTTCAGCTCTTCCTCGGTTTTGCCGACGCTGGCGATTTCGGGGCTGGCGTAGACGACGCCGGGGATGACTTCGTAGTTCACGTGGCCCGCCTGCCCAGCCAGGATTTCGGCGAGCGCGACGCCCTCGTCCTCGGCCTTGTGGGCGAGCATCGGCCCGCGCACGACGTCGCCGATCGCGAAGACGCCCGGCACGTTGGTGGAAAAATGCGCGTCGATGACGACCTGGCCGCGCTCCATCGCGACGCCGAGCGCCTCGAGCCCGAGCCCCTCGGTATAGGGACGCCGGCCGATCGCCACGAGCACCACGTCGGCATCGAGCGCGATTTGCGCGCCGCCGGCGACCGGCTCGATCGTCGCCTTGGCGCCTGCCGCTGCCTTTTCGACGCGCGTCACCTTGTGAGCGAGATGGAACTTGAAGCCCTGCCGCTCCAGCATGCGCTGGAACTGCTTGCCGACCTCGCCGTCCATGCCGGGAAGGATGCGGTCGAGGAATTCGACCACCGTCACCTCGGCCCCCAACCGGCGCCACACCGAGCCGAGCTCCAGGCCGATGACGCCGGCGCCGACGACGATCAGCTTCTTCGGCGGCTTGGCGAGCGCCAGCGCGCCGGTCGAGGAAACGACGACTTTTTCGTCGATCTCGACGCCGGGCAGGCGCGCGACGTCGGAGCCGGTGGCGATGACGACGGCCTTGGCCTCGAGCGCCGTCTCCTTGCCGTCGGCGCCCTTGACGACGACGGCGCCGGGCGCGGCGATGCGGCCTTCGCCGACGACCCAGTCGATCTTGTTCTTCTTGAACAGGAACGCGACGCCGGCGACGTTTGATGCGACGGTCTCGTCCTTGTGCTTCATCATCGCGCCAAGATCGAGCTTGGGCGCGCCCACGACGACGCCGAGGGCGCCGAGGCCGTGCCCCGCTTCCTCGAACATTTCCGAGGCGTAGAGCAGCGCCTTGGAGGGAATGCAGCCGACGTTGAGGCACGTGCCCCCCAGCGTCTTGCGCTTCTCGACGACGGCGACCTTCATGCCCAGTTGCGCCGCGCGGATCGCGCAGACGTAGCCGCCGGGGCCGGCGCCGATGACGATGAGATCATATTGGGCCATGAGCGCTCTCTGATTAGACGTTTCACCTGTCGTCATGGGCGGGCTTGTCCCGGCCATCCCAAGGCGATTGCATAGCAATCGCCCGCATATGGCGTCGCCTCGTCAATGCGACGAGGGATTGCGCCAAGCCGAACCGCGTGGATGGCCGGGACAAGCCCGGCCATGACGCGTCAGGAGCGCGCCATCAACTCCCCCTCACAGATCCAGCACCATCCTCGCCGGGTCCTCCAGCGCCTCCTTCACCCGCACCAGGAAGGTCACCGCTTCCTTGCCGTCGACGACGCGGTGGTCGTAGCTCAGCGCCAGGTACATCATCGGCCGGATTTCGATCTTTCCCGCCACGACCATCGGCCGCTCCTGGATCTTGTGCATGCCGAGGATGCCCGACTGCGGCGCGTTGAGGATCGGCGTCGACATCAGCGAGCCGTAGACGCCGCCGTTGGTGATGGTGAACGTGCCGCCCAGCATCTCCTCGATCTTCAGGGTCCCATCGCGCGCGCGCTTGCCCAAATCGGCGATCGCCTTTTCGATTCCGGCGACCGACAGCCGGTCGGCGTCGCGCACCACGGGGACGACCAGCCCCTTGTCGGTGCCGACCGCGATGCCGAGGTGGTAGTAGTTCTTGTAGACGAGATCGGCGCCGTCGATCTCGGCGTTGACCGCCGGGATTTCCTTCAAGGCCTGCACGCAGGCCTTGACGAAGAATCCCATGAAGCCGAGCTTGGCGCCGTGCTTCTTCTCGAAGGCGTCCTTGTAACGCGCGCGCATCGCCATCACTTCGCTCATGTCGACCTCGTTGAAGGTCGTCAGCATCGCCGCGGTGTTCTGCGCGTCTTTCAGCCGGCGCGCGATGGTCTGGCGCAGCTTGGTCAGGCGCACGCGCTCCTCGCGCGCCGAATCGTCGGGCGCGGCGGGGGCGCGAAGCGCGATCGGCGCGGGCGCAGGCGCGGCGACCGGCGCAGGCGCGGCGGCGGTCGCTGCGAGCTTCGGCGCCGGCGCCTTGGCGATGGCGTCGAGCGCGTCGGCCTTGAGAACCTGTCCGCGTTTGCCGCTGCCGGCGACGAGGGAAAGGTCGAGCGCGCTCTCGGCTGCGAGCTTGGCCGCCGCGGGCGCGGGCGGCATCGCCGTGGCCGGCGCCCCCGAAACGGGCGCGGCGACCGCGAGGCCGCCCAGCAGCGCGCCGATCGCGACCGTCTGTCCGGTCTCGGCGGCGATTTCGGTGAGCACGCCCGCCGCCGGCGCGTTGACCTCCAGGGTCACCTTGTCGGTCTCCAGTTCGACCAGCGGCTCGTCCGCCTTCACCGCGTCGCCGCGCTGCTTGAACCACTTGCCGACTGTCGCCTCGGAGATCGATTCGCCGAGGGTCGGAACGCGAATGTCTATGGCCATGATGCAATGCGCCGCGAGCGGCGCCCTTCTCTCAAGGGGTGACGGAGGAGACCGCCGCGCGCGATTCGGCGGGACGCAGGGCAATGGTCGGCATCACGAAGTTCTGGTAGGCGAAGCCGCGCCCGGCGACAAGAACGGGATCGCGCGCCTGCAGCGATTCGACCTCGGCGACCGACTCCGCCTCGATGATCGCCACGCCCCAGGCGCCGGCGGGATCGGCGACCGCGCCGATCGCCGCCACCCGCCCCACTTCGACGTAGGAGCGCCAGTATTCCTGATGGGCGCGCATCAGCGCCTGCTCGTCCGGCGTCATGTCGGCCAGAAAGCTGGGGCGCGGCGGCGACAGGCGGCTGAGATAATAGGCCATCGCGGGTCACCTCGCTCGGGCGGCGGGCGGCGGCACGGAGCGCGGCTCGTCCCCCCTCATGCGAAGCACTCCTCGAGGAAGGCCTTGAGCTGGGCCAGATGCTTGGACATCAGGCCGCTCGCGGTCGCCGCGGCGGCCGGACGGCCGGCGTAGCGCGCGCGCTTCACCTTGCCGCCGACCTGGCCGAGCACCCATTCGAGATAGGGCTCGACGAAGGTCCACGCGCCCATGTTCTTGGGCTCCTCCTGGCACCAGATCAGATCGGCCTTCTTGAACCGCGTGAGCTCCTTGACCAGGCTCTTGAGCGGGAAGGGATAGAGCTGCTCGACGCGCAGGATGTAGACGTCGTCGATCCCGCGCTTCTCGCGCTCTTCGTAAATGTCCCAATAGACCTTGCCCGAGCAGAGGACAACGCGGCGGATCTTGTCGTCGCGCGCCAGCTTGATCTTCTCGCCCTTGTGCGTTTCGGCGCTGTCCCACAGCAGGCGATGGAAGCTCGAGCCGGGCCCGAAGGCCGCGAGGTTGGACACCGCGCGCTTGTTGCGCAGCATCGACTTCGGCGTCATGACGATCAGCGGCTTGCGGATGTTCCGCTTCAATTGCCGTCGCAGCGCGTGGAAGAAATTGGCCGGCGTCGAGGGGGCGACGATCTGCATGTTGTCCTCGGCGCAGAGCTGGAGAAAGCGCTCCAGACGCGCGGAGGAATGCTCCGGCCCCTGCCCTTCGTAGCCGTGCGGCAGCAGGCAGACCAGGCCCGACATGCGCAGCCACTTGCGCTCGCCCGAAGAGATGAACTGATCGAAGACGACCTGGGCGCCGTTGGCGAAATCGCCGAATTGCGCCTCCCACAGCGTCAGCGCGTTCGGCTCGGCGAGCGAATAGCCGTATTCGAAACCGAGCACGGCTTCTTCCGAGAGCATCGAGTTGATGACCTCGAACCGCGCCTGACCGTCGCGGATGTGGTTGAGCGGGATATAGCGCGCTTCGCTCTGCTGGTCGATGAGCACGGAATGGCGCTGCGAGAACGTGCCGCGCTCGCTGTCCTGGCCGGAGAGGCGCACGGGAAAGCCTTCGTCGAGCAGCGAACCGAAGGCGAGCGCTTCGCCGGTCGCCCAGTCGATCCCTTCGCCGGCCTCGATCGCCGCGCGGCGGCTGGCGAGAAAGCGCTGGATCGTCTTGTGAACGCTGAATCCCGCGGGCGCCGAGGTGAGGCGCTCGGCGATGTGCCTGAGGCGCGCGACGTCGACGCCGGTCTCCCCGCGCCGGTCGTCGTCGGCCAGATCCTGCGCCGCCTTGAAGCCCGCCCAGCGTCCATCGAGCCAATCGGCCTTGTTGGCGATATAGGCTTGGCCCGCTTCGTATTCGGCTTCCAGGCGATGGCGCCAATCGGCGCGCATCTTGTCGACCTCGCCCTGGGTGACGATTCCCTGCGCGACGAGTTTCTCGGCGTAGATCTGCAGCGTCGTGGGATGCGCGCGGATGTTGCGATACATCAGCGGCTGGGTGAACCCCGGCTCGTCGCCTTCGTTGTGGCCGAAGCGACGGTAGCAGAACATGTCGATGACGACGGGCTTGTGGAACTTCTGCCGATATTCGGTGGCGACCTTGGCGCAGAACACGACCGCCTCGGGATCGTCGCCGTTGGCGTGGAAGATCGGCGCCTCGACCAATTTGGCGACGTCGGAAGGGTACGGCGAAGAGCGCGAATAGCGCGGATAGGTGGTGAAGCCGATCTGGTTGTTGACGATGAAGTGCAGCGAACCGCCGGTGCGATGGCCGCGCAGGCCCGACAGGCCGAAGCACTCGGCCACGACCCCTTGGCCCGCGAAGGCCGCGTCGCCGTGGATCAACAGCCCCAGCACCTTGACGCGTTCGATGTAGTCGTCGAACTGATCCTGCTTGGCGCGCACCTTGCCGAGCACGACGGGGTCGACGATCTCGAGATGGGAAGGGTTGGCGGTCAGCGACAGGTGCACCTGGTTGCCGTCGAACTCGCGATCGGACGAAGCGCCCAGATGATACTTGACGTCGCCCGATCCCTCGACTTCGTCGGGCGAGGCGGAGCCGCCCTTGAACTCGTGAAAGATGACGCGGTGCGGCTTGCCCATGACCTGGCTGAGCACGTTGAGCCGCCCGCGGTGGGCCATCCCCAGCGCGATCTCCTTGAGGCCGAGTTGTCCGCCGCGCTTGATGATCTGTTCGAGGGCCGGGATCATCGCCTCCGCGCCGTCCAGGCCGAAGCGCTTTGCGCCGGGGTACTTGATGTCGAAGAAATTCTCGAAGCCCTCGGCCTCGACCAGCTTGCCGAGGATCGCGCGCTTGCCTTCCTTGGTGAACTGGATTTCCTTGTCCGGCCCCTCGATGCGCTCCTGAATCCACGCCTTCTCGGCGGGATCGGAAATATGAACG
>Ga0181524_10002554_pt1 | contig 18520 bp, 20 predicted proteins | sample PEATcosm2014_Bin_34_FD_119761 | JGI IMG/M metagenome (GOLD analysis project Ga0181524, IMG submission 119761) | Peatland microbial communities from MTU Mesocosm Facility, Houghton, MI, USA - PEATcosm2014_Bin05_60_metaG | ecosystem: Environmental > Terrestrial > Soil > Wetlands > Peat | place...
CCGGCTGCCCCTTGGGCCGTTCCTGATACCGCCAGGATATTCACCTTCGCGCTCCCCAGCGCTTTCGCGATCGCCGCGAGCGCGCCGGGCTGATTCTGAATGGTGATTGTCAACACTTTGGTCTTGGCCATCTCATCGCCTCCCAGTGGTTATGCCGAGAGATTATACGCCTTAGAATTCAGCCCGGCACGCTGGACTTGTCCGGGTGGACTTGTCCGAGCGGAGCATGGGTGACGAGTTGCCATCCCCTCCAAAAGGATAATGCAGCGTTTCTATCTTGGAAATCCCCGCCAAGGACCCTGCCGCCCAAGGTATGTTATGGTCAGGAGGAATTGTAGGACCTACGGCGACAGAAAGTTCATGATGGAAGTGGGCATAGAGCCCTGCACCCTGGACGAGACCGGTTCCCCGTCCCTGCCCGCCCCCGTCCGGATCGGTGATTCCCTCCCTGACGGAGAAGGATGCATGCTGGCTTGGGAAGCTCAAGGTCGTGTGGGAGGAGGACCCCGAGCCGGGCTTCGTCCCGTCCAAGAGCGTGCGGGAATTCTTGGGTCGCTACCCGAACGGCATGCGGCGGGCTGTGGGGGAGGCTGCTAAGCGCTTGGGACTTGACTTGTCGAACGACGACACGGACGACATGGCGCAGGACCTCATCGTGATGTTCCTTGACTTCGCCTCCAACGGCTTTGAGGACATAATGGAGAGGCGTGGGACACTTTATTGCGATGAGACATGCAAGAAGCGGGCGGCCAGAGCAGGAAGCTCTCAATTGACGGCGGAACCTAAAATAACCGGGATAACGCCTCAATTGAATCAACGAGTTGCAAATCCGAAAACCGGGGGGCAATGGAATCGGATTGCCAACGGACCTCAGCCCTTGAGAAGCGCCCGTGGCGGGGTTGGCGACAAACCCCGGTCGCCGGTTGAGGTGGGGCGGGCAATCTCGGGGAGTCGAAGCAGCTAAGTCGCCCCGTCTGGAGGGACTCCCCTCACTTCTAACTCGGAGTGTGTTCAAACCTGGAGGGGGTAAATGGCAGGAACTGCAATCTCAATTCCTCGGGACGGCACGAGTTTGATCCACTACGAGGCCGCGTGTCGGGCTTTGGCTCGGGCGAAGTCAGTTGACGAGGCAAAAGGGATCCGCGATAAGGCCGAGGCAATCCGGGCGTATGCACGGCTGGCAAAGAATAAGAATCTTGAAATTGATGCGGCAGAGATCCGTATCCGAGACGAAAGAAGACTCGGGGAAATGCTTGCTGAAGGCGAGAAGGCTAAACCCCGCGCAGGCCCGGGAAGGGGAAAAGTCGGTAGTCCAGCACGACCTACTTTTTCAAGTGTTCCCACACTATCTGAGGTGGGAATATCGAAAGACTTGAGTTCGCGTGCTCAAAAACTCGCTGCCGTTCCTCAGTCCATTTTTGAAGAGAAAATCACCGAATGGCGACGGCGTATTGACGAAGAAAACGAGCGGGTTACTACCAACCTACTCAATATTGGGGAAAAAGGGCAAAAGCACGTCCGTGGGACCTTTGGCACAAGTGAAAATGAATGGTTCACGCCGGCAGAATACATTGAGCTTGCCCGGAAGGTCATGGGAACGATTGACCTGGACCCAGCCAGCAATGACTTCGGGCAGGAAACTGTTCAAGCCGGCGAATACTTCACTCCCCTTGAAAACGGCCTAAGGTGTAAATGGCATGGGCGTGTCTGGCTTAACCCTCCGTATAGCCAGCCGGACATCGTTTACTTCGTGGCCAAGCTCGTCTCGGAGTTCCGAGCGGGGCGCGTCACTGAAGCGATCTTACTGACCCATAATTACACCGACACAGCATGGTTCCATGACGCCAACTCAGCTTGTAGTGCGATGTGTTTCACCCGCGGCAGAGTGAAGTTTCAGGACGAAAAGGGGAACGCCGCCGCGCCAACACAGGGGCAAATCTTTTTCTACTTCGGGCGGGATATCGAAGCTTTCGCTACTCACTTTCAGGAGGTTGGCAGCATCGACGTGCCGTACAGGGGGGCAGTCGCTAAGTGGTTGAGACTGGCCGGCCACCCCGAAGCCTGAGTTTAACCGCGCGCTCGGTATCAAAGGCATTATTCCGCAGAATACCCCCACCACCTTGACTCCATTTGACTCCCGCTGGCGGAGTAAGTTGTGGAGAATGGCGTGGGGGTTTCTAGGTTGGGCCGCAGGGTCAGGTCATCGCCTATAATGCCCCGCTGGCCTGGTACAAAAACCCCGCAGCAGCCTGCAAACCCCTAAAGCAGCGGAAGCATCAGCAAGCTTAAAACCGAGGCTGCAATCGCCTCCTGGCGCAGAGTCCGGGGACGCAGGCGGCGGGGCGGTTTTTCGGTTCTAAAACCGCTCTTTGGGCCTGCCACAAGCCGGACACGTCTCCGCGGCGTGCCGGTTGTCCGGCTTGCCCGGCAGGGTTAGATCCAAGTCGGAAGGCGACTCGCCGATGCCGGCCATGTCCTGGTCCAGCGGGCTGGGGAGGGGGCTGTCCTCCACGGCGGCAACGGCCATTTCCACGGCGGATTCCACCGGACTTCTTGGTTGTCGATTCCCGGCCATCATCATCCTCCGTTCCCGGGCGGGGCAGGAAGAGGCAGAGATCCGAGGCTGCCTTCTCGATCTGATTGCCCCGGACCGGACCCTTCGGGCTTGCCCCACCCCCCGATGCGTATCTACACGACGGCAGTTTCCACGGACGCCGTGTCGGGCGTGTTCGAGAGAGTCGCCTCCATCAGCGGAGTAGCAGCCTCGCCCGCCGATGCACAGTCCGGCTTCTGGCTGACCGCCTCGATTGCGGCGAGAGCCGCCTCCAGGGATGCCCTCTTTCCCGGCCCCCGCTTGATGCCCTGCAGCCTGGCGATGCGGGACACTTGGCTGCGGCTAAGGCCCAGCGTAGTGCCTATCTCGCCGTAGGTCTCCGACGGGTGCGACTCGATGTATTCGCCGATTCGAGCGTACGTTTCGTTTAGGTCCATATTGATACCCTCCTATTAGAAGGGATCCGTATCAAATATTTTCGTTCACAGGTGACGATCCTGGCGGACCAGGGCAGGCGTTTGGGTCGGCGGCGATCGGGCAGAGGGGCGGTCGTCCGGTCCAGGGGCGCCTGTACCAGGCATGGGCAAGGTTTCGACGATGTTCCTTCCACAGAACGAGATCTTTCCGCGTGACGGGCGGTCGCCCGAACGTGTCCTTGCCGGGATGAGGTCCGGGGCAAATGCGAGGGTGTGAGGGATCCGCCCCGGGACCATGCCCAACCGGAGGGCCGAGGGACATCTCAAGATGACACACAGGCGCCGGGTGCCTTGCGGCCAAGGGGAAGGGGTCCTCCGACTCGCTGGCTGGGCATTCTGCATCCGGCTGGCATCCCGAGGGCGATCGCCCGCCACGAGAGCCGGTCCCCTCCTCAAGCATCTCCTCACCACAGGCGTTCGCCGGAAACTGCGAATATTCGGACTACCGCCCCCTACTATGAGGAGGAACGCTAATGTTTCCAGATAACGAAATCACCGAAGCAAGACGGAGGCTCCACGAGGCAGTCGTGCGGGACTTACGGCAAGAGAATCCCCCCAGTTACATGACCCTCGCTGTCAAGCATGGGGTCACGCTCAAGACCATCTACAACATCGCCCGTGCTAACAGCCTGCAACGGAAAGACCGCAAGTCTGCCGTCGAATCCACGGAAAAGGGACAATGAGTTTGCCGGGAGTCTCGGGCGGACCAATGCACGGCGGGATATGCGAGCCGTTTTGGCAGCGCACCGTAAGTCGGCTGATGCACCGCCGCTCCCGGCATCTGATTCCAAGGTGACGAAATGAAGAAGCCCAAGAAAGCCGAACGGGAACGGGAACCGCTATACACCCGAATGCACAACGACCTCATCGACGAGAACCTTCCCCCCCTCCTTCACATGACGATCGAGCGGCTCCACCGGTGGGCAAACCGGGAAACGGGGGTAGTCAAGATGTGCTCGGGCCATTGGCTGGAAACAACCTGTGACCACCAATGGGGGTGCGATGCCTACAAGGATGCCCTGCTGATCCTGGAAAAGGCAGGCCGCATCGTCAGGCTGATGACGCCGGGCAGCCACAAGACCTTCAGGGTGAAAATATCCAATTACTGGGCGGTCAAGGACGGGAAATCAATCGGAATGATAAACCGTCATGAAGTCCTTCCGCTGGACGAAGTCTTGGCCTTGATGCCACCCAGGAAATCACGGGCAAAGTCTTCGCTATCAACAAAACCTGGGCCATCAGGTGGGGTTACACCTCCTGAGGCACCGCCTGATGCACCGCTGAAAGATAGTAGGAGCAGTATGAGCAGTTTGAGCAGTAAGAATGAAGTAGGACACGACAGGCTGTTAAAAGCAGTTAGTGCAGTTCCGCCTGCGGCGGTGGTCACTGCCTCCCTCTTGCAGACTACCAAAAATGCTGAAAGTGCTGACGTGCCGCCGGGGGAAACCCAGCCAGCGGTCCTGCCGAAGGCAGAGATGCTGGCAAGGTACTGGTGGACGATTCAGGGAAAGCGGAAGGACCAGGTAGAGTCCATCCCGGCTTGGTCTACAAGGTTCCGGGGTCTTCTGGATACCTACCCCGACTTGGAACCCGCTCTGGTCTACTGGTGGAACCAGGATCCCTGGTGGGGCAAGCCCCAGACCAATCCCCACCCCATGCTCCGTTACGAATCCGACGGGGATTCCCTGGACTGGTTCGAGACCAAGCTCGATGTCCCTGAAGACCAGTTCAAATCCCTGTGGTGGCTGTTCAGGAGGTATGAGAATCGGCTCAAGAAGAACAAGAAGCCCCTGCCCTTGCTCCCGGTGGAACTTCCTGTGGCCCCCACGCCGGTTCCCGTCGCCAAGGCCAAGGTTCTGTCTACCCCCCCAACGCCACCCGCCCCCCCTGTGGCTCCGCCACGACCGTCGAGCGACGACATCATTGAAGACATCGACGACCTGCCGGAATCGTCACTTGTGCCTGTGGCCCCGCCTCCCCCTGCGGGCTGACGGGACATCAGGAAGGGGCGGGACTTCTGGTGGGAGCGCGAGACCCCGGCGGACGGGCCCGTCCGCCGGCGGTGGCTGACCCAGGACACCGATCACAGCCGTTTGAACGAAGCCGAACCTAACGATATCGCCCACTTCGGGCTGGAAGAGTCCGAGAAGGCTGCCGCCATATGACGGCGTTTTGCCGAATCGTGCCCGCAGAGCCAGCCCGTCGACATCCCGGGCAGCCTTGCCTCGGGCCTCGACATTCCGTTCCCGGAAGACGCCCTGGAAGATACGGGCCATTGGATTTGGCTTCTTTGGAAGACCGGCGTCGGGCTGAAAGACTAACGGGGACGACCGGCTCCCCAATCGAGAACCGACAGGCCGGGAACCTGCCGACCTCGTGCCTCCCTATCCGAACCCCTTCCGTGAAGTGTGTGGGTTTCGGGTATTAGGGGAAAGGAGAACTTGCAGAAGTGGAAAAAGTCCTGCGGACCGATCCACCGATACGACCAAGCATCTGGTCATCGGTCCAAGGAGGCAAGCGTATGAGCGACCTTGAAATCATCGAGCAGTGGGGCAAGACCAACGGCGGCACAGCCAAGGATATACGGATGCAGTGCCCGGAGCTGAAGGCGGGAACACTGAGGAATATCTCGGAATTGTGCGAGAAGCTTGTCGCCGAGGGCCGCCTTCAGGCGACCCGTGTCCCAGTTCCGGACAAGCGGTATGTGGGGCGGTCGTTGGAGAAGTCATCTCAGTATATGAAGCCCGCTTCAAGATCGGAGGCCGTTGCGGGATGACTGGACTCAGCATCTCCAAGAAGCTCCCCCCGGGGACCAAGCGATGCCCATCGGAGTCGATATCCACGACCCGCTTGGTCACTCCATTGGCCGCCCCGGCCAGTTGCGGCTTGGGCCGTCTAAACCAGGACCGGCGCAGCTTCCCTCGCTTGGCTTAAGCGCCGATACGCTTCCTCGCACCGCTCGGCCATGCGGTCAGCATATTCTTGGTACAGATCAATCCCGACGAACCTTCTCCCAAGCATTACGGCGATTTCCCCAACCGTGCCGGTCCCGCCAAATGGGTCGAAAACAATCCCCGCACCCACCACGGGCTTGTCCTCATGCGTCCAGCCTACGGTCTTGGGATATCTCGGGACGTACTGCCGGGCGCTGTCGTTGCGCCCCGATTTCTCCCGGAGGGCTTCCAGCCTCCCGCTTTCCTGATCGGCGGCAGTGATCTCGTGCATATGAGGCTCTTGCCAGCGGGAGAATTGCCCAAAGACCGTTATGAACTTTGCGGGTCCCTCCGAATAGACGGTTGGCTCGATCGTGCGCTCCCTGGGCCTTATCTCTCCTCCATCATCAACCAGCCACTCCGGACACGTCATGGCAATCGGTCGCTCGATAAGCTCCTGTGGGAAAGCTGCGTGATGGTTTTCCCCTTTGCGTGGGTTGTTCATGTACCAGACGTTGGAGATGTTTCTCCCTTCGAGCGACGTGGCGCATTTCATCCTGGTGCTGTAGGGATGCTGCTCGATTGGAGTCATCGTACCCTCGTGAAAGAACTGCTCAGGGTCTCGGGGGATGCGGACCGCAGACACGTCCGACCAGGCTTTCTCGGGGTTGACGACAAAGCGATAGAGGGCCTCCCACCCGTTTCCGTTGAGGCGGTCCTTTGCGGGTTCAATCATGCAGTGGCCGATCGCCTTGCCGTCCACGAGGGCTACCTCCTTCGCCCACACGACCTTGTCGATGAGGAAGAACCCAGCACGCCGCATGGCGATGGCGAAGCATTCGGGCACTTCCAAAAGCTCCTTCTTTGCGCCACGCTTGTCGCCGATATTGACCCAGACGCTGGCCCAAGGCCGCAGCGGGACTTCCTTGAAGACATTGACCAGGGCGGATACGAAGGAATCGACATTGGCTTCCTGTCCTAGCTCCTTCGTGTCGCCCCCATACAGACGCTGCCGGTAGTACGGCGGCGACGATATCACGCAATCGAACTGGGTCCCACCCGCCTTGAGCCTGCGGATTGTTTCCAGTGCATCGCCGCAGTAGATTTCGAAGGGCTTGGAGCCGAAGTCTGGAATCAGTGGATCCTGAATGCAATCGCCGTTTCTAGCCCCGCCGGGCATTTCATCCAAAAACACCTGCCTGCTGGGAATGACCGCCTCAAATGCGCCATCGATATTGCAGTTGAACTCCATTCTTGTTCTCCCTCATGCCAGGCGGCAAATTGCTGCCGCCCTTTCCCCGAACTTCTGGCGACCGAGCTTGTCCGGGTGCATGAGGGTTAATACTGAAAAGCGGGATTGCTTTGAGATTTTTCCTACGATCCTATGTGTCTAAACCGGAGAGCCACGGCGAGTGTGCCGTTGGCGATAACACGGGCTCGGAGGGTCGTAGGCAGGAGAGCGGAAATCTGATTTTTGGTTGAATGCGACACGGGCGGCCACGTGAAGAAGGTTCGCAACCCGCAGGGTCATGCTGGAGCGAAGCGCCGCAGGCCGACAAGGCGGCGATCTCCCTCCGGCATCTTGACCCTGGCCAAATCCCGTGGGGAGGGTACTCCGGAGCGGCGTCCGGTACGTCTTACACCGCGTCCCGTTATTCTGTCCTCATAATTCTCGCGTCAGCCACATCGTCAACCTCGACGGTGCGGGCTGTGGACTTCCTGCCGGGGTGGCGGGCCTTTGTCCTCCCCGCCGCGTTGGCCACCGCGGTGACGGTGATGTCCTTGAAGAGCACGATCTGGCCGGGCTCGAGGAGATTGAGGACATCGAAGCTCCTCTCCTTCGCTGGCGCAGGGATTCCGTCTTCGATGTGTATCCGTGTATCCATTCTAGGCAAATCCTCCTATACCTATATACCCGGCAGTTCAGAAACTCAGGTCCATCAGCATGCGTTTGTTCACTTGTTCGGCTGGCGTTGACACCTTCTTCGCCTTATGCCCGTCGCCCGGCGGCGAATCTCGCCAGCTCACTTCCAATACTCGGCGCGCAACAGTTCCTTGATCTTACCGGCGACCGATTCGAGAAAATCCCATCCGATCGTGCCCGGCTCAGAGTATGGGAATTCGAACGGCCACACCCCGTTATGCCGTCTCGCCCGGAGAAACCCCATGCTTGTGAGGTCTTGATCAACCATCAGAACCCTGACCTTCGATTTGTCGGCCTCGACCTGGAATTGACCGCTCGCTTGGAGCACTGCGTTGAGTTCCGAATCCGTGGGAGAAATCAAAACTGGTCCGCATTTGTCGCCTGGCCAATCTCTAAGCACCAGCGCGATGAAGCCGCCTGGAGACTCCTTTTCCAGCTGCTCCAACCTCTTGAGGGCTTCCGCCCCATCTTGTTCGCGCCACTCGCGGTATGTTTCAGCCTGTACCGCATCCCACTGTTCCGCGGTTCCGTTCTCGAAGATGTGCCAGAGGCGGTCGTCCTTCACGACCTTCGTCCTGAACTCCTCACGCACTTCCTTGATCGCCGCGTCGACGGATTCCCTCCCGATAGCCGCCTCCGCCCTGTCGAAGCGCCTGTCCGCAAACGCCTTCACCCGCCACTCGGAGCTTCCCGTGCCGCCAAAGATGAAGAAGAACCAACTGTTGTCCAAAACCCGTCGGTACCAATATTTCACAAGCTCGACCACCTCATGGCAGGTGGGGACGTATGAGGCCGCTTCCGCGGCCCCCGCGCCGTTGACCTCGTCCACGTGGCCGACTATGAACGTTTCATTCCCCCCTGGAAGAAGACTGTCGTTGTCGGCGTTCCTGACTATTCTTAGTTCTTCCGTTTCCGTATCCGACCGGTTGGATGGGCTATTCACAAGCTCAGCGACCTTCTGCTCTTCAGGATTCCTTTGCTCGGATTCATTCATAATTCACCTCCATTGATCAGCGTTGACTAACTCTACGATCTGTCCGGCTATCCTTTCACCATCATCGCCTCCCGCGTCGGGCGGCACATTGCAGCCGCCGCTCTCCGGGCTTTGGTGCCGACTAACCCGGGTGCGATAAGGAGGAATACTGGAAACAGGTTTTTTTCTCTTGTTTTCTTAGGTGACCGAAAAGGCGGGAAATTCACTTGCAAGGCAGGCTGGAGAGGAGCGGGTCGGCAGGGCAGCATGCATGTGAATGGCCGGTTTAGGGAATGGCCGGTTTAGGGAATGGCCGGTTTCGGGGGGCTGCGTTGCCCGCCCTAATCCGCCTTGCTGGGCGACTGCCATTCTCTCTTATTGAGCAGGGATCGCTCCCGGTCCGCCGCCTCGTGCCCCTCCATGCCTGCGGCCACGGGGCTGCCGAGCACGGCGTCGAATACCAACCACTTTCCCGGCGGACCGGTGCGGAAGGGAAACGAACGCCCAACGCTGCTGTCGGTCCGGCAGCGGCGGCCTGCGGTCCTGAACGGTAGGAGAAAGGGGATGGGGTTACCGCCCTGCGTGGAAACGGTGCAACTCGTCCAGCTTGCGCACCAGTAGCCTGTACAGGCGCTCATAGTCTATTCTGAATTTGCGCAGCTTCGCACGACGAAAGGTCATTGACCGTTTAATCGCCAAGCGGAATTAACGGTCAATATCCATAACTGCGGAAGCCACCAAAATTGCGGAAGTCACCAAGCCGAAACCCCGGATTGCCCTAACCTGTTGAAAAACCGCTAAATAAAAAAAATATGAAATGGCCGCAAAAACGCCAAAAGTCGCAGTATTTCTCCTCATGAGGCCAGCAGACGCTGGCGAATCAACTTCAAGACACGATGTCTTGAAGTCAACGAGAGGAGGACATATGGCAAGCGAGAATGCAACCGCCCTGGCGGTCAGAGACGAAACCCACGGAGCGAATCCGCAGGTTTCCCCCTGTGCCGAGGCAGCCAAGCCAAGCCCCAGCGAGTGCACGCACAACCAGTTGCTTGAAATCGTGATTGGCGTAGCCCGAAGATTCGGCGGGGCAAAAGAGGACGTGGCGACCCACAAGGAGTACATCGTGCGCCTGAAGAATGAGGTGTTCAAGGTCAGTTTTGGGTCGGTCGGGGTATTTGTGCCCGTGAAGTGCAGGACCAAGGAGGGCAAATTATTCTCGAAGAAGATGCGCTGGAAGGAGTTCTGCAAAACCCAATTCGGCGTGAGCGCCGACTGGATAAACCGCATCTGCGGCGGCAAGGCTGAGAGTCGATGCCCAAGCCGCACCACCAAGCCCGAATCCGAGACAGCTCCCTACAAGCACGGCTACCAGGCAGCAAAGGCGGAAGTGCAGATGCAGCTCAATGCCGCCGCCGAAAAGCAGTCTGCCTTTGCCCGCCGCATTGCTGGGCTTGAAAAAGAAAACGAAAAGCTGCAACGCATCGCACACCAGTTCCAGGTGCAGTCCCAGGCGGGCGAAGGCAATCCAGCGAGCCATCTTGGGAAACAGCTCAACGATATCAATGATACAGAGACGCTGGCAGACGAGGCCTTCAAAATCATCAACGGGCCATTCGGGCAGCGGTTGATGGGCAGCCCAGAGGGGAATCGCCTGGTTGGAATCGCAAAGAAGGCTGCCGCCATGAAAGGGAGGATTAAAGTCTGCTGAACGTAAGGAACGGGAAGCCAAAAATCAGGCTGCCTGACGATGGGGTGATTCCCCGAAACCGTGGGAGACCACGGTCGCAGTCAAGAAAGGCGGGCAACCCCCGCAAGGAGACGCACAAGATGGCAACATACGAGCAACCCGAGTACGACACGCCGAAGGGCAGCGCAATAGACTCCATACTGGAGGGCGACGAGGTGATGCTGTTCTGGTTCCCGAGCGAGACGGAGCCAGGGTGCTGGGCGTTCAAGACCTCGTGGGAGGACTGGACGCCCCAGTTCTTCCCCACGCTGGAGTACAGGCAGGCGGACGACCTGAGGACCCTGACCTATCATTGGGCCAACGACCATTATGCCTGTGTAGGCAGCAAGAGGGAGCTTGACTATTGGCTTGCCGAAGCCAGGAGGAGGGAGCGGAAGGAGGCAGCGGCAGCCTAGAATGCCGCAGAAAAGGAGACCATAGCAATGGCACGCAAAAAGGCCAACAACCAGTGGTACATCGTGACGCAGGAGTATACCGTTGAGCGCAAGTACCTAGTCCCTGCGACCAGCGCACGGGAGGCAAGGAGCCTCGACCTCCCCTACGCTGGCTTTGAGGGCGACAACAAGGATGATTGGTATGACAGCCTGCTCGGCGCTATCGACGAGGACCCCCGCCCCAGGACCGTGAAGGCGGTGGGCTTCCCGACGAAGGACGAGGCACTGGAGTCCGACGAGGCTTGGGTGGAATGGAGTAACTAGGCACGGGCGGGGCGGCAACGCCCCGTTGCACGACAAGGGTGGCGACCATATGACACCCCCCTACTACGACGAGAGTCGTGTGACCAAGGTCGCCCCCATGGGCGAGAGGGTATTGGTCCACGCCGAATGCACGGACAGGGAGTTTGAAGAAAAAACGGGAAGCCAAAAAGCAGGCTGCCTGACGATGGGGTGATTCCCCGAAACCGTGGGAGACCACGGTCGCAGTCAAGAAAGGCGGGCAACCCCCGCGAGGAGAGAAACGAATATGGCAAAGGAAAGCAGGAGCAAGACCACAGACCCCGTGCTTCGTGAGAAGCGAATCAATGCAGCAATAAAGGCGAACCAGACGAGGAAAGCGGCGAAAGAAGCCAAGGGGGGCAGGCTGACTTGGGCGGAGTTCAGCGCCCTCTATGCTTGCGAAGAATTCCACTCGCTGGTTGAAGCCTATCGCCAAGCCGAATACGACTACGAGAAAGCGCAGGACAAAGGAGCGCCCGAGGGCACGACGATGACCGACCTGGCGGAGGGTGAGGAGGATACTGCGCTGGACTTGGCAAGGCTGGTCAGCCACGGGGTCTTGCCCCACGGCGGGAGGGCGTGGTGAAGCGAAGGAGGGCAGCTATGGCAATGAAGCCTTACGACGCAATCATACCTTTGCCGACTTTCTCGACAGCCAGTTCAAGGAGAGGAAGGGGCGCAGGGAAAGGCTTGTTGGCATCCTGAAGTACCTGTGACACGACGGCAGCGGCAGCCTAGAATCGCCGCAGATAAAGAAGAAGGAGGATACGCAGATGGCAACAAGGCGCATAGCACTGTCTGATTCCGAGGCTAAGACGCAGTTCCTCGACGTGCTCATCAAGCGCAGGTTCCCTGGTCCGGTGCTGCTGGAGTCTCGGGGAGCAAGGAACGGACTGCAACACACCGCCTATATGACTCCGCAGGAGGCGCTGGACCTCATAGAGGCCATCCACTTGACGCTGGACGACTTTGCAGCCGGGGTCATGACCGAGGAGGAGAAGGCGCTGGAGCACTTCAAGTCCCTGCCCACCTTGACCGCCAGCGACCTCGTGGTTGGCAGGGAATACCTCTACAAGAACTCTGACGACATCGTCCTGACCGCAACCTATCTGGGGGGCGAGGACATGGGACGCTACTGGCTCTACCGGTTCGAGCTTCCCGACAAGAATGTGGGCGACATAACCGGGCACTTGCTGTCCCAGAGCGTCAGGCAGGAGGCAGCGGCAGCGCAGGCTGGAGCCGCAGAGGGCATGAGAATGGCAAAAACAACGATCAACCAGGCAGACGAGGTCACTGATGCGCTCGATGATCTTTACCAAAAATACGGGCACGACGCTGTGCTATGCGGCATAGCGACATTTTTGCGAAGTGCGGACGGCATCGAAGCAGAAGAGATTGCCGATCTCGTCAGCGATCTGACACTTTAACAGGCAGCGGCAGTGTAGGCTGGAGCCGCCCATCGGGAGGATAACAAATGTTGAGGGGCTGGAAGTCCGTGAAGGTTTCGGCGAAGGACAGTCATATAGGATGTAGAAAAAGCAGGCTGCGATTAGTCGCATACCAGAAATGGGTGAATATTCACACCTATGGCCCTACGGGCAAATGGGAACGCACGCTGCTTCTTGATTGTGACGAAACGACACGGCTGATTGCCGCCCTGTCGGGTGTACTCAAAAATGCCTCGACTTGGCGTCCCCCGCAGCCTTAGAATAGCCTCGGAGTAGAGCTTATGTCACACCATCTATACAAGCAGGAAGGCAGCAACAATTGGCGTGTGCGCTTTCGCCTTGATGGCATAAAGGTCAACGAAAGCACGGGCACGACAGTCCTGAGCGAAGCCAAGGCATACCTGGACAAACGCCGCCAGGAAGTCAGGGACGGCTCCTATGCGCCCCGGTCAAATCAGCTCACCATCACTGTCCTGGCGGAAGCCAAACTTGCCGCCGACAAGATCAACAATCTGGACAGTTATGAAACCGTCAAAGGACGCTGGACGCTCCACCTGAAGCCCTTTTTCGGCGGCATCAAAGCAGCCCATCTCAGCACGGAAATCGTCAGAAAATACATCAGCAAAAGGCTGGAAGAGAAGGCAGCCAATGCCTCGATCAATAGAGAGTTGGCTTTCTTGCGGAGTGCCTTCAGCCTCGCCCGCAAGTCGGGACGGATGAAGGCGTCGCCCTGGTTCCCGATGCTCCCCGAGGACAATGTCCGCACAGGCTTCCTGAAGGACGACCAATATCAGAAGTTAGCCACGGCGTGCAGCCTGGAAGGGTCTTGGCTTCGTGGCATCTTCGAAGTCGCCAATGCGTTCGGATGGCGTTCCGAGAGCGTCAGGACATTGAAAGTCCGCCAGGTGGACTTCGCAGCCAACACGGTCAGGCTGGACGACAGCAAGGGGGGATTCCCTGTCCTTGCCGTGATGACCACCGCCGTCCGACAAATTCTTGAAATCTGCTGCGCTGGCAAGCAACCGGACAATCCTGTATTCACCTACAAGGACGGTTCACCCGTCCTGGATTTCAGGAAGCCCTGGGGGCGTGCCACCATCGCTGCTGGCGTCCCCGGCTTGTTGGTTCACGATTTGGCCAGGACTGCCATGCGCAATATGCGTAGGCTGGGCATCAGCGAGTCGGTAAGTATGAAGATTGCTGGCAGGCGGACGGCGTCCATCTTCCGCAGGTATGATATCGTAGATCAGGCAGACTTGGCTGACGCTGCCAGAAGGCTGGACGAAAAAGCCAAGGAAGTTGTCAAGGTTGTTGTCATACCTGCCGCCGGAGAGAAACCGCAGGATGAAGGGCAGGTTGCACAAGTGCCGCTGGTGCATTAGGATAGGGTGTATGGGCGTGTAGCTCAGGTGGATAGAGCAACGGATTTCTAATCCGTGGGTCGGGGGTTCGAGTCCCTCCACGCCTGCCATGTTTTCAAGGACTTACGGGCAGCCCCTGATTTGGCGTCACAGTTAGCGTCACACTTAAGAGCGAAAGCGGGGCTTTTGACCCCGCCTTCCGCTTCTCTTGGAGGTCCGCACGAGCAGCATCCAATCTACGTTCGATTGCTTGCGATGCCGCCACCTGGGCCTGGTCTTCCGAGTGGGGATAGATGAGGTTTATTCGGTCACTGACGTGCCCCAACCGGTCCATTCGAGTCGCCACGTCTACGCCTTCGTTCAGCATCTACGAATTGTTCAGGTGCCGAAGTGCGTGCCAGTGGATTCCCTCGATACCAAGTTTCTGTGCGACGGGCTTGATATGTTCGGACATAAACCAGTGCATGTCCATCGGCCGCTTCCCTCTGCCAGGAAACAGCCAGTCATCCGGGCCGGCACTGGGGTAATTGTCATCTTTGTACTTCTTTAACTCAGCGATTTGAGTTGGAGTAAGGATAACCTTTCGGTAACCCTTTTTTGTCTTTGGCTGCGTACTATTGCCTTCCCAAACGCTTTCGGTCACCAGAATCGTGTTCTGCTCCTAGTGAACCGAACGCCAGCGCAGCCCGCATATTTCACCGCACCTGTTCCCCGCCCACAGCATCAGATTCCAAGCCATTTGATGGCGCTGGTTCGTCAGCTGCTCTTCAATGGCAATGGCCTGTTCCGGAGTGATGTAGCGTTGTGGTTTCTCCGTTTGTGACGCCGGTAGTTTCACTCCTCGCGCGGCATTATGGGTGACTCCCGCCTCGAGCCTCAAAGCCGAGCTTAACACGCTGCTCAAGTAAGCTCTGAACTTCCGGCCAACGACAGCCTGGAGCGGGACATCGCGGAGTTGGTGCCGTGCCCGGTGGGGAGACCGAGTCAGAAGCCCTTGGTGGAGTACAAGGGGTTCTTGTACCGAGCCGCCAGTTGGAAAACGGCCCGGCGAGTGGTAGCGAAGGTGGAGCATCATGCCGGGGAATTGTTCCCGCGCGTGGGCTTCATTGTGACCAACTTGACCTTGCCCAGCCGGGCGGTGGTGCGCTTTTACAGCAAGCGCGGGACCTCCGAGCAATGGATCAAGGAGGGTAAGCAGGCGGTGAAGATGACGCGGCTGAGCTGCCACCGGTTCCGGTCGAACGAAGTGCGTCTGTGGCTGAGCGTGATCGCCTACAACCTAGGAAACTTGTGGCGGCGGCTGGTGCTGCCGAAGAGAATCGACAAGTGGTCGCTGACCAGCTTGCAGCAGCGGCTGGTGAAGACGGGCGGTCGGCTGGTGAAGCATGCCCGATACTACTGGCTGCTGTTGGCGGAGAGCCACCTGACGCGCCGCCTCTTCACTTCGATGGTAAGGCGGATCGAGTTGCTGCCCTTGCCCGCGGGATAGGCCAGCCGCCGACCGAGCCGACTTCAGTGACGAGGGGGCAGGGGACGAAAAGGTGTCAGAGCCGTTGGTCAAACGAGGGGTAGTTCCGAGCCCTCGCAGCCTGCGGGGAGCCAAAACTGGCCCCCTGTGCAGTCAGTGGAGAGATGGAGCGCCGCTAACCCGACTGACAGTTGCACTCACTGGCAGTCAGATGTATGCTGCGGAGCGTTACCGGAGTCGAAAATGGAAATTCCGGATCATGTCTTGCGGGTTGTCGCCAACGCCATAAGTCCAGACGCCAGCGCGGGTCTGGAAGGGGTGTGTGCTTTGAAGAAGTCTTTGACAGGAACGGCAGGGCGTCTGGTGGCGGCGCTGATAACAATCGCGGTGGTGACGACCGGTCCAGCACTCGCTCAACAGTCGAGCCTGGAGCAGCCGGATAACTACACCTGGTTGGAAGACATACACGGCGAGCGGCAAATGGCTTGGGTGAAGGCAGAGAATGCGCGGACGGCCGCGGTGCTGGAAAAGGACAGTCACTTTGCGCCTCTACAGGCGGAGGCGCTGAAGTTGCTTGAGTCTCCGGACCGGCTGCCGGACCCGGAGTTTCGCAACGGCGTGGTGTACAACACGTGGCAGGACGCCGAGCATGTGCGGGGAATCATACGACGAACAACGCTCAAGGATTATCTGACGGCGCAGCCCAGGTGGGAGACGGTGCTGGACTACGATGCGCTCTCCAAAGCCGAGAAGCAGAGTTGGGTGGGGGAAGGACTAACATGCCTGCGACCGGAAGATGAGCTTTGCCTGGTGGAACTGTCGGCAGGGGGCGAGGATGCTTCGACCCTGCGCGAGATGGACCTGAAGACGGGCAAGTTTGTGGAGGGCGGTTTTGTGCTGCCACGCGGCAAGCAGAGGGTGGCGTGGGTAGACAAGGACACGCTGCTGATTGGCCGTGATTGGGGCCCCGGCACCATGAGCGAGGCCGGTTACCCCATCACCGTGCGGCAGTGGAAGCGCGGCGAGCCGCTGGAAAATGCCAGGGAAGTGTTCCGCGGAGACGTCAAGGACAACGGCTACGGTGATAATCCACGCGTGTTCATGGATGGACAGGGCCACCGCGCAGTGATTGTGGAGAGGAATCTGAGTACCTTTGCGCATGAGAACTACCTGTTTCTGCCCGGTGGAGCAAAGAAGCTGTCACTGCCACTCAAGGCCAGGGTGAGCGGGCTGCTGGACGGTCAGTTGCTGGTAACGCTGGAGGAGGATTGGACGCCCGACGGACAAACCAAAAAGATCGACCAGGGGTCGGTGGTTGCGCTTGATTTGGCTGCGGTCGAAAAGGATCCGGCGCGGCTCAAGCCAATTGTGGTGTTTGCACCCACCGCACAGGAGTTTGAAGAGTGGTTTGGCACGACCAAGAACCACCTGATCCTGGCCACGCTCGAACACGTGCAGCAACGCGCGTATGTTTACACACTGGGCAGCGATGGGAATTGGACGCGGAAGCGGCTTCCGGTGCCAGATAATCAGACGATCGATTCTGCGACAGCGAGCCGCACAGACGACCGCTTCTTTCTGGGCCTGGAGGGTTTCTTAACGCCACCCTCGCTGTGGCTTGGCGATGCGGGGGATGGATCGTTCGCCCTGACCAAATCGCAGAAGCCGCAGTTTGACGCAAGCGGCGATGTGGTGGAGCAGTTGGAGGCGACCTCAAAGGATGGGACCAGGGTGCCGTACTTTCTGGTGCATCGCAAGAATATGGGGTATGACGGGTCGAATGCCACTCTGCTGACAGCCTATGGGGGATTCCAGACCGCATATACGCCGAGCTACTCGGCGGTGAACGGCAAGCTGTGGTTGGAGCGTGGGGGCGTGTATGTGGTGGCCAATATCCGGGGTGGCGGCGAGTTCGGTCCAGCGTGGCATGAGGCGGGCCTGAAGACGCACCGCCAGCGCATTTACGACGACTTCTATGCCGTGGCCCAGGATCTGGTGGCGCGCAAGATCACCTCCTCGCGCAGGTTGGGAATTATCGGCGAATCGAATGGCGGGCTGCTGATGGGCGTCGAGTTCACCCAGCACCCGGAGATGTGGAATGCGGTGGTCATCCAGGTCCCGCTGCTGGACATGCTCGGGTTTGAGCACTTGTCGGCCGGCGCTTCGTGGGTGGGCGAGTACGGTTCGGTCTCAGTGCCGGAGGAGCGGGCGTTCCTCGCGTCCATTTCGCCGTATAACCAGCTGAAGCCGGATGTGCATTATCCAGAGCCGCTCGTCTTTACGACAACCAAAGATGATCGCGTGGGGCCCGTCCATGCCCGCAAGTTTGCGGCGCGTATGGAGGAGTTTCACAAGCCGTTTTTCTATGATGAGATCACCGAGGGCGGACACGGCGAGGGCGCGGACAACAAGCAGGAGGCGAGGACGGAAGCCGAGAATTTCACCTATCTGATGATGAAGTTGATGGATTCAACGGGTCCTGGACAGCATTGAAGAAGTGACGCTCAACTCCTGGATTGTCGGCTGTCCGGAAGTTGCGCCTCCTGCTCGCCCGGAACGCTCATCGTGAGTCCGTCAACCCACTAGCCTCAAAAATAAGCCACTCGGTTCCCATTCAGCAGGAAACTTTTCCGGTCTGAAACATGAAGACAATCGCGGTCCGGCATTTCATACGGTGACGGGCCGAAAACACTATTTGCTTTGACTGGCCTTCGAGGGAAAAACACGCAGTCGCCCATGGCCTAAGACGTACACCTGGCTGTCGAACAGCGCGGTCGCGTGTGGAACGCAGAATTGCGTGTCAAGGCAAAGTAGAAATGTCCTAATCTCAGCAAAGTAGAAATGTCCTGTTCTTAGCAAAGTAGAAAGTTCCGCTTTTCGTTCTTTGGCGGCTAACCGGAGGAGCCCGTAGGGCGACGGA
>Ga0181524_10002556_pt1 | contig 18515 bp, 8 predicted proteins | sample PEATcosm2014_Bin_34_FD_119761 | JGI IMG/M metagenome (GOLD analysis project Ga0181524, IMG submission 119761) | Peatland microbial communities from MTU Mesocosm Facility, Houghton, MI, USA - PEATcosm2014_Bin05_60_metaG | ecosystem: Environmental > Terrestrial > Soil > Wetlands > Peat | place...
AATATCGGCATGAACATTCGGATTATGCCTGTGACGGGCGTGCCACTGCCGCTGCTAAGTTACGGCGGATCATCAGTGCTCGGCTCGTTGATCGCCATGGGCATTTTGCAAAACGTGTATATCTATCGAAAGGCCTATTAATTATGAGTGACAGAAGTTTTTCCCGGCGGCGGCGCGGCATGCGCTTTCGCCCCAGCGGCGGGCTGGGACATGGACAGCAACAGCCCGACCGCGAGGCCACCCAGGCTCGGGCGGACGCGGTAAGCGGCCCTCCCGCGCCGGAGAAGGTGTATGAGCACCGCCACGCGCACGAGATCGAACGCGCTGAGAATATCGCCGCGGGCCTGCCACCCGAGGGATTGCCCAGGGAAGCGGAGGAAGCGCCGCGCTCGGGCAGAGGCAATTTCCGCGAGCCGAATCTGGGGACCCCAGCGCAAGTGCAGGAAGAGAAACCCTTTGCGCCCGTGCCTATCAAGGAACCTTCACGGGGAATAGTCGAAAGCATTCGGGCCGCGGCGAGCACGCTGGTTAAAAAGGTCCAGCGGCTCATCAAGCCGGTCCAGAAGATTCACAAGGAAGTCCTCATCAACGCGGAAACGCTCGAAACCCGTGTCGCCGTGTCCGAGGAAGGCCGCCTCGAGGAATTCACGATCGAGCGGACGACTGAAGAGCGGCTGGTCGGCAGCATCTTCAAAGGCCGGATGCGCAACCTCGAAGACGGCCTCAAAGCTGCCTTCGTCGATATCGGATTCGAGAAGAACGCGTTTCTCCACTATTGGGACATTGTGCCGAACAGTTTCGACAGCGGGGTGGAAATTGTCGATCGGGGCGGCCGGCGGCGCGACCGGCCCAAGATCACGCAGAAGGACATCCCGCGCCTCTACCCGCCCGGCAGCGAGATCATTGCGCAGGTGACCAAAGGTCCCATCGGCACCAAAGGCCCGCGGGTCACGACGAACCTCGTCCTTCCGGGCCGTTATTTGGTGCTGCTGCCCAACTCAGACCAGAGCGGCATCTCGCGCAAGATCGAGAACCAGCAGGAGCGCCAGCGCCTGAAGAAAATCCTGCGCGAACTGGCCATTCCCGACGGCATGGGGGTCATCATGCGCACCGTGGGCGAGGGTCAGCAAAAGCGTTACTTCGTGCGCGACCTGGCCTTGCTGCTCGACGAGTGGAACCAAATCCAGGAGCGCATCAAGTCTCAGCCGCCGGCCAGTTGCGTTTTCCAGGAGCCGGATTTGATCGAACGGACCGTGCGCGACTTCCTGACCGAAGACGTCGAGCGCATCGTCGTGGACAGCCCGAAAGCCTGCGACCGGATGCGGGAGATGATTTCCAAAATCTCCAAGCGTTCTGCCGATAAGGTGAAGCTCTACACCGAGCCGCAGCCGATCTTCGACCGCTTCAACATCACCCGGCAATTGGAGAATGCCTTCTCCCGCCAGGTTCACTTGAAGAGCGGCGGCTACATCGTCGTGGACGAAACCGAAGCCCTGGTGGCCATTGATGTCAACACGGGCCGGCACAAGGGCGGCAAGGACCAGGAATCCACCATCCTCAAAGTCAATCTCGAGGCGGCCGATGAAATCGCCCGCCAACTGCGCCTCCGCAACATGGGCGGCCTCATCGTCCTCGACTTCATTGACATGAAATCCCGCCGCGACCAGCAGCAGGTCTATCAGCGCATGAAAGAGGGCTTGCGCCGCGACAAGGCCAAGACGCACGTCCTGCCCATCTCCCAACTTGGGTTGCTCGAGATGACCCGCCAGCGCCATTCCGAGAGCGTCCATTCGGCGGTCTATGACGACTGCCCGTACTGCAAAGGCCGGGGCAAGGTCAAGAGCGCCCTGACCATGAGCGTCGAGATTCAGCGCAAGCTCAGCGAAATACTCAAGCGGCGCGCGCGGGACGAGTCGGACTTCCAGTTGCGCATCGTGGTGCATCCGAGCATTCTCGACCGTCTCCGCACCGAGGATGAAAAGCATCTGATCGAGATGGAGAAGCGCTACTTCGGCAAGCTCTCTTTCCGCGCCGACCCGGCCCTCCATGCCGAGCAGTTCAAGATCGTGAACGTCGCGAATAATGAAGAACTGGCCAGCGCCGGCGGGTAGAAGCAGTTGATAGTTGGGCGAGTTGACAGTTGATAGTTAAATGACACGGGGCGCGGCCCACCAAAGCCGCGCCCCGTCTTTTTGGGCCGCCCGCTGCCTGTTCGCTGATAATGGCCGGAGCCGCGAAGCGTTTGGAGTGCGGCAGCTTGCTGCCGCTTTGGTCGGGACCGGGCATTCGACAGCGGCAGCAAGCTGCCGCACTCCAAACGCTGGCGCGCAACTCGTCCGCTCAGCCCGCCAGCTTACCCGGCGCCGCGCGACGCCTAACCTGTTTCAATATCACGCCCCCGCCCCGGCGCAACTTCTTGTTGACGAGCGATAAACCGAGAAATACCATCGCCCCATGACGTATTTCAAGGCGTCCAATATGACGCCCATTACCTGTTAGGCCCCTCACGACTATACAGATGAAAGACTCGATCACAATTCACCCTATCGGCCATGTGTCTTCGACCGTCACCAACCAAATAGATGAGGGATGGGGGCAGGTCACGTCCCTTATCGAGGTCCTCCCGCCCCATCGCCAAGGCCTTATCGGTCTCGATCAGTTCTCGCACGTTATCGTCGTAACGTTTCTTCACCAAGCGGGCTTCGATCCGCATCGCCATCTGCGTCGGCGTCCCAGAGGCCTCGCATCTATGCCTGAAGTTGGCATCTTCGCTCAACGCGCTAAAGATCGCCCCAACCCTATTGGTATTACGGCTGTGCCCATCGTGAAAGTCTTGCCGGAGGCTATCGAGGTTCGGGGCTTGGACGCCATTCATGGCACACCCGTGCTCGACCTCAAGCCCTACTATCCTGCCTACGATCTTGTGCGTGGGGCATCTGTCCCGGAGTGGGTCGATCGCCTTATGGCCGGCTATTTCTGATGAACCGGTGCCTAACAAGTCGCCGGAGCCAACCGCCGTTGGCGCTGTCCGTTCCGCTGTCGCGGTTCGCGTCGCGAGTCGGCGGTGGTCCAGCTTTCTACGTTGAGACGGGCCGTTTCAGGGCTTGTGCTGGCGGGCGGGCGGGCGTAGAACTGGGGCGAACGGGAAACATTAAACAGGAATCAGTTACTTATGGCCTTCTCCCCAACCTTGCCCCAAACCACCGCGCCCATCGTGTCCGCCGAACGCCCCAGTTCAGCGCGCTGCAAGACCTGATTGACGCGTTGAACCGCGCGTAGGGAGCCGGTTGGGGAGGGCGAGCGTCCCCGCGAGCCGTGACTTCGCGGAAGAGTTTGGGCTCGCGAGGACGCTCGCCTTCCCAACCGAAACGGGAACCCTACTTCCGATAGCTGGCCACGACCCAATCGCTCAGGACCTTGTCCGGCGCCTGCACCGCATCGGTGTCAATGACAAACTCCTGCTGCCCTGAATTCTGGGCGATCAGTTTCAAGCCAAAGTGGAAATCCCTAAAGCGTTTCGCGCATAAGTCGCGCACCGACTGCGCTTTCTCCAGAGCCTCTTTCGCCAGCATTTCCGCCGCCGCCTCAGTGAAACGAATCTTCATTCCGTGGTTTTCCTGGAAGCGCCGCGCGAACTCCTCCACCAGTTGCCGCGCGACAATCCGCCCTTCCCGTTGCGGGTCCGCCAGTATCCGTTGCAGCTCGGCCCCGGGGTCTTCCACCAGCTCGCGCGTGACCACAAAGCGGTTCACCTTGGTGGACGGCAACTCGAACTTGATGTCGCGGAATACCCGTTCGCACACCGTCATCAGCCCGCGCGCACCCGTCTGTTCGTCGCCCGCGCGCTCGGCAATCCGCCGCAATCCTTCATCGGCAAACAGCACCTCGATGCCGTAGGCGGCGAAGTCCTGCTCGTATTGCCGGATGATGCTGCCCTCGGAGTTTTTCAGAATCAGAAAGAGGTCCTCGACCTTCAACGAATGGCAGACCACGCGCACAGGCAGGCGGCCGATAAACTCCGGCTCGAAGCCGAACTCGATGAAGTCCCTTGTTTGGGCGTGGCCCAGCACCTCCTCGGGGGTCTCCAGCGGACGCTCCTTGGCCCCAAAGCCGATCGTCGCCTCGCGCAGCCGCTGATGAATGATCTTCTCCAGCCCGCCAAATGCGCCGCTGACTATGAACAGGATGTGCTTCGTGTTGATGGTGCTCGGCGCTTTCCGGCCACGCTGGGTGAAATCCATCATCGCCTGGATTTGGCCGGCGATGTCGTTGGGCGAGCGCGCCGGCACCTCCGTCTCCTCCATCAGCTTCAGCAGGTTGGTCTGCACCCCGCGCCCGCTCACGTCCCGGCCCGTCAGGTCGCTGGCGGCGGCAATCTTGTCGATTTCGTCAATGTAAATGATGCCGTACTGCGCGCGGGTCACGTCGCCGTCGGCTAGGCGCACCAGGTCGCGCACCATGTCCTCGACGTCGCCGCCCACATAGCCGGTTTCGGAGAACTTGGTGGCGTCCGCTTTGACAAACGGCACCCCAATCAGGTCCGCGGCACTGCGAATCAGAAAGGTTTTGCCGACGCCGGTCGGACCAATCAGAATGATGTTCTGTTTGGCGTAATTCGAGGACTCCTTCCCTTCGAGCGCCAGCCGGACATGGTGATAGTGATCGCACAGGGCGACGCTCAGCACCTTCTTGGCTTCGTCCTGTTTAATGACAAACCGGTCGAGGTAATCCTTCACCTCGCGAGGCTTGTAATTGAACTCGAATGGGTCGGCCTTCTCCTTCCGGCTGGTGCTCTCCGGCGCGCCGGCGGTTTGGGCCTCCGCAGACGGCTGCCCGCGCGCGCCCTGAAGATGCTGCCGCATGAATTCCGAAAGCTGCCGCTGAAACTCTTCCGGCGAAGGCGGTCCACTGGAAACTGATCTGGTCATAATTCACCGCATCGGTTGTCCCCACTTGCCCATTTAACGCACTTAACTCATTTAACCCTTTAACTTATTTAACCCGTGTCACTCGTTCAACTCTGCTTGCCACCCTACCGCACTTTTGCGATAAGACCAAGACTGTGACTGAGAAATTCCAGCCCCGGGACTCGCGCCGATTCGAAGCGGCGCTGCGCCGGTTCGACGAGGAGAATGCCCGCGACCCGAATGTCGAACGAGTCGCAGGTGTCGCCCACCCTCGCGAATTGATCTACGCGCAATGGCTGACTGAATGGGTGCTCAAGCTCTGCCCCGAGGCTTCTGAACCGCTTCGTCTGGCCGCGCGCTGCCAGCACCTTTGCCGCTGGATGGTGCCGCGGGCTTCGTATCCGATGACGCGCGCGGGTTATTTGAAATGGCGCGAGGGGCTGAAGCATTTCCACGCCCAGAAGGCCGGCGACATCCTGCATGAAGTCGGCTACCCGGAAGAGGTCATTGCCCGGGTCCAGAGTTTGAACCTCAAGAAGGGTTTGCCGCAGGACCCGGAGGTGCAGGTCATCGAAGACGCTCTTTGCCTGGTATTCCTCGAACACCAGTTTGGCGACCTCGCCAGCAAGACAGCCGACGATAAAATGGTCAACGCCCTGCGGAAGGCCTGGAAGAAGATGACCCCCGCTGCGCAAGCGCTCGCTTTAAAACTGTCTTACGGTCCGCACCAGCAAGCGTTGTTGGCACAGGCGCTGAAACCGGCTGGACCGAATCAGTAGCTGGGAGATGCCTCGCTCACCTGTAATTAATCAAATTGCAGAATCGTTCGGCGCGTCTGGACACCGCTTTGCCCGGCCGTTGAATCTGCGCCGGGACATTCCATAAGATGTAAAATTCAAAATCCGTTGGAGGCCTGTGAACAGAGCGCTCAAACGCCGTGCAGCGATCCTGCATGGCCTCCTTGGCAACCAACAACGCATCCGCCGGCTTTGTCCAATCTGCGGTTGTGCGCGCGTAACGCCGCCAGACCTCAGGCTTGATCTGATACCGGGAAATCTCCCCGGCAGAACCCAAGGCACGATCGTCGTCGCCAGACTCAATCTGCGAAAGGGCGGTCCAGCGGTCCATCGCCTCAAGCCTTGGGCACAGGCCAAAGACCAACACCACCGCAGCGACCGAAATCTTCACTTCCATCCGGGCAAACATTGCGGCGCAACAGACAGCAGGAGCTATGCCCGTGAACCTCCCCGAATTGATTTCACTGCCCTGCGCTGGCCCCGGACCTTGCCTGTGCGGTAACCCGCGCCGGCGGACCTGACGACCGCTGACCGCTCCTGAATCCAGTGTCTCGTAATCTGCCGACGGCTAATTTCTTTAGAGACAAACCGGGCGGCTTCTGCGCATCATCCTTACAACAACATCATGAAGCATGGCTTGAATATCCCTAAGAGTGGGGCGCTGGACCTTGTGTCCCTCGGCGCTCTCGTCCACCGCCTGGACCCGGGCATCATCCCTTTCCGCAAGGCGACCCAATGCCAAATCCACGTCAGCGGCGGTGAGTTTAACGTAGCGGCCAACCTGGCCGATTGCTTCCGCCTCCAGACCGGTATCGCCACGGCGATGGTGGATTATCCCATCGGCGACTTGATCGCCGAACGGGTGCGGGCTATGGGCGTCAAGCCCTTTTACAAGCACTTCAAGCATGATGGCGTGCACGGCCCCAACATGGCCACCGTCTATAGCGACCGCGGCCAGGGCATACGCGCGCCGGTGGTCTTTTACAACCGCTGCAACGAGGCCGCTGCCCAGCTCAAGCCGGGCGATTTCGACTGGAAGGCGATTTTTGCCGGCGGCATCCGCTGGTTTCACAGTGGCGGCATCTTCGCGGCCCTCTCACCGACCACCGCCGAGGTGATCATCGAGGCCATGCAGGCGGCCAAGGCGGCCGGCGCCGTGGTTTCCTTCGACCTCAATTACCGGCCCAAGCTCTGGAACATCTCGGGCGGGCACGAGCGCGCCGTGGCGGTTTTGGATCGTATCGTGAAGCATGTCGATGTGCTGGTCGGCAACGAGGAAGACCTCCAGTTGGGACTCGGCATCCCCGGTCCGGAAGTTGCCGCCAAGTCCAAGCTGGACCCGAGCGCCTTCATCGGGATGATCGACAAAGTCATCAACAAGCATCCCCAGATCAAGATCGTGGCCACCACCCTGCGCGAGGTGCATTCGACCAACCGGCATAGTTGGGGCGCGGTGGCCTGGATCGACGGCCAGACCTGCATGGCCCCCACCTGCGAGCTGGACGTGCTGGATCGCGTCGGCGGCGGAGATGGCTACGCGGCGGGCTTCTTCTACGGCCTGCTCGCCGGGGAAGACCCGGCCGAAGCGGTGAAGTTGGGCTGGGCACACGGCGCCTTGCTGACCACCTTCCCTGGCGACACGACCATGGCCACCCTGGAGCAGGTGCGAGCCTTTGCCAAGGGTGGCTCGGCGCGCATTCAGCGCTGACGGGCGCGGGAGCACCTCAAGAAAAGTGGCGGAGAGAGGGGGATTCGAACCCCGATACGGTTTTTGCTTCGACGTCTGCGCATTTCCTGGGAAAATGACAGCTTTGCGCGTTATGACTATGTTATGACCGATTTATGGCTAGTACCCCTGAACACGAAACCAGGCAGCGGCATTAGACGACGTGAGGGTCAAGGCGGTGGTGCTAACCGGGTTGCCGAGGTTGCTCCACACGAGACCGGCCAGGTTGGTGGACATCTGCACTTGGTAGGGTGGGCTGCCGCCGGTCCAATTCAGCGTGATGTTGCCGCCGCTCTGGGCAATTCCCAGTTGGATGGGCCCCACTACGTCAATGTACATAGTTGCGCGGCTGGATAAGCCGCCGAAGTCCGTCGCGCTGACCTGGAATGTGTTCGTGCCCGCGTCCGAGTTGGCCGGTGTGCCGGAGAGCGCGCCGTTGGGCGCCACTGCCAGCCAGGCCGGGCCGCTCACCACGGCGAATGTCATCGTGTCGCCAAAATTCGGGTCCGTGGCGTTAGTGGAAATCGTTGCGGAATAGTGTTGCCCGGCGTGAGCGCGTGGCAGGGTGAATGGATTGGCCGTGAACACAGGCGGGCTGTTGGTGTTGACGGCGATGTTCATGGTCCCGATGGAGGTCAAGCCGCCGGAGTCAACCGCCAGCAGCAGGAACGTCCCGGGGCCGAGATCGGCGTTTGCCGGCGTGCCGGAGAGCAGGCCATTGGCCGCCACACCGAGCCAGCCGGGACCGGTGACTTTGTAGAAGGTGAGCGTGTCTCCGGCCGCAAGGTCGGGGTCTGTGGCGTTGGTGGCAATCGTGCCAGCATAGGGCAGGCCGACCGTGGCGGCGGGCTTGGTGAATTGGCCGGGCTGAAAGGCGGGCGGGCTGTTTACATAGACGTACATCATCGCGCTGTTGGTCAAACCGCGGTAATCCGTCACGGCCACCACGAAGGCGTTCGTCGCGGCATCGGTCAATTCCGGCGTGCCGGAAATGGCGCCGTTGGCCGCCACGCTCAGCCAGGCCGGACCGCTGAGCTTGCTGAAGATCAGCGTGGCCCCGGCGACCGGTTCGAGGGCGTTGGCCGCGATCGTTTCGGCATAGGGCTGGTCAACATTGGCCCACGGCAGGTTAAAAACATTGCTGGTGAAAAACGGCGGGCCTTCCACGTTGACCCACATCGTCGCGCTGTTGGACAAGCCGTCGTAATCTGTGACGCTGACGACAAAAGCATTTGTGCCGGCGTCCGCGGCGCCGGGTGTGCCCACGAGCGCGCCATTATTCGAAATGGTCAGCCAGGCCGGACCGCTCACCTTGGCGAACGTGAGCGTATCTCCGGCCGCAAGGTCGGGGTCTGTGGCGTTGGTGGCGATCGTGCCGGAATAGGGCACGGCGGATTTGGCGTCTGGCTTCGCCAAGAAATTAGTGAGGAAATAGGGCGGGCTGTCTGTGTTCACCGTGATTCTCATTAACGTGGTGGAAAACAATCCAACCGAGTCCTCCACACTCACGACGTACATGGGGGAGCCAACGTCGGCACTCGAAGGCGTCCCGGAGAGCAGGCCATTGGTGGCCACGTTGAGCCAAGCCGGGCCACTTCTCTTGATGAAAGTGAGCGTGTCTGCAATACCCGCATCCGGGTCGGCGGCGGCGTTGGTGGCAATGGTTCCAAAATAGGGCACGCCGACAACGCCAGACGGTTCCGAGAATGGCCGCACGATGAAGCTCGGCGTCGTGTACACATAGAGGGACATCGTCGCGCTGGCGGACAGGCCGCTGGAATCCGTGGCACTCACGACGAACGTGTTGGCGCCCGCGTTAGCGGCGGCAGGTGTGCCGGAGAGCGTGCCATTGGTTGCCACCGCGAGCCAGGAAGGGCCGCTGACCAGGGCGAAGGTGATCGCGTGTCCGGCGTTGGGATCGGTAGCGCTGGCTGCAATCGAGGCCGAGTAGGCGACGCCCACGGCGCCAAAAGGCGCGTTGAATGGATTGTTCGTGAAAGCAGGCGGTCCATAAACCTGGAGGTACATGGTCGCGGTATTGGACAGCTCGAGAAGATCGGTCACGCTCACGAGGAACGCATTGGCGCCGATGGCCGGGTTGGGCGGCGTTCCGGAAAGCGAACCGTTGGTCGCAACGTTCAGCCAGGCCGGCCCGGTGACCAGGGCGAAAGTGAGCGCATCTCCGATATTCAGATCGGTGGCGTTGCCTGCAATCGTGCCGGAATACGGCTGGCCGACGTTTACCGGCGGCACCGTGAAGGGGTTGCTGGTGAACGAAGGGGCCACGGCGGCCAACACCGGAACGAGCAGCGTCGCGCTCCCGGACCAGCCGTTGGCATCGGTCAGGCGCACGACGAAGGCATTGGTGCCGACGTTCGACTTGGCGGGCGTGCCCGAGAGGGCGCCGTTGGGCGCCACGCTGAGCCAGGCCGGGCCGTTGAGCAGGCTGAAGGTGAAGGTATCGCCCGGCGGAGCCGTGGCCTTGCCTGAGAGTGAGGTGGAATAGGGCAGGCCCGCGGTAACGGCCGGCATCGTGAATGGATTGCTCTCAAAGGCCGGCACGGTCAGTTTGAAAATCGTGCCCTGGCCGCTCATGGCCGTGCCGTTGAAACCCGTGCCGCCATAAACCGTCGTGCCGTAGAAGCTCCCATCAGTGGCCTGCACCAGCGTGGCCTCCGGATAGGCGCCGTTGAGGCCATCGAACCAGGCCAGTGTGGTCAGCGCGCCATTGGTGGTCAGCTCGAATACCGTTCCGTAATTGCCCAAACCGCCGGTTGCAGTCGTCCCGTAAAGATTGCCGTCGGTGCCCTGCACCAGCGCCGCCGCGGGATTTGCCCCGTTCGTGCCATTGAACGATACCAGAACGGTTAGCGCGCCGTTGGTGGCCCATTCGAACACCGTGCCGTCGCCGCTGGCCCCGCCTTCGGCGGTAGTGCCGTACAAATTGCCATTGGCGCCCTCCACCAGCGCCGCTGAGGGATTTGCCCCGTTGGTGCCATTGAACGATACCAGAACAGTCAGCGCGCCGTTGGTGGCCCATTCGAACACCGTGCCGTCGCCGCTGGCCCCGCCTTCGGCGGTAGTGCCGTACAAATTGCCGTTGGCACCTTGCACCAGACCGGCATACGGATACGCCCCGTCGTTGCCTCCGGTGAAAGAGTAGAGCGGAGTTACCACGCCATTGGCAGTCATTTTGAAAATCGAGCCATAGCCATTCGTTCCACCCTGTGAGGCGGTGCCATAGAAATTGCCATCCGCGGCAGACAACAGTCCCGCGTAAGGATAAGCCCCGTCATTTCCATCGGTGAACGAGTAAAGCGGAGAGACCGAAGTGCCTCCCGAAGCGATCCGAAAGATCGTGCCATAGTAATTAGTCCCGCCGTTGAGCGCTGTGCCGTAAAGAAAGCCATTTGCCCCCTGCGCCAGACCGGCCACAGGGTTTGCGCCATCGTCTCCGTCTGTGAACGAGTAGAGCGGAGTGACCGTCGCGCCTCCTGGAGCCATCCGAAAGATGGCGCCCGAGTAATCGGTCCCGCCGCCGGAGGCCGTGCCGTACAAATAACCGTCTTTGGCTTGCATCAAGCCCGCGGACGGGAAAGCGCCGTCGCTGCCGTCGGTAAACAAATGCGCGGTGGTCAGAGCGGCGAAGGGTGGGGAAACGGGAAAAACCGCCAGCGACGCCGGCGCGCTGGGCACCGAGGTAATCGAGTTGCGAACGATCACGGAATAAGCCCCGGCGTTCGCGGTCGTCAAATTGCCGATTGTCAAGGTGCTCGTGGCCGAGCCGGAAATTTGGCCGCCATCCGTCAAAGTGGTTCCGTTCTCCAGCCATTGATACGACAACGGCACGTCGCCGGTGGCTTGCACGCTGAAGGTGGCTGTTTCGCCCGCCAGCAGCGTTTGGCTGGCCGGCTGGCCGGTGATTTGCGGCGGGGACACCAGGACTTCGAGGAAAGCAGCATCACTGGCCACCGCCCCGTAGGCGTTGCTGACGATCACAGAATAGAGGGAGGCGTTGGCGGCGGTAACATTGGTGATCCGCAGAGTCGCTGTGGCGGAGCCGGAGATGTTTGCGCCGTCGGTCAAATTGACTCCGCCCTGCTGCCACCGATAGGTCACGGGCAGACCGCCGAAGGTGGCCACGTTGAAGAGCGCGGTCCCACCCAGAAAGACCGCCTGGTCCTGGGGCTGGGAAGTAATTTGCAACGGGCCATTGATGCTGAGTTGAAAGACCGTGCCATAGCTGCCTGCCCCTCCGCCGGCGGTGGTGCCATAGAGGTTGCCATCCGCCCCCTGTGTCAAAGTGGCGGAAGGCGCCGCGCCTTCATAGCCATCGAAGGTCGCCACCGTGGTCAGCGGGCCGTTGGGCGCGATGCGAAATACTGTGCCGTCACCATAGGCCCCACCGCCCTGGGTGGTGCCGTAGAGATTGCCATCCGTGCTTTGCACCAGCCCGCCCCAGGGATTGGCGCCGTCACTTGTCCCGGTGAACGAGTAGAGGCTGGTGAATACCCCCGCAGCCGTTATCTCGAACACCGTTCCAAAACCGCCGTTCGACCCGCCGTCAATGGTGGTGCCGTAGAAGTTACCGTCGGTCCCTTGGGCCAAACCAGGGATGGGACCGGCGCCATCGTTGCCGCCAGAGAACGAGTAAAGGGTGGTCAGCACTCCTGCGGGCGTTATGCGGAATACGGTTCCCGCCCCGCCATTCGTGCCCCCGTTTTCCGTCGTGCCGTAGAAATTGCCGTCCGCCCCCTGCGCCAGCACGGCGGAAGGATACGCTCCGTCGCTGTAATCGAACGATACCAGCGTTGTTCGCGCGCCGCCGGAAGTGGTTTTGAACACCGTGCCGTAACCGTAGGCGCCGCCTTCCAGCGTCGTGCCGTAGAAATATCCATCGCTGCCCAGCGTCAGCCCGGCGACCGGCAGCTCTCCATTGCCTTCGTTGTACGCAAACAGCGTAGTCAGGGCTCCATTGGTGGTGACGCGGAACACCGTGCCATCACCATTCGCCCCGCCTTCGAAAGCCGCGCCGTAAAACGCGCCGTCGGTCCCCAACGCCAAGCCGGCGTAGATGAAACCGCCGTCAGTGTAGTTGAACGAAAAGAGGGTATTGAATGCGCCGTTGGTGCTGATTCTGAACACCGTGCCATAGGAATTCGTCCCGCCCTCCAACGTGGTGCCGTAGAGCCTGCCATCCCGGCCCCTGGCGAGCGGGCCATAAGGAGAATCGCCGGCGAGGTCGTTGGTGGGGAAGGAGTACAGTGTGTTGAGCGCAAGCCCGGACACTGAGACCGGCACGAGGGCCAGCACCGCCCCCGTGCTATAGACCGCGCCGAGGTCGTTGCTCAGGCGCACGGAATAGGTTCCCGTGTTCGTGGTCCAGACGCTGTTTAGCGTCAAGACGTTGGTGGTCGCGCCCGAGAGATTGCTGCCGTTGGCCAAGTTGGTTCCGTTGAGGCGCCATTGGTAGGAAAACGGCTGGTCGCCGATGGCCGCGACGGTGAAGGTCGCGCTGGCTCCGGGCAGCACGACCTGATTGGTCGGCTGCACGGTGATGACCGGGGCCGAGGGGACAATCGTCAACAGCGCATTGGAACTAACCTGCACCCCGGTAACGTTGCTCACGATCACCGAATAGCTTCCGACGTTAGCCGGGGCGGCGCTGCTGATCGTCAGTGTGCTCGTCGTCGAGCCGAGAACGCCGCCGCCATCGCTGAGATTACTCCCACTTTTCTGCCATTGGTAGAACAACAACGCATCGGGCGCCGTGCCCACATTGAATGTGGCTGTGGCCCCTTGCAGCACCGCCTGATTGGCGGGCTGTGAGGTAATCACCGGGGGCGTAACGACGGCCAGCGTCAGCGTGCGGTTCTGCCCGAAGTGATCGCTCAGATTGGTGAACTGCACGGTGGCGCTATAACTGCCCGCCACCAAATTGCTCGCGGCAGCAGTCAGGCTGACCACGACGGTCGCGGCCGGGCCGCCGCGGGTGAGGGTGCCGCTGCCCGGCGCGAGTTTGAACCAAGCGGAGGTGTTGACCAGTTCCCAGCTTACCGGACCCGGCCCGGTGTTCGTCAAAGAAAAGCTCTGCGTCGGCGGGGTGAATGGGCCGCCGGCCGGACCGCTGATGATGACGCCGCCCGCCGGCGTGATGCGCAACGGCTCCGGTATCGCCAGCGCCGTCAGGAGGTTGCTCCCGTAGGGCGTGCCCCACCCCGTGCACAAATCGTAGCCCGGCACGGCCGAGAATTTGGCCGGGCTGGAGGGACTCTCGTTATTGCCGGTGGTAATGTCGTGGAACAGGGTCGTGTAGCTCATAAAATTAGACCCCTTGCCGATGGCATAGACGGCTGGATTGACAAAGCCCAGGACCGGCTCGCCGCTGGCCAGCGCGAGCTGGTTGGCCAGCGCCGTAAAAGCCGCCCACAACGGCGTCGCACAACTGGTGCCGCCGAAGCTCCCCGACGCGCCGTTGCCGTAGGTGACATAAACGTTGTCCGCCGTCAGGGCGACATCGGGAATGTTCCGCATCGTCGTCGAGCCTTGGTTGGCGGACATGCTGATGCCCTGTTGCCAGATCGGGATAGCGTTGCGCGTGCTGATGCCTCCGCTGCTGCCGGTGCCGTCGCCCCAGTTCCATACCTTTTCCGACACCCACGAACCTCCGGGACCGCTGGTGGTCAAGGTCGTGCCGCCAACACAGATGATATTCGTGTCATCCGAGGGGGTGGGAATGGCCCCGGTATAGGCGTCGCTGTCGCCCGAAGCGTTGTAGAACGACTGGCCTTGCGCGGCCAACTCTTTGAAAATCTGGTCGGACGTCGCGTCAATGGCATACGTCCAGGACGCGCCGATTTGCTTGGCCAGATTATCGGTGGCCATGCGGTTCAAGATGTCATCGGTTACGGAACCCTCGTACACCAGGACGCCGGAAAGCCCCGGCGCCATGGAAATCGCCATCTCGATGTCCAGAGAAACTTCGTCATTGCCGTCGCCCGCGCCTCCGTTATAGCCATCCAGCAATACCGCCTGCACGGGGACATTGGGCAGGCCGGCCTGGTGCTCATATTTCGTGATGTCGCTCGCGTAGTAACCCGAATCGAACTCCAACAGCCCGACCGTTTGCCCCGTGCCGGTGAGAGCCGCCCCCGGAACATACGCGGCCCTGAAATCATAGCCCATAAAGGTGCCGCTCGGTCCTGAACCCGTCCCCGCTTCTTTGACCTGGCTCAGGGCAGTCTTTTTTAAACTCATCGGATGCGGCATGGTGAAGTCATCCAGGCCGCTGACGGACAGCACTGGCACGTCCAAATCTATCGCCGGCTCCTGGTCCGGCGCATAGAACGTCCTCGCTTCCGTCGGGTGCTGATAGACCCGCAATTTGACGTGGAATGTCCGCTCAATCTGCGGCACCATTCCTTTCACATCCAGCACGAGGCGATTTGGGTGCCGGGCGGTGACACTCAACCCGTGCGATTGCACGAAACGAATCAGCGCCTCGTAATCCTGTTCGGTGGGGCCAAATCTCTCGGTGAATTGCTCCGGCGTCAGGTAATGACGGTAGTTGGGGCCGGCAGGGTCGTTAAGCTCCCGCAGGAACGCATCAAGCGCCGCCTCATTGCGCAGAGGCAGCCCGAGAGCCAGGTTCAGGCGTTTCCACCCCACGCTGAGCGCGACCGGCGGCGAGTTCGTCACCGCCGAAGGCCGGCGATAGTGGATGGTCTGTCGTTCTGCCGCGCGAACCTGGGTGCCGGGCAGCGCCAGCAAAGCGGCGCAGATAGTGACGTAAAGTCCGTTGGCCATTGGGGCTTTGAGCTTGGTTTTCATAGCATCGTTTTTGCAAATTCGGATCGTATCTTTAGCCAATTCCTGTTCTTCACCCCTTACTTAAGCAGAATTGGGAAAAGGTTACAAGGAATAAGGGCGGCGGCGGGCGGCGCTTCGCGCCGCTCCGCCGCCGCCCTTGTTCCCATCCCCACAATTCCACCGGCAGGGAAGTTTTCACGGCTCGACCTCCGGGGAGGAATCTACCGAGCCGACAATGGCCAGAATTGCCGCCTTGAGCGGCGGAGGAAGTTTAGCCCAAGCAGTGGCTATCCGTGCCAGGCCAGGACACGAAGTGCCGAAACTTTGTGTGCCTAGTTGTGTGTACTGTGGTGGATTTCCTGAGGAAAATGGCGGAGAGAGGGGGATTCGAACCCCCGATACGGCTTTTGACCGTATAACGGTTTAGCAAACCGCCGCCTTCAGCCACTCGGCCATCTCTCCAAACCATTGGTCTGCAGGCCCTCAATCTGAGTCACCTCTATTGGAATTACAAGGGCAAAGGTTGGGAGATTTCTGCCGACACAATGTACCGGCTGGCCCCGGGACGCGCCGAACAAAAACTGGCAGCCCGGCCGTGCCGGCCTTGCGCTCGCGGTATAATCTGGCTCACCTTGTCACAAATTCCCGGAGGTGCTGGAGCAACGCGGCGGCCTTGTCCGGAGAATCCGCCTCGACGAATAGACGCAGGATCGGCTCGGTTCCGGAAAAGCGCACCAGCGCCCAGTTATCGTTGCCCAAGTAAAACTTCGTCCCATCGGCATGGGAGAGTTTAACGACCAGGCAAGGACCGATATGATCCGGCGGCGTTTGGACCAGGTGCCGCGGAACCGCGACGCGCATCTCGGGCGTGGAGGGAATACTCTCTTCCAGGCTATAGAGGCGGCCGGTAATGTCGTAAACGCGACGCCGCAACTGCGAGATCTTTTCGTGCGTGCGAGCCAACATCTCGACGACCAACGCCGAGGCAAAAATGCCGTCTTTGCCGAGAATGTGCCCGCGAATGGTCAGCCCGCCGCTCGACTCACCCCCCAGCAAAGCATTGTGGGCGACCATCGCGCTCGCAATATGCTTGAAGCCGACCGGCACTTCGCTGCACTGTTCGCCGAAATGCGCCGCCAGCCGGTCGAGGAGATGGGTGGTGGCGAGGTTACGCACGACGCCGCCCCGTTCGCCGCGGACTTCGTGCAGATACCAATACACCAAGAGCAGGATATCATTGATAGTAATGTATTCCCCGCGCTCGTCCACGATTGCAATCCGGTCGGCGTCGCCATCGGTGGCCAGCCCGAGGTCGTAGTGATCTTCCACCACATGCGTCGCCAGGAGCCGCAGCGCGTCCAGGTTGGGCGCCGGGGAGCGGCCGCCGAACAATGGGTTATGGCGCTCGTGAATGAACGTCACCCGGCAACGCGCCTCGGTGAGAATTGTGCCGAGGGTGAGTTGTCCGACCCCGTACATCGGATCGACAATGACCTTGAGCCCGGCGCGGCGGATGGCTTCGAGATCGATCAGGGATTCCACCGCATCGACGTATTCATTCGTGAAATCGCTCCGCCGGACGACGCCGCTCTCCAGAGCGATATCCAGATCAATTTTGATGACCTCGTCGAGCGCAAGCCGGTTCGTCTCGGCCTGAATCTGTTCCGTCTCGTCGTCCAGCAGGAGCGAGCCATCGCCATGAAAGACTTTGAGGCCGTTCCATTCGGGTGGATTGTGGCTGGCGGTAAACGCCAGGCCGTAGGCGGCCTTCTGAATCGCCGTGGCGTAGGTGATGAGCGGCGTCGGCGCGTCTTCGCTCAACAGGGTCACCGGGATGTTATTGCCCGCAAAGACCTCGGCGGCGGCTTCGGCGGCGCGGTTGGATAGAAAGCGGCGGTCAAAGCCGATCAGGACGCCGCGCTTTTCATCGCCCCGGCGCGTAATCTCATTGGCGAGGGCCTGCGACAAGCGCCGGACGTTGTGGAGGGTGAAACCCTCCCCGATGATCGCGCGCCAGCCGCCGGTGCCAAACGCGACCTGGTTCTGTTCTTCCTCGCGGCGTGGGCGGAAGAGGCGTTTTTGCAGAATGAATTCGGCTTGCTCCAGGTCCTGGCAGGTGTTGATGCCCTGGATTTCATCCGGGTCGCAGATTTGATAGCTTTCGACCCGGAGACCCGAGCGGATAAGCTGGTGCACGCAATCCGTCAACTGATACTTGCCGTTCTGAGAGGGCGGCAGCTTTTCCAGCGCGGCAAAGATCACCGGCGCGGAAACGATGTAGGCGCCCACATTGAGTTCGTGGATTTCGCGCACGGCGGGCGACGCTTCCGTTTCTTCGATGATATCGATGATGCGCCCCCCGGCATCGCGAATGATGCGGCCGTAGGGCAAGGGCTTGTCCATGATCGCGGTCAACAGAGTCAGGTGCGCTTGCCGCAGGCCATGGCGGTTGAGCAACCCGCGAATCGACGCGGGCCGGAACAGGGGTGTGTCGCCGTACAGAATCAACAGATTGCCCTGATAATGCTTGAGGGTGGGGGACAATTGCAGGACCGCGTGCCCGGTGCCCAGCGGCTCCGGCTGAACGAGATAGTGGTACTCGCTTCCCAGTTCGGCGCGCACCGGGTCCTGCCAATCGCCGACCACGACATAGAGATCGTCGGCGGAGACGACCTGGCGTGCGTTCGCGAGGACATAGTCCAGAATCGTACGGTCGCCCAGCTTTTGCAGCACCATCGGCGGGTCCCCCTGGGCCGCTTCTTTTCCGCCCGCGAGGATAACGGCTTTGAGTTCAAGTTTCGGCTGTGGTTCCGGTTTTCTCATGCGTGTTCTGGACTGATTGGCTTCTATCGGCTGAATGGCAACGATGGATTCAGCCAGTGCCCGCATTTGAAAGGGTTTGCCTGTGCTTGTCAATGGCAGGGTTTTGCGAGAAAGGGCACGCTGGATTGCTTTCCAGCGAAGGACGAAGAGGTCCGATCCTGGTGCCGCTTCCTTTCGGGGGTCGGGGCTTTGAGCTTCGGGTCCTTGAGAAACGGGGCGGAACTGCCGAGCCAGGGGGTGGCGGTTTGCGGTGTTGACCGAGTGGTGCGGAATTCGCGGGAGTTCGTGAGTGTAATCCCTCAGTGACGGCGGGCGGAGTTGGCGGAGCGCGGACATTCCTGTCCGCAGCAACGGCCTTCGGGCGAACCGGAGACGAATTCGGGGCCGGCTGGCTTTCGCAAGCGGCTGCGGACAAGAATGTCCGCGCTCCGCCCGCTGTGACTGACCGGTTAC
>Ga0181524_10002557_pt1 | contig 18510 bp, 17 predicted proteins | sample PEATcosm2014_Bin_34_FD_119761 | JGI IMG/M metagenome (GOLD analysis project Ga0181524, IMG submission 119761) | Peatland microbial communities from MTU Mesocosm Facility, Houghton, MI, USA - PEATcosm2014_Bin05_60_metaG | ecosystem: Environmental > Terrestrial > Soil > Wetlands > Peat | place...
AGGCTCGACTGCCGAGATCATACGTTGCGTTCGCGAAGTTACGAAGCTCCCACCCCAAACGGAATTGAAGATCGGTACTTTCGAAGAGACGCCGAACCCGCAACTCCTCAAGTCAGTCATTACGGCAAGCGACGGAAAAAACACACAGACAGCCATGGTCTTCATTACGAAAGACCGACGAACCGGCATCCTGGGGATCGTTCTACCCTTTGGAGAAGACTTTGTTCGAAGCATGATAAAAACAAAGGGTGTGCCAAGCCAGGGACCAAGCAACGCTCCCGTGACCATCGTGGAGTACGCGGACCTCCAGTGCCCGAACTGTGCCCGCCTCCATGAGTATATCGAGAAGCAGCTCCTGCCTAAGTACGGCGATAAGGTTCGGGTCATCTTCAAGGAATTCCCTCTCCCTTGGCATGACTGGTCCACTACCGCCGCGGTGGCCAACGAATGCGCGTATCAGATCAACCCCTCGGCCTTCCCCGGCTTCCGAACCCTCATTTTTGCTAATCAAAGCGCAATCAATACCGCGAACCTCCGCGAGCGCCTATTAAGTCTGGGGGAGGACGCCGGAGTTGACCGCTCCAAGCTGGCCGCCTGCATCGACTCCAAAGCCTCCCTGTCGCGGGTCGAGGCGGCACGTCAAGAAGGGAAAGACCTGGGCATTAACGGAACTCCCACGTCCTTCGTCAACGGCAGGATCGTCACTGGACTGCCGTCCCTAGCCACCTACGATAAAATCGTCGACGAGGCCCTGCTGGCTAAGACAAGCAGGTAGCGGACCTCCGCTATTGAGGTCCACGGTTCGTTCTAACCGGTCAGCGAAACCAACCCCTAGCCCGTCCTGCGCCGGCTTGTGAAAGCGCCGGACGCGGGCCGCACCCTCCTCACGGGAGAGGGCTGTCTTTCCGACTTGTGCCCCCTGCTGTCAGCCGAAATCGCGGCCCCCACCCTCCGTTGGTCCCGTGCCCCGCGCAGTCCCTCAGGCACAGGGCACAGGAATAATCAGGGAGGCTTTGCAACGGCGGGGCTGAACAGGCTAGGCTGCGGGAAAACCCCTTGGAGGGGGCAAAATAGCTCTTCCCGGATTCCGCAAGTCATTGATTCCACGTCTGAGCACATGTTCGATCCCCAATTCCTCCAGCGCCCGTCCGATCTGCGTCCGCGCCACTTCAACCTGCAGTTCCTCCTCCCGGTTGGCCGGCGGATTCATCGGCAGCCGGGCAGTACTGCAGTACTATTGCGCGGCTTCGCCGGCTCTGATTAGATACAGCGGGAGGGATAGATCACTGGGCAGATGACAAGGAGGGACGTTCGTGCGCAAGGTCTGGCTGATTGTCAAGCGTGAGTGCAGCGAATTCGGGATAAAGCTTACAGCAGCGTCACCCGGAGTGCGTGTCGGAACTCGGTCCCTGGGTAGACGTGTCCGCGCCCGCCCTCGCACCAGCAACGAGGGAGGCCAGGCGCTGCTTGAGTTCGCCCTGGTCCTGCCGATTCTGCTGCTCCTCGTGACGGGCATAATCACGTTCGGGATCGCCTTCCACAACTATCTGGAGCTGACAGATGCCGTGAACGTCGGCGCGCGGCTTCTTGCGATTAGCCGAGGGCAGACCACAGACCCATGCGCTACGACTGTCACAGCGGTTGAGAATGCAGCGCCGTTACTCACATCGGCGAATATAACATTCTCGTTTGTCCTCAATGGGACCTCGTACCCTGGGGCGTCGTGCAGTTGCTCCACTACCACCACGGGGCCATGCGCGAATCTGGTGCAGGGCGCGAGCGCCCAGGTAACGGCCACTTATCCCTACACCCTCTCATTCTTCGGAACCCGCGCGTCCAGCGGTACCATGACGGCGCAAACAACGGAGCTTATGCAATGAACCAACACAATAAGTCTTTTTTACGACGAGCGCACAAGGACGAGCGCGGGCAGACGCTCGTTATGGTAGCGGTCATGATGACCGTGCTTTTCGGATTTGCCGCTTTGGTGGTCGACTTCGGCCGTGTCTATTATAGCTTTCGCGAACTCCAGGCTTCGTCAGATGCGGCGGCGTTAGCGGGAGCGGAGGCCCTGCCCCAAAGCACAGCAACAACCACCGCGACGTCGTACAGTGCCGTATCGGGAGACAAGAACGCCTATTCCAATCTGCCAAACGTTACGATGGTATCTGGCTACCCTCTGGTGAAGTGCCTGACGACCCTGACGAACCAAGGAATCGCGTGTAGCGCTCCTGCGAATGGCAACGCCATGCAGGTAAAGCAGCAAACAACCGTGCCGTTGACTTTCGCCAAGCTGATCGGCGTCAATTCATTTACGATCACGGCAACCGCGACCGCGGCCATGAGGGGCGCAGCGCCTACCCCCTACAACGTGGTGATCGTCGTAGACTCAACGCAGTCGATGAATGACTCGGACAGCGGCAGCAACTGCACTGGCTCGCGAGAGTCCTGCGCGTTGAGTGGCGTCCAGACTCTATTGGGAACACTTTCGCCCTGCGGCGCGAGCCAAGCAAGCTGCACCCAGCTCGGAGGCGGTCTAGTAAAAAACCCGGTCGATCAGGTTAGCCTGCTTACATTTCCAGCGGTAACATCGACCTCGGCCGCGGATGACTACAATTGCGGCGGCCAGCAGCCTACGATAATGCCGTACCCGTTACCCACGGCGCCGAATTACACTCCCGCCACGACACCGACATACCAGATCGTGGGTTTCTCAAGCGATTACCGCACTTCCGACACCGCTGCTTCGTTGAGCACCAGCTCCAACCTCGCGATCGCGGCCGGGGCAAAAACAAGTTGCACTGGTCTGCAAGCCATCGGTGGTGAGGGGACTTACTATGCGAGTGTAATCTATGCGGCAGAGAGCCTTCTCGTCACCCAGCAGAACGCATATCCGGGCACGAGCAACGCGCTTATTCTCATCAGCGACGGCGAAGCGCAAGCTACAACAAGTCAGGGCCTGAGCGCTTCGGGCGTTTCAAAAACCTCAGGGGTATATCCGTCCTCGGTGCAGCAGTGCCACCAAGCGATTACAGCGGCCCAGTGGGCTGCCCAGCAGGGAGTGGGTGGAACCAGAGTGTATGCGGTCGGCTACGGCGCGGAGTCATCGGGGTGTACGACTGACACGAACCCAACTATCACTCCATGCCAGACGATGCAGCAGATTGCCTCCAATCCACAATATTTCTACACCGACTACTCATCGAGTTCAAACGGCTGCGTCTCAGCCTCTCAACCTACCACGAGCCTGAATCAGATCTTCACGGAGATCGGGGGGGATTTCACGGTTGCACGGCTGATCCCCGACAACACGCCGTAGCTGGTAGCCACCTCTGAAGTGGCGATGCCTCATCAATCCATTTTTTACAGACTTCTGCGCTTCCCCGCTCTGGGGAGATCTTTTCTTATTTGCCTTTAGGTCGATTCGAGAGCATGATCGAGAGCCTCACCATTCACGAAGAGGGGGTCTGCATGCAGGCAAACCCGGACCACGGGATGGGTCACGAGGGGCAGATGACAAGGATGGACGCTCATGCGCAAGGTCTGGCTGATTATCAAGCGTGAATACAGCACCCGCGTCAAGACCAAGGGCTTTGTGTTTGGCACGATCGCGGTGCCCATCTTCAGCATCGGCCTCATGGTCTTTTCGATATTCCTCGCCACGAGACTGACCGATCGCACCGTAAGGCTCGCCATCATCGACAACGTGGGGGGGCTCTCGTCCGCAGTGGCTGCGGGCCTGAACGTCAGGCTGCCGAATGGCAAACCGGAATTCGAGGTGGTGAAAACCGTTACGCAACCTCAATCCGAAGAGCCAATCCGCAAGGAATTGCGTGCCGCCATTCGAAGCAACCGCCTGGACGCTTATCTCGTGATTAACAGCGGGGACAAAGCCACCGCCGAGTTCCATACCAAGAATCCGAGTGACTATACGCTGGTGCAACCGATCGCCCGCGCGGTGAATGACGCCCTCGTTGCTTCCCGCCTGGGGGCACGCGGCATCCAGGTCAGCGACATCGGCGGGGTAACGCGGGGCATGGACGTCAAGGTCATCAAAATCACCAAATACGGCGAGGCGGAGGATTCTGGCCAGACGTTCATTATCGCCGTCTCGCTGGCGATGCTCCTCTACATGACGCTCATCATGTACGGCGTCATCACCATGCGCTCGGTGCTCGAGGAAAAGACCTCGCGCATCGTCGAAGTTCTGATTTCCTCTGTGCGGCCCTTTCAGCTCTTGACGGGCAAGGTCATCGGAGTTGCCGGCGTCGCCTTTACTCAATATATGATCTGGATTGCGTCAGCGGCGCTGCTCGGGACTTATGGGGCCACGGTCGTCAACACCCTGCGACCCACCGCGGACTTTCCCCATATCCACTTGTCGGCGGGGCTGCTGATCTATCCGACCATCTACTTTGTGCTGGGGTATCTGCTATACGCTTCGCTCTACGCCGCCGTCGGCGCCGCCGCCTCGAACGAACAGGACGCCCAGCAATTCCAGTGGCCCATCATGTTGCCGCTCATGTTCAGCTTCGTGATGTTCAACATGGTGGTGCGCGACCCGAACTCCCGCACGGTGGTCCTGCTGTCTGAGGTTCCCTTCTTCAGTCCCATCCTCATGGTGTTGCGCATCGCCGCCGAGACCCCCCCCTTATGGCAGATCGGACTGTCAATCGTCCTGCTGGCCCTGACCACGGTCGGCGCGGTCTACTTCTCGGCGCGTATCTACCGCGTCGGCATCCTGATGTACGGCAAGCGGCCGTCGCTCATTGAGCTTTTGCGCTGGTTGAGGTACACATAGCCCACTGACCTTGAGTATGTGCTGGAAAGAAGAGCATCACGGCAAAGGTTCCGCCAGCCTAACGTCGGAATCGGCGGCCAGGAGACCAGCTATTCGCTTCGCTTCTGATTTCAACACCAAAAGATTGACGTACTCACCGAGCGGATTCTTCGATTCTGGAAACCGGAAACTGACGAGCTCGTAGTAGGGCCTCAGCTCGATCTCCGTGTAACTACTGAGGTGGCCGGGCGCAGGTTCAAACCCCTTGCCCCTACCCAGAAAGGCGATGATCGCAGGCCTTCGCGAGGCCACATAAGCATAGTCGTGCGCAATGTGCCCAGGCATGTCCTCACGCAGCCTTTGCCCGAACCAGGCGATGTGTTCGTCCGTCAACCCTAAGAGATCAATTGTCGGCAGTTGAGAGTAATAGGAGAGTGCACCGTTGGCGTTCACGGCGACTAACGTATCGTGGGGAAGCGTCCGATTGAGCCAGCCGCCAATCTCGCACAGTCCTTCCACTTCATCATGCCAAAGTCGGACCCTCGGAATCATGTTTCCGTTTGAAAACGACATCGTCACAGATACACCACAGACGATCGCGAACGCGGACGCGGCGGCCCGGGTTCGGGCATCGAGTGAAGTTCCTGCTATTCTAAGGTGGCACAGAGCAACTACTAGAAGCGCACTCGCCGGCGGAACGACAGGGGACAGGAAGCGCCACGCAGGCATCCAGTCGCCTCCCACCAAAATCACGTAAATGACGAAAATCATGAGGAACGCAGCAAGCGCCCGGATGCCCCTCTGCTGATTCGCAGGCGAGCTGGGCGTGTTTGTTCTGCCATGCAAAAAACCGACGATCAGAAAAAGTATGACCGAGTTGGCAAGCGCGAACTTAAACACGTAAGCCATGCCGAGCGCGACTTGGTACGCCAGGTCCATTCCGCCTTTAGCCTTGACCGTGTTCGGGATCAGATGCCCGTAGTACTCGAACCGCCACATCATCCATGGGACGATAAGCATTAGAAACGAGACTGCCACCAGACGAATGCTCTTCAACCGCCCTCGGGTTCCTTGCGGGGCGAAGAGCTCATAAAGGGCTACTAACAGGAGAAAGAGCACGCCGTCCGGTCGCGTCATAGTCGCGAGCGCGATCAGAACGCCCATCCAGACCCAGCGCTCTGAAAACATCGAGAGACAAACCAGCATCCCGAGCATGGCGAAAATGGGGGTTTCCAGACCGCTCGGGCCCCAGGCTGCGAAGCTGCCGGAACCAGCCACGAGAAGCGCAGCAAGTAAGCCGGCATGCCGATTGCCATCCGTCAACTTCAAGGTCAGTCGGTAGGTCAGCAGAATTGCAACAATGCTCGCAGCCACCCCCAACGCTCGTGCCGCTGTCTCAATGTCGGCGCCCAGGAATCGTTTGAGGCCCGCCAACACGACGAGGAAGAGAAAATTGGAGTACCCCTCAACTCGCTCACCTGGGTTGAAAACGATTCCCTTGCCCGTGGCGAGATTGAGGGCGTAGCGAAAAGTGATAAAGGCGTCCTCGGCGCGGGTACGAAATATGGCTTCATGGGCGAGGGCCACTGCGGTAATAAGGCTGAGGCCCGCTGCCACCCACGCTTTCCCCTTACCGACGCGAGGCCACAGGAAAACGAGTGCTGCCAGGCTGGCGACGATCATCAAAAGGGTCGGTAGTTCGGGTCGCATCTCTATTACAAGGTTCTCGACCAGAATTTCCATTTTGATTTCTCGAACGACTGGGAACATACCCCTAACCGCTTCTCGATGCAATGGCCCGATTGTATTCAGGGGCGGCCAAACCTATGTTGTCGGGCGGGCCGGGGTCCATGATGGAAATTCCGGCTTACATGAATATTCTACTTTAGAGGCTAATTAAGCTTCTTGCTTCGAAGCAGGCAGAGTGGCTGACTGGAGATTACTAGCAACACACAATTAGCCCCCCACCTCCTCGGGTGGGGGCTTGGCAACCCAAACGTTCTGCGGTTCCAGCAGTTCAACGCAGACTTCGTAGGGATCCTCAGCAAATTGCTTCTCACAAATCCTGATGACCCGGGCCTTGGCGCTCCGGCCCAGCAGTGGATTCTCAATAATAACCTCGTCGTTGACGGCTAGCTCATGGAAAGTGGCGATCCTGCCGCCATGCTTGTTAACGCTGATCGTCCACGTGTTCTCTTTGAAGGCCTGCCCGGCCGCGGCTGTTCCGCACAAGGTTACGGGAATTTTGATCGAAAGGCGAACGCTGCGACGCCCGCCCGCATCGAGGACATCGGACTCATCATGGTTCGGTAGCATGGCCCACCTACAAGAATCTTAGTGGATTAACATTGGCAAGTCAACTTCAAAACAATCCGTAGCGTACTTTAGTACTCTTGCTGGCTAACCTGTCATGACCTAAGGTGATACTCGACAGGTCACCTGGAATGCCCTAAATGTTGTAAACTACATTTTCTGGGGTAAGTCCGGAGTTCAAACGCAGTTAACGCAGTGCCGGGTCCGACCCGCTGAGAGGCTGCGTGGCAAAAGACCTGAGGGAAGCCCCAGGTGGAATCATTGCTTCTTGGGACTTCTTCCGAGGCGGAAATATGACGTCCGAAGAACCGATTCACGTCTGGTTTTGTAGTCCTGACACGCGCTTCGCCGAGGTCGTCGGTGGTGCTTTGGGAGCGGGCTTCGAGCTCCGAATCAATGATCGCTTGGACCCCACTGCCGCTCGAGTGCAACAAGGCTGGTGGGACGTGGTATTGCTCGATTCAGGACATATTGAGAGCCGCGCTTCCGTTGATGCCGTCCTGACGCTCATGGACGAGATCAAGCAGGTGAGCCTTCCGCCCCCCATCATGGTGATGATGGGTGATGACGACCGCATGCTGACGCGCGAGCTGATCGAGAGCGGCGCCTACGACACTCTCACGAGCCCTCCCGACATTGTGGAACTACGCCTGGCGCTTCGGCGTGCATACAAATTCCACGAGGCGGAAAAAGAACTGTTTCTGTGGAGGTCTCGCGAGAGATTTGCCGGACGACTTTTTGAAATGGTCGGCGACAGCGAAAGAATGCAGGGAGTGTTTCGCTTGGCCCGGAAGGTTGCTCCTTGCGATGTCAGCGTGCTGATCACCGGTGAGACAGGCACGGGCAAAGGCCTGCTGGCGTACGCCATTCATCGTTTGAGTCAGCGAGCCACGGCGCCTTTTGTCGCTTTCTCATGCGCAAACCTGCCGGAAACGTTGGTGGAGGACGAGCTCTTCGGTCACGAAAAAGGGGCTTTCACTGGCGCGGTTGCGCCTCGTCGCGGGCGCGTGGAAGCCGCAGAGCAAGGGACCTTGTTTCTCGATGAAATCGGCGACTTGCCCCTGAGCCTGCAAGCCAAGTTCTTGCGTGTGTTGCAGGATCGCGTCTTCGAGCGCCTGGGAAGCAATACTCCACGAACGGCGAACATCCGTTTGATCTGCGCGACGCATCGGAACCTCGAAGAGATGGTCAAGGAAGGAAAGTTTCGCGAGGATCTATATTATCGCCTTAACGTCATCCAGATTCACCTGCCCGCACTGCGCGAGCTCACGGAGGGAATACCACTGCTGGCCCATCACTTCTTGCCACGCTTTGCGGAGCAATTCGGCAGGACAACGAAGCGCTTTTCTTCGCTCGCCATGCGTGCCTTGGAAGAATACCCCTGGCCCGGTAACGTTCGAGAACTGGAAAACGTGGTTCAGCGCGCCGTGGTATTAGCCGACGGGCCAACCATTGAAGTGTGGCATCTGCCGCCGTCATTGCGCAACGGTTTCGAGCAACCCCAGGCGGTGCGTTCTTTTGAAGAAGAAGTGCGCGATTTCAAACGCCGCATGGTTCTTCGGACTTTGCGCGAGAGCGGTGGGAACAAGACTGAAACGGCTCGAGTCTTGGGTTTGGCGCGCGGATATTTGCATCGGTTGATCAATCAATTACAGATCGAGCCTGAAACGGCAGCCTCGGAGACGGGCCTGCCCGAGGAGGCCTTGGCGGCCGTTCGGGTGCAGTAGGGGTTCTTTGACCTTTGATTGAAGAAGGCTTTCCGCCTTCTTTCAATCAGTAATTCGCAATCGAGAATCGGCAATCGCGCTGAGGCTTCAGATGTGCCTAAAACCCGGGGTTGCCGACTCTACTGCTGATTCTTCAGAAGGCCTGGACGAAGTGCTTTTCCTTGAGGAGTTCTGTTTTCCCTTCTTACTGCGTGCGCAGAACGCGGATGGCGGTTGGGGCTACATGCCTGGCTCCGCCAGCGGCACGGAGCCGACTTGCTGGGCCCTCCTGGCGCTCCACGGCGCGTCGAATGACGATGCCTCGGAAGGTGCCGCCAGGCTCGGGCCACAGTGGCTGCGTCAAGCGCAGTTGCCGGACGGGTCCTGGCCTGCATTCGTCGGGCAGCAGCAGGGCTGCTGGGTAACGGCGCTGGCGTGCCTGGCGCTAAAGGCTCAGCAAGAAGCGCGAGACTCCGTGGCCCGAGGTGTCCGGTGGCTCTGCGATACCTGGCCCGCCGAAGGCGGTTTTTGGCCGCGTTTGGGACGCCGATTGCAGCGGACGCCGGCTGTGGTACGTCAGGACTCCTCCCTGCGTGGCTGGAACTGGACTCCCGGCACCGCAAGTTGGGTCGAACCTACGTCTTACTCTCTTATTCTTATGAAGAACCTTTCCGGGGAGTTGCTTCCGCCCTCCTCGGGAAAACGGGTGCGGCTGGCTGAAGCCATGCTCTACGACCGGATGTGCCCTGGGGGAGGGTGGAACGCAGGGAACCCGCTGGTGTATGGGGTGGCCGGAATGCCACGCGTCGGTCCCACGGTGTGGGCGCTGCTGGCTCTGCTCGACCAGCGCGATCGCCCGGAGAACCGGAAGAGCCTGGATTGGCTGTCCGCTGCCTTCCCAGAGATTCAGGGTCCCGGGTCGCTCGCCTTGGCGCACTTGTGCCTGCAAGCTCACGGCCGGACCGTGCTGGGAAATCGAACATCGAGCTCGGTTTTGGAGACGTCACTCCGCACTCGTCAGGCTGTGAACCAGTTCTTGATGAATGTGCCGGTCGTTGCCTGGGCGGCTATCGCGTTGAGCGGTGTGCCGGATTGGCTTATTAGAATTGAGGATTGACGAGGCTAATCCGCAGATCGCCCAGATTACCATCTGTTGACTTCGGTTTCAATCGGCAATCAGATGAGCGCTTCTAACTGTTCGCTTGTTCCCTCGTTCACGCGCCCGCCTTCCCGCGTTGCGATTTGTCGCGCTCCAGACTACGGGGTTGATTTATCTCGGTTGCTGTATGAAACGCTGAGTGAATTCGACTTGCCCGTCGAGGGAAAGACCGTTCTGCTGAAGCCGAACTTTGTCGAGCCTGATCCGCAGAATGTCATCAACACCCATCCGGCCGTGGTGGGCGCGGCATTCGAGGCGTTCTTGCGCCTCGGAGCAAAGAGCGTTTTAGTAGCGGAAGGGCCCGGTAACGAGCGCGACACGGAAGCGATTGTGGAAACCATCCGGTTGCGTGACCACATCGGGCCGCTGCCTGGGAAGTTCGTTGACCTGAATGTGGACGAAGTGGAGCGGGTGGCTCTGAAAACTCGTGCCTCCAAGCTGAAAGAGCTCTACCTTCCGAAAACCGTGCTGCGGGCCGATATCGTCGTCTCCTTGCCCAAGCTAAAGACCCACCACTGGGCTGGGGTCACGTTGTCGCTCAAGAACATGTTCGGCATCGTGCCGGGCAACTGTTACGGGTGGCCCAAGAATGACCTGCACTGGGCTGGCCTCACCCGCTCGATCCTGGACATTAACGGCACGGTCCGTCCGGATTTTGCCATCGTCGACGGCATCGTCGGAATGGAGGGAAACGGTCCCATCCAGGGGATTGCCAAGCCGTGTGGCGTGCTAGTCTTAGGAGAGGATCCGGTAGCTGTGGATGCGACTTGCACCCGGATCATGGGCCTGGCGCCTGAGCGTATCGACTACTTGGCTCATGCTGGTCTCTTGCTCGGACACCTGAAGGAGGAAAACATCCGCCAACTCGGCGAGAGTGTTGCCAGCGTGAAGACGCCCTTCGCGGTTTTACACGAGTTTCGACGACTGCGAGCAGCTTAGCAGGGTGCTGAAAAACCTCTGTGAACGTTGCCATTCCGATCCCGCAGTCGCGGGGGAGGAATCTCTCTCTGGAAAAAAAGGACTTGCGAGATTTCTCGTGGCCTGCGCCCCGCACCATCCGGTACGGGGCTGCGGTTCCTCCACGCGGCATAGTCGCAACCGAATCGTAGATCTCCGGCGAGAGCTTGCTCTATTTCCCGACGCACCGAAGAAGGAAGAGCCGCTACTCGTCTTATTATCAGTCGCCTACAGAGGTTCCCACCCCACCTTGCCCGGAGTGGCGGCCGATTTGAAACCCCACTATGCTGAATTCGGGTCGAGGTGGCCGGGCCCGACAGAAATCATACTGCTCGACGGCACTACTTGTGGAACCAAATGTGCATGAGAAATAGCGACTCGTGTCGAAGAGCACTTAGGAGGGATTATGTCTCAGGTCGGAATTGCAATAGTCGGCTGCGGCTATTGGGGGCAAAACCTGGTTCGTAACTTCTGGGAACAGGAAGGGTCCAGGCTCCTGACGGTCTGTGACCTCGACGCGGCGCTCCTGGCTCGTACCCAGCGACGTTATCCTTCCGTTGAGGTGACAAGAGACTATCAGCATGTTCTCCGGCATCCGGGTGTGGACGCTGTGGTCTTGGCAACCCCTGTTTCCACCCACTACGCTTTCGCCAAACAGGCGCTCGAAGCCGGGAAGCATGTTCTGGTGGAGAAGCCGCTCGCGACCAGCTCCACCGAAGTCTTGGACCTTCTGAACCTCGCTGAACGTCAGCGCAGGACCTTGATGGTGGACCACACCTTCCTGTTCACCCCTGCCGTGCGGCGGATGAAGCAACTGATTGACGCCGGGGAGGTTGGTGAACTGCTATACTACGATTCGGTTCGCATTAACCTGGGCTTGGTGCAGAGTGATACCAATGTGCTGTGGGACCTGGGACCGCACGACTTCTCCATCATGGAGCACCTGTGTGAACTCGACCCGGTGTCGGTTTCGGCGACCGCGGTCAAGCATCTGGATTGTCCGTTTGAGAACATTGCGTATGTGACCGTCCGGTTCGACTCGAAACTGATCGCGCACTTTCACCTAAACTGGCTGGCTCCGGTCAAGATCCGGCTCACCCTCGTGGGAGGCAGTAAGAAAATGCTTGTGTATGACGACATGGAGCCCAGCGAGAAGGTGAAAGTCTACGATCGAGGCATCACCGTAAACCTCGATCCGGATGGCCGGGCGCGCTTGCTGGCGGACTACCGCAAGGGCGATATGTTCGCACCCCATCTGGATACCACCGAAGCGCTACGCCTGATGGCAGGGGAATTCATCCGCGCCATCCAAACAGCACGACCGCCCTTGACCAGTGGCATTGTAGGCTATCGCATTGTGCGCTTGCTGGAATCGGCACAGCGCTCGATTGAACAAAACAGCCGCGAAATCGAGCTTGGCGACCCCGCATTTCCGCGGCTGCGCGGTATAGAGCGGGCAGCGGCCCTGGGAGAGAGTTGAAAGTCGAGAGTCGAAAGTCAAAGATTGGAAAAAGTTGATACACGAAAGACGAAAGTCAGAGATAATGGCTGGTGTCTCGCTTTTGACTTTCGACTGTCAACTTTCGACTAGTGTATGGAATACTGCCGAATCGCACCCGACGTCAAGCTGGGCAAGAATGTCTCGATCCACGCCTTCGTTAACCTGTACGGCTGCACGATCGGCGACAACGCCAAGCTGGGGGCTTTTGTTGAAATCCAAAAGAACGCCCGGATCGGCAAGAACGTGAAAGTTTCCAGCCACACATTCATCTGCGAGGGCGTTACGATTGAAGACGACGTGTTCATCGGCCACAACGTATCGTTTATCAATGACAAGTATCCGCGCGCCACGAGCGACGGCGAACTCCAGACGGAAGCGGACTGGCAGGTGGTTCCGACGCTGGTAAAACGCGGCGCCTCGATCGGCACCAGTGCCACGATCCTGTGCGGTGTAACGATCGGCGCGAATGCGATCGTCGGCGCCGGCAGCGTCGTGACGCGACACGTGCCCGACAATACCATCGTGGCCGGCAACCCGGCACGGGTGGTGAGAAAGGTGGTGGCCGCGTGAAAGTCCCGTTTGTCGATCTTGGCGCTCAGCATCGCCAGTTGGAAACTGAACTACAGGCGGCTGTACAGCGCGTGTTCCAGCGCTCTTCTTTTATCTTGGGGCCGGAAGTAGAACGTTTCGAGGCCGAGTTTGCTTCCTACCTCAACACGACAAGTTGTGTGGCCGTAAGCTCGGGAACAGCGGCGTTGCACTTGGTGCTTCACGCGCTCGAGATCGGACCCGGCGACGAGGTGATCACGGTACCCAACACCTTCATCGCCACCGCCGAAGCGATTAGCGCGGTCGGGGCCAAGCCCGTTTTTGTGGACGTCAATCCGGTTTCTTACACGATGGATCCGGCGCGGGCGGAAAGAGCCATTACCGCGAAGACTCGTGCCCTTCTACCGGTTCACTTATACGGTCAGCCGGCGGATATGGATGCTCTTCTCGAAATCGCCCATGCCCGCAACCTGGCAGTCTTAGAAGACGCTTGCCAGGCCCATGGAGCTGAGTACAGGGGGCGGAAAGCCGGCACCCTCGGCACGGCGGGGTGTTTCAGCTTTTATCCCAGCAAGAATCTAGGTGCCTGCGGCGAGGGTGGCGCTGTCGTGACCAGCGATGCTAAGCTGGCGGAGCGGATCCGCCTGCTTCGTAACCACGGGTCGGTTTCGAAATACGAGCACTGCTTCCCGGGTTACAATTTCCGCATGGATGGGCTGCAAGGTGCGGTTCTCGCCGTCAAGCTCCAGCACTTGGACGAATGGAACCAGCGGCGGCGGATGGTCGCCGAACATTATAACCGTTTGCTGGCAGGTTCTGCGGTGATCGCGCCGGCTGAAATGCCGTATGCCCGCCATGTCTATCACCTTTATGTCATCCAGGCCGATGACCGGGAGACCCTGCGCCGACAGTTGGCCGAACAGGGTATCGAGACCGGGCTGCACTATCCGATCCCGTTGCATTTGCAGGAGGCCTACCGCTCGCTCGGGTATCGTCGAGGGGACTTCCCGGTCTCGGAGCGACTGGCGGAACGGGCCCTCTCGTTGCCCATGTACCCGGACCTTACGTTCGAGGCTGTTGAGCATGTTGCGTCCCCTATACTGGAGTCCTTGCCGTGTCCGATGACCGAGGTTTCAAAAACGACTCTGTAGCCGTGAGGAAGGTCGGGGCAACTTTCGGTTGTAAGGAGACAAAGCTGGACCCTGACTGGGTGTTGAATTTTGCCGCTTCCCTCCGGGACACGCACGCGCCCCAGGAGTTGCTGGGCCTGTTGGCGCGGTTCCGCAGCGGCGAGGCGCCGTTTGATGTCCTCATGCGGCGGGTGATTCTTCGCGCACTCTGCCGGCGCGTCGGGCACAGCCTGGAGGTCAGTGCCGAGGTGGTTTTCAAACACGCTGAGACCATAGAGTTCGGCGACGCTGTCTTTATCGGCGCTCAGACGATGATCCAAGGCCGGTTTGACGGCACGTGCCGTATCGGCAGTCACGTCTGGATCGGACCACATGCGTATCTCGATGTGCGCAACCTGGTGATTGAAGACTACGTGGGGTGGGGACCCGGAGCGAAGGTTCTCGGATCGACGCACACTGGCGAACCGATCGATGTTCCCATCATCGGAACTGATTTGGTTATCAAGCCAGTGGTTGTCGGCTGCGGAGCCGATATTGGCACGAATGCCGTGATCCTTCCCGGTGTGCGCATCGGTGCTCATGCGATTGTAGGGGCGGGCGCAGTGGTGACCCACGATGTACCTGAGTATGCCGTCGTCGCCGGAGTCCCGGCTCGAATCCTGCGGTCGCGGCGTGGGGCAGAAGGATAAACTGGCATGGCACGGGTCACGGTTATCATTCCATCCTACGACGAGGAACCCAACCTGGCTACCTTGCACGAGAGGCTTTCGGCGACCGCAGCCAAGGTCCGAGGTTACGACTTCGAGTTTCTCTTCGTCGATGATGGCTCGAAGGACAAGACTCCGGCGATCTTGGCCGCCCTCCACGCGCGCGACTCCAGGGTGAAGGCGCTCCGGTTCTCGCGCAACTTCGGTTCCCACGCTGCGTGCCTTGCCGGCCTGATGGAAGCCCAGGGCGAGGTGATGGTGATTCTGGCTGCCGACCTGCAAGACCCGCCGGAGTTGATCCCGCAAATGCTCGCCAAAATAGAAACCGGGTCGGACATCGTTCTCGCCGTGCGAGACCAGCGGGAAGACTCCTGGCTGACGATAAAGATGGCCAACCTTTACCATCGGCTGATGCGGCGCTATGCCATTCCGGCTTGGCCGCCCCATGGCGCCGACGTGGTGATGTTGCGCCGGCCGGTGCGCGACGTGCTTGTGCGCTGGCACCAGAAAAACACCTCAATCTTCGCCCAGATGCTGTGGGCGGGCTACCGGCTAGGCACCGTTTTCTATAGCAAGCAGCGCCGGCACGCGGGCCGTTCGAAGTGGTCGCTGGGAAAAAAGATCAAACTCTTCGTCGATTCCTTCGTCTCTTTTTCCTTCACTCCCATCCGCCTCATTTCCTATTGTGGGATGACGCTGGGGGCCTTTGGTTTTGCCTATGCCCTCTTCATTGTTATCAACCGCCTCTTCTACGGCAGGCCCATCCCGGGATGGTCGTCCATCATGGTTGTCCTGCTCCTGGTCTCCGGCGTGCAATTGCTGATGCTAGGCGTCATCGGCGAGTACCTGTGGCGCGTGGCGGATGAGGTGCGTGGGTCGCCACCCTTTGTGATTGAGTCCCGCCTGGGAATCGAAACCATGGACGATGAAGCTGTTTTGGCCACAGAGGCACAGAGACACGGAGGAAGAGAACGATGAACGAAAGCGAGAAGTCAGGAGAGGTGAGTCATAATGGGTCGGCTTTCGACTCTCGATGTTTGACTTCTTGTACTTCTTATTTGTTCTGACTTCTGACTCCTTCTCTCTGTGCCTCTGTGGCAAGAGGGTTTTAAATTCATGACAAACGCGATTAAGGGATCTCACATTCTGGTCACCGGCGGCGCCGGTTTTATCGGGAGCACGATCGCCGACCAGTTGCTCGCCGCGGGCGCCGCAGAAGTGCGCGTCCTCGACAACTTCGTGCGAGGCACCTGGAACAACCTCGCCCCGGCGCACAGCCACGGCGGTGTGCGAGTGGTCGAAGGCGACATTCGCGACGCGGCAATCGTCGACCAGGTGACAGCAGGCGTGGACTACGTTTTTCATAAGGCGGGAGTGCGCATTACCCGCTGTGCTGAGGCTCCTCGCGAGGCAGTGGAAGTACTCATCGATGGCACGCTGAATGTTCTGGAAGCTGCCGTGCGCCACAAGGTAAAGAAGGTTGTTGCCGCCTCCTCAGCCTCGGTCTATGGCGACCCGTCTTACTTGCCGATGGACGAAAGCCATCCCTTCAATAACCGAACCCTCTATGGAGCGGGCAAGATCGCTAACGAACAGATGCTGCGGTCCTACTACGAGATGTTCAAGCTGCCGTATGTGGCGCTCCGGTACTTTAACGTTTACGGACCGCGCATGGACCTCGAAGGCGTCTACACTGAAGTCCTGGTCCGCTGGCTGGATGCCATCGACGCAGGCCGGCCGCCACGCATTTTCGGGGATGGCAGCCAGTCGATGGACTTCGTGTTTGTCGAGGATGTGGCTCGGGCAAGTCTCCTGGCCTTGGAAAGCGGCATTACCGATGATGTAATGAACATCGGCACCGGAGTGGAGACCAGCCTCAGCCAGCTCTGCCGCCTCCTCCTAAGCCTCTCCGGTTCCTCGTTGGCGCCCGAGCACGTGGAAGCGCGCAAGGTCAACAATGTCCTCAGGCGCAGGGCAGCGGTTGAGAAGGCCGAGAAGCTCCTCGGATTCCGGGCGCAGACTAATCTTGAAGCGGGCCTGCGCGAGCTGATCCTCTGGCGCGCCGCCGCGAAGGCGCTCCCGCCACAGAGTCACAGAGTCACAGAGGCGGTAGTAGAATGAAAGATCTGAACGAAGTTACGAAAGTATGCCCTGCTTCTCTGTGCCTTGTGGCTAAGGTAAGAGACCCGAGTCGGCACCTTAGTACCCTCGACTGATTCAACGAGCTAATAGGTGATTCACTAGTCTGAATTGACTTTTGAGAGAATATTCCTTGAAATGGAATTGACGCAGCGTTCGGCCCGCATTCATCGCATTTTCCAGGCTCCGCTCGCAGGCGGCGGGGACACACTCGATTTGGTTGCTGCCGTTTGCGAGGCAGGTGCGAGCTGGATAATCCACTTCTCGGCCTGCGAGGAGGTTACATTCACAGGAGGTGTACGAATGGCGCTAGTGATTACGGACAGTCAACAGTTCAAATTGGAGATCCAGGCCCTAGACAAGGCTGGGAATCCGGGCACGCTGGCCTGCGTACCCGTGTGGTCGGCTTCTGACCCGACGATCGTGACTGTGGTGCCTGCTGCCGATGGTATGTCAGCGGTGGTCGCAGCGACGGGGAAGTTGGGCACGGCTCAGGTGAACGTAACTGCGCAAGGCGATCCGACGCCTGAAGCAAGCGCGATCACTGGCACGGTTGCTGTACAAGTTGTCGGTGGGAAAGTAGTGTCGCTCCAGTTCACGGCAGGAACAGCCACGGAAATTCCGCCGACGGCTCCGCCCTCGAATTGAGGGTGGAGGCAGGTGGGAGCGAGACAGTGGGAGATGAATATATTCCACTTTCTCGTAATATTCCTTAACGCTTCCCAGAGTGCGGTCGAAAAATCGCGGCTGCCCGAAAAGGCCCTGCTCTCCTCTGCCCACATTGATGCGAAGAGCCGAGCCCACCGTGGTCGATCCCATTACCCGCGAGACGATGACCGGGGTGCGCGGAAAACCGAATATACGTTATTCCCTTTAGCCTCTGTGGCTAAAGGGCTTGAAGCCATGAGCGGGACACCCGAAGCAAAAATCCGAACCATTCCAGTAGCCCGGCCGTTCTTTGGACCGGAGGAGGAGGCCGCCGTAGCCGAGGTGCTGCGCAGCGGCTGGATCACCCAGGGGCCACGCGTCGCAGACTTTGAGTCGCGGTTTGCCGAGTACGTTGGAGCCGAGCACGCCGTTGCCGTTTCGTCTTGTACCACCGCGCTTCATCTCGCCCTGCTGGGTTCCGGAGTCGGGCCGGGTGACGAGGTAATTTGCCCTAGCCTTTCTTTCATTGCCACTGCAAACTCTATTGTCTACACGGGCGCGGCGCCCGTCTTTGTGGACATTGAGCCCGGCACCTATAACCTTGACCAAGGGCGGATTGAAGAGGCCATCACGCCGCGTACGCGCGCCATCCTGGCTGTGCACCAGGTTGGCTTGCCGGCCGCACTCGACCCCATCCTTGCCATCGCCGCGCGGCATGGAATTCCACTCATCGAAGACGCGGCCTGCGCGGTGGGGTCGGAATACTTTGGGCGGCGCATTGGGGCTCCGCACGGCACGCTCGCGTGCTTCAGCTTTCATCCTCGCAAGATTCTGACCACGGGCGAAGGCGGCATGATCACCACTCGTGATGCGGAGGTGGCGAGGCACCTCCGCCGGCTGCGCCAGCACGCCATGAGCGTG
>Ga0181524_10002558_pt1 | contig 18510 bp, 20 predicted proteins | sample PEATcosm2014_Bin_34_FD_119761 | JGI IMG/M metagenome (GOLD analysis project Ga0181524, IMG submission 119761) | Peatland microbial communities from MTU Mesocosm Facility, Houghton, MI, USA - PEATcosm2014_Bin05_60_metaG | ecosystem: Environmental > Terrestrial > Soil > Wetlands > Peat | place...
GCCTTTTCTCAGATTTCGCTGAGAAAAGGAGGTTCGCCTTCGGCGAACAGCCCATGACGGCGACGGGCTGGTCGTTTGCGCAATGACCAACATGTTGGTATGTTTGGTTCGGCAAGGCACTAGGCCAGCGGCATGGTCGGCGGCCTTTTGCAGCCCCCCTTGCAAGACCCTCTGGCATAGGATCATTCTGCCCAGCCCAGCAGGAACGTGTACGCATTCGGGTTGTGGGTCTGGCCACAGCCGGTCTGGCGGCGCAGGAACGCGCCGATGTGCACCGCCTGGGCCGCGAAACCGCAGCGGGCGAACAGCTCTTTCATGCGCGCCATGCTCAATGTGTTCCAATGGTATTCGCGCACGGGGCGGACCTGGTGCGCCGGGACCTCGTCCATGTTGAAAAAGCCGATGCACAGGCCCCGGCGCGTGACACGGCAGGTCTCCCTCACCGCAGCCTCGATGCCGGCAACCGAGAGATGCTCGAAGAGGTCGTGAACGAAGCAGACATCGAAGCTCTTGTCCGAGGCGCTCATCTCGAACACATTGCCCAGCTCGAAGCTAACGCCGGGAAACAGGGCGCGGGCGTTCTCGATATTGCCGCGGCAAAGGTCGATCCCGTGATAATCGATCAGCCGCGCAATGCCGTAGGCCTCCAGGAAACGGTAATCGTTGGCGGAGCCGCAGGCGGGTTCGAGGACAGATAACGCCGGACGGCAGACGGGGGACGATTTTGTGGAGCGGGCCTCTTGCCCGGCGAGGGCGGCGCGCCAAAGCTCGCGAAACGTGTCCAGCGCGGGTTGGCAGGGTCTTGCCTGGCGCTCCCGGATTTGAGTGCCGCAGAGAAACGCCTCGATGTAGTTGGGGATGCCCAGCCCGGAGGCGGCTGTCGGCAGCAGGGCAAAAGTCCGGCTCATGAACGAGGGGATCTCGACGCCCTCAGCGTTGTCTCCCCCCTTTCCGAGCGCGTGAAGGACCTGGCCCAACTCATCGCTGTCGCCGGCCTGTCCGGCCAGTTTGACAAGCCAGTTCATCGCTGAAGCGAAGCGGTATTCCTCTTCCATCAGCGGGCGCCAGCCCTCGAGCCCCAGGGCCCCCAGAAGAAAATGGCGGGTGAGAATGCTCTGCAAGTTTATGCGCGGGTCTTCAACGCCGGCCACCAGATAGTCGCGCAACAGGGCCGGGTCGTGACACATCCATGACCGCGCCAGCTTCTCGGACTCTTGTTCGAGCAACGGGCTCATTGTAGGAGACGACGTGAGGAGTCCGTGGTCAGTAGTCCCTGGTCATGTTTCATCGCAGCCGCGGCGGCGCCTTTGGAGATTCCTGTCCCTTGGCGGCCCGGACCAGGCCCAGGCCGGTGGCCAGGGCCCACAGCCAACCCACGGCGAAGAGCGCAATGCCGAGCATCGCCCAGCGTACCGCCAGCCACATCTCCAGCACCCCCGCGAACGGATCGGCCTCCGTGCCCTGGAGGCGCGCCGAGTTGGCCGCGAACCACAGCATGAAGCGCACCCCGAACACCAGGGTCAGCCCCATGCCGCCCAGGGCCAGGGCGGCTTGCGCGTAGCCGCAGATGCGCCCGGCCACCAGCGAGCCAAAACCCGGCAGCGCCAGGTTGGTCGTCAGACAGCCCCAGGCCGTCTGGCGGCTAAGGGGACGACGGGGGCCGAGTGCCAAAGAGATTCTCATACGCGGCCAGCAACGCGCCGAGGCCGAACGTCAAGTTGAACAGCAAAACCAGCTTGGCGGCGACCACCAGGGCGGGGGTGATTTTCGCGGCCTGCTGGGCCTGGGTGAAGAGTTCCATCATCCGCGTGAAGTCCGGCGCTGTCCCCGGCGAAAGCACGCTCTGTACCACAGGCATCGTTGCCAGCAATACCTTGGCCTGCAGGAAACTAAACACCAGGAGCGCCGGCAGAAACGCCAGCACGAACAACACGAAAACCTGGAACCAGACCCGAGTGACTGTGCGCCGGCTCAATTCCATCGCCGACCAGAATTCCAGGTCCCTGTCGGCCACCAGCGGCACGCTGAACAACCAGGCCACGAACAGGTAAATGCCCGGCACGATCAGGCAGCAACAACAGCCAAGCCATGCCAGAAGGTAACTGATAAAACCGGCCAGCAGCAGTTGCGCGAAACCCTGGCGAAAGCCGGCGAAGGCGTCTCCAATCGAGGCCGAGCGGCCCCGGAGCCGGTTTAGATACACCATGGAAAGCCCGCCGTAGAGCGGCCCGCGCAGCACCAGGGCCACCATGATGCCAACCTTGAAACCCTGGCAAAGCGTCTCAGCGAGCCAGATCAGGAAGGTGGCGCCCAGCAGCAGGCCCAGGTTGTTGCGCAGCAGGTCCCAGGACCGCGCCAGACAATCACCCGCCCTGACCTCGGCCGGGCGCGCCAGCACGTCCGCCAACCAGGCCTTGGCGTCCGAGGAAGCCCCCGATCCGTAGTGAGGTTGCGCCCCCAGCGCCTCGGCGAACTCCGGATACGCCGAGAGCGGTTTCCATTCGCCGCTGCCTTGAACCTGGACCAGGCTCTGGCCGCTCAACCGCCCTTCGGCTATCCATTGACGCACCTCTTCGGCGGTCGCCGGTCCATATTCATGTCGGTCTCCTCCGATGATTCTGTACATATCTTGATGGTGTCCGTTCAAGGCTGGGGGCTCAGCCAGGCCAATTGCGCCAGGGGCAGGTTCCGTAAAATGCCGAAGGCCAAGGCCGCCGCCAGCGCGCACCAGAGCCAGGCGGGGCGGATGCCATCGGGCAACGGCTGGCCCTTGCAGAGGCCAATGCCCCTGCGCGCTGCCCACCATGCCAGGGCTGGCAAGGAAACCACCAGCAAAGCGTTGAAATGGAAGGCGGCCGCCAGGCTGCCATGCAGCAACTGGTGCATCGCCCGCAGCGAACCGCAGCCGGGACATTGCAGGCCGGTCAGCCGATGAAATTGGCAGGTCGGATAAAACGGAGTGCGGCTCGGGTCGAACCAGAAAAGCGCCACGCAGGCCGACACCGCCAGCGCGGCGATCACCACCGAGGACCACAACAGAACCCGGTCTCTTGAAAGAGACGGTCTCTTCCAGGGCGCGTTCAAGTCCTGAGACGAAATCAGTTCGCCGCCTTTGTCGCCGCCTTCGTCGCAACCTTTGTCGTAGTCAGCGTTCTGAAAGCACATTGGCGGCTTGGTGGTCATCACCACTCAGTGTGGGAGGTTCTGCATCCGCCGCAGGATGTCCGTGCTGTTCCAAGCCAGGCCCAGAAGGAAGACCAGGACCGCCAGAACAATGCTTGTGATTGATAGTATCAGGCCGGCCATGGCCATGCCGCGCCCTTTTTGCCCGGCAGGGTCTTGTTTGATTTGCGACAGGGCGATGGCGGAGAAGACGATCCCCAGCACATTGAAGGGCACTCCATAACAACAGAACCCGCAGGTGACCGCTATGATCCCCATGACCATGCCGGTCACGGCCAGCGCATTGGTCCTGGGCCCCTCAACCCCGGCCATGGCCGCGCCAGGCAGCACCGGTGTTGGAGCCGCCGCCAGGAGTCCCGAGACCTCAGGCACCTCGGCCAATGTCGTCCATTCCGTCGTGCCCTCGGCCAGGACCCGCGTCCGGGCATCAGCCCGCCCCTCAGCTATCCACTGGCGCAACACCTCCATTGTGATCGGTCCATACTCCTTGCCGTCCGCTCCGATGATCTTGTACATGCCTTGACTCTGCCTGGAAACCGCCAACCCCGTCAAGTCGTTCCACGGCCCTAATCCCAATCCTAACCCTGATCCCAATCCGCCTCCCTTCCAAGACGCCCCGTAAACTGTGAACTGTGGACTGTGGAGTTTTGATTGCTTCTTGAGCGTCGAGTAAATATACTCGAAGCACTGAGTAAAATGCATGACCCGACGCGTGCTTTACGACGAGCTGCTGAAACGCCTTAGGGAAGAGCGCCGCTTCCTCCAAGTGTTGGCCGGGCCGCGCCAAGCCGGCAAGACCACCCTCGCGCGCCAGGTCATGCAGACCCTGCATCTCTTGCCCTCCCACTACGCCTCCGCCGACGAGCCCACGCTGCGGGACCGCGCTTGGATCGAACAGCAATGGGACGCGGCACGGCTTCAAGCGGCAGCGAGCCGGGCCGGGGGACTCCTCGTGCTGGACGAGGTGCAAAAGGTCCCGGGCTGGTCGGAAGTGGTGAAATGGTTGTGGGACGCCGACACTCATGCCGGCTTGCCCCTCAAGGTCGTTCTGCTCGGCTCCGCCCCTTTGCTGATGCGACGCGGTTTGGCCGAAAGCCTTGCCGGACGCTTCGAGGTGATTCCCGTCCCCCATTGGTCCTTCGCCGAGATGCGGGAGGCCTTCGGCTGGAACCTGGACCGGTACATTTTCTACGGCTCTTATCCCGGCTCTGCCGGCCTCATTGCCGAGCCTGAACGATGGCGCCGCTACATCCTGGATTCCCTGATTGAGACCACCGTTTCTCGCGACATTCTTCTGCTCACCCGCGTGGACAAACCGGCGCTGCTGCGGCGCTTGTTCCACCTCGGTTGCGCCTATTCCGGCCAGGTCCTTTCCTACCAGAAGATGCTCGGCCAACTCACGGATGCGGGAAACACCGTTACTCTTGCCCACTACTTGGAATTGCTGCAAGGAGCGGGCATGGTCGCCGGCCTGTCGAAATTCGCTCGCGCACCCATCCGCCAGCGCGCATCGAGTCCCAAGCTCCTGGCGCTCAACTCCGCTCTGATCAGCGCGCTGGACAGCCGGACCATGGCCGAGGCCAGGCAGGACGGCGAGCACTGGGGACGGCTGGTTGAATCCTGTGTCGGCGCGCATCTGTTCAACACCAGCCTCGGCGCCAACATCGAACTGGCCTATTGGCGCGAGCGCAATCAAGAAGTCGACTTCGTCCTTCGGCAAGGCAAAGCCACCGTTCCCATCGAGGTCAAGAGTGGCCGCCGCCCTGAGCTGCTGCCGGGGATGGAGGCCTTTGCCAAACGCTTCAAACCCAAGCGCAAGCTCCTCGTCGGAGCACAGGGAATCGCCCTCGAGGATTTCCTGACCAGGCCCGCCGCCTACTGGCTGCAGTAAGCCGCAGCCCGTGGTGCAGAACGGCGACGGCAAAGGCCCTCAACTGCTTGCTCGCGGCCTGCGAAGATTCTTCAACCACGGATTACGGATGGCACGGATGACTTCGTTTTCGTTGACCAGAGCGGAGCCTCGGCGGGGGGCCAGGGGGCCGGGATTCAGATTTGAGATTGCGAAATGCCGAGAGAAAAGGCTCGCGGGGTGGGGGAAAAAGGCGGAACATCCCGGGCGATGCAAGATGTGGGCGAAAGCAAGAGCGGTCTGCCTTTTCTCGATGTGTTCGTGCGGTGCGCCGAGGGGATTGTAGGTGGCAAGCTGATCACGCGCGAGAGCCGCCGGGACAAGGAATTCCACTTTCAGAACTGGTTCAGGGCTCGGTTGAGCGAAACGGGCTTGAATTTCGAGGTCGGCGGGCGGAACAGTTACCCGGATTTCCGGCTGGTGGCCACCACCGATGGTTTCGAGGTGAAAGGGCTGGCGTATCCTGGGCGTGAGGCTAACTACGATTGCAACAGCCAGGTGCCGTCGGGCAACCACAATGGGCGGACGATCTACTACGTTTTCGGGCGGTATCCGGCGGAGCCTGACGGCGACACTTACCCGGTGCTTGACCTGGTTGTGTGCCATGGGGATTTTTTGAACGCGGACCACACGTACGTTCACAAGAACAAGAGCGTAAAGGGGTTCGGCAGCTACGGCGACATCATGATCCGGGACCGGAAGATGTATGTGGCCCCGACGCCGTTTGGGCTCACGACGGGGACTGCTCACAACCAGACGCTGATCGTGCCTGCGGGGGCAGAGGTGGGCGCCCGGTTCGTCGAAGTTGGACGGCTTGTCCGGCATGAGGCCGACAACCTGATCGTTGGCTACACATTCAACTTGCGCACGAACATATTGACGCCAGAACTGGTGGACAATCCGTCTGCCGGGAAGGAGCACGTATTCCGGGTATACCGCCTGAAGGGGGTGCCGGGTGAGGGGGTGGCCATGCGACCGGTTGTTGCAAAGGTTGGCGTGGAGACCGAAAATGAGCAAGACGATGAGTAAGATTCCATCGAGCGGCAATGGGGCGCGCTCTGGGCGGCTTATCGAGTTGGACTCATTTCCGTTCGAGTTCATTTCGGAGCTGGCGGAGATGGAAAGCTGGCGCAAGGAGGTTTATCGGCCGGTCTATCATATCCACAAGTGGTGGGCGAAGCGGCTGGGGTCCGTGTTCCGTGCTGTTTTGCTCGGCTCGGTTCTCCCGGACAAGGAGAACCTGGCCGAGGCCTTCTACCGGCAGCATGATTTTTCCGGACTGACGGTCTTCGATCCATTCATGGGCAGCGGAACTACCGTGGGAGAGGCGCACAAGCTTGGTTTCACCGCGCTGGGCCGGGACATCAACCCGGTGGCGTGTGAGTCCGTGCGGGTGGCGCTGGGACCACTGAATCGGGATGCGTTGTTGGGCGCTTTTGGGCAGCTTTCCGCCGGTGTGGGCGAGCGGATTCGCAGACTTTACCGGACTGCGGACCAGGCGGGACATGAGTGTGACGCGCTGTACTTCTTCTGGGTGAAGGTGGTGCCCTGCCCGGTCTGCTCTGCGGACGTGGACCTTTTCCCCTCATACATCTTCGCTCGGAATGCTTATCCCGGCCGGAAGCCGGACGTTCGAGTCTGCTGCCCAGGCTGTGGCGGCATCTTCACGGCGAACGTCAATGACGTCGAAGCCAAGTGCCCGCTCTGCCGGCATGAATTCGACCTGCATACGGGACCGGCCAGCGGCGCTTCGGCGACCTGCCAGAAGTGCCGGCATGTTTTTGCAATCGCGAAGACGGTGAAGGCTCTCGGGCATCCGCCAGCTCACCGGCTGTTCGCGAAACTTGTGCTCACCGCAGCGGATGACAAGATTTATGTGCCTGTCAGCCGAGAGGACGAGTTGGCTTACAAGCGTTGCTCGGATGAGTTGGGCCGGAGCCGGCTACTGCTGCCGGAGTTGGAAATGGAGGACGGGCATAATACGAGGCAGGTGCTGAACTACGCGTATCGGTCGTGGCGGGAGTTCTTCAACGACCGGCAACTGCTGGCGCTGGGCTGGCTGCACGAGGCGATTCTGGGACTGCCGAATGACGCGGTCCGGGCTGCGCTGCTCAATGTGTTCTCCGGGGTCCTGGAGTTCAATAACATGTTTGCCTCATACAAGGGGGAAGGCACGGGGGCGATTCGGCACATGTTCTCCCACCACATTCTAAAGCCGGAGCGGGTTCCGATTGAGGGGAATGTATGGGGCACTTCCAAGAGCTCCGGCTCGTTTTCCACGCTGTTTAAGTCGCGGTTGCTTCGGGCTATCGAATACCGCATGGCGCCTTTCGAAGTGGCCCGGGGGGACGGGAATGGGGGTAACAATGGGAAGCGGGTATTCGGAAGCAGCCCGCCGTTCAGCGGGCGTGTCGAAACAGCTTGGCCTCCGCCGGGAAAGGCCGCTCCGCGGACCATTTTCCTTTCGTGCGGGAGTTCTGCGGCGACCGGCCTTGGGGATACGAGCGTGGACCTGATTGTAACCGATCCGCCATTCTTCGACAACGTGCACTACTCAGAGCTGGCTGATTTCTTCTTCGCGTGGCAGCGGCTTGGGCCTTCGCCCTTTGTGAACCGGCGAAGTTCGACACGCCATGCGGAGGAGGTGCAGGACGCCAGCGCAGAGCAGTTTTCCAGCAAACTCCGGGCGGTGTTCCGGGAGTGCCACCGGGTGCTGCGTGACGACGGGTTGCTTGTGTTCACCTATCACCATTCCAGGGCGGATGGCTGGACGTCTCTGGCGGAAGCGGTGGTGGGAGCGGGATTTGACATTGTAAACGCTCATCCGCTTAAGGCGGAGATGTCGGTTGCCGCTCCGAAATCACAAGCCAAGGAGCCTATTCAGTTGGACGTGGTGATAGTGTGCCGCAAGCGAGAGGTTGACCACCGGTGCAGGAGCGATAGCGGAGCGGCGGTTCAGCGGGCTGTTGAGCACGCAGGGGCGAAGGCTCGGCGATTGGTTTCCTGCGGGCTGACTCTTTCTGCGAATGACAGGCGTGTTATCGTCATCAGCCAGTTTCTTGTGGCGGCCTGCGCCGGGCGGTCTGCGGATGAGCTGGCGGATGCAATGTCCAGCAAGCTGACTGATTTGGAATTGGCAGCGATGCGGCTGCTGGAGGGTGGTTCCGAGGGAATAGGAGAGCGGGCCACGCAGGAGCCAAACCAACTCGCGCTTTTCGAGAGGGCCATGCCGGTGAAGCCGGGCAGGCAAAAATCGGCGGCGCGAGCGACACAGTAGCAGGGGCTGGCCATGTTGGGGTCAGCGCCGTTGGCCCGGCTTTGCCGGCCTCACCGCTGGCAAACCCGCCATCACCCGAACCGTTCCGGCCAATGAGACCGCACACGGAACCGCGTTCCACGGTCAAATCGAAGTCGTTGACCCCGACGACCCCGTTGGGGAAGACCTTGGTCAGACCGCGCGCTTCGATGGTCATCTCCTCCATAGCGCAATCAACGCCTTGGCAGCACCGACAGCTTCGACGGTTCCTCCAGTTCTTCGACGCCGCGCAGATCCGTCAGCGCCTCCCGCACGCACTGCAGCGCCTGGCTGTCGGGTGCGCCCATCTGGACGGCTTCCACGGCCAGGTGCCGCGCCAACTCCCGCAACACCCGTTCCCGCTCCGCAGCACTCAGGCGCCGCCCGGAGAGAGTCACGAATGCGCCTTTGCCGTGCCGCATTTCGAGGATTCCTTCGTGCCCCAGGTCGCTGTAAACCCTGACTACCGTCGTGGGATTGATCGCCAGCCGTTGCGCCAGCTCGCGGATCGAAGGGAGTTGGTCTCCCGGCTTGAGCGCCCCCGAAGCAACGTAATACTTCACCTGGTCCACCATCTGCCGATAGACCGGCACGCCCGAATGGGGGTTGATCTGAAAGTGCAGCATAGAATTCATAATAGGAGAACGACGGCCCCGCCGGGATCACAGGGAGCCGGCGTCCGGGATGTGCGGCTGATGGTCAATATTCCAGCGCCGCCGGATGTTAGGTTTCATCGAGCAAGCGGGGGCGTTCCAGTTGTTCGTGTTGGCGTATTCCACGTGCGCGTCGCAGAAGCCCACGCAGGCGCCTCCGCCGTGGCGCTCACCCGTGATGTCAACGAAAAGGTTATACGCGACGCCGCCATCATTCGCGGATGGGTTGTAGTCGCTCACGGCGATCATGTCCGCCGGCGCCACCACGCTCGATTCCGCCGCCCCGGTAAGCGAGTCCGCCGTCCCGAGCAACCGGAGCGGCGTCGGCCAGCCGCTCAACCCAAGGCTCTGCAACGGGCCCCCGGCGGTCAACGACACCAGCCCGACGCCTATCGAGTTGTACCCGTAGCTCCCGTTGCCCAATGGCACCGCGTCCATAAAGATGGGGGGTGGCGACCAATACCAGTTGTTGCTGACATTCAGGCTCGCTCCCGTCTGGCTCGGGCACACGAATACTGCCTGGCTGTTGCCGGCGTATGGCAGAATCTTGGCATCCCAGTAGTTGGACCGCTCGTAGAGTTGAGCAAAGGCAATCGGCGTCATGCCTCCATAAGAGGGGTAGCGCTTGTAATCATCCGCGTACTGCTGCAGCGCCAGGGCGATCTGGTGCACGTTGCTCATGCACCGCGCCCGCCGGGCGTGCGCCTTGGCCCGCGCCAGGGCGGGCAACAGCATCGCCGCCAGGATGGCGATGATCGCAATCACCACCAGCAGTTCCATCAGCGTGAACCCCGCCTTCGCCTGCCGCCGCGCCTTTCTTGGCCTCTCCAACATACTCGCTTGCTGATTAGCTTGGCTCCCGTTCATCTGACTTTGATCGGCTCTGACATGATCCGCCGCTGCCCGCGCCTTGCAGGCCAATTCGGCGGAAGACCATGAGTGTATGATAACACAAATACAGTATGTGTCAATACCTTTTCTGAAGTTTTTTTCCCAACCCATGGCCGGCCGCTCGTGTCTGGGATGTCCCTTTTGCCCGCCGATGCGATTGGAAATATGGCTGCGCCCCTGGGCTCCCCCCTCCGCAACCAACTGTCGGACGAGCAGCAGGTCGGCTTCCCGAATAACCCGGCGCCTAATCACTGGATCCTGGTCCGCGGAGTGTGGACTCAGGAGGCCATCGCGGCGGCCTTTTCGAGGATCATCGGCTTGGCCTCTTCCATCATCTCGCGCAGGTCGGCATAGCGGAGGGTGCGCTGCTCGAAGGGACGCTTTTGGAGCGCCCCGAGGAAGCGGCCTTCGAATTCTTTGAAGTAGCTGCCGTAGATATGGTAGCTGTCGGCGACGTGGAGGTAACGGCCCAAGGCGACAGGGCGGCCGGTGAGAGCGGCGATGCGCGCGGCGATGCGTTGCTGGAGTTGGACCAGGGCGAAGATGTTCATGAACGCGGCCTTGTAGGCGTCGTTGGAGCGGAAGCGCACGTTCATGCTCAGCACCGGCTCGCCCTCCTGCTCGAGGATGCGGCACCAGATGCTTTGCATGCAGGCCGGGTCGTAGCAGTCGTTGTCCTCCCAGACCTTCCAGGTAATGGCCTGGGCGCGCCGCGTGTGGGGTGTCTTGGCCAGTTTCCGGCAGACGCTCTCGATCTGATCGAAGGGCTTGAGCGAGGGGACCTCGTATTTGAACAAACGCTGGTGATAGGTGTACTCCCACCGCGTGTCTTTGGGATCGTCCGGATTTCGGACCAGGTGGTCCTTGATGCCGTCGCAGACTTCCATGACATATTCCTGCAACTCGAGCGGGCCGCCGGGGAAGTCCTTGTGAATCATCGGCTCCTGCAATGGGTCGGTGATGGTGATGAACATGGTGGCGTCTTTGCTGGGCGGGTCTTCGGGTTTGTCGTACTCGGTCCTGAGCTGGCACCCCTTGGCGTGCAGTTCGATGAGCGAGAGTTCCCAGGCGCGGGCGATGCAGTCCGCCGTTACGTTCAGGACAGGGATGCCTTTCATAGAAGATGCAGCCAGTTCTTCCGCCACGACGCGATTGGCTCTTTGCTTAGCAGCCAGCGCATACCCGCTAAGAGGTTCCCATTCGGGGTGTCCACCACGAGGTGAAAGTGGTTCCTCATCAGAGAATAAGCATGCACCTGCCAACCAGGGTATTGGACTCTCAGGGTGCGCGGCACAGGCGGAGGGTGCTCACCCCTCCGGGGAATGTCCAGCGTGAATTTCACTCACTCCAACCGCTGGGCCAGGGCTCGCGCCAGGTCCCTGGCTCCGTGCAACACCGCAAGGATTTGCACCTCGGTCGCCGTTGGGAGGTAAAAAATGAGATAGCTCTGGAACTCCGGAATAACCCATGACCGCACCCCAACCACCGAGAAGCTGCGCAGGCGCCCAATGCGCGGGTGGCCCCTGATGAGATCGAATGATTCCTGGGCCGCCGTGAGGAAACGCTCCGCCGCCTCCGAGTTGGCGTCGGCGATGCGCAGCCCGATCTCGCGCAAGTCGTCCCAAACCGGCGACTTGACAAGGAGATTCATCCCCTGTGAACGTCGCGCCTTAAGGCCTCCCAATCTGCCGCCGTCTGCCCGCGTCCTGGGGCCTCAACCCGCTCGCGCAGTAACCGGTCCATCTCGGGATCCAGTTCGAAATCAGGCGCAACGCCTTCACAAGGCAACAGCACCGCCCGTTTGCCGTTCTGCTCGATCAGCGTCGCCTCGCCAGCGATTGCCTTGGCCACGAGTTCCTCGGCGCGGGCCTTCAGGGTTGCCACATCAACTGTGCTCATGATTGAAAGCTACACGATCCTGCCCGGGACTCAAGCCTCGACCCGGCTTGACAAACATGCACCTGCCAACCCGTCTTGACGCAAGCCTCGGCCAGAGTTTCGAGCAGGTCGTGCCGGTCGACGTCATTGACGAAGATGTCCTCCTGGCGGTCGCCGCGGTCCATGACGTGGTAGATCGCGCCAGGCTGCTTCGCGAAGCGTTCGGAGTGCGGCGCATCCCGCCGCTCTCGAGGCTGGCCGTGGTTTCAAAATGTTAGCATTACGCCTCAACCCCGGTTTTTATTCTTGCACAAGCCTTAAGGTAGTCGTCCATGGCGCGGGCGGCGCGTTTGCCGTCGCCCATGGCGAGGATGACCGTGGCGGCGCCGCGCACGATGTCGCCGCCGGCAAAGACCCCCGGCAGGCTGGTCATGCCGTTGTCGTCCACGATGATGTTGCCGTGCTTATTGAGCTTGAGCTCGGGGCAGGTGGCCGTCAGGAGCGGATTGGCCCGGGTGCCCACCGCCACGACCACGATGTCGCAAGGGATGACAAACTCCGAGCCGGGGATGGCGACCGGGCGGGCGCGCCCGGAGGCGTCCGGCTCGCCCAATCGCATGCGGACGCATTTGAGGCCGGCGACCCATTTTTTTTCATTGCCAAGGACTTCGACCGGGGCGACCAGGAACTCGAACTGGATGCCTTCCTGTTCTGCGTGGTGGATTTCCTCGGCCCGGGCGGGCATTTCCTTGCGGGTGCGGCGATAGGCTATCAGGGAAGTGGCGGCGCCCAGACGTTTGGCGGTGCGGGCGGAGTCCATGGCGACATTGCCGCCGCCGATGGTGGCTACGCGGTTGCCCTTCAGGACGGGAGTGTCGGACCTGGGGAACTGGTAGGCCGCCATGAGATTGATGCGGGTGAGGTATTCGTTGGCCGAATAGACGCCTTTAAGGTTCTCCCCGGGGACGTTCATGAAGACGGGCAGGCCGGCGCCGTTGGCGATGAACACCGCGTCGAACTGCTGGCGCAGCTCCTGCAACTTGTAGGTCCGCCCGATGACCGTGTTGCACACGATCTTCACCCCGGCCTGTTCGAGCCGGGCGACTTCGGCCTGAACGATGTGTTTGGGCAGACGGAATTCAGGGATGCCATAGACCAGGACGCCGCCCGGCTTGTGGAGGGCCTCGAAGACGCTGACCTGGTGGCCGCGCCGGACCAACTCGCCCGCCGCGGTAAGGCCGCCCGGGCCGGAGCCGACCACGGCCACTTTTCGGCCGGTGGGCGGGGCCAGTTGCAGAGGCAATTGGCCGGCGTGGCCTCGAGCCCAATCGCCCACGTAGCGTTCCAGGTAGCCTATGGCCACGGGCAGACTCTTGTGGCCCCGGATGCACTCGATCTCACATTGGGTTTCCTGGGGACAGACCCGGCCCGTCACCGCCGGCAGGGCGTCGTCACTCAACAGGCTCTGGGCCGCCCCGGCCAAATCGCCTTCCCCGAGCAAGGCAATGAAACGCGGGATGTTCACCATGACCGGGCAGCCCGAGACGCACTTTGGGTCCTTGCATTGGAGGCACCGCTCGGCCTCGAGCACGGCCGCCTTTTCAGGCAAGCCCAGGTTGACTTCGTTGAAATTCGCACTGCGGATCAGCGGGTCCTGCTCCGACATCTTCTGGCGATCAATGGCCAGGCGCTGTTTTGTGGTTGGCTTGGACACGGGAGGTTTTTGGCTCAAAGGAGGATACGGTTGGACGGTTAGGCCTGGCCATGCAATCAGCTCAAGTAAGGCCGATCTTGCAGGCCCCCGCTTCGCAGGCGGCGAGGGCTTGTTGCTCAAATTCGCGGTAAGTGGTCAATCGGTCCATCAGGAGGTCAAAGTCCACCAGGTGGCCGTCGAATTCGGGGCCGTCCACACAGGCAAACTTGGTTTCATTGCCCACGGCGACGCGGCAGCCGCCGCACATGCCAGTGCCGTCCACCATCACGGGGTTCAGAGAGACGATCGTGCGGACCTTGAAAGGCCGGGTCAGGTTGACGACGGCGCGCATCATGGGAACCGGGCCGACTGCATAGACCACATCAATGCCTCCCTGGGCCAGGGCGTCCCGGACGGCATCGGTCACGAAGCCGTGCCGGCCATAGCTGCCGTCATCGGTGCAGACGATGACCTGGCCGAGGCGGCGGAGTTCGGACTCGAAGATGACCCATTCGCGGGAACGCCCGCCGATGATGCTGAGCACTGAGACGCCGCGTTCGTGCAGGCCCTGGGCGATGGGGTGGACGACCGCGGTGCCGACGCCCCCGCCGATACACAGGGCGCGGCCGGAGCCAATCAGCTCGGTGGCGTGACCCAGGGGGCCGGCGATATCGGTGATGGCCTCCCCCGGCTCGAGGGCCGCCAGCTCCCGGGTGCTCTTGCCGGCGGCCTGGATGACCAGGGCGATGGACCCGGCGCCCGCATCGGCATCGGCAATGGTCAGAGGGATGCGCTCGGCTCCCTCACCGCGCCGGACAATGACGAATTGGCCGGGCAAACGGATTTGCGCGATACGGGGCGCCAGGACGTCCAGACGGGTGACATTCGGGCTGAGGGCGGTTTTGGAGAGAATCTTGTGCATGCACATAAGCCGTTGCCAAGGTGCGAATTAATTTGGCCGCCGTCAACTGGCATGCATCGGACAAGCTTGCCTCAATCCAGCCGCGATGTCACCTTTAGGCATGACTTCAGAAAAGAGCTATGGCCTACGATCGCGCAGACTTCAATTACAGCACTGAAGAGCAGCCTCTGCCCAAGGGTCATGCCGCGACCCATATCGGCATGTTCCTGGGCTGGGCAATTCTCAACGGTCTGGAAAGCGACTATCACCGCCTCCACTCTTCGGAACTGCTGGCCCGATTGCGGCGGCGGGAAATCACCGGACGCCAGTTTTTCGAGGCGGCCTGCAAAGAGCAGTTCGCCCTCAAAGACCTGGGCGTCGAGGGCAATGCCTTTGCCGAGCATTACTACCGGGACGACTCCGGCGAGCGCGGGGCCTACTTCGCGGATTACAAACAGACCCTCGCCCAGGGCCTGCCCAGCTTCTGGCATGTGGCTGACACCTGGGAGAACTACGACAAACTGGCCCCCGTCATCACCCGCCGTTACCAGGAGTGGAAAAACCCGCCGCCCAGGAAACGCTGGTGGCAGTTCTGGAAGTGATCGGGCGCCCTCAACGGCAGGGCGCCTCACTCCGTGCGCGCCCTCGCCCGCTTCCTGGCGGACCGGATGCGATGCCACTGCCCGGATTCCCGGCTTTGCCGGCCTGTGTCCTTTGGCTCTTTGCGGTTAAGCGCCCCCCCTCCTCCGCCTTGCTAATCACAAAGATCGCCAAGTCCGCCTTGAGGTTCGGTTCCTCGAACACCTCGCTCCCGGCTTCGGTATCCAAGGCGATGCGGCGGTCCACGCGGATGTTTTTGTTGCGGCAGAAATCTTCAAAGTCTGCGATGGTAAAAAAGCGGATGTTCGGGGTGTTGTACCACTCGTAGCGCAAGACGCCCGCCTTGGGCGCCCGGCCATCCACCGCGAGCATCTGTCTTAGACGGTGGTAGGCGAAATTGGGGATGCTGACGATGCAGGTGCGGCCGATGCGGAGCATCTCGAGCAGCAGGCCCTCGACATCGTACACCGCCTGGAGCGTCTGGGACAGGATCACGCAGTCGAATTGATTCCGGCCAAAGGCCCCGAGCCCCTTGTTCAAATCGGCCTGGACCACGTCCAGCCCCCGGCTGATGCAGCGGAGAATCTTCTTCTCGTCCAATTCCACGCCCACAAGCCGCCGGCGGTCTTGGGCTTTGAGCCGCGCCAGCAAACGGCCGGAGCCGCAACCCAGGTCCAGCGTGCCGGCTCCGGGGGGGACCAATTCGACGATGCGGTCATAATCGAGCCGGTGTTGATGGAAGATGCTCGTGGGCCCGTGCGGCTCCTCCTGGACCTCGGCCTTCGCCCCGGCCGAGGAGGCCAGATTATCGAGAAAGGCCCGGCTCATTTCCCCGTAAATGTCGAGCTGATCGGGCAGCAGAAAGGCATCATGGCCGCAGGAACTTTGGACATTGCAGTAGCTGACCGGGGAGTTGTTGGCGATGAGCGCGTTGACGATGTCGCGCGACTGCTCCGGAGGGAACAGCCAGTCGCTGGAAAAGCTAATCACCAGCCAGCGGCTGCGGTTGTTCCGAAAAGCCGCCGCCAACTCCTCCGGCGTGTTCCCCAGGTCGAACAGGTCCATCGCCAGCGACAGCACCACGTAGCTGTTGGCGTCGAACCGCTCGACGAATTTCACCCCTTGGTAACCGAGGTAGGAGCCGACGGAAAACCGTTTCTCGAACTCGACGGCGACGCTGCGCGGCTCCAGGCGGTCGGAATCGAACTTCTGGGACATGGCTTCCTGAGACAAGTAAGTGATATGGCCGATCATTCGGGCCAGGGCCAAACCCACGCGCGGGCCGTTGGGCCAGTCATAATAGCGCCCCTCGTGGAAATCGGGGTCTTGCAGGATGGCGTTGCGGCCGACAACGTCAAAGGCCAGGGCCTGGCTGGTCAGGCGCGGGGAGGTTGCCAGGGCCAGGACGCCGCGCATCGAGTCCGGATAACGTGTCGCCCAGGTCAGCGCCAGGTGCCCGCCAACCGACCCGCCCACCACGGCCAGCAGTTGCGTTATCCCCAGTTGCGTTATCAACCGGTGCTGCACCTCGACCATGTCGCCAATCGTAATGATCGGGAAGTCGGGGCCGTAAGGCTTGCCGCTGGCCGGATCGATGCTCCCCGGGCCGGTCGTCCCCCGGCACCCGCCCAGCAGATTCGGGCAGATTACAAAAAGCCGGCCAGTGTCAATCCCTTTGCCGGGCCCCACCAGGACGTCCCACCAGCCCGGATCGTCCTCTTCGTCGTGGCGGGCGACGTGGGAATCGCCGCTGATGGCATGGCAAATCAGGACGGCGTTGTCGCGGGCCGCATTGAGTTGGCCGTAGGTCTCGTATGCCACGGTCACGCGGGCCAGAAGCCCTCCCTTTTCCAGGCGCAACGGTCCCTCCAGGTCAAGGCTCTGCGCGTAGCGCAACGGCTTGGCGCTGCGCACACTGTCGGTGCTTTCAAAAAAGGTCTGGCTCACTGCGCCTCGCAATTCTAATCCCGCTCTTCATCCGAATCCTTCAGTCGTTCAAGAGCATTGAATCACGTCCCGGTCCCCTGCGAGGCCGCCAGCGCCTGCTCCAGGTCGGCCTTGATATCTTCGATGTCTTCCAGCCCGATCGAGAGGCGCACGTAATCCGGCGTGACCCCTGCGGTGGCCTGTTCCTCGACGGTCAGTTGCTGGTGTGTGGTCGAGGCCGGGTGAATCACCAGGCTCTTGGCGTCGCCGATATTGGCCAGGTGCGAGAACAGCTTGACGGAATCGATGAACTTGCGGCCGGCCTCGAGGCCGCCCTTGATGCCAAAGCCAACGAGGCCGCCGAAGCCCTTCTTGAGGTACTTGGCGGCTACCCGGTGGCTCGGGTCATCGGGCAGACCGGGATAGACCACCCAGTTTACCAGGGGATGGCCCTTGAGGAATCTGGCAATGGCAAGCGCATTCTCCGAATGCTGGCGCTGGCGCAAGGGCAGCGTCTCCAGCCCTTGCAGCAGGAGGAAGGCGCTCAACGGGCTCAGGGCGGCGCCCAGGTCGCGCAGCAATTGCACCCGCACTTTCAGGATGAACGCGACGTTGCCCAGCCCCGGGAAGTTGCCGAACACGTCCCAGAACTTCAAACCGTGGTAACTGGGGTCCGGCTCAGTAAACTCCGGGAATTTCCCGTTGTTCCAATGAAATCGGCCCGAATCCACAATCACCCCGCCCAAGGTGGTCCCGTGCCCGCCGATGTATTTGGTGGCCGAACTCACGATGATGTCCACTCCGTGCTCGAAGGGCCGCACCAGGCCAATCCCGACGGTGTTGTCCACCACCAGCGGCAGCCCCGCCTCATGGGCCGCCTTGGCCACGGCCTCGAAGTCCGGCACATCGAGCTTGGGGTTGCCGATGGTTTCCGCATAGACCGCTCGGGTCCTGGGAGTGATGGCCTTGCGGAAGGCCTCCGGGTCCCGCGAATCCACAAAATGCGCCGTGCGGCCCAGTTTCGGAAAGGTGTAGTGCAACAACTGGTAAGTGCCCCCGTAGAGATTGTTGGCGGCGACGATCTCGTCGCCGACTCGCGTAATGCCCAGCAAGGCCAGCGTGCTGGCCGCCTGGCCCGAGGAAACCGCCAACGCCCCGCTGCCCCCTTCCAGCGCCGCGATCCGTTGCTCGAAAACGTCGGTCGTCGGATTCATGATCCGCGTGTAGATGTTGCCGAATTCCTTGAGCGCGAACAGGTTGGCGGCGTGCTCCGAATTCTTGAACACAAAGGAAGTCGTCTGGTAAATCGGCACTGCGCGCGCCCCGGTCGCCGGGTCCGGCGTTTGCCCGGCGTGCAACGCCAGCGTGCTGATGTTCTTCTTCGATGAATTAGTCATAAGCCGTTAACTATAGCCGCCTTTTCTCGGGGATCAAGCGATCATCGACAGCCGACAGGCCGCGGGGCGCATCTTGACTGTACCACCATTCTGGTATGATGGCGGGATGTCTGGTTCCTCAACCGACGAGAACAACGTAACATTAGCGCAAGGACCGTAGTGAAGTCTGAGAACGAACCACGTA
>Ga0181524_10002559_pt1 | contig 18502 bp, 12 predicted proteins | sample PEATcosm2014_Bin_34_FD_119761 | JGI IMG/M metagenome (GOLD analysis project Ga0181524, IMG submission 119761) | Peatland microbial communities from MTU Mesocosm Facility, Houghton, MI, USA - PEATcosm2014_Bin05_60_metaG | ecosystem: Environmental > Terrestrial > Soil > Wetlands > Peat | place...
CCACCCGCTGCCCGTACTCCAATGCCTTTACTCACGTGATGGCGAGCCTGGCGCATGAGTATGAGAGTCGTGGCGTGGCCTTCATCGGAATCAATGCCAATAAAACCGAACCCGTTACAGAGGTGGCAGAACACGCTCGCGCCCATGGCCTCGACTTCCTGATCCTTAAAGATGAGGGGAACCAAATTGCCGACTGGTTGGGCGCCTCCGGAACACCCGAGGTTTTCTTGATGGACAGTCAATGGATGCTCCGTTACCACGGGGCGCTTGGAAACAGTCACCAGCCCACCACCAATTCCGATAAGACCACTGACGATGAAGTCCGCCCGGCACTGGACGCCGTTTTGACCGGGAAACCCTCCAGCGCGACTGAGACAAAGGCATTCGGCTGCGCCATCAAGCGCGTTAAAACGAGATAGAGTGGAACGCGCCTTGGGTAGCATAATAAGACTGCTTTGGGCGTCCGGATTAACTGCGCTGCTTCTCGGCGCGGGCTGTTCGCACTCAACGATTCCACCCGAACCACCGCCGCCCCGAGGCGTTCTCAACCTGGATGAAACTGGATGGGAGCGGCTGCGGGCTCAGCAGCGTGGCCGGGTTCTGGTGGTTAATTTCTGGGCTACGTGGTGCGAACCTTGTCGGGAGGAATTTCCTAACCTGGTCCGCCTCCACAATACCTACCGCAGCCACGGGCTCTCGGTGGTGGCGATCTCCATGGATGAGCCTGAATCTGTTCCAGCCATCGAACAGTTCTTGAAAACGCAGGGAGCGAACTTCGGAAGTTATCGGCAGCAATTCAAGGATTTTGAGGCGCTCGTGAATTCCATCAATCCACGCTGGGACAGCAGCATTCCTGCCACCTTTCTTTACGACCGGGAGGGACGGCTGGTTGAAAGCTGGCAGGGTGCGACGACGTTTGAGGAGTTTGAAGGCGCGGTCAAGCCGCTGTTGCGGTGAAGAGCAGTCGAGAAGTCGAAGAGTTGAGGAGGTTTGGCAATGAGCTCTAAAGTCATCCGTATTTCGTTCCTGGTCGCTGCCTGTCTGGCTTTCGAGATCGCCGCGTTTGCCCAGACGGGGAACGACGCCTGGAAAGCGCAAGGGATCATCAATACCGCCGCGAGTCCCAAGGCAAAGTTACATTCGGTGCCCATTCGCGCCGTAACCATGGGCAGCGGATTCTGGTCGGAGCGGATGCGGACGAATGTGGAACAAAGCATCCCCAGCTTGCTGGAACTCCTGGAAGAACACGGTGTGGTGGACAACTTTCGGCGACTTTCAGGCCGCAAGAATGAAGGCCGGAAGGGGCCGCTTTACACCGACTCCGATCTTTACAAGTGGATGGAAGCGGTCGCCTTCGTCCTGCAATCCGGTGACCGGCCACAACTGCGCGAAACGCTGGATAAGCTCATTGACGATGTGCTGGCGGCCCAGGAGCCCTCCGGATATCTGAATACTTACTACGTTGGGGATCGCGTCAAGCTGCGATTTTCCGAGATGTACCGCAGCCACGAGTTGTACTGCCTGGGTCATCTGTTGCAGGCAGCCATCGCCTATTACCGCGCCACGGGGAACAGGAAGTTCCTTGATGGCGGAATCAAGTATGCCGACTTCGTATTGCGGACCTTGGGACCCGAGAAGAAACCCGCTCTGACCGGACACCCGGAATTTGAAATGGCGCTGGTGGAGCTTTACCGCACGACCGGCGACAAGCGCTACCTGGATTTCGTCAACTATTTGTTTACCGGCGAAAAGCTGCGCTTGCAGCTCACCGACGACCAAGTGAAGTACCTGTTCAGTGGGATACCTTTCACTTCACGAACCGAACTCGAGGGTCATTCGGTGCGGGCTCTTTACGCGTGCAGCGGAGCCACGGACTACTACCTCGAGACAGGCGATGCCGAATATCACGAAACCCTCGACCGGCTTTGGAAAGACTTGGTCGAACGGAAAATGTACATCACGGGTGGAGTCGGATCGTACGCGGAGGGGGAAGCGGTGGGCGCGGCCTATGACCTTCCGAACGAGCGCGCCTATGCAGAAAGCTGCGCGGCCATTGCCAACCTGATGTGGAATTGGCGGATGCTGGCGGCCAGCGCCGACGCCCCCTCCGCCGACGTTATGGAAGAGGCGCTTTACAACGGAATCAACTCCGGCATGTCGCTTTCCGGGACGCTCTATTGTTATCGCAATCCCCTGGAGTCTCGAGGCGAGGAAAACATTCGCCAGCCCTGGTACGATACCACGTGCTGCCCCCCGAACCTCGAGCGGACTTTCGCTTCGATTCCTGGCTATCTCTATTCGACGAGCCCTTCCGGGGTTTACATCCACCTCTACCACTCTTCCACCCTCGACTGGCACTTGGAGAACGGCACGGGGCTCAAGCTCGTCCAGCAAACCAAGTATCCCTGGGACGGCGACATCACCTTGAAAATCAGCCCGGCCAAGGCCGAAACGTTCACGCTCTATCTGAGAATTCCGGGCTGGTCGAGCAAGGCCACGGTTACGTTGGATGGCAAGCCCGCTCCAGGGAAGCCAAAACCGGGTGAGTATTTCGCCATTCATCGGGAATGGAAGGCCGAGAGCACCGTTCGCTTGCAGTTGGACATGACCCCGCACCCCGTGGCGGCCAATCCCCTCGTCAGTGCGGATTACGGAAGAGTCGCTGTCCAGCGAGGACCGCTGGTGTATTGCCTGGAGCAGGTGGACCAGGAGGAGCGAGGATCTATTTTCGATGTTGCGCTGTCGGCAAGCGCCGGTCCGAGCTGGGGATTTACGTCGGAGTTTCGCCCCGACATACTTGGGGGAATCGTCGTGCTGAAGCACCAAGGCATAGCCACGGCCAAGCCGCTTTCCGAAGAACCACTGTATCGCACCTTCGAAAGATTGCCGCGAAGCGAGGGGAAAGTGGTCGACCTGACCTTCATCCCCTATTACGCTTGGGCCAATCGCCTTCCCGGCGCGATGGAGGTTTGGATTCCCTACCCGGAGACCAGGACCGCGCTCCCAGTTCAGAAAGCCAGATAAACCGGATTCTCAAGAATCTGTTTGAGTGTCTGGAGGAACTTGGCGCCGGTGGCGCCGTCCACCACGCGATGATCGCAGGAGAGCGTCATGCGGCAGCGGAGGCCCACTTCGACTTGGCCCTTCACCACCACAGGTTTCTCTGCCACCGCGCCCACGGCCAGGATTGCGCCCTCCGGCGGGTTGATCACAGCCGAAAACTCTTCAATTCCCATCATGCCGAGGTTGGAGATGGAAAACGTGGCGCCGGTGTACTCGTCCGGGTTGAGCTTGCGGCTGCGCGCCCGAGCAATAAGGTCCTTCGCTTCCCGCGAGATGTCCTGGAGGCTCTTGCCCTCGCAATTGCGAATGACCGGCGTGATCAATCCGCCATCCTCCACCGCTACGGCTACGCCGAGATGAATGCGGCGGTAGTAGCGGATCGCCTCGCCCTGGAAGGACGCGTTCACTTGCGGATGCAACTCGAGCGCGGCCGCGCAGGCTTTGAGGATGATATCGTTATAAGAAAGGCCCAAATCCGGGTTCAAAGCCTTCGCCGATTCACGCAACTCTTTTGCTCGGCCCATGTCCACTTCGATGGTCAAATAGAAGTGGGGCACAGGAGCCTTACTCTGCACGAGACGAGTGGCGATGACTTTTCGCATCGAGCTCAGGGGTTCGTCGTAGAACTCCGGACCGGTGGGGACGAGCGCAGGCCGTCTTGGCAAGGCGGGCGGCGGAGCGGGCGGGTGCGCACCAGCGCTTCCAGCCTCAGGGACACGCGCCGCCCGGCCCCCAACTGCCAGGAGCGCAGCGCGTTCCACATCCTGGCGCACAATCCTCCCTGCCGGGCCCGAGCCTGCTATGCGATTTAGATCGAGGCCCATTTCCTGAGCCATCCTTCGGGCCAGCGGCGAGGCCAAAATGCGTCCGCCATTGGCGGGTTCTTGGGCGGAAGGTGTAGCGCCGCCCTTTAGGGCGGCATGTGCCGGTCCCGCATGCGGGACTGGCGCTACGTCGGTCCCCACCGGCGAGGCATTGGTGGGGGGGCGCAGAGGCGCGGCCGCTGCGGGCGCTGGGGCCGGGACAGTGCTCCCGGCAGGGGGTTGCGCACCCGCCGAGCCTTCACTTTTGACCAACGAGGAAATATCCTCGTCCGGCTTGGCAATGAGCGCAAGCAACTCTCCCACGGGAACCACCTTACCAGCTTGAACAAGAATCTTGCGCAACATCCCGCTGCCCATCGCCTCGACTTCCATATTCACCTTGTCGGTCTCAATCTCGACAACCGCTTCTCCGGTCGAGATTTGGTCCCCTTCCTTTTTGAGCCATTTGAGGACCTTACCCTCTGTCATCGTATCACTGCCTTTCGGCATCAGTATCTTGACCGCCATCGTGGTCCTTTCGTCAAACGGGTCGTAGCACCGCCGTCTCGGCGGCATTCTCTACGTGCCGGCAAGATGCCGGCGCTACTTCAAGGAGCATCCGCACTCGCAGGTTGCCGGTAAAGCACCTTATTCACCGCATCCATCACATGCTGTTTGTCTGGAAAGGCCAAGTGCTCCAGATTCTTTGCGTATGGCGTAGGCACATCGGCGCCTGTTACCCTCAAGATCGGCGCATCGAGGTAATCGAAAGCACGGGACTGTAGGATATCCACGATCTGCGCGCCCACCCCGCAGAACGGCCAACCCTCCTCCACAATGACCGCTCGGTTCGTCTTCTTTACCGATTGCACAAGAGTCTCGCTGTCGAGCGGGCGGAGCGTTCTGGGGTCAATCACTTCAACCTCAATACCTTCTCTCTCCAGGTCAGCGGCGGCATCGAGCGCTACAGAGATCATCCTTGAATGAGCGATGAGAGTTACGTCTTTGCCCCTGCGCTTGATGTCCGCGATCCCCAATGGAATCAGATACTCGCCCTCGGGAACTTCGCCACGCGTCCCGTAGAGCACCTCCGACTCGATGAAGATGACGGGATTGTTGTCGCGAATGGAAGTCTTCAGCAGTCCTTTGGCATCCGCGGCTGTCGAGGGCATGACCACCTTCAATCCCGGAACGTGGCAAAACCACGCTTCCAGCGCCTGCGAATGTTGTGCTGCGAGCTGGTGCCCGGCGCCGCCTGGACCACGAATCACCAGGGGGACGGGGAATTGCCCCCCTGACATGTAGAGCATCTTGGCCGCGCTGTCCACGATTTGGTCGAGCGCCAGCATCGAGAAGTTGAACGTCATCATCTCCACGATGGGCCGCAGGCCCACCATGGCGGCTCCAACCCCCAGACCCGTAAAACCAAGCTCGGTGATGGGTGTGTCCAGCACGCGCATCGGCCCGAATTCTTCCAGCATCCCTTTGCTGACCTTGTAAGCCCCCTGGTAGAAGCCTACCTCTTCACCCATCAGCACGATAGTCTCATCACGCCTCATCTCTTCACGCATGGCCTGATTCAACGCTTCACGGTAAGTCCGGATCGACATAGAAAACTCCCGTTCTCATCAGACTGCTCAACCCGCATAAATGTCCGTATACAGCTCCTGCGGCTCCGGCTCAGGGCTGCGCTCAGCGAAAGCTACGGCTTCCTCCACGATATCGCGGATCTTCTGATCCAGCTCATCCAGAAACTCGGAGTCGATGACGCCGGTCGTTTCTAAAGCAACGGTCATATTCTTGATCGGGTCGTGGCGACGCTGCTCTTCGACTTCCGATTTGGTGCGGTAGTGGCCGTGCGCGGGATCTGACATCGAATGGCCCATGAAGCGATAAGTGCGGGCTTCGATGAGGGTGGGGGCGTTCTCCTTCCGGGCTCGCTCGACGGCCTCTTTGAGAACTTCTCGAACCGCCAGAACGTCCATCCCGTCTACCCAGGTGCGCGCCATGTTGTACGCACAGGCTTTCTGCGAAAGCTCGTAGAGAGATGAAGCGCGCTCGATCGGTGTGCCCATCCCGAATCGGTTGTTCTCACAGATGAACACCACCGGCAACTTCCACAGCGCCGCCAAGTTCAGCGACTCATGGAAAGATCCAATATTGACCGCCGCCTCGCCGAAAAAGCAAAGTGTGACGCGGGGCTGCTTGAGGTACTTGGAGGCAAAAGCCGCGCCGACGGCCAGCGGGATCTGGCCTCCCACGATGGCATGGCCCCCCAGAAAGCTGCGGCGTTTGTCAAAAAGGTGCATCGATCCCCCTTTGCCCTTCGAGACGCCACTCTGCTTACCGCACAACTCCGCCATCACCTCGCCCGGGTCCATTCCCCTTGCCAGGGCGTGCCCGTGGTCGCGGTAGGAGGCAAGGATGTAGTCCTCAGGTCCGAGGGTCGAAATTGCTCCCACCGCCACCGCCTCCTGGCCGATGTACAAGTGGCAGAATCCGCCAATCTTTCCCAATGTGTAGAGTTCCGCCGCCTTCTCTTCGAAGCGGCGTATCAGGAGCATTTGCTCGAGCAGGGTCTTTAACAGCGCAGGCTCTTCTCGCCGCGCGCGCTCTTCCAGGGTCTGGGCCGGCGGGTGGTCCGGTCCACAGAAAAGCTCGGTCAGGTTCGCAGTGTTCGAGCCCACATCCGTCGGTTGCATCAAAGTCCTCCACGTGAACGCCACACTTCCCCTCCAACGGCAGAGCAGGAAGTCGCTGCCGCAACAAGCGCTGTCAGGGAAATTACTTACACTTCTACCATATCTTCCTTATATTATCTGGATTTCCGGTAGCGGGTCAATTTTATGCTGTAGGGGGCGAGTTTATCCGTCACCTGACAGACCAAATAGCGGCGTAAAGCCGCCTCTACATCAAACTGTCCCACTACGCCCGGCGCAGGGGAATCCCCGTGCCCTCCAGTCCGAGGTCGAGGGTGGGAGGCAAGGGCCCTTCCCGCCCAGCCTCCGCCTGCTGCCTTTCCTCCTTGGCTACTTCCGCTCCCCGCTGCTCCGCCCTACGCTCCACCGGCTGGGCTTCCACCTCCACCCCCGCTAGCTCCCGCAACCATTCACGGCCCTCTGGAAAACTGTAATAAGGACCAGGACGGGCCCGGGGATTGGCGGCACAGCCACAACCCGGCTTACTGCATTTCACGTAGCGCTCGGAGAGGGACACGCGGCGCATGGGCTGGGGCTCGGCCAGCCGAGCCGCGAGTTCACGCACCGGGCCGGGGACTTCCAAAGAGTGAATCATGGCTCCTCCTTACGGCCATTACAACCGTAAGCAAGAGTTAATTTCAAACCCCCTCACCCAAAAATCTAATTTTCATGTCGTGCACCCACTGTTCTGTCACGCCAAGCTGGCGCAGAGCGCTGATTCTTACGGTCTGTTCTTTCCCAAGGCGAAACGCAGGAACGGCGACGAAAGATCGCCCCTGCGATTGGGGATAATGAACCAATTCCCACCGCTCTGGGCTAGAAACGTGACACATTACCCCTTGACAACACACCTCCGTTGTGGTAGCCTACTCATGTGAAGAGTCTAATCCGCGGGGAAGTCCTTTCCTCGCTAATCTATCACCCCGTCCCAGGAGGAACCATGTCCTTACGCAAATCACCCCAACTTACGCCCCAATTGCTCGCCGCCTCGCGCCACAATGCCCAGCATTCCACCGGACCGCGCAGCCCCGCCGCCAAGCAGAACTCCAAGCTCAATGCCTTGAAGCACGGCGCATACGTCAGCAACGGAAATCACCGCCAGGCCATGCTTGCCCTGGGCGAAGACCCGGAACAATTCCAAACCCTCACCGAGGAACTCAGGCGCGCCTTCGGTCCCGGTGACGCGCTCTGGGAGAAGCAGATCTTGAACTCGTACGGGACGAGATCCAGCAGCGCACCTTCCACCAACGCCAGTACTCCGTACTGGAATCTCTTTACAAAAGTGAGGATACTGCTGAGGCTGCGGAAGGAATTTAGCAGCCTCCCGACCGCTCCTCCCGGTCAGGGCGATGGCGCGAGAATGGAGAACATCGAAGAGGCCCTCGACAGCGACAATATGCCCTATACTTATCAGAGTGTGGGAGTGGTAAAACACTCAAAAATGAAGGGGCGATGCGGGAATGTCTATGAAAACAAAGGACCGCTGTGGAAAAAACCGGAGCGAAGCGGGAATGTTACAGAAAACAAAGGTAGTTACGCGTTTAAGGTGGGAATGTTGTTGAAAAGAAAGGAGGTAGTCGGCACGCAATAAGCGGAAGGCAACAGGGACAATGGAGAAAGCAATTCATATTCGCAATTCAGGATTCAAAATTCGATGACGGACGTTCCAAAGCGCAATATGATCTTTGTGCACCACCAGTGAGCAGATGGAATACATCTTGGGAAATACAGCTCTGATAGGAGGCGATCATTGAGCAAGCTGATTCTTCCCCACGGAAGTAACGAACTAAAACCCCTGCTTCTGGAAACGGCGGCGCGGGAGGAGGAGACCAAAAGAGCGCAAGAGCTTAAGAAGGTCCCGATGACCAGCCGGGAAACGAGCGATCTCATCATGATGGGAATTGGCGCATTTACGCCGCTCGAGGGCTTCATGAGTAAGGACGACTGGCAGGGCTGCTGCGAGACTTACAGCCTGCCCAGCAAGAAGGGTCTTTTTTGGCCCGTACCCATTACCCTCTCGGCGGATCAAAATTGCGCGAATTCGATTGCGGCGAGCGAGGAAGTGGCGCTGTGGGACTCTGAAACCGAGTCCATCATGGGCACCATGAAGGTCACAGAAAAGTACGCGATCGACAAGGAATTCGAGTGCAAACAAGTCTTCCGCACTACCGACTCTGCTCACCCGGGCGTGCAGAAGGTGATGCAACAGGGGTCGGTGAATCTTGCGGGTCCCGTCAAGGTTGTCTCGGAATCCTATTACCCGGAGATGTTCAAGGGTATTTATCAGCGACCCGCCGAAGCCCGCAGACTCTTCGAGGATCGCGGTTGGAACACCGTGGCCGCTCTGCAAACGCGCAACCCCATGCACAACTCCCACGCTTATCTAGCCTGGATCGCCATCGAGGTTTGTGACGGAGTCTACATTCACCAGCTCGTGGGCAAGCTCAAACCCGGTGACATCCCGGCCGAGGTTCGGGTGAGAGCCATTGACGCGTTGGTCAACAAATATTTCCGCAAAGATCGGGTGATCCAGGGTGGCTACCCCTTGGAAATGCGCTACGCCGGGCCGCGCGAAGCCCTTCTCCACGCCGTCTTCCGGCAGAATTACGGCTGCACCCATCTCATTGTGGGACGCGACCACGCCGGCGTGGGCAGCTATTACGGCCCCTTCGACGCCCAGAAGATCTTTGCCGAGATTCCCTCGGACGCCCTGCTCTTGCGCCCTTTGTGCATGGATTGGACGTTCTATTGCTTCGAGTGTGGATGCATGGCCTCAATGAAGACTTGCCCCCACGAGAGCGAGGCCGTCATTGATGACAACGGTATCTACAAGGGGGGCGCTCGTCTGCTGCTCTCCGGCACCTTGCTGCGCAGGCTTATGAGCGAGGGGAAACCCGTTCCTTCGGAATTCTCCAGGCCCGAAGTGATCGCCATCTTGAAGGAGTATTACGATAGCCTCGAGCAAAGCATGTAGATCGGCTGACACACCCTGCTCACGGCGAAGTTTGTGAGTCGTCTGCGAATCGTGAGACAATGCCGTGGACCGGCTGAACATGCTCCGGCCGGATTCAACACCTAAGGAGGCGTGAATGTCCGCAATTTCCAGAAGAGAGTTCTTCAAGAAGGCGTCGACGAATGCCGCTGTGGCGGGGTTCCTATCTTCAGGCGCACGGGTGCTTCACGCCAATCCGCTTGGCATGCCCATTGGCTGTCAGACATGGCCTGTCAGGGAGATGATCGCCAAGGACTTTCCCGGCACGATCAAGCAGCTTGCGGAGGCCGGATTTCAGACGATCGAGCTGTGCTCGCCGGTGGGTTACGCCGACTCCGGGTTCGCCGGCATCGGCAAATACACAGGAGCCGAGCTACGGAGAATTTTGGGCGATTCAGGCATCCGTTGTGTGAGCTCTCACTTCGTCGTCAAGGAACTCAGGGAAAATCAGGCGGATAGAATTGCCTGGGCAAAGGACGTCGGCCTGACGCAGATGATGGTGCCAAGCCTCGAGGGGCCGCGGCACCCGACGATGGATGACGTGAAGCGGGCGGCCGAGGAATACAACAAAATGGGCGACCAGGCTGCCAAGGCAGGCATCCAGCAGGGCCTTCACAATGAGGGCTTTGAGCTCTCCATGGTCGACGGCCAGCGGACCTATGACTTATTGATTAAACTTCTCCATCCGAAGCTGGTCAAGTTCCAGTTCCAGGTCTCCACGATTAGCCAAGGCTACGACGCAGCCAAGTACTTCACCAAGTACCCGGGTCGTTTCATTTCGATGCACGTGCAGGGTTGGTCAGCGAAAACCCGGAAAATAACCCCGGTGGGCCAAGACACCCTGGACTGGAAGAAAATCTTTACCGCGGCGAAGACGGGCGGCATAAAGAACTACTTCGTCGAAATGGACCTGGAGATGATGAAGGCCAGCGTTCCCTACCTTCGCAATCTGCAGGTCTGATGCCGGTAGCCGCTGTCAGCACTCTCCTGAAATCTTTGCCTAAGGAGGCTGTTCACTGTTTGGCCCTAGCGCGGATTCCTCACCACGGGTCTGGAAGGGCGAGGCTTCACAGGCTGCGGAAAAACTCGTATGGGAGCTGGGTCTGAATCTGGGCGTCTACAGGGTGATGTGCAATCGCCTTGTATCTCTTGACGTGAAAACGGCCTCCCGAGACCAAAACAAATCCTCCAAAACCCTTCGGCTCGCCCCAAAACGGCCATCCATCAGCCGGCCAGAGAACCCGAAAACAAAAAAGCTGGAGTTTTTCCGCAGCCTGTAAAAACCCGCTCTTCCCGTCACCCGACTCAAAACCGCAGAGAGTGGTGGAAAATCCGCGCTAGCCTGGGTCTGCCGTCCGCAAAGGTCAAGCTGGGTCGGTCTCCGTCAGGCATTTGTGTACCACGGCACATTGACGAGGATAACCCGCTGGTTCCCTTTGGCCAGCAAGAGCGCCCTTAGCCATTCAGCGCGTTGATTGTGCAGGAAGTAGTGATACCAATGCCGCTCCACTAACTCTGGAATCAACACGGCGATCTGCCGGCCAGGGTTGCTTCGCTCGAGTTCCAGGATATAGTCCAATATCGGGGTGATCACGAAGCGATAGGGCGACGGCAGCACAACCAGGCGCGGCGCCACCCGGCCCGCTCGTTTCGCCGGTTCCTCCACGTCGCGGTCCCATGTTTGGCAAAAATTCCTGCTGTCCTTTTCACAATCGATGTGCAGAGCCTGTACCTCGGAAGAGAGAGTGAGGGCAAACCGCAGCCCTTTCTGGGCGATCCGGTTCCAAGAGAGGATCGGAACCACTACCAGCGGAGCCCGCAAGTCGCTCAAATCCAGAGGAACAGGGTTCGCGACCTCTGCCTCAACGCGACGATAGTGCCTTCGGATGGCAATCATCACAATCATTATGGCGGGAATGAGCAACACCGTTACCCAGGCCCCTTCAGCAAACTTTGCGACAGTTACCACCATGACTGTCGTTGCGGTCGCCACAGATCCCAATCCGTTGACGAACATGCTGCGCCGCGATCCTTTGCCTCCGGTTCGTCTCCAGTGAGCTACCATGCCGGCTTGGGACAGCGTGAACGCCAGGAAAGCGCCCACGGCAAAGAGTGGAATCAACCGGTCCGTTACCCCGCCAAACAAGATCAGCAGCGAGGCACACAGCACCGCGAGCACCCAGATCCCTTGCGAGTACACCAGACGCCTTCCGCGCGAGCCAAAGCCCTGGGGAAGATACCCGTCCTCAGCGACGGCGCGGCAGAGTCGTGGAAAGTCCGCAAAGGCGGTGTTGGCCGAGAGCGCCAGCACGAGCAGGATTGAGCCCATCGTGATGTAGTAGAAGACACCCTGCCCTGCCACGGCGGCGGTGAGCTGTGAAAGCACACTCTGGTACCCTGCCTTTCCGGGGTCGGTGGCGCCAATGTGGTAGGCACGGACCAAATAGGCGATTCCCGCCAGCAGCACAATGAGAATTGCAATGATGGCCGTCAGGGCTCGCTGTGCGGATTTCACAAGCGGCTCCCGGAAAGCCTTGACACCGTTGCTGACCGCCTCCACGCCGGTCATTGCGGTACAGCCGCTGGAAAAAGCCTTGAGCAAAAGCCAAGTGCTAACCGCGGCCGTCTGCAAGGGCAATGGCGGCGGAGCAACTACGGGCGAGGGATGACCGCCGGCGGCGAGCGTCTTGACCAGTCCGAGCATCAAGGTGACGAGCAAGCTTCCAACAAATAGATAGGTTGGAACAACAAACATCGCGCCCGTCTCGCGAACGCCGCGCAGGTTGACGATGGTGATGAGCAGCAAGATCACGAGACAAATCAGTAGCGTGTGCGGCTCGAGCGCCGGCACTGCGGAGACGAGAGCCCCAACACCTGCCGAGATTCCTACAGCAGCAGTCAGAACGTAGTCGATCATAAGGGCAGCGGCTGCAAGCAGCCCGGAGAAGTCTCCCAGGTTCTGCCGAGCCACCGTGTAGGAGCCGCCGCCGGTCGGGTAAGCTTCAATGGTTTGCCGGTACGAGAAATAGACGATCGCCAGCAGGATGATGATGCTTCCCGTGATCGGTACAATGTAAGCAATTCCAACTGCGGCCAGCGGGATAAGCAGTGTCAGTCCCGCCTCCGGCCCGTACGCAGCGGAGCTGAGGGCGTCCAAACCAAAGACGGAGAGGCCTCCCACCGGCCCCAGCTTCTCTCCCGCTTCCTCCGAAGAACGTAACGGCCTCCCGAAAAGTAGATCGTTTAGTTTCATTGCTCATCCTCTTTCAGAGGGCTTCCGGCGCCCACGCTCTGGGCCGGTTTGTAGGTCTCGAGGAATTCAGCGACGCTCGCCTCCTGGGCGTTCTTATAGGCGACGCACAGGTCGATGCCCTCGAGTACTTGAGCGAGGATGCGAGGCCCTCCCGTGTACTTAGTCGACCGGCCGCCAAAGAAATTCTCCACGTCCTGGCGATGCTGAGAGTCGCAGTAGCCTGCGGCCACGTAAGGCAGGGAAGACCCTGAATCGGTGGGAAGCTTGGCAATCAGGAGATCCCAGCTCTGTTTCACAAATTCATAGGCGAAATCGCGCGTCTGGCGCCACTGGGCGGGGGTGAAGAGGATGCCCAACGATTCCCGGCTGTCAAATTCATCGCTCAGCACGATGGGCAGAGCGGCTTTAAGGATTTCTGGATCCTGGAACGAGCCGAGGCTGAGGAGCAACTTTCCGCGGAGATTCTCTTCCGTCTCCTTCTCGGCCGCAGCACGCATGCGATCGAACAGATCGCGGTCCCCGTAGCGGGCAGCGGTGGTAAGGACAACACCGACCATGTCAGGGTCGACCGCCTTATGATCGTCCAGCCACGCCAGGGTCAATTTCTTCGCTTGGGCGATCAACTCCGGGTCCTCGGCCTGATTGGCCAGCACGTTGATAAGCGCCGGGCGGAGGAGGCGGGCATCTTCGCTCTCGCCCGCCTTCGTCACCCAACCCAGGTCGCGAGTTCGTCCACCATAGACGTCCAAGAGATACTGCCTGTACCGGGGCAGCAGGTCTTTCGGAACCAGGTTGTCTTGGAGACCTGATGTAGTGTCCATAGTCTTCGTGACCACCTGGCGGGCAGGGTCCTGAGCGAGACTCGGTTCCAGGGCTAACGCCGTGCCTAACGAAATTTTGCCATTGCGCGTGAGAAAGTCGATGTTGCCGACGAGTGCGACCCTCTCGGGAAGCGTGAGCGCATGCACGTCGTCTTTGAGGAGGGCATTGAGCAGGTTGCCCTCGTATAACCCGAAATAGTAACCTGCCGCCCCGGCGTCAGCCTCGATCCAAACCGGGCACCCGTCGCCCTGCGGGAGCTGCAACTGGGCCGATTGGTGCGAAAGCAACTCACACTGTCGCGCCTCACGCTGCCCAGCCGGATAGCGAACGCAGAGGGGAATTTCCCAGATTTGGTCCGCCGAACCCACGGAACCCAGCGGCAGGAAACGCTGCTGGGAAAGTTTCAGCTTGGCCGCGCCGCCGCTGCAATCCAGCGTGGCCGTGACCAGCGGCACACCCGGCTGGTCGAGGAAGGTCGAGAAAGCCGCAGCAACGCTGGTATCGTCGCCGGCGAGCGCCGTCAGAAACTCAGCCGACGTGGCATTCTTCCAGGAATACTTCGTGAGATAGCGGCGAACTCCTGCCCGGAATTTCTCCCCGCCCATATAGGACTCGAACATATTCAGTAGCGCGGAGCCTTTGTCGTAGGTGATGGAGTCAAACGCGTTCACAATGTCATCCTTCGACTCGATGGGCTGCCGCACCCTGCGCGCACTCACCAAGCTGTCGCTTCGCATTGCGCCCTGATAGCTGTTCAGCGCCGCTACGTCCGCCTGCCATGCGGGGTGGTACTCATTCACGATTTTGTTCGCCGTCCAGGAGGCAAAACCCTCGTTGAGCCAGATATCGTCCCACCAGGCAGTGGTCACGAGGTCGCCGAACCATTGATGAGCCAGTTCGTGGGAAGCCGTCCATTCCCAATCGCGCTGCCGCGACGTGGTGTCTTGATCGGGTTTGGCGAGAATAATGCCGCTTGCATAGGTGACGAGACCCGCATTCTCCATGGCCCCGTCGAAAAGCGGAATGGCGACTTCATCGAGCTTGTCGTAGGAGTAGGGAATATCGAAGTAACTCTCCAGCAAGTTGACGATGGCAGGAGTCGTTTCGGCCGCGTATTTCGCTTCTGAGCCGCGACCGCGGGGGACTACGATGCGCACGCGGGTGTTTTTCTTTCCCGTGGCGCCTGCGTCGACAAATTCCAGGTCGCCGACGGCAAGGGCCACCAGATAGCTCGGCAGAGGCTTGGTCTCGGCGAATTTCACCGCTTTCATGCCATCGCCGCTGTCGGTCTCGTACACCATAGGTGCATTCGAAAGCGCCACCTGGTCCTTCTTGACCCGCAGAGTCAACTGCCACGGCACTTTGTAAACCGGCTCGTCGAAACAGGGGAATGCCCGTCGAGCCCAAATCGCCTCGAATTGTGAGTAGACGTACCAGCGGTCCCCGTCTTTCATCTGAAAGATCCCCTGCTGATCCTTGCGACTGATCTCCCCCCTGTAAGCGACGCGGAGAGTCGCTTCGCCGGGCCCCACGGGATGGTCGAAGGCAAAGCCGACGTAGTCTTGCGGCTCGCTGATGACCTTGGCCGCCAGCTTTTCGTGGCCGAATGTCAGGGTTGCATCCTTCACGGTGAGCCTTTCGCCGTTTAGCCATAGGACCGAAGTGGACTTGGCGAGCTGGAGCTCAATTTCAATTGCCCCCACGAAGGTGTCCTGGTCCGGGACCACCGTCAGGTCCACGCGGTAACGGACCGGCCCCACCTCATGGGCGGGAAGGCGGAACTTGGGTGGAATCGGGGGCTGATCCAGGGCTTGGCCCGATCTGGCGTTCGAGGCGTACAGACTCGCCAAGGTACACAACGCGATCACAACCAAAGTGGACTTGTGAACAAACCGTCGCATGATCTCTCCTCGGGCCGGCCACGCCCTCCATGTTGAGCAACGCGCTGGCCAGACTGTCACAAAGGATCATCCCTCGAACCCGTCGAGGGATCATACTTCAGGTCGATTCGGTGGACAACTGGAAGGGCGGGGCTTCAGTCCCGCCGTTACAAGGGCTTCCTGATTATTCCTGTGCCCTGTGCCCCGCACAGTCCCGCGTCTGCGGGACTGCGCGGGGCACGGGGCCAAAAGAGGGGCGGAAGAATTGTGTTCGGCCATAAACGAGATGCAATCGTTGCTTTACGCCCCTTAGAACTTGCGCGAAGCGCCTTTGGAATGCGGTAGCAGCAGCTACCGCCTTTTCGCCTTCGTAGACTGCTGTAAGATGGCCACCTTGCTCTGCCGCAGACGGGCGGCCGTAGACGGGTCGGCCGCATCCGGTCGGACGACCGCCAACAACCGCTGGCGCCATTTTTGTTCTTCTCTTGTCGCCAGCGGAGTATTTACCAGACCCAGAAGGCGGTAGCTGCTGCTACCGCACTCTAAGGCGCTTCGCGCGGGTTCAAACCATGACTTGTCTTTGATCGACAGGTTCGAAATCTTCGGACGAAGTGGAAAAGCCGCAAGGCTGAATTGCGAGCCTTGCGCTACGGCCCCTCATGAAGCAGGGGATGCAGCGATTTGCCCTATGCTCGCTTGGCGCCTTGGTGTCTTAGTGTCTTGGTGGTAAAAGGCCTTGAAGAAGTCCTGGGCTAGATATGTTGGCACATTACCTCTTGACAACGCACCTCCTCTATGCTAGCCTACTAATGTGAACAGCATGACCCGCGAGGAAGTCCTTTCCCCGCTCATCGATCACCTCGTCCCAGGAGGAACCATGTCCTTACGCAAAGCAGCGCACCTTCCGGCCCCGCCAGTACTCCGTGCTGGAATCTCTTTTGACCGCAAAGTGAGGATACTGCTGAGGCTGCGGAAGGAATCTACCACCCTCCCAACCGCTCCTGCTGGTGAGAAGGATGGCGCGAGGATGGAGAACAACGAGGAGGCCTTCGACAGGGACATGATGTCCCATGTCTCGCAGAGTGTGGAAGCGGCGGAAGACTCAAAACTGAGGGAGCGACGCGGGAATGTCTATGAAAACAAACGATCGGCCTTGAAAACCCCGCACGGAAGCGGGAATGTTGTAGAATACAAAGATAGTTACCCTAAAGATGTAGGTATGTCATGGAAAAGACAGGGTGTTAGTAGCCGATAGGGAGAAAGATCAGGCGCCAGGCGCGACGTGTCAGGCGACAGGTATCAGGATTCAGGAGGCAGAAGACCGGGGGCAGGCGCTCGGGCTGACGTGACGTCCCCCCTCGAGAGGGTCTTCCACCTTACAAATAATTTATGTTTTCTTTGCGGAATCCTTGTTTCCTCTTTATGTTTCCTTTATGTGGAACTTGCTACTCTTCACTTGTGAGGGCTCGCAGCAAACTCACGGTGGGAGACTACTCCATGAACCGCAAACTGCTAACTACCGTCATCTTGCCGGCCTGCATCGCGCTCCTGGTTGCCGTGCAGTTGCCGGGTGTCCCCGCCTTCGGGCAATCGACGTTCGGCGATATTCGTGGGATCACTAGAAACCATAGTGGGCTGCCACTGCCTGGAGTGCGGGTTGCAGTGCATAGCGTGGGAGAAGACACCGATCGTACCGAGGTCAGCGGCGCCGATGGGACCTTCGCTTTCCAAAACCTCGAACCAGGGCGCTACCAATTGACGGCGAGCAAAGCAGGATTCGGAAGCTCGCCATTGACCACCGTCGAACTGGCAGCTCGTCAGAGTCTTCCGGTTGACATGACTCTCGCAGCTCCGAATAGTCCCAAGGGATCGACTGATCCGGGCCGCACCGCGACGCCAGCCTCTGACGACATTGCGAAGCGCGTGGAGAACCTGGAAAAGGCAATAGAGCAGTTGCAAAGCGAACTGGCGGCAGTTAAGAAGCAAGCCGGTATTGGGGCTCAAGCCCCAGTAGCGACTGCAACGCCAGCAACTGCTCCCGCCGCTGCGCCAACTTCGCCTGTAGCTGCACCCGACAAAGGGGTCACACAGGCTGCTGCCCCGGCCACGCCCGTGCTCGTAGCTTCACTGGATGGAACTGCAGGCTTGAAGCCGGCGCAAAAGTCCCAGGCGCTTTCACTCACTCCCCTCCCGGGGACGCCCGCAGCCGCCAAGCCATCCGGGGCTTCCCCGGCGGGTGAAACCCCGGTCTCATCCCCTCAGGAGGCTAGCCCCGACAAAAAGAAGAAGATCGATCCGTTTTCAGACGCAGACTGGACCTGGCTCAACGGCAACCCCCGTACCAAGGAAATCTTTTGGGACTCGAAATTCTTTACGCCGGAAATCCGAGCTGACGTTACCTACACCTACGACTTCAACCATCCGATAGACCACTCGATGGGGGGGTCGAGCGAAATCTTCCGGTCACAAGAAGTCCAGGTCGAGCAGCTCGGCGTCGGCGGCGACTTCCATTGGGATAACGTTCGCGCCCGGTTGATGACCCAGTTCGGTATGTATTCAGAGACGACGCCACGCAATGACGCCAGCCCCGGAAACGGCCAATGGGATCTGGACACTGCGTACCGCTATGTATCGGAAGCGTACGGAGGATATCACTTCAACGTTATGCATGGGATCAACGTCGATGCAGGAATCTTTATGTCCTACATCGGCCTCTTCAGCTACTACAACTTCGATAACTGGGCCTACCAACCCTCGTACGTTTCCTCTAACACGCCATGGTTTTTCAACGGTGTGCGGGTGCAGATTTTCCCCACGGCACACCTGAAAATTGAGCCGTGGTTCATCAATGGATGGCAGGCGTACGGCTCGGCCAACAACCGGCCCGGCCTGGGCGGGCAGCTTAAGTGGACTCCATTTTCGTGGATAAACATCATTTCCAACAATTACGGTCTGGGCCGCGATGACCTGTTCACACCCAACCGCGACCG